>JACXTT010006691.1_pt1 | contig 16418 bp, 11 predicted proteins | sample 9270951 | NCBI WGS metagenome assembly JACXTT01 (sample SAMN15532306, study PRJNA645909) | rock metagenome | isolation source: weathered quartz diorite | place: Puerto Rico | collected 2017-06-21 | reverse complement strand
TTATCCCGGAATTGGTTGACCAGATCAACGACGAGATACCAGTTGGTCCGACCTGCTCGATGGAGGAAGGCTGCGTGACTTGCTCGGCGTAAACTTGTAGAGACGCAATACTTTGCGTCTCTATGATAAATCACGTAGAGAGACGCAATGCATTACGTCTCCATGATATAATCACGTATAGAGACGCAAAGTATTGCGTCTCTACGTATTTTGGGGCTTTTTTATGAATACCAAACACGAAATCATCACCTGCGAACGCTGCGGCGCAAGCATAGAATGCAAGGCAAACGCCAATTTGAAATGCAAGTGCAGTACGGTGCAGCTTAATTTGAACGAGGTGCAGTATGTGAGCGAGCGGTATGAGGGGTGCTTGTGTGCGGGATGTTTGGTGGCGTTGAAGGAGGAATATGGGGTGATGATTAGGACTGTTTAATTCTTTTTGTCATCCTGAACATAGCGAAGGATCTTCTGCGCTTTGAAAGCAAAGTGGACATTTATAATGAAGAAGATCCTTCGCTGCGCTCAGGATGACAAAATTGCTTCTCTAAGATTCCTTACCTCCTAACCACTACTTCCTGACTTTTCCGACTTTCCATACTTTACTGACTTTTCCGACTAAATCCCTATCTTCACCGCCCGGAATCAGTTTGTAAATAATGAAATTATTAGAAGGAAAAACCGCCCTTATTACAGGCGCTTCAAAAGGCATAGGCCGTAAGATCGCTGAAAAATTTGCCGAGCACGGCGCCAACGTGGCTTTCACATACCTTTCGTCTGTTGAAAAAGGCCAGGCCCTGGAACAGGAGCTGCAAAGCTTTGGCACCAAAGTAAAGGGCTACCGCTCCGATGCATCGAAGTTCGATGAAGCCGAAAAGCTGGTGAATGATATCGTCGCCGATTTTGGCACCCTGCATATCGTGGTAAACAACGCCGGCATCACCAAAGACGCTTTATTGATGCGCATGAGCGAAGAGCAATGGGACGAAGTATTGGATGTGAATTTGAAATCCATCTTCAACGTAACCAAGGCGGCTTCGAAAATTATGATGAAAAACCGCAACGGGGTATTTATTAATATGAGCTCGGTTGTTGGTGTGCAGGGTAATGCCGGGCAGGCTAATTATGCGGCGTCGAAGGCGGGCATCATCGGTTTTTCAAAATCAATAGCAAAAGAATTAGGCTCTCGTAACATACGCACCAACGTGGTAGCTCCCGGTTTTATCAAAACCGAAATGACCGAAGTACTCGACCCTAAAGTGGTTGAAGGCTGGGCGCAGGCCATTCCGCTAAAACGCGGCGGCGAAACTGAAGACGTGGCCAATGCCTGTGTTTTCCTTGCATCCGACATGGCATCATACATAACCGGGCAGGTGATACCTGTTGACGGGGGAATGTTATAGCAGGATTTCTCTCAAAACGCAAAAAGCCCGGAATGACTTTTTCGAAATAAAAACAGCATATTTGGCTTACAGATATGCTGTTTTTATTTTCAATTACCTGGGGAGCGGTTTCGGGATGGTGGGTGCCTGTGTGCCTGTTACTGGGTTTGAGTTACGCCTGGCTGTTATACCAGCAACCGGTTAGTTTGGCTAAGAAATTCCGGTACTTGCTTTTTGGATTCCGGGCGCTTGTCATTTCTCTTATTGCCTTCCTGCTGCTTTCACCGTTAGTTAAATCGGTAAGTTATAATCCGCAAAAGCCGCTTGTTTTGGTGTTGCAGGATAATTCGCAATCGATTGCGATGTTCGGTAAGCCGGGGATAAATCCGGGTGGGTTTGTCGATGGCCTTTCTCAATTAAAACAACAGTTAGGCGACCAGTATGACGTCCGGAATTTTAACTTTAGTAAAGATCTGGATAGTGGCCTGTCAAAAAGCTTTAACGGCAAACAAACTGATATAGCTAAAGCACTTCGGCAATTAAATGAGCGCTTTGTTAATCAAAACATTGGTGCAATTGTGTTAGCAACCGATGGCCTGTATAACCAGGGTAGCGACCCGCAGTACGACGCGCGCAATTTCAAAAACAGCATTTATACGATTGCCCTTGGCGACACCGTCCCGAAGCGCGATTTACTGATCGGAAACGTCAATTACAATAAGACCGCTTTTTTGGGTAACGATTTTGTGATCGAGGTATTGGCGGAAGCCTTCCAGAGCAAAGGCGAAACCATGCGGCTGACGGTTACTGAAGACGGCATGCAGGTCGGTTCACAAAATATCCCAGTCAATTCGAATTCGTATCAGAAGGTTGTTGCGGTGAAGCTTAACGCAGACAAAAAGGGGGTACGGAAATTCACCGTCGGCATTGCACCGGTCAAAAATGAAATATCTACTCAAAACAATACCGAAACCATTTATGTGGATGTGCTTGATGCCCGGCAGAAAGTACTGCTGGTATACAATAGTCCGCACCCGGATATAAGTGTCATCCGGCAGTCGATCGAAAGCAATAAAAACTACCAGGTAAAAGCAAGCCTTTTGTCCGACTTGCCGGCGGTTAAACAGGCCGATTATAGTCTGGTAATACTTTACCAACTCAATGGCAGCGAAGGGGCCATACAAGGCCTTGCGAAAAGTAAGATCCCAACATGGTACATCGTCGGCGCGCAAACCGACTTACCAGCTTTCGATAACACCCAAAAGCTCGTCAAAATAAACTCGGGCAGGCAGGAAATGCAGGAAGTGTTTGCCCAGCCGGCAGCAGACTTTACCGCTTTTACCCTATCCGATTCATCCCGGAAAAAGATAGCCGCTTTCCCGCCGTTGCTTGCGCCTTTTGGCAGCTACAGTTCAATGCAACCCGGTAGCATGCTTTTAAAACAGCGCATTGGCAGTGTTGAAACAGCTTACCCCCTGCTGGCCTTTGGTGACGAAGACGGCAGGCGTACCGGTGTATTAACCGGCGAAGGGCTATGGCGCTGGCAGCTCGCCGAGTTTCAAACCTACGGCAATCACCACGCGCTGGAAGAATTATTCAGCCAGGGTGTGCAGTATCTTACGGCTAATGCCAACAAACAGCGCTTCACCGTATACCCGGCCAAAAACGTTTTTGACGAAGGTGAAAATGTAATTTTGAATGCCGAGTTATATAATGACGCGCTTGAACTGATCAATTCGCCCGACGTCCGGCTTAACCTGAAAAGCAGCGCAGGGAAAAACTACAGTTTTTTATTTTCGCGTAACGGAAAAAGCTATCAATTAGATGCCGGAGCTTTACCTACCGGCGAGTACACGTATTCCGCATCTGCTCAGAACGGATCTAAACAATTTAATGCAAACGGACAGCTATCTGTCAAGGCGCTGAACCTCGAATCGCGCCAGAGCGCGGCCAATCACCAGCTTTTGAATACCATTGCCAAACAAAGCGGCGGCGAAATGCTGCTGCCCGGCCAAATCAACCGGCTTGCCGACCTTATCCGAAAAAATGAGAACATCAAAACAGTCGTCTACGAAGACAAGCGGTACAGCGACCTTGTTGACTTGAAGTGGGTATTTTTCTTAGTATTGGGATTGTTGAGTTTAGAATGGTTTTTCCGGAAACGCGAAGGAGAGATATAGAGTTAGCTAATAACCTGCTGCCAACTCACAACTGCCAACTAATCACCAAATCACTACCAAACTAATAGGGATTTTCTTAATTTCGCAGCCTTACACGCGGAAACTACAAAATGGATTATCAATTTGCAGCTATAGAGAAAAAGTGGCAGCGCTTTTGGGCCGACAATCAAACATTTAAAGCCGAAGACAGCACCACCAAACCCAAGTATTATGTTCTCGATATGTTCCCCTACCCTTCGGGCGCGGGATTGCATGTGGGCCATCCGCTGGGATATATTGCATCTGATATTTTCGCGCGTTATAAACGGCTAAAAGGCTTTAACGTATTACACCCGATGGGTTACGATTCGTTTGGCTTACCAGCAGAGCAATATGCCATTCAAACCGGTCAGCACCCGGCAATTACTACCGAAGCTAATATTGCCACCTATCGCCGCCAGTTGGACCAAATAGGCTTTTCGTTCGACTGGAGCCGCGAGGTACGCACCAGCTGCCCCGACTTTTATAAATGGACGCAATGGATATTTATGCAGCTCTTCAATTCCTGGTACAACAAGGATGCGGATAAGGCGGAATCCATCGAAAAACTGGTCACCCATTTTGAACAGCAGGGATCTGCCGGGATCAATGCCGTTTGCGATGAAGAAGTTTCGAGCTTTACAGCTAACGAGTGGAAAGCTTTTTCCAATCGCGATAAGCAAACTGAACTATTAAAATACCGTCTCACATACCTGCGCGAGAGTACAGTAAATTGGTGCCCGGCATTAGGAACTGTATTGGCTAACGACGAAGTAAAAGACGGCTTCAGCGAACGCGGCGGCTACACGGTAGAACAGAAGAAAATGATGCAGTGGAGCATGCGCATTACCGCTTATACTGAACGCCTGCTGCAAGGCCTTGACACCATTGACTGGCCCGAGCCGTTAAAAGAAATGCAGCGCAACTGGATAGGCAAAAGCGTTGGCGCGACAGTGAAATTTAAAATAGACGACGGAGTAAATCGGACTTCCGACTTCATCGAAGTTTTCACCACCCGCGCCGATACTATTTTCGGAACGACCTTTTTGGTTTTGGCTCCAGAGCATGAACTGGTGACTTCTTTGACGACACCGGAGCAAAAAACCGCCATCGATGCATATATCAAAATGGCAAAAAAGAAGTCAGAATTGGAGCGCATGGCAGATGCTAAATCCGTTTCGGGTGCTTTTACAGGTAGTTATGCTATAAACCCGGTGAACGGAGAAAAAATCCAGATATGGATTGCCGATTACGTGCTTGCCGGTTATGGAACCGGCGCGGTAATGGCAGTGCCATCGGGCGATCAGCGTGACTACTTATTCGCAAAACACTATAATTTACCGATCATCCCGATCATCGACATACAAAAAATTGAAACCGAGGCCGACCCAACCAAAGAGGGCCGTTATATCAATTCGGGCTTTATCAATGGCTTAACCTACAAAGAAGCAACCGCCGCCGTAATCGCTAAACTCGAAGAAATGGGCGCGGGTAAGGCCAAAGTAAATTTCAGGATGCGCGATGCCATATTTGGCCGCCAGCGTTACTGGGGCGAACCGGTGCCGGTGTATTTTAAAGATAACCTCCCTCATTTAATTGACGAAAAAGACCTCCCGCTGGTATTGCCCGATGTAGATAAATACCTGCCGACTGAAAGCGGCGAACCGCCGCTCGCAAGGGCCTCAAACTGGAAATATAAAGGCACCGAAGCCTACGAACACAGCACTATGCCCGGCTGGGCCGGATCGAGCTGGTACTGGTACCGCTATATGGATGCCCATAACGACAATGAGTTTGCTTCAAAAAAAGCGATTGCATACTGGAAAGATGTTGACTTGTATATCGGCGGCTCCGAGCATGCTACGGGGCATTTGCTGTACAGCCGTTTCTGGAACAAGTTTTTAAAGGATATAGGGTTGGTTATCGAGGAAGAGCCTTTTAAAAAGCTGATCAACCAGGGACACATTCAAGGCCGGTCGAATTTTGTGTACAGGTTGATTGATGATGAAGGTCGTGGTACGAATACATTTGTTTCGCATGGATTGATAAAGCAATACAAAACATCAGAACTGCATGTTGACGTGAATATTGTTGAGAACGAGATTCTGGATATCAACAAGTTTAAACAATGGCGTCCCGAATATGCCGACGCCGAGTTTATACTGGAAAATGGAAAATATATCTGCGGGGTCGAGATCGAAAAGATGTCAAAATCTAAGTTCAACGTAGTTAACCCCGATGACCTGATCAGCCGCTATGGCGCTGATACTTTACGCATGTACGAAATGTTTTTAGGGCCGCTGGAGCAAAGCAAGCCGTGGAATACCAACGGCATTGAAGGCGTGTTCAAGTTCCTGCGTAAATTCTGGCGGTTGTTTCATGATGATGCCTGGAATTTTAATGTATCTGACGAAGAGCCAACCAAAGCAGAATTAAAATCACTGCATAAAATTATTCACAAGGTTGAAGAAGATGTAGAGCGGTTTTCGTTCAATACTTCGGTTTCCAGCTTTATGATCGCGGTGAACGAGCTTACCGATTTAAAATGCAATAAACGTGCTATTTTAAATGATCTTGTTATCATTCTTTCGCCATATGCTCCACATATCTGCGAGGAGTTATGGGTTCTATTGGGGAATGAGCCGGGAACATTGTCGTACGCTCCGTACCCCAAATTTAACGGGACTTACCTGGTTGAAGATGAGTTTGCTTACCCCATTTCCATCAACGGTAAAACAAAAATAAACCTGAGTATCCCTTTAAGCCTCGATCAAAAGGAAGTTGAGGATTTTGTACTGGCTCATGCCGATGTACAAAAATATCTTGGCGACAAATCACCTAAAAAGGTTATCGTGGTTAAAGGCCGGATAGTAAACATTGTTCTTTAGCATCCAAATATTCGATTTAGCCACGAAATGTCCGGTTTTGCAATTGTTGTTTGACATGAGTAAAATCGACCTGTTTGATGTAAATTAATGTGTTAAGCTGTAACATTTCAAGAATTTTTGCCTCCAATTAGAAAAATCACCGAAAATGAAACGTTTTTATATACTTATTGCAATTATTTGCTCCTTTATAACGGCCAAAGCTCAATTTGGCGGAGGTTCAACGATAGTTGGGAAGATATCCGGAACCCTGATAGATTCACTTACAAAAAAACCGTTGGACTATGCATCCGTCGGGTTATACAATAGCGGCGGCAAAGCTCCCATTACAGGAGTAATAACCGATCAAAAAGGAAGCTTTAAATTCGACAATCTTCACGCCGGCCGGTACAAGTTGGTTATTACTTTTATCGGCTACCCCAATAAAACGATTGATCCGGTGACAACAACTGATGTGAAGCCGGATAATAATTTAGGAAATGTATACGTTGCTCCGAGTTCAAAAGTATTGAAGGAAGTATCGGTAACCGGCCAAAAAGCGCTGATCGAAAATCATATTGATAAAATTGTTTATAATGCTGAAAAAGACCTTACTGCGGCTGGCGGCAATGCAAGCGACGTTTTGCAAAAAGTCCCAATGGTATCTGTAGATCTGAATGGTAACGTTGCCATCAGGGGAGATCAGAATGTTAAGGTTTTGATCAACGGAAAGCCCTCCGGAGCCACGTCAGCCAGTTTATCTGATGTACTGAAAACCATCCCAGCCGATCAGATCAAAACGATCGAGGTGATCACCTCTCCTTCGGCCAAATACGACGCGGAAGGCTCAGCCGGTATTATTAATATTATAACCAAGCAATCAAATATTTCAGGCTTTAGCGGCTCGGTAAGCGGGGGCGTAGGTACCCGGCAGAACAATGGCAACGTTAACCTGAATTACAATAAAAACAGGTTCAGCTTATCCTTAAACTCGGGAGGAAACCTTACATGGCCGCAAACTTCGTTAACCGACTTCAGCCAGGATTTTCATGTGGGAAACACGCACATTGCACAAACTTCATCAGGTACCAGCCAGGTGAAACGTTATGGATCACTAAGTTCTGCAACGGCAACATACGATATTAATGCCTATAATAACGTTACCTCTACTTTCAGATATAACAAAGGCGGCTTTAATACCAATTCAACAACAAATGCTTCAAAAACAAATTATAACGCCTTAACTAATCCCGATTCAACTTATAGTTATGTTACCAACGGATTAGGCCATAACTCTTTTAGCGGATTTGACTGGACCCTGGATTATACGCGCAAATTCAAAAAAGAGGGCCACAATTTGATCCTTTCGGGCGAATGGAGCCACAGTAATATCATAACAGATTTTACCAATACATTTACCACAAGCAAGCTAAAGGACATTCAAGATAATATAGATGGCACAAACAATGAATATACATTTCAAGCCGATTATACATTACCGGTAAATAAAACACTAAAAGTGGAAGCCGGCGGCAAAGAGGTCATCAGGCGACTGGATGCGAATTCGCAAGTTTCTAATCATATCAACGGCGACTTTGTTTTCGATCCGCTGAATTCAAATATCTATAACTACAACCAGGATGTGACAGCAGCTTATACCGTGCTAACATTTACTTTGCCTAAAGGGTACTCCCTTTTGGCAGGCGGAAGATTTGAAAACACCAGCATCCAGGGTGACCCGCAGAGCGCAGGGCAACCAAATTTGCAACCGTATAACAAAGACTACCAGGTATATGTTCCAAGCTTAACCATTCAGAAGCACCTTTCGGCAACCCAAACGTTAAAATTGAGTTATAGCAAACGTATAACACGGCCGAGCCTTCAATTCCTGAACCCATTTGTTAGTAAGACAAACCCGCTGGCAGAAACAGAAGGCAACGTTGCTTTATCGCCCGAAATTTCGCAAACGCTTGATTTGAATTACAATACCTTTATAAAATCCTCACTTATAAATTTCTCGGTCTATTACAGACATATAGACGGCGTGATTGAAAACATTGCCAAACCAATACAGGTTGACAGCTTGACGGGCACATTGTCAAAATTTCAAAATGCAGATGTAAATAACTCGTTCGGCTTTAATTTCTTTACTTCTATTAATCCAATAAAAGTCCTTACCATACGTACAAACATAAATGTTTATACCTATAGCCCAACACCGTATGCCGAATACCAATATTATTTTACCAATACAGCTACAAAGCTTCAATACAATATATTTTTAAGTGCGTCGGTAAACTTCAACAGCGGTTTAATCGCCGAGCTATTTGCGCTTGAAAACTCTCCCCGATATACTTTACAAGGCCAAAGTCCTTCATTCAGTCTTTTGGGTTTGGGAGTTAGAAAACAGTTTATGAAGAAAAAAGCCTCAATAGGTATTAACACACTTGAGCCCTTTAATAAATACAAACATTTCGACTCGAATTTGTCAAGTCCGGGATTGACGCAAACAAGCCATTTTGCATTCCCGTTCCGGTCTGTGGGTATAACGTTTAGTTACAGCTTTGGTAAACTGACATTTACCAACCCGCAACAGAAGAAGAGCGATGTTGACGAGGAAAAACAGGGCGATCAGGGTGTTGGAGGACCTCCTGCAGGCGGCCGTTAATTTTAGATGCGCAAATTACAAATGTGCAGGTGGTTGAATTTTTACCATCTGCACATTTGTATTTAAATCTGCATATCTAATTACTCACATCAATCCCAATTTGTTTTAATAATAAGGAAGCATTGAAGGTTTTGCACTCTCCGTGTTTTATTTTGTAGTCGAACAGCATTTCGCCGTTCTTTACCCGGATATCAAAATAATAGTTTCGGATATAGTCCGGGTACTGCTTTTCCAGTTCGGCAATTTGCAGGTCGTGCGTTGCAACCATACCTACCGCGCGTTTCCTGATCAGTTGCTCGATAACTGCTTTTGAGCCCAGGTATTTATCGACCGAGTTGGTACCGCGCAGCATTTCATCAATTAAAAAGAAAATTTTTCTCTCACTTTCAACAGCCTTGAGCAGCATTTGCAGACGGTCGAGCTCGGCCTTAAACGTCGAAGTACTTTCATTCAGCGAATCCTTTATCCGCATATAAGTCAATATCTCCATTACCGACACCTGCATTTCCGACGCGCAGACCGGCGCCCCGCAAAGCGCCAGAACGGTATTGATACCAATAGTACGCAGAAACGTACTTTTACCCGCCATATTGGAGCCGGTAATAATATCGATCTGAAGTCTATCATTTAGCTCGTAATCGTTTTCAATTCTCTTTGTCGGGTCGATAAGCGGGTGCGCAACGCCTTTTGCAACCAGCGTATAACCGTTACCTTCAGCAATACCAGGTATTGCCCAAGCCGGGTAATTAATACGTAAACTTGCAAGGCTGATAATTGCTTCAAATTCAGCAACTACGTCAAAAGCCGCTTCAATGCTTACACGGTTCGTTTTCTTCCAGGTTTCGATGGCGATAATCTGGCGGATATCCCAAAGGAAAAATATATTAAGTATAAATTTCACAACCAGGTTTAACCGGTAATTCAGCCGGTTTATAAGTATGGACAGTTGCTTTATCTTATCGGATATCCCCTCCTCTTCCATGCTTTTTATTTTGGACGATAAACTTTTTAAATACGATGATTGCCAATCTTCGTCTTCAATATTTTTAAAGGCCAGAACGAAATGTCCTAAGGTCGTGCCAATTTTTCCGGCGATCATATCCGTCTTATTTACAATGTCGGACCGTGATGACACTAAACGGTTGTTAAACAAAGCGACAATGGCGATAAAGTAGCGCGCCGGTACATAAAATATTCCGATGGCTATCAACAACATCAAAAACCATGGAGCTATTTTACTGTAAAGGGCCAGCCATTTTTCATTCTTTAGCTCTATCGGGATTTTCAAATATTCAATCAGGTTCTTTATCTGCCCGCGTCGCTGTTTAAGTGAAAATAAAAGGTTGGCCTGTAATTGAAGTCGCCAGTCATTTTTATCCGCAATTTCATTGACAGCTTCCTGGCGCAATAAAATAGTTTGCTTACCGGCAGGTGCATTTAACCAATCGGCTAATTTTATGACTCCCGGCAAGGTGGCCCCCCGGTTTATCAGCTGGAATAATGAGTTCCCACCAAATATATCCAGGTCGGATGCGTATGAATGTTTATCATTCACAAACAATTCGCCATTCTCATACATATTCATTTGCGTTTGCATGCTGGTTATTTCATTCTGATTGACTTTTTCGAGATCAATGAAATAATTCTCTAAAACTTCAAAATGATTTTGTTTTTGAACAAGCCAGCTGAAACAAGCAATTAAAACTATAAAGGAAAATACGATAATGCTGATTTCATCTATGCTGATCGCGACGCAAACGGCTATAATAAAAAGCCCGAATATTACTAACCTGTAAAGCGAATAGGTGTTAGCGCGTTTTTTATACTCTTCTGCTTGTTGCCGGGCTTCTGATACGCGCTGTTTATAATTATCGATGATATCCGATTGCATTTTTACTGGTGAAATAGAGTAAGTTTATTGTACAGCCTGCATCGCAAAAGCAATATTACCCGGCTAAACGTCCAAACTTAACATTTCAGCTTTATAACGTTGCAACATTTCGACATCTTTACAGCATGAAGATCACCTTTTTAACAGTCGGCAAAACCGAGGACGCTTATTTAAAGGAAGGCATTGAAAAATACGTTAAAAGGCTGAAGCATTATACCAAATTGGCAATCATTGAAATTGACGAGTTAAAAAATACCAAATCGTTAACGCAGGAGCAGCAAAAAGCAAAGGAAGCGGAATTGATCCTCAAAAAAATACTGCCGCTGGACCATGTGATACTGCTCGATGAAAACGGAAAAGAGCTATCGTCCATGCAGTTTGCAGCATATTTTGAAAAAAAGGCCATTGGCTCCGTCTCAAACCTGGTTTTTGTTGTTGGCGGCCCATACGGGTTCGACCAATCTGTTTACCAACGCGCCAACGAAAAAATATCCCTTTCGGCAATGACGTTTTCCCACCAAATGGTTCGTTTGTTTTTTGTCGAGCAGGTTTATAGAGCCTTTACCATTATCAAAGGTGAGCCCTATCATCATCAGTAATTTGAGTTTGCAGTTGCCGGTTTGCAGTTTGCTACTGCTCATTTAAACGTTCGGCAAAAATTCTTATTTTTGCGCCATGTCAGGACACGACCATTCACATCACGGCCATCATCATCACGATCATACCCCGAAGCTCGATCATCTGAATACCGCGTTTATTGTAGGTATCATTTTAAATTCAGCGTTCGTTATTATCGAGGTGATTGCCGGATTATACACCCATTCTTTATCGCTGCTAACTGATGCGGGCCATAACCTGAGCGATGTAGCAGGTTTAGCACTGGCGCTGCTGGCGTTTAAGCTCACAAAGGTGAGTTCAAGCAGCAAATATACCTACGGATACAAACGGTCGACCATAATTGTTTCCTTCTTTAACGCGGTGATCCTTTTCGCAGCGGTTGGTTTCATCGGATATGAAGCGGTGGTACGTTTTATGCATCCTGAACAGGTTTCGGGTGGCACGATGGCCTGGGTAGCCTTTATCGGCATAGGCATTAACGCGGTTACCGCGTGGCTTTTTGTGAAAGATAAAGATACCGATCTGAACGTAAAAGGCGCATACCTGCACATGGCAATCGATGCGATCGTTTCATTTGGTGTGGTAATATCCGGGATCATTATCTACTTTACCCATTGGTACTGGGTTGACAGCGCGGTAAGCTTAATAATAGCGATCGTGATCTTAAAGGGTACATGGAGCCTGCTTGTAGACAGCCTGCGTCTCGAAATGGACGGCGTGCCAAAGGAGATGAACCTCAACAAAATTAAATCTGAGTTATTAAAAGGAAAAGGCGTGCTTGATGTGCATCACATGCACGTGTGGGCGCTAAGCACCACCGAGAATGCTTTAACCGCACACGTGGTAATAGATCCCTCCTATCTGAATGCCTTTGATGATATCAAGCACGACCTGCGTCACCGGCTTGAACATTTAGACATCAGCCATAGCACCTTTGAACCGGAGTTTTCCGACGAAGAGTGCAAGCAACAGGATTGTTAGAAACAGAAAAGGACGCGATAACCGCGTCCTTTTCTGTTAAATATCAATAAGCTAATTTATGCCTTTTTTGCAGCCGGCTTTTTTGCCTTTGCTTTAGCAGCCGGTTTCTCGGGTTCAGCGGCAGCGGCTTTTTCAGGTTCAGCGGCAACGGGTGCTTCTTCAGCAACCGGCGCGCCGGGATCTGCTTCAGTAAATAAAGGAAGATCTTTTAGTATCTGGTACCAGCTGATCACCTTCTTCATATCCGAAGCGTACACTTTTTCCTCATCATGGTCAGGTGCTACTTCTCTGAAAAACGTCCGGAGTTGTTTACCTTCCGCTTTAGCGTCAGGAATATTTTTGGCCGCATTCATACGCTCGAAAACATCTTTTAACCTGATGTCTTCATCTAAACCGAATAAAGTAATTTCGTTAAGCGCAGCTATTTTAGCTGTGGATAAATTCGCGATAAGCTTGGTCTTTTGGGCATCCAGGCTCTCTAAAATGTAGCCGGTTTTATTTTGCGCCAATGCCTTCCATAATCCGGGCTTTCCCGAAACAGCTACTATGCCTTGTAAATTCATGTGTGTTTGTTGTATGTTGTGAGTTACGTGTTGTAAGAAATTTGCAAACCCTTACAACTTGTGCCTTACAACATTAATATCATTACTTTGTTTAAGTTGAAATTAATGCGCCGGAAAACCTGCAACGCACAACTTTCAACTTACAATTTTAATTAATCCTCTATTACCTCTATTCCTAAAATTTTATCGCCCTGACGGATAGCGTCGACCACGTCAACATTCTCGATCACCTTCCCGAAAACGGTATGGTTACCATCCAGATGCGCAGTGTTGGCGCGGCTATGGCAGATAAAAAATTGCGAACCGCCAGTATTACGGCCGGCATGCGCCATTGAAAGAACGCCACGGTCGTGGTATTGATTTCCGCCTTTTAACTCGCAGTCGATTTTGTAGCCGGGACCACCAGCGCCGGTACCGGTTGGGTCGCCGCCTTGTATCATAAAATTGGGGATAACCCTATGGAAAGTTACATTGTTATAAAATCCAGACTTAGCCAGTTTTTTAAAATTAGCTACAGTATTAGGTGCATCCGCATCATAAAATTCAACGGTCATGTCACCCTTTTCAGTTTTGAGAATTGCTTTGCTCATTTCGGTTTTAAATAGAAGGCAAAGGTAGTAAAAGGAGGTGAAAGGAGAAAGGTTAAAGGCAAAAGCAATAATTTGTCTTCCTGTTTGTTTGCTGGTATAATAGCATATCCAATTATTCGTTAAATTTGACCATGAAGCTGCTGAAATACGTTTTGCCTTTCGCATTTTACCTTTTACCTCTTTTCAGCAGGGCTGCTTCCATTCTCATCCCCATGGACGAGGAACAAAAGGACCACCTCAAATCGTACGGCATCGCTTTCTGGACCTTGAAAAACGGCGAGGAGGTCGACTGGCTGCTCAATTACCGGGGCGGTAGCTTTATGATGAAGTATGCTACAAAAATTGAGGAAGAATGTAAGATACGCGGCGTGAGCTACCAGGTTTTGGCAGATGCCAAGGTAAACGAAATTTTAACCCAGGTTAGTGACCCATCGGTAAATATGGATATCGTAAAACTGGAAAAAGCCCCCAAAATGGCGGTGTATTCGCCTAAAAATAAACTCCCCTGGGATGATGCGGTTACGCTTGTTTTAAAATACGCCGAGATACCTTACGATGTTTTATATGACGAAGAAGTTATAAAGGGCGACTTACCCAAATACGATTGGCTGCACCTGCACCACGAAGATTTTACCGGGCAATACAGCAAGTTTTACGGCGCGTTCAGGTACGTGCAATGGTATAACGATGATGTGCGTATCCAGGAAGAAACGGCGCACAAACTGGGCTTCAAAAAAGTATCAAAAATGAAGCTGGCAGTTGCTGAGCATATCCGCGATTTTTGTGCCGGCGGCGGTTTCCTGTTCGCCATGTGCTCAGGTACCGATACGTTTGACATTGCCCTGGCTGCTGCCAATACAGACATTTGTGAACCGATGTTCGATGGCGATGCCGCCGACCCGGATGCACAGTCAAAACTGGATTTCAGCCAGACATTTGCCTTTCAGAATTTTACGCTGGACATGAACCCAAATTCGCACCAGTTCAGCAATATCGATGTAACCTCAACCCGGCAGGTTGACCGTACGCGCGATTTTTTCACCTTGTTTGACTTTTCAGCAAAATGGGATGTAGTGCCGAGCATGCTCACCCAAAATCACGATAAGGTGATCAAAGGATTTATGGGCCTTACCACAGCCTTCAATAAAAATATGCTGAAACCCGGCGTAACCATAATGGGCGAAATGAAAACCAGCAACGAGGCCCGGTATATCCATGGGGAATACGGAAAGGGCCAATGGACCTTTTACGGCGGCCACGACCCGGAAGATTACCAGCACATCGTCGGCGACCCGCCAACAGATTTGAAGCTCCACCCTAACTCTCCCGGCTACCGGCTTATATTAAATAACGTGCTATTCCCCGCTGCGCGGAAGAAGAAACAGAAAACGTGATATCAGTTTGCAGTGGATAGATTGCAGTTTGCTCCTCACAACATTCCGCAATTGGCATTCCGACTTCCGCATTCAATTAATCCTTAATAGCCCACACCCTATTCTCTTCCCTTATCCGCACTGTTAACATCGCTGCGTTTAGAATGGTGAAAATAATAGCAGTATAATATAGATGAAACACCAGCGGGATAACAGCGATTTCGCAAACTACCTCCATATAGTTTGGGTGTTTCAGAAATTTATAAGGGCCTTTCTTTACAGGATATACACCCGGTATGCGGTATATCTTCGTGTTCCAATATTTTCCTAATGAAGATAGCGCCCAGAATTTAAACGAAAGCACTAAAAGAAATATCGCCAGGAATGCCCAATAAATTGCAGGCTGCCCGCGCCATATATATTCGGCTATTATTGATACGACAAACAACGTATGCATAGCTATCATAAAGGGGTAATGCGCCTTACCATACTCCACGGCGCCTTGCTGCAACAGCCATTTCTCATTGCGTTTGGCAATAAGCAGTTCCGAAAGCCTTTGCAGGATGAAGAAGGTGATAAAAATGATGAAGGCCATTTTCTTTAGGTAAAAGGTGAAAGGATAAAGGTAAAAGGTTTTAATGGCGAAAGTAACCTTTCGGATTTTGCCTTTTACCTTTGGTCTTTAAAATCGAGCAGCACCATTTCACTTGAAAAGCCCGGCCCCATTGCGAGCATCAGGCCGTAACCATTGGTAAACCCTTCGCGCATAAATTTCTCCAGCACATATAAAACCGTGGCGCTCGACATATTGCCGTAATTATTCATAACCTCGCGCGTCTGTTTCAAAAAGTCGCCTTCCGCTCCAAGCGCGTTGGTATAGGCGTCGAGTACTTTTTTGCCGCCGGGATGAAAAACAAAATTCTTTATATCACTCAGCTTAAGCTGATGTTTTGTCAGAAATTCATCGATGTCCGTCTTAATATGGTCGTTGATAAACTGTGGGATATCTTTCGAAAACAGTACTTTAAATCCGGTATCCTTAAACTCCCAGCCCATTACGTCCAGCGAGTCGTAATATAATTTACTTGAGGAATCTATGTATTTCACCTGGGTGTCCGCCCGATGGTTATCCCCTTTAACTATACACGCCGCTATCCCGTCCGAAAACAGGCTGGAGCCAATAAAATTACTCTTGCTGTAGTCGCTTTTTATTAACGTTAAAGAGCAAAGTTCAACCGCCACCAGCAGAACGATTGCATCCGGATTTGCTTTGGCAACCAAATTGGCTTTAGC
>JACXTT010006690.1_pt1 | contig 16418 bp, 20 predicted proteins | sample 9270951 | NCBI WGS metagenome assembly JACXTT01 (sample SAMN15532306, study PRJNA645909) | rock metagenome | isolation source: weathered quartz diorite | place: Puerto Rico | collected 2017-06-21 | reverse complement strand
GCGTGTGCTCGGCATCGACCGCTTCGCGCCGCCGCACCCGCTCGGCTCCTCGCACGGCGACACCCGCATCACGCGCGCCGCGATCGGCGAGGGCGCGCAGTACACGCCGTTGGCGCTGCGCTCGCAGGAAATCTGGCGCGAGATCGAAGCGCAGACGGGCGACGAGCTTTATGTCGCGTGCGGGCTCCTCATCATTTCGAGCCCCGCGCGCAAGGCGACGACCCACGTGCCGCGATTCTTCGAGAACACGCTCGATGCGGCGCGGCGCTTTTCCATTCCGCACGAAATCCTCGACGCCGCGGCGATCCGCGCCCGCTTTCCGGAATTCGCGGTCGCCGACAACGAGGTCGGCTACTTCGAGCCGGACGCCGGATTCCTGCGCGCCGAAGCGTGCGTGCGCGCGCAGCTCGCGCTCGCGGAGCGCGCGGGCGCGGAGCTGCATCGCGGCGAGCGCATCGAAGGCTTTCACCAGGATGGCGACACGGTGCGCATGCACACGGACCGCGGCGACTATTCCGCGCGATCGCTCGTGCTCGCCGTCGGCCCCTGGCTGCCGCGCTTTCTCGATCCCGGGCTCGGGCGCCACTTCACCGTGAGCCGCCAGACGCTGTTCTGGTTCGAGCTCGCGGCGCCGCTCGAGCGCTTCACGCCGCCGCGCTTTCCCGCATGGATCTGGGAGCTGCAGGACAGCCGCAACGTGATCTACGGCTTTCCCGCGATCGACGGCGCGTCGGGCGGCGCGAAGGTCGCCACCGAGCAATACGCTCACACGACGACGGCGGAATCGGTCGACCGCGCGGTATCGCAGGCGGAATGCGAGGAGATGCACCGCGCGCTCGTCGCCACGCACCTGCCGCACCTGGGGCCGCGCTGCGTGAAGTCGGTGTCGTGCCTCTACACGATTGCGCCGGATTTCCACTTCGTGCTCGATCGCCATCCGCGCCACGCGAACGTGATCATCGCTTCGCCATGCTCGGGCCACGGGTTCAAGCACGCGCCGGCGATCGGCGAGGCGCTCGCCGACATGATCCAGCTCAAGCAACCTTGCGTGGACCTTTCCGCTTTCCGCCTGGATCGGCTGGTGGATCGTCCTTAATAACGTTTAAGGACGGCTCAAGGACGGCGGCCCTGCCACGGCGAGACAGTGTCTGCACCGAACACACACAACGCCGAGGAGGACGTCATGAAACCGAAAGCGCCGAAGAAGCGGCAACCGCCGCCCGAAACGGCCGCGGTGCTCGCCGCGTGGCTCGCGCTGATCGTCGCATCGACCACCGCGAGCCACCAGGCCGCCGCCGAACCGATCCCGTTCGCGCTACCATTGCGCGGCGGGTCATAACCAACACCAACCAAACGGGAGAGACTCGATGAAAACGCGCGCATTCGTTTTCGTATCCATCGCCGCCGGACTGCTCGTCGCCTGCTCGAGCATAGGCCTTCTCGGTACAAGGCCGTCGACTTGCGACGCCACCGGCAACAAGTGCAAAGCCACCATCACGGTCACCGCATGCAACCAAGCCGGCATCTCCGCCACGCCGGATACGATCGTCGTCAAGCCCGGCAAGTGGAAGATCGAATGGACCCTGGCGACGCCGGGCTACAGCTTCACCAGCGACGGCATCACCATGAAGCCGGGAGCGCCGGGCGGCGTCTTTAGCAATGGCAACAAGGATGCGCCGCAGAAGTTCTCCATGGACGACGACCACAAGGGACCGTCCACCGCGGGGAGCTTCAAATACAACGTCCGGGTCGTCGACGGGAGCGGCAACGTCTGCAAGTACGACCCGACGGTCGACAACGACGCCTAGGCGGGCGACTGCAGCCAGGCGCGCGCCTCCCGGATCGCCTCGTCGTACGGGAGCGCGCGCCCCGTTTCCTCCGCGGCGTCGAAGTCGGTGGCGCCGAAAACCGATTTCGAGCCTGCGATGAGCGGCACAAGGAACGCCTCGTCGGCCGGGTCGCGGTGGATGCCGGTCTGTGCGACCTGCGCCTCGGCTGCGCCGTAAAAATGCGCCGCCCGCTTGCCGTCCTGGCGTAGCGATGCGAGGCCCGCGCACACCTCGAGCACGCTCTGTCCGACGGGCTTCGAGCCGATTTCGACCGCGATCGCCGCAGCCTCGGAGAGCATCAGCCGCGCGCGATCGGGAATCCCGCGCGTGATCGACGTCATCGCGACGTTGAGCAGGCCGATAGCGATCGTCTCGCGGTCGTGCAGCTCGCGCGCGATCTCCAGCATCCTCTCGTAGAGCGGCTCGGCGGCGTCGAGCTTGCCATCGACGCGGTGAAGCTGGGCGAGCTGATTCATCGCCGCGGCGATGTCGCGTTTCTCGCCGAGCTCATTGGCGAGCACGAGCGCTTCCTCGAGGTGCCTGCGCGCGGTCGCGATCTCGCCCTGGCCGAGGCACGCCATGCCGAGCGGCTGCAGCGCGGCCGCGATGCGGCGCGTGTCGCCGAGCTCGCGCGCGATGGCGAGGCTCTCCTCGAGATAGAGCCGCGCGTCGCCGTAGCGGCCCATGTGATAGGCGAGATGGCCGACGTCCGCGAGGGCGCGGCAGCGCCGCCGGTCGCGCACCTGTGCGCCGGGGCGCGCAAGCGCCTGCAGCAGCATGCGCAAGCCCATGTGGAGCAGGCCGCGCGTCCTCCCGTAATGGCGCAGGGCGCACGCGAGGCGCAGACCCAGCTCGGCGCCCTGGTCCGCTTTGTCGCACCACGCGTGTGCGGAGAGCAGGTTCTCGCGCTCGAAATCGACGCGGGCGAGCCAAACAGCCTGCTCCGGACCGGTAAGGTGTGGACGCACGCGCTCGGCAAAGGCGACGTAGTGCTCGAGGTGGCGCGTGCGAACTGCGGCCTCCTCGCCGGATTCGGCGATGAGCTCCTGGGCATATTGCCGTACCGTCTCGAGCAAGCGGTAGCGTTCGGCGGCCGCCTCGTGGACCACCAGCGATTTGCTCACGAGCCGCGCGAGGATCTCGACGATTGACGGATCCTGCGCCGCCTCGAGGGCGGCGACTGCCTGCGCGGCCTCGAGCGGCCAGCTTCCCGCGAAGACCGCGAGTCGACGGAACAGCGCCTTCTCGGGCTCGCTCAGCAAGCTGTAGCTCCAGTCGATCGAGGCACGCAGCGCCTGCTGCCGAGGTTGCGCGGTAACGTCGCCGCCCGTGAGCAACCGCAGCGACTCGCCGAGGCGCTGGGCGATCTCCTCGGGCGCGAGCGCGTGCATGCGCGCGGCGGCCAGCTCGATGGCGAGCGGGATGCCGTCCAACTTGCGGCAGATTTCGGCAACGAACGGCGCGTTCGCATCGGTCAGGCGGAACGAGGGCAGCGAAGCGGCGGCGCGATCGACGAACAACCGCACCGATTCGAAGCGCAGCAGATCTGCAGCGGCGGGTGTGGCGCCGGCTTTGGGGACCGCGAGGGCTGGCAGCGGATAGTTGGTCTCGCCGGTGATGTTGAGGCGCTCGCGGCTCGTGGCGATGATCTGCACGCCGGCGCCGGAGACGAGGAGACGCTTCGCGAGCTCGGCGCACGGCCGCAGCAGGTGCTCGCAGTTGTCGAGAACGATCAGCAGCCGCCGGTCGCGCACAAAGCCAGCGAGCGTGTCGAGTAGCGCACGCTCCGGCTCCTCCTTCACCTCGAAGACGAACGCCAAAGCAGGGGCGACTTGCTCGGCATCGGCCACCGGAGCCAGATCGACGAGCCAGACGCCGTCGGGAAATTCGCCCAGGAGGTCGCCCGCGAGCTGCAGCGAGAGGCGCGTCTTGCCGGTGCCGCCGGTGCTCGTGAGCGTCACAAGGCGCGAGGCGCCTAGAATCGCGCGCACCTCGGCAAGCTCTTTGTCGCGGCCGACGAAGCTGTTGAGCGCCGCGGGAAGGTTGTGCCGGCGGGCCGGGATCGGGCATGAGGGCGCGTCGGGCACGCCTTCGGGCACTAGCGTGAAGCGATAGCCGCGCCCGGGGATGGTCGCCACCGCCTGCGAGCCGAGGATCTTGCGCAGCGTCGAGACCTGCACTTGCAGGTTGTTCTCCTCGACGACGAGCCCCGGCCACACCATGTCCAGGAGCTCGTCCTTCGTCACCACGCGGTCGCGGTTGTCGATAAGCGCCAGGAGCACGTCGAACGCGCGCGCGCCGACCGGCGCCGGCTGCCCTTTCACGAGCAGCTGGCGCTCGGACGGCCTCACCTCGACCGCTCCGAACCGGTACGACCGCGCCAAGAGGCCTCCCCAGGCCTTATTTCAGAACATTTAAGGGCCGCTCAAGGACCTGCGTCAACCTCCGGGCGGAAAGTCCTTCCCGCAGCACCCCGACAACCAACCCGACCAGGAGAAGACCATGTTGAAGATCCACGGCAAGACGCAAGTCGCTTCACTCGCGGTGTTCGCCGCGCTCGCCATCGTTCCGATGGGCGCGCGCGCGGAAGACGGCGGCGACGGCGGTGGCGGCGGCGCGTACGACTTCCCCGCAGCGAACGTGCAGAGCGTCCGCATCGAGGAACGCGAGCCCAAGCACCTGACCTGCGTGGAAGCGACCAATGCCGCGTGGTTCCAGCGCAGCCTCGAGCTCACCGACGGCGACGTGACGCCGATGATCGACACGCCGCGCGAGTGCGAGCGCGACATCTACGCGAAAGCGCAACAGACCGAGGAGTAATGGGAGGACGCCATGAAAGCAACGACCGGAAAAGCCGTATACGCAGTGACGACATACAAGGACACGATCCCCAGCGTCGCAGTGCTGCTGACGATCGTCGTCACCATGGCCTGCGCGGCCTTCGTCGTCGATGCGGAGGCGACGCCGGCCGTTGCTTCGGCGGCGATCACCGCGCAATCGGACGACTAGGGAGAGCGCCATGCTCGAGGACTTCCAGGATTTCCACGCGAAGGAGAAGGAAGAGACGCGTGACTGGGCCGATTGCGACGGCTTCCTCGTCATCGTGCCGATCGCCTACCTGGCCGCGGTCCTGATCGCGGTCACGGTGGCGACGCTCGCCTAGTCGCGGCTTTCGCTGCCCTGGATGAGGAGCTGCACGAACATCTGGATCGCGGCGCGGTTCTCGGCGTCGATCGACGAGAATTCGATGCCCGCGCGCACGACCTTGCCGCTGCGTGCCGTCTTCACGACCTTGCCGTAGAGGTTCGAGACGCGCTTGCCGACCAGCGGCAGGTCGAACGCGAACACCATTTCCGTGAAGGTCGAAAGCGGCTTCTCGATCTCGGCGAGGATGCCGTGGTAGCCGATGTCGAGCACGCGCCCGCGATGCACCTCCGGCAGCACGACCTTGTCCGCGATCACCTGGTAGTCGATCGGCAGCAGCACGTCGACGCGCGGGCTGCGGCGCACTTCCTGCCGCGGCACCATCTTCGCGAGGGCGGGGATGCCGAGCACTTCGCGCAGCACCACCGGCTTGCTCTTCCCCTTCACGAACACTTCCATCGGCTCGCCCGCCTTCACGAAGCCGTCGCAGCGCTGCCACGTGCTCTCGCTGATGAGCACCTGGCCGCGCAGGCTGAACGATTCGATGCGCGAGGCGAGGTTCACCTCGTCGCCGATCACCGTGTACTCCGAGTAGAGGTCGGAGCCCAGCAGCGCCGACATGACGCGCCCGGTGTTGATGCCGATGCCGAAGTACATCTCGGGAAGGCCCTGCGCGCGATGCACCTTGTTGAGCTCCTCCATCGCGTTCTGCATGTCCACGGCGCACGAGACCGCGCGGCGCACGCCGTCCTCGGCCATTCCCTCGGCCGATTCGAAGATGACGAGGATCGAATCGCCCATGAACTTGTCGATGCCGCCGTGGTGGCGAAAGATGATCTCGCTCATCCGGACGAAGCAGCGGTTGAGCAGATCGAGCACCAGGCCCGCGGGATGCGCCGCCGAGATCGATGTGAAGCCGCGCAGGTCGGCGAGGAGGATCGTCACTTCGTGCGTGAGGTTGCCGCCGTGCTTCCAGGTGCCGGCGAGCTGGCCGAGCGCGCTCGTGAGCACCTTCTCGACGCGCGTCACCACGCGCGGGGCGAGCGGCGACCCGGTCTCCTGGCTCAGGATGTCCTGGATCTGGCGCAGCGCCTCGTGGACGACCGGGTCCTTCACCGTCCTCCCCTCCTTCTTTCAGCTACTTATACCCCGAAACAAAAACCGGGGACAGACCCCGATTTCCCGTCTGGCAGAAAATCGGGATCTGTCCCCGGTTTCATGGTTTTTGCGAGTACGCCTCGTCAAAGATCTTCTCGAGCTTCGGGTGGACGCCGCGCAGCGCGTCGACGACTTTCTTCGCCCAGTCGAAGTATTCGCGGCGCCGGCGGATCGGCCAGTGCGCGGGCGGCGACGCGAGCATGTCGCGCACGTTGGAGATCTTGTCGGCGAGCTTCACCAGCTTCGCCTCGCGCGACAGGTGCGGCGCGTGCTCGATCTGCAGGCGCTTGCGGTCGGCCTTCTCGAGCGACTTGTCGTCGGTGACCTCCATCACGACGGAGGCGATCTTGCGGCCGAACGCCTCGCGAAGCTCCGCCTGCGTCGTCTGCGTGTCCTCGACCGTGTCGTGCAATAGCGCCGCGCAGATCACGTCGGCATCCGTGATGCCGCCCTCGCGCCACAGGATATTGGCGAGCGCGATCGGATGGTTGATGTAGGGCGAGGCCTCGAGATCCTTGCGCCGCTGATCGCGGTGCTTCAGCGCCGCGAATTGCAGCGCCTCGAGGATCAACCCGACGGGCTTCTCCATTGGTATAGGCTACACTGGACCGGGAATCCGGCTGCGCCGAAGGAGACGACATGATCCGCATGCAGATCGTGGAACGGCCCGGGATGGAGCTCTACCGCGTCATCAAGCGCGCGATCCGTTCGAAGGACCTGCGCACCTTCTCGCTCGAGCGGCACGGCGCGCGCGTCGTGCACAACCGCTACCCCGGATTCATGAAATGGACGCCGGCCGAGGGCGCGATCGCCTGCGAGATCCGCGCGCCGGAGACGAACGACGAGTGGCAGCTGCTGAGCGCGGTCGTGGGAATGCTCGCGCGACGCTTCCCGACCGAGGCCGAAAGCATCCACGTGCAGCTCATCGCCCCGCCGCCCGCGCCCGTGAAAAAGAGGCGGCGCCGGAAGTAAGATGGCGATTGCCGTGCGCTGGTTCTTCGCACTCCTGATCGCGCTCGCCACGCCCGTGGCGTCCACCGCGCCCAAGGCGCCCGTCGTCGTATTGTCCGTGAACGGCGCGATCGGTCCCGCATCCGCCGACTATCTCGTGCGCGGCATGGAGCGTGCCGTCGCCGAGGGCGCGCAGCTCGTCGTCATCCGCATGGACACGCCGGGCGGCCTCGACACGTCGATGCGCGACATCATCAAGCACATCCTCGCCGCGCCGATTCCGGTGGCGTCCTTCGTCGCGCCGGCCGGCGCGCGCGCCGCGAGCGCGGGCACGTTCATCATGTATGCGAGCCACGTCGCCGCGATGGCGCCGGGCACGAATCTCGGCGCGGCGTCGCCGGTGCAGCTCGGCGGAGCGCAGCCCGCGGCGCCGGAGAAGCCCAGGGCGAAGGACGAGAAGGACGAGAAGAACGAGAAGAACGAGAAGGGAGAAAAGGGCGGAAAGTCCGAGGCGATCGCCATCGGCGGCACGCTCGAGCGCAAGCAGATGCACGACGCCGCGGCGTACATCCGCGGGCTGGCGCAGCTGCGCGGGCGCAACGCCGAGTGGGCGGAGCGCGCGGTGCGCGAGGCGGTGAGCCTCACGGCCGAAGAGGCGCTGGCGACGAAAGTGATCGATGTCGTCGCCGCGGACGTGCCGCAGCTCCTCGAGAAGATCGACGCGCGCAACGTGAGCGCGGCCGGCAAGGAGCGCGCGCTCGCCACGTCCGGCGCACCCGTCGTCGCATGGGATCCGGACTGGCGCACGCAATTCCTCTCCGTCATCACCGATCCCTCGATCGCCTATGTGCTCATGCTCCTCGGCATCTACGCGATCATCTTCGAGTTCTCGAACCCGGGGCTCGTGCTGCCGGGTGTCGCGGGCGCGATCTCGATCCTCATCGCGCTCTACGGCCTGCACCTCCTGCCGGTGAATTACGCCGGGCTCGCGCTCATCATCCTCGGCATCGGCTTCATGGTGGCGGAGGCGTTCCTTCCCGCGTACGGGTCGCTCGGCATCGGTGGCGTGATCGCCTTCGTCGTGGGCTCCGTGATCCTCATCGACGTCCCGGGCTTCGGCGTGCCGTATGCGCTCATCGGAGGCTTCGCCGTAGCGAGCCTCGCGTTCCTCCTCTTCGTCGCGGCTGTGCTCCTCAAGGCGCGCCGCAGGCCGGTGGTGAGCGGAGCGGAAGAGCTCGTCGGCGCGAGCGGCGAAGTGCTCGGCGATTTCCAGGGCGAAGGCTGGGCGCGCGTGCACAGCGAGACGTGGCGCGTGCGCAGCTCCACTGCCCTTCGCAACGGCGAGCGCGTGCGCGTCGCGCGCATCGACGGCCTCACGCTGGATGTGGTCCCGGACAAAGGAGCATCCCCATGATCCCTTTCACGATCGGCGTCTTCCTTCTTGCCGTCATCCTCGCCTTCGCGTCGATCCGCGTGCTGCGCGAATACCAGCGCGCCGTGGTGTTCCAGCTCGGCCGCTTCTGGGCGGTGAAGGGCCCGGGGCTCTTCCTCCTGATTCCCGTCATCCAGCAGATGGTGAGAGTCGACCTGCGCACGGTCGTCCTCGACGTGCCCCCGCAGGACGTGGTGACGCGCGACAACGTCTCGGTGAAGGTGAACGCGGTGGTCTATTTCCGCGTTGTCGATCCGCAGAAGGCCATCATCCAGGTCGTGAACTTCCTCGAGGCGACGAGCCAGCTCGGCCAGACGACGCTGCGTGCCGTGCTCGGCAAGCACGACCTCGACACGCTCCTTTCCGAGCGCGAACGCCTCAACCTCGACATCCAGCAGACGCTCGACACGGCGACCGACGCGTGGGGCATCAAGGTCTCCATCGTCGAGATCAAGCACGTGGATCTCAACGAATCGATGGTGCGCGCCATCGCACGCCAGGCGGAAGCCGAGCGCGAGCGCCGCGCGAAGGTGATCCACGCCGAGGGCGAGCTGCAGGCCTCCGAGAAGCTGCTGCAGGCCGCCGAAGTGCTGGCGCGCCGCGGTGAGGCGATGCAGCTGCGTTACCTCCAGACGCTCACCAGCATCGCCGGCGACAAGGCCTCGACCATCGTCTTCCCGGTGCCGATGGACTTATTGGAGCTGGTGAAAAAAGGTGTCTGACCCTTTTACTTGTCGTCCTTCTTCTTGCGCTTCCAGATGAGGCGCGAGGGGTCTTCCTTGATTTCCTCGGTCGTGGTCTTCACGTTCTCCGAGGCCACCTTGGCGTTCTTGGCGACGACGCCGACGTCCTTCAGGACGGATTGCGTCTTCGAGCCGATCGCACCGAACTGCTCGAGGATCTTCGGCAGCTGATCGAGCACGTTGGCGAGCTGGCTCTTCTCGGACGGGATCTCGGGAATCTGGCCGGAGGGCGTCGCTTCGGCGAGCATGCGCGCCTCGGGATTGCCGCCGGTGAGCTCGATGTACACGAGGCCGGTGATTCCCTTCAGCTTGAGCTGCGCGCGCGTGTCGGTCTTCACCGGCGTGGCCTTGTTGAGCGTCACGTCGACCTCGACGCGGCGCGCGTCCTGGGGATCGAGCGTCATCGCCTTCACCACGCCGACGTCGACGCCGTGGTACTTCACCGGCTCGCCCGGCTTGAGCCCGCTCACCGACTCGTTGAACACGATGCGGTAGAGAACGTCGTCGCGATGGCCCGTCTTCGAGAGCCAGACGAACGTGAACGCCGCCGCCACCGAGAGCACGATGACGAAGACGCCTTCGAGCAGGTAGTGCTTATCGCTTTCCATTGTGCTTGTGCCTCGCGGCTAGGGCCGCCTGCGCGCGCGGCCCGTGGAGAAATTCGTGGATCCAGGGATCCTTCGACTTCATGAGCGACTCCACCGTGCCCACGGTCGCCTTGCCCTCCGAGAGGATCGCGACGCGGTGGCAGACGCCGAAGATCGTGTTGAGGTCGTGCGTGACGACGACGACGGTCACGCCGAGCGCGTGGTTGAGCTCCACGATGAGCTCGTCGATGCCGCTCGCGACCAGCGGGTCGAGGCCGGAGGTCGGCTCGTCGAGGAAGAGGATGCGGGGATCGAGGGCGAGCGCTCGCGCCAATGCCGCGCGCTTCACCATGCCGCCCGACAACTGCGACGGAAGCTTGGCGCCGTCCTTCGCCTCGAGGCCCGCCATCTCGAGCTTCATCGACGCGACCGATTCGCGGTCCGCTTCCTTGAGATGCGTGTGCTCGCGCAGCGGCAGCATCACGTTCTGCGCGACGGAGAGCGAAGAGAAGAGCGCGCCCTGCTGGAAGAGCACGCCGATGAGCGAGGCCTTCTCGCCGTCGTGGATCGCATCCACGGGCTTGTCCTCGATCGTCACCTTGCCGCGATCGGGACGCTTGAGCCCGGTCAGCGTGCGCATCAGCACCGACTTGCCGGAGCCGGAGCCGCCGGCGATGCCGAGGATCTCGCCGCGCTTCACCTCGAGGTCGATGCCGTCGTGCACGGTCTGCTTGCCGAAGCGGTTGACGATGCCCCTCGCTTCGAGGATCGCGCTCACATTCCCACCTTCTCGAAGAAGATCGAGAAGAACGCATCCAGCACGATCACCATGAAGATCGCCTTCACGACCGAGCGCGTCGTCTCGCGCCCGACGCTCTCCGCGGAGCCCGTGACGCGCATGCCGTGCATGCAGCCGATGATCGCGATGATGATCGCGAAGACCGGCGCCTTGATGATGCCGACGAGGAAGTCGTTGTGGTCGGCCGCCTCGTGCACGCGCACGAAGAACTGGGATGGCGAGACGTTCAGCAGCCAGTTGGTCACCATCGAGCCGCCGAAGAGGCCCATGGCGTCGGCGAAGAACGTGAGCAGCGGCAGCGTGATGGCGAGGCCGATGATCCGCGGGACCACGAGGATCTCCATCGCGTCCAGCCCCATCGTGCGCAACGCGTCGATCTCCTCGCGCGCCTTCATGACGCCGATCTCCGCGGTGAAGGCCGAGCCCGAGCGGCCCGCGACCATGATCGAGGTGATGAGCACGCCCATCTCGCGCAGCACCGAGACCGACACCAGGTTGATGGTGAAGTCCTCGCCGCCGTAGGGGCGCAGCTGCACCACGCTCTGGTAGGCGATCACCACGGCGATCATGATCGCCATGAGCGCGATGATCGGCAGCGCGTCGATGCCGGTGTCGGCGATCTGTCGCGAGATCGAGGCGGGACGAAGGCGCGCCGGATGCGCGAGGACGCGCCCGAGCGCGCTCACCGAGCGGCCGAGGAAGACGAGGATGTCGCGCGCGTCGATCACGGCCTCGTGCGTCGATCGTCCGAGCTGCACGAGCAACTGGCGCCAGTGCGGCATCGGCTGCGGCTTGGGCAGCTCGGCGAGCTCGAGCTTGCAGACGAGGTCGAGGAGGGCCTGGTGATCGGGGCGCGCGCCCGTGAGCTTCACCTTGTCGCCGCTCAGGCGGCACAGCAGCAGCGCGCCCGGAGTGTCGAGCGAGCTCAATTGTCCGAGGTCGATGGCGCGCGGCTTGCGCTCGCCCATCCGGCGCGCGAGGTCGTCCTCGGCGGCGGTGAGCGTACGCAGGTCGAGAGCGCCTTCGAGCGCCAGCGTCTCGCCATTCTCGCGAATGGCGATGGCCGCCGGGCCCGACCCTCCTGCCGGGACGCGTCGCATAGCGCGTATAGGACATGCCGGGGCCGGGATCGTTTCGTGCTTTCGGCCTGTCGAAGACGCGGTCCTGGCCCCCCTGGAGCATTCCCGTGTCACGAACGCTTGAGCGATTCCGTGCAAGCGCTCGGGACGCTGCTCGCGGGGCGGCGGATACACCGCTCCTCGGCCACGACCGCTTCGGCGGCGCGGACTGGGATTGACTACTTGCCCAGTGGTTCGGTCTGGGACAACCACAGCCGGCGGTCGAGGACCTTGCGCTGGGTGTCGTCGAGGAGGGAGTAGAGGGCTTCGAGGTGGTGGCGCAGGTCCGCGGTGGCGTCGGCCTTGTTGCGCTCGTCGTCGGCAAGGCCGCCGACCAGCGCCAGGGCGCCGGGCGGGGATTCGGACGCGTTGCGCAGCGCCATCAGGCGGCGGCGCTTCGCACGATCCATCTCCGCGACCTCGCGCACGTCACGCTCGAACGCGCTCCACGCGTTCACCTGCTCGGCGGTGAGCCTGAGGTCGACCTTGAGGGAGGGCAGCTCGCGCTCGAGCGCGCTGAAGGGATCGTCGGGCACGATCGCGCGCGGACTCTCGCGATACGATTCGCGCGGCGAGTTGGCAAGCGGCCGCTCGCGGCGCGGCATGGACTGCGCGGCGCAGTCGACGGCGATGAGCGCGAGCGCGAGCGTGAGCGGGAGCGTGAGCGCGACCGGCGCCGGCCGCGTCATTTCAACGTCGTCTGGAAGAACCTTCCCATTTCATCCCACGACCGCTTCGCCGCTTTTTCGTTGTAGCCGATGCCGGGGATCTTGAACTTGTCGGCCTCGGGATTCGTGAACGCATGCACGGCGTGCGCGTAGGTGACCATGTACCAGTCGACCTTCGCCGCGTCGAACGCTTTCTGGACGGCGGCGATCGCCTCGGGCCTGATGAACGAGTCCTCGGCGCCGTGGAGGATCAGGATCGGCGTCCTGATCGCTTTCGCCTGCGCCTCGTCGGGGACGACGAGCCCGCCATGGAAAGTGACGACGCCGTTGAGCGGCTCGCCGCTATAGGCGAGCTGAAGCACGGTCGTCCCGCCGAAGCAGAAGCCGATCGCGGCGAGATGCTTCGTGTCCACGCCTTGCTGCTTCTTCAGCACCTCGAGCCCCGCCTTCGAGCGCGACGCGAGCAGCCCCGGCTTCGACGTGGCCTCGGTGTACCACGCCTGCGCCTGCTTCGGATCGCGCGTGACCTTGCCCGCGCCGAACATGTCCGCGGCGAACGCGATGTAGCCCATCTCCGCGAGCTGGCGCGCGCGATTCTTGGTGTAGTCGTTGAGGCCCCACCATTCGTGGACGACGAGGACGCCCGGCCGCGGTGTCGGCTTGGCATCGTCCCACACGAGATAGCCCTGCAGCTTCTGGCCCTCGTGGTCGTAGTCGATGGCTTTCGCGACGATCCTGGCATCGGCGGGCAACGCAAAGGCGAGAGCGGTGACGGCGGCGACCGCGGCGAGGACGCGATTCATGCTTGTGCTCCTTCGGAAGTTGGCGCCATTTTATCCTCGCGCCAGCGCCAATCGAGGGCCATGCCGAGCGCCCAGCCCCAGGCGATGTGGTCGGCGAACTGCGGCCAGAAGTCGAGGACGTAGAGGTCCGGGAAGAAGAACCGCGCGATGACCTTCAGGTCGAGGAAGGCGATGGCGGCGGCCGCCGCCATCGACGACCAGACGATGTGCCGGCGCGGCAGGATCGAGGCGAGGATGAAGGCCCAGAAGAGGGTGACCGAGCAGTGGACGACCGCGGCCGAGGCGAGGAGGGCGATGTCGCTCGACGAGTAGGGGATCAACATGGCGCCGGCCGCCCGCGTCGATTCGAGCGGATCGCCGTCGGTGATGAGCTCCCAGATGGTCGAGGGGAAGCTGCTGATGAGGGCCGCCCACGCGGACGCGATCACGACGTCCACGACCCATTGGCGGTCGATCCGGTGCATTTAAGATTCTCCTCCCATGGGATTCACTCCCAAGCTCCTCATCGGCATCGGGCTCGCCTGGGCAGCCCTGACGCCCCCGCTTTTCACCAACGGCAGCTGCACGGCCGAGTTCGAGCAGGAGTCCTCCCGCCTCGAGCATGACCGCGCCTCCCTGCGCTCCCCCGCAGGGGCCGCCGCCTATTTCGCCCGGCGCTCCGTCCCGAATGCCGTCCTGAGCGTCGAGCAGTGCCGCTCCCGCAAGCCCCGCCACCTCGACCGCTGCGGCGAAGGACCTCTGGTGGTCGCCAAGATACCGGTAAAAGATGCGATCTGCCGCATTTATCGTGATGACGAGATCACGGCGTGGCTGCAATACGACGGGCGCGACCGGCTGGTCCGCCAGCAGCTGGACATGAACCCCTACCGGTCGCTGCCCATTCCCTTCACCTCGACGGCCATCCACTGGGCGCGCTGACGCCCGGGAATTTTCCGCCGCCCGAGGCGTTTACCCATGGCCCGGTCCCCCAGGCCGGTGCGATTCCCCAGGTGGCGCGTCCGCGGCCAGCGGCTACGCCACGTTGATAAACCGGGGACCTCCCTGTCCCCGGTTCTTTTCGCTATCATCGCCGGGTAGCTCATCGTTTGAGCCACCGAGGCGCCAGCATGCGCCATGGACTTTCCCCGGATGGATCGCAGCGAGCGGTTCTACAAGATCGACCACCTCATCCGCGAGCGCGGCATCGTTCCGGTGAACGATTTCCTGCGCGAGCTCGAAGTCTCGCTCGCCACTTTCAAGCGCGACATCGAGTACATGCGAAGCCGCCATTACGCGCCCATCACGTGGGATCGTGAACAGGGGGGCTACCGTTTCGAGCAGCCCGATTCGGCGGCGCCCAAGTACGAGCTGCCGGGGCTCTGGTTCAGCCCGACGGAGGCGCAGGCGCTCCTCACGATGGAGCACCTCCTCGAAAGCCTCGAGCCGAGCATCCTTGGCGCGCACGTGAAGCCGTTGAAGGCGCGTCTGTCGGCGCTTCTCTCGGCGGGCGACCACTCGGCCGACGAAGTGCGCAAGCGCATCCGCGTGATTCCCTTCGGCGCGCGGCGGCATGAGCCGAAGCATTTCCAGCTCGTCGCCTCCGCCGTGCTCGGCCGCCAGCGGTTGAAGCTCACGTACTGGAATCGCTCGCGAGACGAGGTGACCGAGCGCGAGGTCTCGCCGCAGCGGCTGGTCCACTATCGCAACAACTGGTATCTGGACGGCTGGTGCCACCTGCGCAACGACATCCGCAGCTTCGCGCTCGATGCGGTGCGCGATGTGTCGATGGTGCCGGGCAAGGTAAAGGATGTCGCCGAGAGCGAGCTCGACGCGGTGCTGGCGAGCGGCTACGGCATCTTCTCCGGCAAGAAGGTGCAGTGGGCGACGCTCCGGTTCACGCCGGAGCGCGCGCGCTACGTGACGCTCGAAGAATGGCACCCGAAGCAGCGCGCGCGCCGCGAGGCCGACGGAGCCTACATCCTCGAGGTGCCGTTTTCCTCCGAGCCCGAGCTCATGATGGACATCCTCAAGTTCGGCCCCGACGTCGAAGTGCTCGCGCCCGCGTCGCTGCGCAAGGCCGTGGAGGAAAAGATCGAAGCGACGGCCGCCAGATACTCCCTCTCCCTTGGGAGAGGGCCGGGGAGAGGGTAAACTTGCGCGCATGAGTTACGCCTACGTCGCCGCCGCCATCCTGCTGCGGCTGGCTCCGCATCCGTGGAACGTCACGCCGCTCGGCTCGATGTTTCTCTTCAGCGGCGCGACCTTCAGGAGCCGCGCCGCGTCGCTCCTCGTGCCGCTCGCCGCCTTGATGGTGAGCGACCTTTTCGTCGTGCAGATCCTCTACGGCGGACGCTATGAGTGGTTCACGCCGTGGACGTGGATCGGTTTCCTCGCGGCCGGGCTCATCGGCTGGCTGCTCCGCGGGCGGGTCACGGGGCTGAACGTGCTCGCGGCTTCGCTCGGCGGGTCGATCGCGTTCTTCTTCATCAGCAACTTCGGCGTGTGGGTCGACGGCAAGCTCTACGCGCACACGTGGCAGGGGCTGGTGGAGTGCTACGTGATGTCGCTGCCGTTCTTCCGCAACGCCATCCTCGGCGACCTCTTCTACGCCGCCGTGATGTTCGGCTCGTACCACTGGCTCACCACGCGCGTCCCACGGCTCAAGGCGGGTTGAGGCACGCGCTCTTCTGGAGCGGCGGCAAGGATTCGCTGCTCGCGCTGGACCGCGCCACGCGCGCGGGGCTCGACGTCTCCCACCTCATCAACATCTCCGAGGGCAACACCGGGCGCGTGCGCTTCCACGGCGTGCGCAAGGAGCTCATCCGGGCGCAGGCGCGCTCGCTCGGTAAGACGCTCCTGCAATTCGAGACGCATCCCGGCGACTTCGAGCAGGCTTTCGGCAAGGCGCTGGGCGAAGCACGCGCGCTCGGCATCGGGGCGATCGCGTTCGGCAACATCCACCTCGCCGATGTGCGCGCGTGGTACGAGGAGCGCACGACCGCCGCGGGATTCCGGCATGTCGAGCCGATCTGGGGCGAGCCGCCGGGAACGCTGGTGCGCGAATTCGTCGCGCGCGGCCATCGCTCGAAGATCGTCAGCGTCTATCTCGACGCGGGCGGAAAACCCGATTGGCTGGGCCGCGACATCACTACAGATTTCATCGAAGCGGTGGAATCGACCGGTGCCGATCCCGCCGGGGAGTGTGGC
>JACXTT010006689.1_pt1 | contig 16420 bp, 14 predicted proteins | sample 9270951 | NCBI WGS metagenome assembly JACXTT01 (sample SAMN15532306, study PRJNA645909) | rock metagenome | isolation source: weathered quartz diorite | place: Puerto Rico | collected 2017-06-21 | reverse complement strand
CCGCTCGCGCAGCCGGTGAGGGCGAGCGCCGCGGCCGCGGCGAGCGCGGGGGCGCGCCAGCCCGCCCCTTTCCACCGGCGCGCGCCGGGAAAAAGCAAACGCCCGCGACCGGGGCCGCGGGCGTTCCGGGACGGGAACGGCGTCACTGCATCTCTGCGAGGTCGCCGACCTGCAGCTCGACCTGCGAGTGGATCACGCGGCAGGTCGCGGTGGAGGCGGTGGTGTCGAGCACCACGATTTCCGCCACGGTGCGGCGCGGCAGTTTCGCTTTCGAGGCTTGCATGTCCGCGGTGAGATCGCCGGCCTTGTCGTCGGCGCGGTGGGGCTGGACGCCCGCGGTGTCGCGCTCGAGGTCCTGTTCGCGCAGCGGCTCGCCGGCGCGCGCGCGCATGAGGTCGCGGTCGGAGAACCCGGCGGTGAAGGTGGAGTCGCGCATGGTGTCGCGCACCGCCATCAGCGAGTCGTAGCGGCTGGAGCGATAGATCATGAAGCGATCGCCGGGGGCGATCTCGTTCTTGCTGCCGATGTTGAGGTAGACGAGGTCGTGCTCGGCGGTGTAGGTCTGCGAGTGGCCGACCATCACCACGGTGGCGACCTTCTTGCCGTTGGGCGGGTCGTAGACCGGGTACTCGCCGCGACGGGCGATTTCGAAGGGGGCCGCGCGGGTCTCGAACGGCACCAGCGAGTCGCCGCGCTTGATCGCCTCGCAGCTGTGGGTGATCTCGAACACCGCGGTGTTGTCGGCGAGAATGGCGACGCGCCCGCGGCCGACGCGCTGCACATAGAGCCCGAGGTCGATGTGGGTGGTCGGGTGGACGACGCGCGAGCCGGGGCGGATGATCGCGTACTCCGTGCCGACGACGATCCCCTGCGCCTTGCCCTGGTTGAGGAAGGCGTAGCCGCCCGCCTTGTCATAGATGCGGATGTCCTCGCTGAAGGTCATCACGCGCAGCGCGGGCGGGGCGAATTCGGGGGCGATGTAGCCGGAGCAGTACATGTCCTGCATGTAGACCGGCGGCAGCCCCATCTCGGGGACGAGCTCCTTCGCGAGGCCCTGATCATCCGTCTTGTCGGTCCGGGGATTCTTGAGCCCCTCGTTGCCTTTGGGCAGCACGACCTCGCCCGACTTGAGCTTGAGCGGGTCGCCCGGGTAGATCCAGTGGGCGTCCTTGATGTAGTCGTTGAGCTCCCAGATCACGGGCCAGTAGAGCGGGCTGCCGTAATTTTTTTGCGCAAGATCCCACAGCGTGTCGGCCGGCGCGATGGTGTAAACCGCCTCGCCTTCCTTCGGCTTGGGCGGGGAGTAAGGCGTGAAGTGGCCGTTGACCTGCGAGAGGTCGGCGGGCGGGGTCTTGGAGCCCTTGTAGGTGACCGCCTTGTTCTTCTGCGTGTCGCTCAGCGGCGCTGCGTTCGCGGGCGGCGCGGCCGGTTTCGCGGCCGGCGCCGAGGCCGACTCGAGACCGTTCTTCTTGTCGATGTCGGCGCGCGGGAAGCCCGACTCGTCCGTTTGCGCCAAAATCGGCAGCGCCGCGCACAGAAGCGCAGGCGCGATCAGGCGCATCACCGCGTGGGAGGTGCAGAGACTCCGGTTCATAGTTAAAGAATTTATTTAACTTTGCGGCCGATGTCAAGTCCTTTTCTTCAGTTCGGCCAGCTTCTTTTGCGCGAACCCGGCCGCGCTGGATCCCTGAAATTTGGCAATTACATCATTTAACTGCTGAATTGCAGTATATTTATCTCCAATTTCAAGACTGCAAAGCGCGGCTTTGTAGAGCGCATCGGCCGCTTTGGAGTGGGTTGGAAATTCGCCGGTGACCTGCAGGAATCCGGTTCGCGCTTCGCCCCAACGCTGCTCCAGAAAGTCGGCCTCGGCCAGCCAGAAGCGCGCGTTGGGACGCAATTTGCTGGATGGGAAGCGCGCGAGGAATTGCCTGAATTCCTCGCGCGCCGGGCCCGCCTGCTTCGCCTGGATCTTCGTCACGGCGCTCTGATAGCTCGCCTCTTCGTTCTGCGGCGCAAGCGCGAGCGGAGCCGGCGCGACCGCCGCCGGCGCGATGGCGGGGGAGGGGGGCGGTGCGGGTTCGGGTGCGGGCGCGGGCGCAGCGGGCGACGCGCTCAGCGGCGGGGGCGGCGCGATCGCGGCGGCCCGCTCCGGCTTGTCGCTCAGCGCCTCCTTGCACTCGGCGAGCCGGGCGCGCGCCTCCAGATTTTCGCGCCGAAGTTTCGCCATTTCCGCGTCGCGCTCGGCGAGCTGCCGAGCGATCGTCGCCTGGTCGACGCAGCCCGTGGCGCCCAGCAGCACCGCGGTCGCCGCGAGGAATGTCGCCGTTCGCCGCATCGTCAGCCTCCGATTTTTTTCTTGAGCCGCTCGACCAGCGACCCGCCCTCGCGCTCGAGCCCGCGCAATTCCTCGTAGAGCGCCCTGGCGCGCCCCGAGACTTTCCGCGGCACCTCGATCCGCACCTTGCACAGCAGATCGCCGCGCCGCCCGCGCTCGTCGGGGACGCCGAAGCCCTTCAGCCGCAGAATGTCGTCGGCCTGGGTGCCGTGCGGAACCTTCAGTTTTTCCGCGGGCCCCTCGAGGGTCTCGAGCTCGAGCTCTTCGCCGAGCGCCGCCTGCGCCGGGGTGAGGAGCAGTTCGCGAGCGAGGTGCTGCCCCGCGCGCACGAAGACCGGGTGCGGCTCGATCTCGAGGGCGAGGTAGAGATCGCCCGGCGGCAATCCGGGCGCCGCGCCGCCGCGGCCGCGCAGCCGCAGCCGCTCGCCGGTCTCGCGCCCCGGGGGAATTTTCAAGGTGACCGTCGAGCGCTCGCCGGAGACGCCGCGCCCGCGGCATTCGGGGCAGGGCGAGGCGGGACGCTGGCCGGCGCCGCGGCATTCGGGGCAGGGCGAGGAGACCGCGAAAAAGCCACGCTGGAGGTAGACCTGCCCGCGCCCGCCGCAGGCGGCGCAGCGGTGCAGCTTCCCCCCCTCGGCTCCGATGCCGCGGCATTTCGCGCAGGGGTCGGGATGCGGGAGGCGGAATTCCTTCTCGCCGCCGAAAACGCCCTCCGAAAAACTGAGGCGCAGGACCGCTTCCTCGTCGGGGCCCTGCTGGGGGGCGCGCGTTCGCCGTCCGGCGCCGCCGAAGAAGGCGCCGATGAGGTCCTCGAAATCGGCGAAATTCGCGCCGCCGAAATCGACCCCCGCGCCGCCCGCCCCCTGCACGCCCGCCTCGCCGAAGCGATCGTAGCGCGCCCGCTGGTCGGGGTCGCCCAGCACCGCATAGGCGCCCGACAATTCCTTGAACTTCTCCTCCGCGGCGTGGTCGCCGGGATTGCGGTCGGGATGGAGCTCCATCGCCTTGCGGCGGTAGGCCTTCTTGATCTCGTCCCGGGTCGCGTTGCGCTCGACCCCGAGGATGGCGTAATAATCGGACATGGCGGGAAGCGGGAATTATCGGGGAAACGCGCCGCCGCGGTGCGCGGTGCGCGGTGCGCGGTGCGCGGTGCGCGGTGCGCGGTCAAAAAACCTGCGTTGTCGTACGCAGATTTGCCAGGGGTCGTGATGAATGACCAGCGCGGACCGTATCGTCGCGTCAGCGACGTCACGAACCGCGCACTCAATCTTTCAGCCCCCCCTCACCGGATATTCACGAATCCCCCGACCCCGCCCTCGGCCAGGAAAGGGTTCTCCCGCCGCTCGTCGCCGATGGTCGAGAAGGGACCGTGGCCCGGATAGACCTTCGTCGCGTCCGACAGCGTCAACAATTTTTCGCGGATCGAGCGGATCAGCTGCGCGGCGTCGCCGCCGGGTAGGTCGGTGCGGCCGACCGAGCCGGCGAAGAGGGTGTCGCCGGTGAAGAGGTGGGCGCCGCCCGCGCCATCGTCGGCGAGGTGGAGGCAGAGGCCGCCCTGTGTGTGACCCGGCGTGTGGATCACCCTCACCGTCGAATTCCCCAGCGTGAACTCGCACCCCTCCCCCGCCGCCTCCCATTTCGGGAAGGGCGGGACGCGGAGGCCGAACATTTTCGAATTGCGCGGTCCCCCTTCCGCCCACTCCCGGTCGCTCGCATGGAGAAAGACCGGCGCGCCGGTCTTCTCGGTCCAATAGCCGGCCTCCGCGGTGTGGTCGAAGTGTCCGTGGGTGATCACGATCGCCTTCAGCTTCAGATTTTTCCCGGCGACCTGGTCCGCCGCACCTCGCGACTCCAGCGGCGCATCGATCGCCAGCGCCTCGCGCTCCGCTTCATCGACGAGCAAAAAACCGTTGTTGCCCAGCGGCCCGGCCACGTAGGAGGAAATCTGGATCATCCGGGGAAATTCTGGGGCCCGCGGGCCGGGCCCGGAAACGCGTGCGGGCGGAGCCGCGGCCCCGCCCGCAGTCGCGCCGCGATTCCCGCTACTGGATCTGCTGGATCAGCGAGAAGAGCGGCAGGTACATCGCGATCACGATGCCGCCGATGACGACGCCGAGGAAGACGATGATGACCGGCTCGAGCAGCGACATCAGATTGGCGACCGCTTCGTCGACCTCGCGCTCGTAAAATTCGGAGATTTTCGAGAGCATCGCGTCGAGGGCGCCGGTCGCCTCGCCCACGCCGATCATCTGCACGACCATGGGCGGGAAGATGCCGGTCTCCTTGAGCGGCTCGGCGATCGTCTTGCCCTCCTCGATCGACTTGCGGGTCTTCTGGATCGCCTCCTCGACCACCTTGTTGCCCGAGGTGCGGGCGGTGACGTCGAGCCCCTCGAGGATCGGCACGCCGGAGGAGACCAGGGTGCCGAGCGTCTGGCAGAAGCGCGCGACCGCGATCTTGCGCAGCAGGATGCCGAAGATCGGGAGCTTGAGCAGCGTCTTGTCGATGTTGTAGCGTCCCTTGGGGGTGGCGTAGATGGCGCGGAAACCGGCCACGATGCCGAATCCGGCGATCAGCATCGCCCACCAGAATCTCTTGAAGAAATTCGAGATTTTGATCACGAACAACGTGAAGGGGGGCAGCCCGGCGCCCAAGCCGGCGAAGAGGTCGGCGAAGGTCGGGATGACCTTGGTCATGATGACCGCGACGACCAAGATGGCGACCAGCACGACCGCGACCGGATAGATCAAGGCGCCCCGGACGGCGGCGTTCAATTTGACGATTTTTTCGATGTAGGTGGCGAGGCGCTGCAGGATGGTGTCGAGGATGCCGCCCGTCTCGCCCGCCTGGATCATGTTGGTGTAGAGCTCGTTGAACGGCTTGGGATATTTCCGCATGCCGTCGGCGAGGGTCGCGCCCCCCTCGACCTCCTCGCGCACCCCGGCGATGATGCGGGAGAAGGTTTTGTTTTCATTCTGCCCGCCCAGGATCTCGAGGCACTGCACCAGCGGCAGGCCGGCGTCGATCATGACCGAGAACTGGCGGGTGAAGATCGCGAGTTCTTTCGAGGAAATGCCGCCGCCGATCTTGGGCAGCGCGACCTCCTTGCCCTTCTCTTTGATGGCGGTGACGGTGATCCCCTGGCGCCGGAGCAGCGCGGAGGCCTCATCCTTGTTGGCCGCGGCGATGGTTCCGTTGCGCAACTCGCCGCCGCGCGCGCGGCCCTTGTATTCGTACAGTGCCATGAGGGACTCCGCGAGCCGGCCGCGAGGGGGTGCGAACCGATGCTCAAGTAAAACATTAACAATCTTCCCGGGAATTGTCAAAACCTTTTTTCCCATCCGAATGGCGCAGGTCGGACCGCCTCGAAAGATCGGCCGGGCGACCCAATCGACGGGGATCGGCAGAAGGCGAAAATTTTACGAAATTCTGCTATACTCACCTTGACGGGCCGGCGACCAGCGCCTAACCTTGCCCGCACAGTCAGCCGCAGCGTCCACCGGAGCATACCCATGTCCAAAGAAAAAGAGCTGAAAGAAGTCCGCGACCCGCGGGCCGCGGAAAAACGCAAAACCATCGACGCCACGGTCGGCCAGATCGAAAAGCAGTTCGGCAAGGGCGCCATCATGTGGCTGGGCGAGCAGGAGCAGCAGGAGGTGCCCGTCATCTCCTCCGGCTCGCTCTCGATCGACGCCGCGCTCGGCGTGGGGGGTCTGCCCCGCGGCCGCGTGGTCGAGATCTACGGACCGGAGTCGAGCGGCAAAACCACTCTCGCCCTCACCGTGGTCGCCGAGGCGCAAAAATTGGGCGGCTCCGCCGCCTACATCGACGCCGAGCACGCGCTCGACCCCGCCTACGCCGCGAAGCTGGGCGTCGACACCGACCACATGCTGCTCAGCCAGCCCGATTCGGGCGAGCAGGCGCTCGAGATCACCGACCTGCTGGTCAAGTCGGGGGCGATGGACGTCATCGTGGTCGACTCGGTCGCCGCGCTGGTGCCCAAGGCCGAGTTGGAGGGGGAGATGGGCGACAGCCACGTCGGCCTGCAAGCGCGCCTCATGAGCCAGGCGCTGCGCAAGCTGACCGGCTCGGCCGCCCGCACCGGCACCCTGATCATCTTCATCAACCAGATCCGCGAGAAGATCGGGGTGATGTTCGGCTCGCCGGAGACCACCACCGGCGGCCGGGCGCTCAAGTTCTACGCCTCGGTCCGCATCGACGTCCGCCGCATCTCCTCGCTCAAAGACGGCGAGAAGGCGGTCGGCAACCGGACCCGGGCCAAGATCGTCAAGAACAAGATGGCGCCCCCCTTCCGCGAGGCGGAATTCGACATCCTCTACGGCGAGGGGATCTCGAAGTCGGGCGAATTGATCGACCTCGCCATCCTTCACAAGCTGGTCGATCGTTCCGGCGCCTGGCTCAGCTACGGCGGCGAGAAGATCGGCCAAGGGCGCGACAACGTCCGCGAATTGCTCAAGACCAATTCCAAGCTCGCGGGCGAGCTGGAGCGGAAGCTGCGCGAGCAGTTTTTCGGCAAACCGGCGCCCGTGATCAAGAGCGCCTGATCGCCCTCGTCATCCCCGTGGCGGCGCCCCGGACCTGAGACCGGGGTGGCCGCCGCTGTTGTTGACCCGCCGGCACGGCGAATAATTCTTCCGCCTCGCCGCGCCGGGGCCGCCATGATTTCCCCGTGGTTTCCCGTCCCGCCCGCCTCGCGCCGCTGGCGCTGCTCGCCCTCCTCGCCGCGGGCTGCGCCCGCAAGCCGGACACCGCCGCCGCCCCGCGGCGCTACATCGAGCTGACCGACCATCGCGGCCAGCGGCTCACCGCGCAGAAGCCGGGCGAGCCCGACGCGCGCATCTACACCGTCGGTGTGGTCGTCGTCGCAGACGGCGACTCGTGGACCCGGCTGCCGGAGGAGGACCGCGCCCGGCTCGCGGAGGCGGCCCGGCGCGGAATCGACCGCCTCACCTTCGTCAAGCGGGTCGAGTTGCCTCGCGAGGACGACGCCCCCGACTCCGCGCCGCGCCTCGACGGCTCGCTCGAGCCCTACCGGCAATTGCAGGCCCGCCGCGGCTGGGACGCGGTGGCGCTGGTCACCGGCAAGCAGCTCGCCGCCCGCGACGAGGATGCCCGGCGCGAAGGGCGCGCGGTCGTGCAGACCCGGGTCGACGTCCTGCTCTTCGACGCCTGGCGCGAGCGGGTGCTATGGCGCGCGCACGGCGCGGCGGCGGTGCCGGTGGCCGATTTCGACCGCGCGGACAGTGAAACCCTCGACGGCGCCGCGCGGGCGGGCTGGCGGCAGTCGGTCGCCGCGCTGGAAACCCGCCTCGACCCCGCGCAGCCGCCGCCGGAGCATCGCCGCCACGGCGACGGCGGCGACGACGGCGACGACCTCGACCCCGCGGAGGCCTTCTGGATCGCCTACCTCGGCATCAACATCATCAGCTGGATCTGGGAAATCATCCGCCACCGGTAGCACGACCGAAATGCTCCGGCGGGCTGCCGACGGCTTCTCGCAGTCGCTCCCGCGCGCGAACGTCAGGTCTGCTTCGAGTTGACCGTCCTTGCCGCTTGTGATGGAGATCCGCCTGAACGCGCGAGTCTCTGCTCACGGAGGCGTGCCGCGCGCCCCGGTTGGCGCGTTGCACCCGGCATGAAAACGCGAACTGAGCAGCACGCAGACGGGACTTCCCGCGGCGGGCATTCGGTGCCGGCCAATCCCCGCTAAAATTCCCCGCCGCATCCCGCGCGGCGCGAAGGATTTTTCATGAAAATCGCCCTCATCGGCACCGGCTACGTCGGCCTCGTCTCCGGGGCTTGCTTCGCGGAGTTCGGACTCGACGTGACCTGCGTCGACAAGCTGGCCGACAAGATCGAGACGCTGCGCCGCGGCGAGATCCCGATCTACGAACCGGGGCTCGACTCCCTGGTGAAGCGCAACGCCGCGGCCGGGCGGCTGCGCTTCTCGACCGACCTCGCGGCCGCGGTGGACCAGGCCGAGGTGATCTTCATCTGCGTGGGGACCCCGATGGGACACGACCGGCGCGCCGACATGCGCTTCGTGCACGGGGTGGCGGCCGAGATCGGCCGGGCGATCCGCTCGCCGGGCAAGGTGGTGGTCACCAAATCGACGGTGCCGGTGGGAACCGCGCAGCAGGTGAAGAAGCTCCTGGCGGAAAACATCTCCGGCGGCCACGAGGTCCATGTCGCCTCGAACCCGGAGTTTTTGCGCGAGGGCTCAGCGGTCGAGGACTTCCTGCGCCCCAACCGGGTGGTGATCGGCGCCGAGAGCGAGTACGCGGCGAACCAGGTGAAGGCGCTCTACCGGCCGCTCTACCTGATCGAGACCCCGATCGTGGTGACGCGCCTGGAGACCAGCGAACTGATCAAGTACGCCGCCAACGGCTTCCTCGCCATGAAGATCTCCTTCATCAACGAGGTGGCGGCGCTGTGCGAGCGGGTGGGCGCGGACGTGAAGCAGGTGGCGAAGGGGGTGGGGCTCGACAACCGCATCGGCACGAAATTCCTCCACCCCGGCCCCGGCTACGGCGGCTCCTGTTTCCCCAAGGACACCGAGGCGCTGCTCAAGACCGCCGAGGACGCGGGGGGCGATTTCGAATTGATCCGCGCCGCGATCGGGGTGAACGAGAAGATTCCGGCGCGGCTCATCGCCCGCATGGAAACGGCGCTGGGCGGGGTGAAGGGGAAAAAAATCGCCCAGCTCGGGCTCGCCTTCAAGCCGGAGACCGATGATTTGCGCGAGTCGCCTGGGCTGCGCCTCCTCGACGCGCTGCGCGCGGCGGGCGCGACGGTGGTCGCATGCGATCCCGTGGCGGCGGCCGGCGCGCGCAAACTATATCCCGACCTCGCCTGCGCGGACGACGCCTACGCGGCGGCGGCGGGCGCCGACGCGGTGATGCTCGCCACCGAGTGGAACCAGTTCCGCCAGCTCGATCTGCCGCGCTTGAAAGGCGCGATGCGGGGCGCGCACTTCTTCGACTGGCGCAATGTCTACGAGCCGGCGATGATGGCGGCGGCCGGCTTCGCCTACCAGTCGGTCGGACGGCGCTGAGCGACGAGGCGCGTGACGTCCCGATTTTCCTCACTTTCGTCCGGCATCCGCCGGAATTCCGCCCGGGCGTGACGGAATTCCGCTTGACAACCCATGCGAACGGCGTATATTTGCGCGTGGGATTGGACCGCCGCGGGCGCCGCGTGTGTAACTTTTCCCAGACAGGAGCACCCCCCTCGATGCTCGGCACCGACAAAGTCGAAGTGGGTTCCAAGATCCGAGACCTCCGCAAGCGCGCCGGCATGACCCAGCAGGAGCTGGCGACGCTGATCGGCGTGAAGCAATCCGACCTCTCCCGGATGGAGAACGGCGAATACCGCGTCAGCCTCTCGGCGCTCGTGAAGATCCTCTCCGTGCTCGACATGAGCGTGGGCGAGTTCTTCGGCGAGAAACCGGCCCTGCGCAACGACGAGTCGAACCTCCTCGACTCCTTCCGCGCGCTGGGCAACGACGAGCGGCGTCAGGTTCTCCAGCAGGTCCAGAAGCTGGGCCGCAAGTCCGCGGCCGGCTGATTCCCGACCCGTGCGCTCGATCGCCGACTCCCCGCTCGAGGCGCTGCTCGCCGGGGCGGAGGGCGAGGATGAGTTCTCCCGCGCGCTGCGCGCGGCCTTCCAGGCGCTCAGCGCCGGGCGGGCCCACGAGGCGCTGGGCCGCTACCGCGACGCCTTCTCCCTCGCCGCGCGAGACACCCTGCCGCTGCGCCGCGACGAGGCGCAGGTGGGCATCTCGGCGGCTTTGCTCGAATTGGAGCGGCCGCTGGAGGCCGAGAAGGGGCTGCGGCAGATCCTCCTCTCGGCCACCTCGCCGCGCCTGCGCTGGTACACCGCCTACCAACTCTCGCGCATCTGCTCGGAGAAGGGGGAGACCGACCGCGCGCTCTTTTTCGTCTTCCGCTGCTTGGCGCTGGCGCAGGACCTCGGCTTCCCCTCGTTTTTGGTCGCCAGCCACAACCGCATCGCCAACCTGCTCATCTTCCAATCCGACTTCCCCCGCGCCCGCGGCCACTACGAGAAGGCGCTCTCGCACATCCCCGAGGCGAGCGGCGAGCCCTTTTTCGAGGCGGTCAAGACCACCCTGTTCGACAACCTCGGCTACTGCCTGGTCGTCCAAGGCGAAGCGGTGGACGGGCTGGTCTTTCTCCACCGCGCTGAGCGGCGCGCCAAGCAGGGCGACAGCGGCCACCTGCTGCCCGAGATCGAGCAGGACCTCGCTTACGGCTACCTCCACACCGGCGACGCGCGCACCGCGCGCGCCCACGCGGTCGCCGCGCTCGAGGTGGCGCAGGCGGAGGGCAATGCCCGGGTCGAGAAGAACGTGCTGGTGGTGCTCTGCCAGATCCACCTCGCGCTGGGCGATCTGGACGGCGCCTACCACGGCTACCTCGCGCGCCTCTCCCGCCATTTCCCCGACATCCCCGACCTCGAGCGGATGATGCGCGAATTCGACTTCGTCAACGCGATCAATTTCCGCGCCCCCTGACGCTTCCGGGATGACCGCATGACCGCCGACGACCGCACCGGAATCGAGATCCCGATGGGACCGGGCGCCCCCGAGGCGCGGGGAGACGAATGAGCCGGCGCCGCGCCGGCTCGCTCATCGCGCCGCGTGACCTGCCCGCCCTCGGCCGGCGGCTGCGCCGCGCCGGCAAAACCATCGTCCTCGCCAACGGCTGCTTCGATTTGATGCATGTCGGCCACCTGCGCTACCTCGAGGGGGCGAAGGCGGCGGGCGATGTCTTGGTGGTCGCGATCAACGCCGACGCCTCGGTTCGGAAGTTGAAGGGGCCGGGACGGCCGCTCCAGCCGGCGGACGAGCGGGCGGAGTTGCTGGCGGGCTTTTCCGCCGTGGATTACGTGACGATCTTCACCTCGAAAACCGTGGCGCCGGTGATCCGCGCGCTGCGCCCCCACCTCCAGGCGAAAGGGACCGATTACACCCCGGAGACGGTACCCGAGGCCGGCGAAATGAAAAAAATCGGGGGCGGGGTCGTCATCGTGGGGGATCAGAAAACCCATTCGACGACGGAATTGGCGGGGCGGCTTCTGAAAAAATCGGGGTAACCCGGTGACCCGCCCGCTTCGCGCCCGGCTGGCCGCCGGGCGCGAAGCGGGCCACCGCGCGGCGGCGGGGAGACGACGGGATGGGAATGGTCGCCCGGGCGGGCCGGGGGCATGCACCGCCGAGCCGGGAATTGCGAGGTGGGCGATTGGACCGGCCGGCTTCGCCGGCAACCCAAGTGCTTTGAGTTTTGTACCTGCGCACGCGGAGGCGGAATTTGAACCTACGGGCGCGGGCGGGAAGCGCGATCACCCGGATCAAGGGTCGATTCGGTCTCATCCGCGAGTGCGGCATCCGCCCGTGGTCTTTCAGGGGACTGCGTCCCCTTGCTCCTGGGAATTTGCTGCGCAAATTCCGCCGCACCCCTCGTTTTGCGCTGAGGGCGCAAAACGTAAGGTCATAGGTTCCCTTCATCGAAGGCACGACGTCTACCAACTAAGTCAAGTGAAAAAGGTTGGTTGCGGGGGCAGGATTTGAACCTACGACCTTCGGGTTATGAGCCCGACGAGCTACCGGACTGCTCCACCCCGCGACCGGGGCATCAATTATGATCCGGAATGTTTGATTGATGCGGAGAAAAGTCTAGCAGATGCGCCGAGGGAGGATTGAAAAAAATGACTATAATTCCGCGCGTTTTATCGCATGGCGACCAAGAAGACCGGCCGCAAGAGCCCGGGGAAGGGCGTCAAGAAGCCCGGCGGGGGGGGCAAGAAGCCCGCCCGACCGAGGGCGAAGCCGTCGAAAGCGAAGCCGGTGAAGGCGAAAAAGCCCGCGTCGAACGCGAGACCGAAAACGGCGCCGAAAGCGAAGCCGAAGCCGGCCGCGAAGAAACTCCTGCCGCCCCGCACCGCGTCGGCGATCCCGCCCCCGCTCCCCGACGCGGTCTACGGCGGACTGGTTCCCAAGCCGCCGCGCGCGGCGCTGCCGATCCCGCCTCCGACCATCCTGCCCCCCAAGCCGATCGAGCAGGAGCCGCCGCCCAGCTATTCCTACGACCGCGCGGCGGCGCTCAAGACGCTGGCCGACCTCGTGAAGTCGTTCGAGCGCCATGACTGGCGCGAGGCGTTCAAGAAATCGGCCGCCCTGCCCCGTCTCTTCCCCGATTTCATCGAGGGCGTCCACAAGGCCGGCTTCATCCGTTCGATCTCCCAGCGGCAGCTCGGGCGTCCCGAGCAGCCCAAGAGCGCGGACGATTTCGAGCTGGCCGCCACCGAGCACCTCAACCAGGGCGACGGCGAGGGGGCGCTCAAATTGCTGGGGGGCGGGCTGCGCAAGCACCCGAAGCACGCCGGGCTCTGGTACCTCGACGCCTGCGCGCACGTGCAAACCGGCGCGCTCGAAGCCGCCCTCGCCTCGCTGGGCAAGGCGATCGCGCTCGATCCGCAGAACCGCATCTACGCCCTCAACGGCAAGGATTTCGCGCCGCTGAAGAATCACGCGGAATTCGTGGCGCTGGTGAAGTCCTGAGTGCTGGGTCCTGAGTCAGGATTCGGCGCGTCGTGTGACGGAATTCTTCAATGCGCGCTCCGCGCGCCGGAATAGAAACCGCGGCAGCGCGCAATTTTCCACTCAGGACTCAGGGCTGAAGACTCAGGACTAATTTCTTGCGCGTCGCCCTGATCCATGAATGGCTGGTGAAATCCGGCGGCTCCGAACAGGTGCTCGGCCGCCTGGCGCGGCTCTTCCCGCAAGCGACGGTCTTCCCGCTCGTCTGGCGGCGCGGGCTGGAGCGGGAATTCGGCATCGACCCGGCGCGCATCCGCCCCTCGCGGCTGGACCGGCTGCCGGGCGCCCGCCGCTTCTACAAGGCGCTGCTGCCCTTCTACCCGGGCGCGGTCGAGGCCCACGACCTGCGCGAATTCGACCTCGTCATCGCCAACCACCACTGCGTCGCGCACGGCGCCCGCGCGCGCGAGGGGGCGCCGCTGATCAGCCATTGCCACACCCCCGTCCGCTACGCGTGGGAATTGCGCGAGGAATACCTGCGCGGCGCGGGGCTCGACCGGCCGCTGGTCGGCGCGTTCGCGCGCGGGCGGCTCGACCGGCTGCGCGGGTGGGACCGCGCGGCGTCCACCCGCGTCACCGCTTTCCTGCCCAGCTCGGAAAACGCCGCGGCCCGCATCGCCCGCCACTACGGCCGCGAGAGCGCGGACGTGATCCACCCCGCGGTCGACCTCGTCCGCTTCTTCCCGCCCGCGCGCGCACCCGCGCGCGGGCGCCGATTCCTCGTGGTCTCGCGGCTGGTGAATTACAAGCGGGTCGACGCCGCGATCCGCCTCGCGACGCGCCCGGACGGGATTTGCCTGCGCATCGCCGGGAGCGGCCCCGCGGAACGCGCGCTGCGCCGGCTCGCGGCGGACGGCCCGGTCGAATTCACCGGCCGGATCCCCGACGCCGCGCTCGCGGGCGAATACCACGCGGCGCGCGCGCTGCTCTGCCCGGGCGAGGAGGATTTCGGCCTCACCGCGGTCGAGGCCTTCGCGGCCGGCTGCCCGGTCATCCACGCGGGGCGCGGCGGCTTTTTGGAAATCGCGCGACTCGTCCTGGGCGAGCTCGGCGGGCGGCTGACGATGGCCCGCCTCGAGGCGAACGACCCGGGGCTCGCGACCGACCTCGACGAGGCGACCGCCCTTCTCGCGCAGCCCGAGAGCCGGGAACGCCTGCGGGAATTGTTCGGCCCCGCCCGCTTCGAATCGCGATTCCGCGCCGCGGTCGTCGCGATCGCCGGCGGGGACGCCGCCAAGGCGATGGCGTCCGCGTGAAAAAAATCGGGCCGCCGATTCCGACGGCCCGTGCAAGAAATGCCTGCGCGGGCGACCGGCGAAGCGTGCGGGCGGCGCCGAAGCGGTTGTAGTCCGCGACGAAGCGCCGCACCGCGGTCTCGACTTCCGCCCAGGTCCGCATGGGTTGACTCCGGTTCCCCCCGTGATTTCCCCCAAACAAAAATGCGGACGGGGCTGAATCGCCGCCATCCGCCAAATCACGGACTTTCGAGTGAAAAAGATGGCTCCCCGGGAGGGATTTGAACCCCCGACCTAGTGATTAACAGTCACCCGCTCTAACCAGCTGAGCTACCGAGGAACCGAATTGTGCAGCTGCCGTTCCAGTGGAATTGCGAGCGGGGGAAACGGCGGAAAGGAATTATACGGGATGCGGGGGAGGGCCGGGTGTTGAGCGGCTGAGTCCCATGTCCTGTGAAAAGTTCGCGGAGCTGAGCCGGTTTTTTGCCGGGCGCGCGAAGCGCGCCTTGAAAAAACCCGTGCCGACGACGTGCCGCGACTTAGCGCTCCGCCGTCCGCGCTTTCCTATAATCCCCGAGCCATGGCCGCTTCGAAAAAGTCCCCCGACGCCCTCGCGCTGGCGCGGCAGGTCCTCGAGACCGAGGGGCGCGCGGTGCTGGGTCTGGCGAAGTCGGTCGGGGCGGAATTCTCGCAAGCGGTCGAATTGCTCGCGGGCGCGAGCGGGCGCGTGGTGCTGACCGGGATGGGCAAGTCGGGGCTGATCTGCCAGAAGATCGCCGCGACCATGGCCTCGACCGGCACCCCGGCGCTTTTCCTCCACCCGGCCGAGGCGATCCACGGCGACCTCGGGATGGTGGTGGCCGGCGACGCGGTGATCGCCTGCTCGCAATCCGGCGAGACCGCCGAGACGGTCCGCCTGATCCCCTCGCTCAAAAGAATCGGCGCGCCGCTGGTGGCGCTCAGCGGCAACCCGGCCTCGACCCTCGCGCGCGCCGCCGACGTCCACCTCCACGTGGCGATCGACCAGGAGGCCTGCCCGCTGGGACTCGCCCCCAGCGCCTCCACCACCGCCGCGCTGGCGCTGGGCGACGCGCTGGCGCTCGCGCTGAGCGAGCGCAAGGGCTTCCGCGCCGAGGATTTCGCGGCGCTCCACCCCGGCGGCGCGCTGGGGCGCAAGCTGGCGCGGGTGAGCGAGGTGATGCACCGCGGCGCGGAGATCCCGCGCGCCCGCCCGGCCGCGCGCATGCGCGAGGTGCTCGAGACGATCATCGCCGGCCGGCTGGGGCTCGCGGTCATCGCCGACGACGACGGCACCCTGCACGGGCTGATCACCGACGGCGACATCAAGCGGCTGCTGACCAAATATCCCGACCTGCTCGAGCGGACCGCGCGCGAGTGCGCGGTGACCGCGCCGCGCAGCATCCTCCCCCGGGCCTCGGTGGCCGACGCGCTCAACCAGCTCGAGGCCCACAAGATCACCGCGCTGCTGGTCGTCGAGGGCGGCAAGATCGCCGGCGTGGTCCACCTGCACGACCTGTGGGGAAGCCAGCTCATTTAGCGCGCGGTTCGTGGCGTCATTGGCGCGACTTCATTCATTTGCGCCAATCGATCGTCACGGTCGGTTGCGATTTCTTAGCGGATTGCGCAACTTGTCGCACCGCGCGCTGCGCACTATTGATGACCCACTAATGAGTTGACAACCGCAGGTTGTCACTCCACATGAGTGGAGATCATCAACATTGACTCGTCAAGTCATTAATGGACACTCAATAATATCCCCCCATGCTCCCCGCCTCCGAAGCGCTGCGCTTGATCCTCGCGTCCGCCCGCGACGCGGGGACGGAGATGCTGCCGCTCGACGATTGCGCGGGGCGGGTGCTGCGCGAGGCGGTGGCGGCGCGGACGGACGACCCGCCGTTCGACAAGTCGGCGGTGGACGGCTGGTGCGTCGACGCGGGATTGCTCGCCCGATTGCCCGGCGAAGTTCCCGCCGGCGCGACGGTCTACGCGGGCGACCCGCCGCCCTCCGCTGTGCACGGCGTCGCGAAAAAGATCATGACCGGCGCGGCGTTGCCGCCCGACGCGGCGGCGATGGTGATGGTCGAGGAGGCCGACCCGCCCGCGGGCGGGCGCGTCATGCTCAAGCGCGCGGCGGCGGGCGCCGGGATGCTGCGGCGGGGCGAGAACCACCGCGCGGGCGCGGTCCTG
>JACXTT010006686.1_pt1 | contig 16426 bp, 13 predicted proteins | sample 9270951 | NCBI WGS metagenome assembly JACXTT01 (sample SAMN15532306, study PRJNA645909) | rock metagenome | isolation source: weathered quartz diorite | place: Puerto Rico | collected 2017-06-21 | reverse complement strand
GTCATCAGGCTGGATTGGGCGAGGGCGGCGGGGTAGCGCGCGGCAACGGTCTGCCAGATGGTGATGTTGATCAGGCCCGTTTCATCCTCAAGCGTGGCGAAGATCACGCCGGCGGCGGTGTCGGGGCGCTGGCGGTTGATGACGATGCCGCTGGTGCGGATCAATTGTCCCGGTCGTGCCTCGCGTATTTCTTCGGCGGTTTTGAGACGCATTTTTTTCAGCTGCGGGCGCAGCAGTTTCAGGGGATGGCTGCGCAGGGTGAGGCCGACGCGGCCGTAATCGGCCAGCACTTCCTGGGCTTCGCAGGCGGGCAGCAGGGAGGCCTGGCGTTCGCCTCTGGTGATGCCTTTGAGCAGATCGCCATGCCGCTCGGCGCCGAGGGATTTCCATAGCGCTTCGCGGCGATGGCCGGCCAGGCTGCGCAGGGCGTCGGCATCGGCCAGGGCATTCATGTCCTTGCTGTCGAGCAGGGCGCGTTGCTTGAGATCGCTGGTATCGGCGAAAGGGCGTTCGGCGCGCGCGGCCAGGAGCCGCTGCCCGCCGGCTTCGGATAATCCCTTGATACTTTTCAGACCGAGGCGAATCACCGCCACGCGCTTTGTTTCCAGATTCGCATCCGGCTTTGTATCCGGCACCAGGCTGCTGTACCAATCGCTGGTGAGCGTATCGACCGGCAGCACTGCAACACCGTGGCGCTGCACGTCATAAACAATCTGCGCCGGCGCGTAAAAACCGAGCGGCTGGCTGTTCAGCAAACCGGCGGCAAAGGCGGCGGGCTCATGGCATTTGAGCCAGGCCGAGACATAGACCAGCAGCGCAAAACTGGCTGCATGGCTTTCGGGGAAGCCGTAATCGCCGAAGCCCTTGGCCATCTCGAAAATCTGTTCGGCATATTGCTGCGTGTAGCCGCGCGCCAGCATGCCGTCGATGAGTTTGTCGCGAAACGGTTCCAGCCCGCCCTTGCGTTTCCACGCCGCCATCGCGCGGCGCAACTGGTCCGCTTCACCTGGGGTGAAGCCGGCCGCGGTGATGGCGATGGCCATCACCTGCTCCTGGAAGATCGTCACGCCCAGGGTGCGCTCCAGAATGTGCCTGATGTCGTCCGAGGGATACGTCACCGGCTCGCGCCCGGCGCGGCGGTTCAGGTAGGGGTGCACCATGCCGCCCTTGATCGGCCCGGGGCGCACGATGGCGACCTGGATGACGAGGTCGTAGAAGGTCTTCGGCTTCAGGGTCGGCAGGCGTGCCATCTGCGCGCGGCTTTCGACCTGGAAGAGGCCGATGGTATCGGCCACGCTCAGCATCGCGTAGACCTTGGGGTCTTCCGGCGGGATGTCCTGTATGCGTAATGCGGTGCCGCGAAAGGCGTTCATCAAATCCATCGATTTGCGGATGCAGGTGAGGATGCCCAGCGCCAGCACATCGACCTTGAGCAGGCCGAGCGCATCGAGATCGTATTTGTCCCACTCGATGATGGTGCGATTTTCCATGCGCGCCGGCACCACCGGCACCAGCCGCGTCAGCTTGCGGTTGTCGAGCACGAAGCCGCCGCTGTGCTGCGACTGGTGGCGTGGAAAGCCATGGATCTGCGCGACCAACTCGACCAGTAGCTTCACCTTTTCGTTGTCGGCGGCAAAGCCGGCCTCGGCGAGGCGCTCATGCGGAATGCCCGGCTCGAAACGCAGGGTCATCGCCGCGGAGAGTTTATCGAGCTGGTCCAGCGAGAAGCCCAACGCCTTGCCGACATCGCGCATCGCGCCCTTGTGGTGATAGGTGGAGACGGTGGCGGTGATGGCGGCGCGGTCGCGGCCGTATTTTTCAAACAGATACTGCATCACTTCCTCGCGCCGCTCGTGCTCGAAGTCGACATCGATATCGGGCGGCTCATTGCGCTCGCGCGAAATGAAACGCTCGAACAGCAACTGCGCGCGATCGGGATCGACTTCGGTGATGCCAAGGCAATAGCAGACCACCGAGTTGGCCGCCGAACCGCGTCCCTGGCAGAGGATGTTGCGGCTGCGCGCAAAGCGCACGATGTCGTAGACCGTCAGGAAGTAGGGTTCGTATTTCATTTCGCCGATCAAGGCGAGTTCATGCTCGATGATCTTGCGCACCTTGTCGGGCAGGCCCTGCGGATAACGGATTGCGGCGCCTTCGTAGGCGAGCTGGTGCAGGTAGCTGGCCGGCGTGGTGCCGGGCGGCACGATTTCTTCCGGGTATTCGTACTTGATCTGGTCGAGGGAAAAATCGCAACGTCGCACGAGTTCCAGGGTTTCGATCAGCAGCTCGGGCGGATAGATGCGGTCGAGGCGGCCGATGGACCGCAGATGGCGCTCGCCATTGCGATATAGCGCCATGCCGCAATCGGCCACCGGTTTGCCGATTCGGATGGCGGTCAGCACATTCTGCAGATGGCGGCGATAACGCACATGCATATGCACGTCACCTGCCGCGATCAGCTTCAGGCCGGTGTCGGCGGCAATCGTGCGCAGTTGCGCCAGCTGCCAGGCATCGTCCGGGCCGCGCAGCAATTCTGCGGCGATCCAGCAGCGTCCGACAAAATGTTGCGCCAGCCAGTCGGCGCTCTCGCGCTCGAGTTTCGCGTCTTCCTGCGGGCACCAGATCAGGAGGCAATCATCGATGGCGCCGATCAGGTCTGCGCGCTCCAGTCGATAGGCGCCTTTTTCGCAGCGCCCGCGCGCCAGCGTGATCAGTTCGCAAAGATTGCCGTAGCCGTTGAGGTTGGCGGCGATGAGCACCAGCTTCAATCCATCAACCAGCGTGAACTCGCTGCCGATCAGCAGCTTGAGGCCCAGCTCCCTGGCTTCACAATGCGCGCGCACCACGCCGGCCAGCGAGCATTCATCAGTGATGGCCAGTGCCTGATAGCCCAGCTTCCAGGCCTGGCGTACCAGTTCCTCGGGATGCGAGGCGCCGCGCAGATAGGTGTAGTTACTGAGGCAATGCAGCTCGGCATAGCTGGGTAGCATGGTGCGGGTTCCGGCAGTTCAGGCGATGAAGGCGATGAAAGCAATAAGGCAATGAAGGCAATTAGACGAAAAAGCCATGCAGATGCCAGCTGTCCGGATTGTGCAGCTCACGGTACAGCCACATGGTTTCGCCATGCGCATTGCGGCCCACGTAGTAATCGCGGAAGGCTTGGCGCCCATCCCACCAGCCGGCTTCGATGCGCTCCGGCCCGGCCAGCATTTCCACTTTTCCATGACACAGCGGCGCGCCCTGGTCGAGATGCAATTTGCGTGGCACTGGCAACAGGAACATGGGACGCGGCATGCCGATATCGCGCGGCTTGCCGGATTTCCAGGGCACGGTGGGACCGATCGGTTTCCAGGCCTGCTCGGGGCGGAAGTCATCGACGGCTTGCAGGCGATAGACATTGTCCTTGCCAAGGCGCGCGCCGAGCTTGTCGATCAACTGGTACCAGCTGTCCGCTTGCTGGCGGGGATCGGGTAGCCAGCTCTTGCTGGTTTCGGCAAAGGGCTGCAGGCCCTGTACCTCGATGGCGATCGCCAGCACGGTAGCGGGAAGCGCGGCGCGGCCCAGATGCTCGCGCGCCAGTGCCAGCAGGCGATCGGCACTGCGCTCGGGCCGGCCGACGCCGATCGCAATCGTCGAGCGTGCATGGTCGGAATGTTCGAGCTGCAATTGATAGTCGAGAATGCCGGATCCGCGCGCGCGCAGGAAGCCTTCCAGCTCGGACAGCAGGCGCTTCAGCGGGAACAGCAGGGCCATGGCATCGTTGACTTCGAAGCCGAATTCGCAGCGGCTGCGATAGTTTTCCGGCGGGATGAACCAGGGACGCGGATCGGGCCGGCGGCCCAGCGCGCGTTGCACATCGTTCCAGCAGTTCTCGCCAAAACGCTGCGCCACGCCTTCCGCCGGCAATTGCAGGAAATCGGCGATACGCACGATGCCGAGCGCGGATAATTTGCCGAGAGTGTCATGCGGCCAGTCGAACAGGGCCAGGGGCAGATCGGCCAGCCGGGCCTCGATATCGTTCTTGTCGAGGCAGGCGCGCAGGGGATAGCCGTGATGCCGCGCCTTGGCGCAGAGCCAGGCCGATAAGGGCGTCGGCGCCACGCCGCAGGAAACGCGATAGCCGAGCTCATGGCTGCCGCGCCGCAATTTGCCCAGCAGCATCGACAGTCCCTCATGCATCATCAGGGTGGTGGAGACTTCCAGCAGCAGGCCCTCATCATCCTTGAGCGATACCGCCGGGGTGAATTGGCAGGCCCAGGCCGCAAAGTTGTGCAGCGCCTGGCGCTCGCTGTCGAGATGGCGCGGCACGATATGCAAATCATTGGCCAGTGCGCGCGCGGCAGCGATGGTGATGCCCGGCCTGATGCCGGCTTCCTGGGCGCTGGCATTGGCCGCAAAAACCGTCGGCCGGTTATCAGGTCCGCTGGAAACTACCAGCGCGCAGTCGACCGCCGCTGCGCGCTCGGCAATCTGCAGGGATAGCTCGGGGAGTTGGAGTGCAATCCAGAGCATGTGGCTTGCCTAGCGTGCTGCAGACAGCGGTCGTGCGGCGCGTGATGCGGTGAACGGAATGTGGGCAGCAGCCGAAGCCGATGTGGCGCTGCGGAGTGCCTGTCGAGCCGGCAGGTTCAGCAGCACCGTGGCCTTGGCAGGGTGATGCTGCGCCCAGTGTGGCGGATAGACATTGAGCGGCAGCGTCTGCGACATCAGGGCCGCGCGGCGTTTGATGATGTTCAATTGCAACTCGCCAATATTCGCCTTGACCGCAATGCGGGTGGCGGCCGGTGAGGCCTCGCCGGCCGCATTGGCGAGGCGATACAACACCAGGGTGCTGCCGCCTGCCTCGGCCGCCATCTGCAGGCGGCGCAGGGCCTGATAGTTGAGTTCCTTGCGACAGCTCGCCGTCCACGCCACCACCATGCCGCAGGCGCCGGAGCGCGCGGCCTGCTCGGCGGCCCACAGCAAATCGCGGCCCTCGGCGCGCAGCATCACCAGCTGCTTGAGCGCGATGCCATGCGCCTCCCAGGCATGCGGAAAGGGAATGCAGGGCGGGGCCACCAGCACGATGCCCTGGCCTTGCTGCGTGACCTGGCGCAGCGCCGGGATCAGCAGCGAGAGTTCGCCAATACCCTGTTCGCTGCTGAGGATTTCGGTCAGCGCCCCCTGTTCCCAACCATGCGCGGGCAGTGCCTGGTCGAGCGAGGCAAAGCCGGTCTTGATGGCGGCACGCACACTGGCCGGCACTTGGCCGATGCGCCAGATGGCGGGATTGCGGAGGATATCGGCCATGGCCGGCGCGGCGTGGGTACTCATGGGAATCGTGTCGGGGCTGAAGTGGCGTAAAAGTGGGCTTGTTTGATGTACTGTACAAACATTCAGTATTTAATGCAAGTGCTCTTTTTGCGCACTTGTTGCCGCTATTTCCGAAACGACAACGGCCCGTAGTGCGGGCCGTTGTCGTGGGTAAATTTGTGTATCTGCGTATTTTTACTTTTGCCCCGGGTTGTCCTCCGCAAACGCAAAAAGCACCGCATCCGCCGGCACCATCTCGCCGACGGCGAAGGCGACGCGCTCGACCACGCCTTCGCGCGGGCTGACGATGGTGTGTTCCATTTTCATCGCTTCCATGATGATCAGCGCCTGGCCCTTTTTGACCTTGTCACCGGCGGCGGCCATTACCTTCACCACGCGGCCCGGCATCATGGCGGTCAGGCGGCCGGTGTTGACGTCGTCGCTGGCCTCGAAATGGAAAGGATCTACCAGGCGCAGGCGATGGCGGCTGTGCGCCAGCAGCACCGCGAATTCATCGTCGGCCGCCAATACCGTAGCGGTATGCGCGACGCCATTTGCAGTGAAACGAACCGTGTCGCCTTGCACCGAAGACTGGCTCAACTGGTATTTGCGATCGGCAATGCGTAACTGGTGGCCACGGCCCACGCCGAGATGATCGACTTGCACCGTGATCGCGGTATCGTCATTGACTGCGTGGAACTCGAGGCTGCGCGTCGCGCCGCGATTCAGCCACCAGCCGGATTTGCTGTCCCACACGCCCGTGCCGGCGGCGGCTTCTTCGCGCGCCAGCTCGCGCAGCGCAGCGGCGATCAACGCTTCGTCCGCCAATTGTTCGACGGGCATCAATTTTTCGCGATGGCGCGGGATGAAGCCGGTATCGGTCTCGCCATCGATGAAGGCCTGGTGGCGTACCAGCTGCTGCAGGAAGGCCAGATTGGTTTTGACGCCGATCACCTCGGTCTCCGCCAGCGCGCCCTGCATGCGGCGGATGGCCTCGTCGCGATCCGCGCCCCAGGTGACGAGCTTGGCGATCATCGGGTCATAGTAAACGCTGATGGTATCGCCTGAAATGACGCCGGTATCGAGGCGCACATCGTCATCATCCTGGATGGTCGGCGTGGCGAACACTGCCATGCGCCCGGTCTCGGGCAGGAAATCATTGGCCGGGTTCTCGGCGCAGATGCGCACTTCGATGGCATGGCCGCCGGTGATGATTTCCTTTTGCTTCAGCGGCAGGGGCTCGCCCGCGGCGACGCGCAGCTGCCATTCGACCAGGTCCTCGCCGGTGATCATCTCGGTGATCGGATGCTCCACCTGCAGGCGGGTATTCATTTCCATGAAGAAAAATTCGCGGTCCTCGCCGGCGATGAATTCGATGGTGCCGGCGCCGCGATAGGCAATGGCACGCGCTGCGGCGACGGCCGCATCGCCCATTTTCTTGCGCATGTTTTCATCGAGGTAAGGCGAGGGCGTTTCCTCGAGAATCTTCTGGTGGCGGCGCTGGATCGAGCACTCGCGCTCGAACAGATGCACATAGTTGCCATGCGTATCGCCGAACACCTGGAACTCGATATGGTGCGGCCCGAGCACAAAGCGTTCGATCAGCACATCGTCATTGCCGAACGCGTTTTTCGCTTCGCGCCGCGCGGCCTCGAGTTGGGGAATGAACTCTTCCGATTTTTCAACCAGGCGCATGCCCTTGCCACCGCCGCCCGCCACCGCCTTGATCAGCAGCGGGTAGCCGACGATATCGGCCTGCTTGGCGAGGAACTTCGCGTCCTGGTTGTCGCCGTGATAACCCGGCACCACCGGCACCTTGGCAGTCTGCATCAGCGCTTTGGCGGCGCTTTTGGAACCCATTTTCTCGATGGCTTCCGGCGTCGGGCCGATGAACACCACGCCGGCGTTTTCACAGGCGCGCGCGAAATCTTCGTTCTCGGAGAGGAATCCGTAACCCGGATGAATCGCCTGCGCGCCGCTTTTGAGCGCAATGGCGATGATGGCATCGGCCTTCAGATAGGAATCGACCGGCCGCGGCCCGCCGAGCAGATAGGCTTCATCGGGCTGCTTGACATGCTCGGCATGGGCGTCGGCCTCCGAAAAGACGGCAACGGTGCGAATGCCCATGCGCTTGCAGGTTTTTATGACGCGGCACGCTATCTCGCCGCGGTTTGCAATGAGGATTTTATTGAACACGTCTTATATCCGTCCGGAAAGAATGAGATCGAAGGCAATCAGCAGCCAGATCACCAGCAAAATGAAACAGCTGGTGGCAAAGGCATAAAAGCGATGCATGACGCGGTTGGGGCCGCAGTGCAGGAAGCTGTGCAGGTAACGCGCCGCGACATAGGCCCAGGCCAGCAGCAGATAGGCGAGGCTGCCGATATTGGCGCTGAAAATCGTCAGCATCGCGACGTAGAACAGCACCGGCATCTCGAACAGATTGCGGAAATTGTCCGAGGCGCGCGTGTCGGTGATCAGGGTCGACATCTGTGCCGACAGCGCGACCTTTTGCGGATGAATGCGTCCGGATTTCATCGCGGCCACACGGCGGCGGAACATCACGCCGGCAACGATGGCGGTCAGCAGCACCATGGCGAGGGTCGGAAAAAGAATCAGGCGCGCGTTCACGATCAGGACTCCGCGATCCAGCCGGGTTTGCGCTTTTCGAGGAAGGCAGCAACACCTTCGCGCCCATCGGCGCTGACGCGCACCCGAGCGATGCGCTGCGCCGTATCCGTGCTGAGGCGGCCATCGATGGGCCGGTTGGCCACGGCGGCGATCAATTGCTTGGCTTCATTGATGGCGGCCGGGCTGGAGACGAGCACGGCATTGACCAGTTCCTCGATCTTGTCGTCCATGGCGTCTTCAGTCGGCATCAGTTCGCTCAGCAGGCCAAGGCGATAGCCTTCGGCGGCGTCGAAGCGTTCGCCGGTGAGGAAGTAACGATGCGCAGCGCGCTGGCCGATGGCGGCGATGACATAGGGCGAGATCGCGGCCGGGATCAATCCAATTCGCACTTCCGACAGTGCGAATGCGGCGTCATGCGTACCCACCGCCATATCGCAACAGGCGATCAATCCCACGCCGCCGCCGTAGGCCGCGCCCTGCACGCGCGCGATGGTCGGTTTGGAGAGGCCGTGCAGGGTGCGCATCAAGCCGGCGAGTGCGCTGGCGTCGCGGAAGTTTTCTTCTTCCGTGTAGCTCGCCATGCGCTTCATCCAGTTCAGGTCCGCGCCGGCCGAGAACGATTTGCCGGCGGCCGACAGCACCACCACACGCACCGCTGCGTTGTTGTCGAGCGCCTTGAAGGTCTCGGTGAGATCGGCAATCAGGGAGTCATCGAAAGCATTGTGCTTGTCGGCGCGATTGAGGGTGACGACGGCGATAGCGCCGTCGATATCGGTGGAAACGTAGGAAGTCATTGCGGGCCGCTCTGTAGAAAATTCAATTGATATCGCCGGGGAAGGTACTGCTGCGAATCCACTGCTTGACGGCATTTACGGTCTCGGCTTCCTTGCCGAAATAACCATGTGCCGCGAGAGGATCGCATTCGCCGGATTCGGCCGGCTTGCCGCCATGCACCGTGATCAGCGGGTAGTTCGATGCCTGGCGCCGCGCGCCGGAATAAGGCGTGACCACGCAACCGTCATCGGCGTGATGCACGAACAGCAAGGGCGCCTTGATGGCGCTGAAATCGAAACCCGCCAGACCATTGCCGCCGCGCCCCGCATTGAACAAGGTGGATGACAACACCACCTTGTCGATCGCTGCAGGCAAATAGCGCGCAATCGATGCTGCCGATACCGTGCCGCGGCTGGTGCCGATCAGGGTTAGCTTCGCCTTGGGGAAACGCTGCCTGAGATCGGCAATCACCTTGGCGATATCGTCCGCATGGGTTTGGCTCAGGCGGAAATTGTCATCGAGGCCGGATCCCTGATGGTCGCTCGGCACATCGACGACGGCGGACGCAAATCCTTCGGTTGCCCACAGATAACGCGTGCGCACCAGAAAATTGCCGCGCTCCGCATAAACCGGCGTGGTGCTGATCGGACGCAGCTTGACCTGCCCGCTGCCGCCGGAAAACAGCAGCACGATCTGATCGACGGGCGCGGCGCTGTCGGCGACTAGCAGATAGGTTTCGCTGATGTTTTCGCGGACGGGGACCGTGATGAGTTCGGCCGAGGTTGCGGCGAACACAGGCGCAGAAAAAACAATTGCGGTGGCAAGAACCATGCTTCGGAGAAGATAGTTGAATTCCGGCGGTCTGATCATGAGCGGGACTCCTCCCTTTGCAAAAGGGAGGGTGAAGCGGGGAATTCGAGCGGCATGCCGCTCGCCTGCGAAACGGTGGGCCGATGCAGCGGCCCACGCGGCCTGCAAGGCGGGAGGGATTTTCGGTCGTCAATAAAACGATGAATCATCTCGAGCACACTGGCCGTTTCGGTGAGTACTTGCTGGTTATTGAAGCGCAATACATGAAAACCCAGTGATTCCAGGTAGGCCGTTCTAGCTGCATCTTTTGCGTAAATGTCGGCATCGAAATGTTGCGACCCATCAACTTCAATTACCAGTTTTTTAGTGGGAGCATAGAAATCGACAATGTATTCGCCAATGGGCCTTTGCCGGAAAAAGGCGACACCCAAAATTTGCTTTCTTCGCAAGTGAAACCATAGTTTTTGCTCGGCGTCGGTCATGTTTCCGCGCAATTGCTTTGCCAAGGGCTTCAGTGTGTCTCGATAATTCAGCACCGAAAATCCCCCTCAATCCCCCTTTTACAAAGGGGGAAGTACTCCGTGACGGCCATCGCACAGCCCCGCTCCTCCCTTTGTAAAGGGGAGACCGGGAGGGATTTTCTGCGGTCAAATTGAGACAACATTGTCACGCATCACATCCTGAACACGCCGTAATCCGTCTTCTCGATCGGCGCATTCATCGCTGCCGCCAACCCGAGCCCCAACACCGTTCGCGTCTGCGCCGGATCGATCACGCCGTCGTCCCACAGGCGCGCCGTGGCGTAGTAAGGATTGCCCTGGCGTTCATATTGATCTCGGATCGGCGCCTTGAATTGTTCCTCTTCCGCGGCGCTCCATTTGCCGCCTTTCAATTCGATGCCGTCGCGCTTGACGGTGGCGAGCACGCTGGCCGCCTGTTCGCCACCCATTACCGAGATGCGCGCATTGGGCCAGGACCAGAGGAAGCGCGGATTGAAAGCGCGGCCGCACATGCCGTAGTTGCCGGCGCCGAAGGAGCCGCCGATCAGCACCGTGAACTTGGGCACCTTGGCGCAGCTGACGGCGGTAACCATCTTGGCGCCGTCCTTGGCAATGCCGCCGGTTTCGTATTTCTTGCCGACCATGAAGCCGGTGATGTTCTGCAGGAATACCAGCGGGATGCCGCGCTGGTTGCACAGCTCGATGAAGTGCGCGCCTTTGAGCGCCGACTCGGAAAACAAAATGCCGTTGTTGGCGACGATGCCGACCGGGTGGCCCCAGATATGCGCAAAGCCGCAGACGAGAGTCGAGCCGTATAGCGCCTTGAACTCATGGAAGTCGGAGCCATCGACAATGCGCGCAATGACTTCGCGAATATCGAAAGGCTGCCGCGGGTCCTTGGGGATGATGCCGTACAGCTCTTCGGCCGCGTATTTCGGCTCTTCAATGGGGCGCATCGCCACCGGAGAAACCTTTTTGCGATTCAGATGCGAAACGATTTCACGCGCAATACCGAGGGCATGACTGTCGTTTTCGGCCAGGTGGTCAGTCACGCCCGAGGTGCGCGAATGCACATCGCCGCCGCCCAGTTCTTCCGCGGTCACCACTTCACCGGTGGCGGCTTTCACCAGCGGCGGGCCGCCGAGGAAAATCGTGCCCTGGTTCTTGACGATGATCGATTCATCGCACATCGCCGGCACATAGGCGCCGCCGGCGGTGCAGGAACCCATCACACAGGCGATTTGCGCGATGCCCTGCGCCGAGAGATTGGCCTGGTTGAAAAAGATGCGGCCGAAATGTTCCTTGTCCGGGAACACTTCATCCTGCAGCGGCAAAAACGCGCCACCGGAATCAACCAGATAAATGCAGGGCAGATTGTTCTGAGCGGCGATTTCCTGGGCGCGCAAATGTTTTTTGACCGTCAGCGGGTAATAGGTGCCGCCCTTGACCGTGGCGTCATTGGCGACGATGACCACTTCCTGCCCCGAGACGCGGCCGATGCCGGTGATGACGCCGGCGGCGGGGGCGTCTCCGGGTCCGTTCTTGTCCGCTTCCTTCCCATACACGCCCCATGCCGCGAGAGGCGAGAACTCAAGGAAGGGCGCGCCCTGATCCAGCAAGGCCTTGACGCGATCGCGCGGCAGCAGCTTGCCGCGGGCAGTGTGCTTGGCGTTGGCGTCAGCACCGCCGCCCTCGGCCACCCTGGCGGTGTTGGCATGCAGTTCATCGACCAGGCTGCGCATTTGTGCGGCATTGGCGGCGAAGGCGGGGGAGAGAGTATCGAGTTTGGATTTGAGTTGGGGCATTTTTTGTTTTCGTTTATCGGCTACGGGGGCGAAGCAGCTTGTTTCAGGAAGTCGTGGCGCTGCGCTCTTTGCTCGCCAACTTCAGCCACTCACGTTCCTCTGCAAGCATGTTTTTGTTGCGCTGTCCGGCGCTGATGATGGCATCGAAAAATTCATTGGCTTGCGCGGGGCGTCCAGTGTTTTTTAGCAGCAAGCCGTAACGATATTTGGCTTCGAAGCCGACGTAATGATCCTTCAGTTTTTCATAGAGACGCTCGGCTTCGCCCGCATTGCCCAGCGCCTCATAACAGCGTGCCAGCATCAGTTCGACTTCATTGCGGTGGAAGTCAGCGCGCTCGCCATGCAGGCGCTCGAACAGGACCTTGGCGTCGGGAAAGGCGCCATTGTAGAAATAGGCACGCGCCAGGCTGAACATCAGCTTGGGGTCCCGGGCAAAGGGCCCGTTCATGGCGCTCAGGTACATGGCGATCGCTTCGTCGAACATGCCCTTCGCCAGGCATTCATCGGCAAGCGCCGTCTTGTTCTCCACGGTGTCGCTCACCTGCAATTCCGCCGCACGCCGCTTCAATTCGCCATCAGGGTTCAGGGTTTTGGCGATATCGCGAATACCCTGGCGCACCTTGCGCTCTTCGCGCGAGTTCGGAAAGATCTCGACGAAGTAATAGGCCAGACAGCCGACCACCGGTGCGAACATGATGATCCAGATCCACTTCTGGTCACGTCCGGATTTGAAGACGTGAATGGCGAAGGTGATCTGGATGATGAGGATTAAGGGGGCTAGGAGGCGGACCATGGGCGTTTACCGTATTTTGTTTATTGATTCGGATTCACTGTCTGACGTAGTGCTTTTTGAATCTGCTATTTTTTTGATGTCGGAAGATGTTGTCCAGGACCTTAGCCAAACGATAAAAAAACCTAGACCTGTCAGCGCAAAGCCTGCAAGAATTTCCATCGGCTTAACTGCGGGCCCTTTTAAATAGAGTAGTCCGCACAAGGTCAGTGCCAAGCCGATTGCGGTAGCGACATTGCCTTTCGTTTTCATCGTTACAGCGCTCCCTGCTAGTTCGCAGCAAGTTCCCGCGCAATCACCAACCTCTGTATCTCGCTAGTCCCCTCGTAAATCTGCGTGATGCGCGCATCGCGGTAGTAGCGTTCTACCGGGTAGTCCTCAAGATAGCCGTACCCGCCGTGAATCTGGATGGCCTTGCTGCAGACCCATTCGGCGAGCTCGGAGGCGTAGAGCTTGGCTTGCGAGGCTTCCGATAAACAGGGCAGGCCTTCGGTGCGCATGCGTGCGGCGTGCAGCACCAGCAGGCGCGCAGCGTTGATGCGGGTATGCATATCGGCCAGCATATTGGCGATGGACTGGTGCTCGACGATTTTCTTGCCGAATTGGCTGCGATCATTGGCGTAGGCCAGTGCCGCGTCGAAGGCGGCGCGGGCGATGCCGAGCGCCTGCGCAGCGATGCCGATGCGGCCGCCTTCGAGATTCGACAGCGCGATTGCCAAACCCTTGCCGCGCGGGCCGAGCAGATGGTCTTCCGGGATTGTGCAGTTATCGAGCAGGATGGCGCAGGTGTCCGAGGCGCGGATGCCCAGCTTGTGTTCGGGGCGCTGCACATTGAAGCCCGGTGTGTTGGTCGGCACGATGAAAGCGGAGAGGCCCTTCTTGCCGAGTTCGGGATCGGTCACGGCGAAGACGATGGCGATGCTGGCGCGCTTGCCGTTGGTGATGAATTGCTTGGCGCCGTTCAGTACCCATTTGCCATCAATCAGTTTGGCGCTGGTCTTGAGATTGTTGGCTTCCGAGCCGGCCTGCGGTTCGGTCAGGCAAAAGCAGCCGATCTTTTTGCCCTGCGCCAGATCGCGCAGATAGAGCTGCTTTTGCGCCTCGGTGCCCCAGGCGAGTATCGGCCCGCAGCCGACCGAGTTGTGCACCGACATCATGGTTGAGGTGGAGGCATCTCCTGCAGCGATTTCTTCAATGGCGAGTGCATAGGCGGTGTAGTCGGAAAACGAGCCACCCCATTCCTCGGGCACCACCATGCCGAGCAGGCCGAGTTCGCCCATTTGCGCGACGACGGCATCGGGAATCCATTTGTCCTTTTCCCACTGCGCGGCATGCGGCGCCAATTCGTTCTGCGCAAATTCGCGCGCCATGTCGCGAATCATGCGTTGATCTTCGGTCAGGAACTCGTGGCTGGCTTTCATGAGCATGGTGACTCTCTCTGGCAATTTTTGACGCCGCCTTGGATTGTGTCCGCAGGGCGCAAGGGTGGTGCGGCCGGCATTGAAAATGCCGCTGCCGCTATTTGCTGCTGTCTTCGATTTTTTTGCGTGCGTCCTCGGCTTGCGCGTCGACGGTGCCTTGTACCGCCTTGGCCTTGTCGAGCGCCTTGACCTGGTTTCCCCAGACGGCGTTGTCGCGCACCGCCTTGTCGTTGGCGGTCTTGTCGGCCGCGCGCTGTTCGCCGGTTTTGGCGGGTTCGGTTTTGCCGCAGGCGCCCAGTGCAAATACGGCAAATGCGGCGAGCATCGCCGTCATCAAGGCAATGTGGCGCGTCACCATGGAATATGCGAGCCGTCGTAATTGAAAAACTTGCCATTGCCGCCGGCAGGTGCTGCGGCGATCACTTTGCGCATGCCGGCGATGCTGACGGCCGGTTCGAGGTCGGCATTGACGCCGCCCATATCGGTCTTGACCCATCCCGGATGCATCACAAACATGGTCACACCCTGCGGTCCCCATTCCAGCGATGCCGATTTGACGATGGCATTCAGCGCGGCCTTGCTGGCGCGGTACAGAGTGCCGCTGGTCGAGGCCATCTTGCCGATCGAGCCCATCATGCTGGTGACGAAGGCGAAGGTGCCCTTGCTTTTGTGCAGATGCGGCGCCAGCGCCGGAATGGCGCGCATCGCGCCCAGCACATTGGCGTGCATCACTTCATCGAAGGCGTGGCTCGATGGCGCGCTGACGCCTTCGGTGCGCGGGCCGTAGACGCCGCTGTTGTAGACGCAGACATCGATCTGTAGTGGCTCGAGATGCTGGCCCAGGCGCGGAAAATCTTCGGCCTTGGTGACATCGAGCGGAAACACTTCGGCGCCCAGCGCTTTCAGCGGTGCCGCCTTGTCCAGATCGCGCACCGTGGCGATGACTTTCCAGCCATCGGCACGGTACTGGCGGACGAATTCCAGGCCGAGTCCACGCGAGGCGCCGATGATGAGTGCGGTTTTCATTGCAGTGCTTTCTGAAATTGAAAATCCAGCATTGGCGCGGCTTTCGGGGCAAAAATGCCTCAAACGCCGCGCCAATGCTGGGGTTTGGTCTTTGGGAAACTTCTCAAAATCGTAGCGAGCGGTCCAATGTCGCGGCGAGGAGCGGAAATGTACGAAGAGTACATTGAGCACCGGAGTCGCGAGATTGGGTCGCGCAGTAGGTTTTCAGAAGTTGCCCTACAGCATTTCGACGGCGAGGGCTGTGGCTTCGCCGCCACCGATACACAAGGACGCAATGCCACGCTTGCCGCCGCGTGCTTTGAGGGCATGCAGCAATGTGACGATCAAGCGCGCGCCGGAGGCGCCGATGGGATGGCCGAGGGCGCAGGCGCCGCCGTTCACATTCACCTTCGCGTGCGGCAGTTTCAGATCATGCATCGCGGCCATCGTGACCACCGCGAAGGCTTCATTGATTTCATAGAGGTCGACATTGTCCGGACCCCAGCCCAGTTTCTTGTGCAGCTTGTCGATGGCGCCGACCGGGGCGGTGGTGAACCACTCCGGCTCATGCGCATTCGAAGCGTGGCCGGCGATGCGCGCGATCGGCTTCAGCCCCTTGGCCTTGGCCTCGGATTCTTTCATCACGATCAGGATGGCGGCGCCGTCGGAAATCGAAGAGGACGATGCGGCCGTTACCGTGCCGTCCTTGGCGAACGCGGGTTTGAGTGTCGGGATTTTTTCCGGCTTGCATTGGCCCGGCGGCTCATCGGTATCGAGCACCACATCGCCGGCCTTGCCCTTGACACTGACGCCGGCGATTTCCGCCTTGAAGGCGCCGCTGGCAACCGCAGCCTGGGCGCGCTTCACGCTCTCGGCGGCATAGGCATCCTGCATCTCGCGGGTGAAGCCGTATTTGGCGGCGGTGGCATCGGCGAAGGTGCCCATCGATTTGCCGTCATAGGCGTTTTCGAGACCGTCGAAGGCCATATGGTCGAGGCATTTGACGTGTCCGTAGCGGAAACCCTGGCGCGCTTTCGGCAGCAGATAGGGCGCGTTGGACATCGATTCCATGCCGCCCGCCACCATCACGCTGGCCGAGCCGGCGAGGATCGCATCGTGCGCCATCATCACCGACTTCATGCCCGAGCCGCAGACCTTGTTGATGGTCGAGCAGGCCGTGGTTTTGAGCAGATCGGCACCGAGCACCGCCTGGCGCGCGGGCGCCTGGCCGACTGCTGCCGGCAGCACGCAGCCGATGATGGCTTCGGTGATGTCTTCCGCTTTCAGGCCGGATTGCGCGACCGCCGCCTTGATCGCGATGGAGGCGAGTTGCGGCGAACTGAGCGACAGCAACTGCCCGTTCATGCTGCCGATGGGGGTGCGTTTTGCGGCGACGAT
>JACXTT010006685.1_pt1 | contig 16427 bp, 17 predicted proteins | sample 9270951 | NCBI WGS metagenome assembly JACXTT01 (sample SAMN15532306, study PRJNA645909) | rock metagenome | isolation source: weathered quartz diorite | place: Puerto Rico | collected 2017-06-21 | reverse complement strand
GCCGCGGCTCGCGAAGGTGCCGCTGCCGCGCGGCGATTCGGCGGTGTCGACGCGCTGCAGGCGCACCGCCTCGAGCGCGAGCCCCAGGCGATCGGCGACGAGCTGCGCGATCGTGGTCGCGTGGCCCTGGCCCTGGGTCGGGAAGCTCACGGCGCACCGGGCGGTCGCGTCCGCGTCCATCGTGACGGTCGCGGCCTCGATGCCCGGAATCTCGAGCGCTCCGCGCCGGCGGAATCCCGCCGAGCCCATGCCCGTGTACTCGGTATAGCACGCGATCCCGACGCCGACGAGCCGGCCGGCGGCGCGCGCGGCCGCTTGCTCGCGGCGCAGCGTGTCGTAGTCCACCGCGGCCAGGGCCTCGTCCAGCGCCTTCGGGAAATCGCCGCTGTCGTACGTGTAGCCCGTCGCCGACGTGAACGGATAGGCCTCGCGCGGGATCAGATTGCGCCGCCGGATCTCGGCCGGGTCCAGGCGCAGGCGCTCGGCGAGCAGATCGAGCACGCGCTCGGCCACGAACGCCCCCATCGTCATGCCGACGCCGCGATAGGCGCCGAGCGGCGGCTTGTGGGTCGCGAGCGCCAGCGCCTCGAACTCGTAGGCCGTGATCCGATAGGGGCCGGGCATGATGCTCGCGGTGCCGAGCGGCTCGAGGACGCCGGTCGTCGGGTACGCATGATAGGCGCCATTGTCCGCCATGACCCGCGACCTCAGTGCGAGCACGGTGCCGTCGGCGGCGGCCGCGGCCTCGACCGTCGTCCGCTGTCCGCGCGCCTGGGACGCCGCCACGAGGTTCTCGCGGCGCTCCTCGAGCCACTTCACCGGCCGTCCGAGGCGACGCGAGAGCGCGGCCACCGCGACGTCCTCCGGGAAGACCTGCATCTTGAGCCCGAAGCCGCCGCCGACGTCGGGGCTGATGATCCTGATCCGGGCGTGCGGCAGGTCGAGCGTGTCGGCGAGCGCGGTGCGCAGCAGCGACGGCGCCTGGTGGGGCGACCAGACGGTCAGGGCTTCGCCGTCCCAGTCGGCGAGGATGCCGCGGAGCTCGAGCGGCGAGGGCGCGCAGCGGCCGTGCTCGAAGCTCTCGCGGACGACGATCGCCGCGCGCGCGAAGGCGCCGTCGACGTCGCCCTGTCGGTGGCGGCGCTGGAACAGGATCTGGTTGGACTCGAGGGCCTGATCGATCGTCGCGACGGCCGGCCGGGGTTCCCACTCCACGGCCACCAGCTCGCCCGCGTCGGCCGCGACGTACGGGCTCACCGCCACGACCACCGCCACCGCCTCGCCGCAAAAGCGCGCGACGCCGTCGGCCAGCGCCGGCCACGCCGTGGGCGTGTAGCCCGGGCCGTCGAGTCGCGGCGACAGCGGCCTGGTCACCGCGCGCAGATCGTCCGCCGTGATCACCGTCACGACCCCGGGCAACGCGCACGCCGACTTGGCGTCGACACGGACGATGCGCGCGTGGGCGTGCGGGCTGCGGACGAAGGCCGCGAAGAGCATGCGCGGCAGCGCGAGGTCGTCGAGGTACCGCCCGCGGCCCGTCAAAAGCCGGGGGTCCTCGAGTCGCTTGATGCGCGCGCCCGTGTAGCGCAGCGGCGGCGAGTCACCGGTGCTCATGCGCCCAGCCGGGAGAACACGAGGCCGTCCAGGAGCTTGGGGTAGAAATGCGTCGACTTCTGCGGCAAGAGCTCGCCGCCGCGCACGATCGTCTGCAGCTCCTCGGCCGTCGTGGGCGCAATCAGGAACGCCGCCTGGTACTGGCCGTCGCGCGCGAGCTGGATCGCTTCGGCGCGGTCGGCGGTGTAGTCCACGTGGGTCTTCGCGTCGAGCGCGGCGTCGGTGATCCCGAGCAGCGGCCGGAGCAGCCCCTCGTGGAGGATCGACACGGCGAGCCCTCGCCACGGCGCCGAGGTCTTCTCGGGCCACGCGATCAGGTTGCGCGCGCCCGGCTTGAGCCGCAGGAGCGCCGCGTCGGGCCCGCTCACGACGGCGATCGCCCGGTTGTCGAGCTCCACGGTCGAGGGATCGGCCAGCGGCGAGATCTCGAACCAGCGGGCGGCCACCTGGACGAAGTCGTCGAAGTCGAACCCCTGGACGCCATGCACGAGGCGATGATTGGGCAGGATCGTCAAGCCGGGCGCGTCGAGGGCGAAGAACGCCATGAGCTTGTAGCGGGCGTCCGGATCGCGCTCGGCGTAGGCGACAGCCGTCTCGTATCGGTGATGGCCGTCGGCGATGATCGCCTGCCGTGGCGCCATGAGCTCGCGAACGCGGCTGACGGTCGCCGCCTCGGTGATGCGCCAGAGCCGATGAAGCTCGCCCTTGAGGTCACGCGCCTCGGCGATCGGCTCGCCGATCGGGGTCGTGGCCCGTCGAAGCTCGCCTCCGGGATCGGCGGTCAGCATGAACAGGAGCCCGATGTCCGCGGCGGTCGCCTCCAGGAGCCGCATCCGATCTCGCTTCGGCCCGGCGTGTGTCCGCTCGTGCGGGAGCACCACGCCGCGCGCGTAGTCGCTGACCTCGCCGAGCGCGACGAAGCCCATGCGCGTCACCGCGCCGCCGTCCACGGTATACGTCTGGTGGTACGGGTAGATCGCGGGCCGCTCCTCGCGGGCCCAGACGAAGTCGGCCAGCCAGCCGTAGAGCGTCTCGCAGGCGTCCCCGTACTTGTCGGCCGCATCCTTCGGGTAGCTCACGCGGACGATGTTGTGCGGGCTCATCGCGTACAGGCGGTCCTGCATCTCGGGGCTGATCTGGTCGTAGGGAGGCGCCACGACCGCCGAGACCTCACGTTCCGCATTGCCGGCGTAACGATAGCCTCGAAAGGGCCTGATCTCCATATGCCTCGTGTCGGTCGCGTCGACGAGGCAATGTCGATCCAAACTCGCGCCAAGTCAAGAGTACCGTCGGCCGATCCGCGGTACACTGTCGCGGACCAGTCTTCGAGGAGAGGATGCCGATGGACGAGACGGCCGTCGCCGCGACCACGGGCGTCGCCCAGGCGTTCGATCTCAACGCCCTGAAGGCCTTCGCCCCGGACAAGCGCGTGCGCAAGATGCTGTTCAAGACCGACCAGCTCTGGTCGGAGATCGCCTGCTACGAGCCGGGCCAGTCGACGCCGATACACCATCATCCGCGCGAGGAAGAGGCCATCTACGTCCTCGAGGGCGCCGCGAACATGAGCATCAACGGCGTGGAGGTCGTCGTACCGGCCGGCGCCATCGTGAAGTTTCCCGCCAACGTGCCGCACGACGTCCGAAACCTCGGCCGCGAGCGCTGCGTGATCATGTTCCTCAAGATCAATCCGAAGGTGCTCAAGGCATAACGCGAGGAGGGGGCATGGGCAACGTCGAGCGCTGCGACAAGACCTTGCCGACCAACGAGATGATCTACCACGTCCGTCGCGACGCGGTCTTGCGGGCGCGCTTTCTCACCGACCTCGAGGGGCTGGCGCGGGAGTTCGGGCTCAGCCGCGCCGAGTACGAGGCGATCCGGGACAAGGACCCCCGCCGCATGATGGACCTGGGCGTCCATCAATATTACGTGCCGCAGATCCTCCGATTCTTCTTCGGCGCCGCGTTCAACAGCAACGCCAGCGCCGCGCTCGAGTGCTATCAGCGCGCGTTCCCGGAAGAGACCGCGAAGGCGATGGCGCTCCAGGCGCGCCTCGAGCGGGGCCGCTGATGGCCGAGATCGTCGCCGCGATGGCCATGACACACTCGCCGGGCCTCACCGGCTGGTTCACCCGCGCTTCGCGGGAATACCAGCAGCTCGCGCTCTCGGCCACCGCCGAGATGCGGCGCCGGCTGGAGGCCGCGCGCCCGGACGTGGTCGTGATGTTCAGCAACGACCACCTGCTCAACTGGCCGATCAACAACGTGCCCGAGTACACCGTCGGTATCGCCGACGAGCACGTCGGCCCGGCCGAATGGTTCGACGAGTGGCTGGCCATGGAGAAGTACCGCGTGCCCGGCCACTCCGCCATCGCGCGCTGGCTCGTCAACGAGGGCGCGCGCCGCGGGCTGGGGCTCGCCTACCTGCGTGAGATGCAGTACGACGACGGCATCTCCGTGCCGACCCACTACCTGAATCCCGACGCCCAGTTCAAGCTCGTCCCCGTCACCATGAACTGCACGGTGCCGCCGATCCCGACACCGGAGCGTGCGTACCGCGTGGGGACCCTCATGCACGAGATGCTCGGCGCCTATCCCGGCCCCGAGCGGATCGCCGTCGTCGCGACCGGCGGCCTCTCGCACGAGCCCGGCGGGCCTCGTTACTTCTGGGTCGACGAGGAGTTCGACCGCTGGTTCCTCGATCTGCTCAAGCGCGGCGATCACGCGGCGCTGCTCCGTGAGTGCACGCTCGAGCGAATGGAGGCGGCCGGCTCCGGCGGCACGGCGGAGCTCCTCGCCTGGGTCCTGGTCATGGCCTTCACCCGCGGCCCGGCGGACGTGCTCGCCTACATGCCGGCGGTCGCCTGGCGGTCGGGGACCGGCATGGTCGTCTGGAACGAGATGGCACGATGAAGCGAGGAGGCTCTACCGATGGCGACGACGCATCACCTCGACCGCGAGACGGTTCATCGTGAGTGGAACAACGCCCTTGCTCCGCGGCTCACGATCGATCCGGGCGACACCGTCGTGTTCGACACCCGCGACGCCGCCGACGGCTACTACTCGCCGAAGTCGACCCACTCCGACGTCCTCGGGCGCGGGCCTTTTCGCGGCCACCCGCTGACCGGGCCGGTGGCTGTCCGGGGCGCGCGGCCCGGCGACCTCCTCACCGTGGAGATCGTCGACGTGAGGCCCGCCGCCGCGTTCGGCTGGACGGCGATCCGCCCCGGCCGCGGCCTGATGCCCGAAGCCGAGTTTCCCAAGCCGTTCCTGAACATCTGGGATCTGACGGAAGGCACTCACGCGCGCATGAGCCGCGACGCGCGCGTCCGCGTCCCGATCGCGCCCTTCCCCGGCGTGATGGGCGTGGCGCTCGACGAGCCGGGCGGCCACAGCACGATGCCCCCGCGCAAGAACGGCGGCAACATGGACATCAAGCAGCTCGTCGCCGGCACGACCCTGCTGCTGCCGGTCTGGGTCGACGGCGCGCTGTTCAGCGTCGGCGACGCCCATGCGGCCCAGGGCGACGGCGAGGTATGCGTGACCGCGATAGAAATGATGGCGCAGGTCACCTTGCGCTTCGGGCTCGAGGCCGGCCGCGGATTCCGCGAGCCGCGGTTCCGGACACGGGGCGCTGCTCCCTCGGCGCTCGAGCGCGGCCCGTGCTACGTGACCACCGCGAACGGGCCCGATCTCTTCGCCGACGCCCAGCAGGCGATCCGCTACATGATCGAGCACCTCGTCGAAGAGCGCGGGCTCACCCGCGAGGAGGCCTACATCCTCTGCAGCGTCGCCGTCGATCTGAAGATCAGCGAGATCGTCGACGCGCCGAACTGGATCGTGTCGGCGTTTCTCCCCGAAACCATCTTCGCGTGAGCCGCCGGCCCGCGCGATCCACCCCTTAGGAGCGAGCATGCACTACGGCGTCTTCATCTTCCCGACGGACTACTCGATTCGCATCGACGAGCTGGCGAGGGCCGCCGAGGAGCGCGGCTTCGAGTCCTTGTTCGTGACCGAGCACACCCACATTCCGACGAGCCGGCGCTCGCCGTTCGCGGGCGGCGGCCCGCTGCCCAAGGAGTACTCGCACACGCTCGATCCGTTCATCGGGCTCATGGCGGCCGCCGCCGCCACGAAGAGCCTGAAGGTCGGCACCGGAATCTGTCTGGTCGTCGAGCACGATCCGATCACCCTGGCCAAGACGATCGCGAGCCTCGATCTGCTCTCGAACGGACGGTTCCTCTTCGGCATCGGGGCCGGCTGGAACCGGGAAGAAATGGAAAATCATCAGACGGAGTTCAAGACGCGCTTTCGGCTCCTGCGCGAGCGAATCCTCGCGATGAAGGAGATCTGGACGAAGGACGAGGCGCAGTACCACGGCGACTTCGTCAACTTCGACCCGATCTGGTCGTACCCCAAGCCGGCGCAAAAGCCGCATCCGCCGGTGCTGCTGGGCGGCGAGAGCCGGCACACGCTCCAGCGCGTGGTGGACTTCTGCGACGGCTGGTTCCCGCGCGGCCGCAACGCCGAGGCGATCCTGCCCGGCCTGGCCGACCTCAAGGCGCGCGCGGCGCGGGCCGGGCGCGACGCGTCGAAGATCTCGGTCTCGGTGTTCGGCGCCAAGGCGGAGCGCGCGACGCTCGACACCTATGCTTCGGCCGGCGTCACGCGCGCCATCCTGAGGCTGCCGTCGGAGGGCCGCGATGCGGTCCTGCCGCTCCTCGACCAGTACGCCAAGCTGATTCGGTGAACGAGCTGCCCGCCTTCGCCGCCGAGCTGCTCTACCAGAGCCGCGTCGCGCGGCTGGGCACGGCGGACCGGGCGGGGCAGCCCCTCGTCGTGCCGGTGTGCTACGTGTTCGACGGCCGGGCGTGTTTCTCGGCGCTCGACGCAAAGCCCAAGCGCGTCGCCGCCACCCAGCTCCGGCGCGTCCGCAACATCGCGGAGAACCCTCGCGTCTCCCTCACGGTCGACCGCTACGACGAGGAATGGTCGCGCCTCTGCTGGGTGATCGTCGAGGGGCGGGCCGACATCCTCGCCGCCGGCTCCGAGCGAGCGGGCGCGGTCGATCTGCTCCGGGACAAGTACGCGCAGTACCGGGCCATGGGGCTCGACCGAGAGACCGCCACGGTGATCCGCATCTCACCGGAGCGAACCCTGCACTGGAGATGGCAGGGTTAGTCGCGGACGGGGGAGGCTAGCGCTTCTCGATCTGAAGGCCGGCCTGCGAGACGAGCACGCCGGCCTGGCCGGCCTGCCGCATCGCCTGGGCGAGCCGATGCTTCTCGATCCAGGCCCTGATCTCCAGATCGCGATGGCCGTCGAAAAACTCCGCGGTCATCGTGATCAGCTGCGTCACCTTGCCGTGGTTGTCCTGGAGCTGGAAGACCTGGGCGTTGCGCTGGAAGTCGAAGAAGTCGTAGACGGCGCACAGCGGGAATTCGCGCTGCAGGTAGCCCCGCACGACGCCGATCTTCGCCTCGTCGAGCGTCGGGTGATCGAGGAACTTCTTCCACTGCGGGGCAAGCTCGCCGTTGGCCGGGAGCGTGAGCCCCTGCATGATCCTCGGCTGCGTGTCGCTCGGCTCGCCGACCGCGTCGGGGGACTCACCGACCACCTCGTCGGGCGCCACCTCGTTCGCGCTGACTTCGATGTCCGCCGCAAACGGCTGAAGCACCAGGCCCGGCGCCGCTCCTGCGGCCGGCGCCGACGGTGGGGCGGAAGCTCGCGGGGGTGCCGGCGTCGGGCCCGTCCGCGCGTCGAACGTGCTCGTCAGGCGATCGAGGAATTTTCGCCATGTCGGCGCCAGGTCGCTCTTGGGGAGGTCGCCTCGTCCGGGCTCGCTCTTCGATCCGTTCTTCGGCGCCTCCGTCCTGGCGCCGTCGCTCCTCGTCCGAGGCTCGGCACCCGGCTGGGCGGAGCGTGACGCGGATGCCGCGGGCGCTTTCGTCTCGACGTGCGGCGTACGGGGCGCCGCCGGGGACGCCGGGACTTGCGTCCTGGGAATCTCGCGCGGGCCCGCGGGTCGCTGCTCCGGTGCCGGCCGCAGGAGGTCGGGCACTTCGCGCGAGCGCCGGCGAGGAGGCGCCTCGGTGGGCGGGCGCAGGCCCTTCAGCATTGCGGGCGGCCGCTCCGCCCGCTGACCCGCGTCTCCGTTGGGAGCTCCATTCGTCGCGGCCGGCTCCACGCTGCGCGGGAGCGGCTTGGGCTCGACCCGCGGGGTTGGCTTGGTTTCGTGGAGCATCACGATGCGCGGCTCGTCGACCGGAACCAGCGGCACGATCCTCGGCTCGTCCCGCGGGGTGACCTTCGGTTCCTCTCGGGGCTCGTGGCGCAGCTCCGCGCGCAGCTCTTCGTAGGTCTCCTCGGTCGCCTCTTCGGGCGGATCCTGATCCTCGTCCCGAACCTCTTCACGCAGCACGACGATGTTCGGCTCTTCGCGCGGCGCCACGCGTGGCTCTTCCGGCAGCGCGGGCGGCTCCTCGACGACGGGCCGCTCGGGACGCTCCAGGCGCTCGGGCGCCCGGGCTTGAGCCGGCTCGCGCGTGACCTCCGCGGCGGGCGCCCAGTCGACCCGATCGAGGTAGAACCCGGTCGTGCCGTTGGCCTCGACGTAGCGAAACTCGAAGCAATCGACCTTGGAAAAATTCAGCAAGCGCATCTTGCGCACGAACGCCTCGAGCAGCCGCTCGGAGACGAAGACGATGCGCGGCGGCCAAGCGAGCTGCACGCTCGCGGGGACGAGCCGCTGCACCGATTCGGGATACTCGAGACACCACGCGTACGCCTCGAGGGCCCTGACGAGCATCGCGTCGTCGGCGGTCAGGCCCAGCACGAACAGGATCGGGCGGTTCTGGGCGTCGAGCGCGGCGAGCTCGATGTTCGTGCGGCCGAGATTCAGATTCGACGCGAGAATCTTGAGGCCGGGCTCCATCGCGTCGACGTTGTCCGAGACAAGTGTTCGGAGGTGTTGTAGGTCTGAAACTTCGCGGCGCTTGAATGTGAGCTTCATCGGAGCATCCCAGACCGATCGAGCAACCGGTGTGCCAGCGTCGAACTGGGCGCCTTATCAACGAAAACGGCACATTGCGCGCGCGTTAAGTGCGCTCTCGAGCCAGCGTGACATGACGGTATCGGCGAGCTGTCACTGCTCTGCGCCGCAGCGGCAAATAATTTGTCAACGATGAGAATTTACTTGGTCAAGGAGTAGCCATTGCCCCACGTCGCCCGAATCGATGATCCCGCATGTTGGGGATTTATCGAATCATTCCGCAAATCATCGTCGGAGGAATTCGTGGCACCAGTATTGCTAGACTGTGCGGTGTATCGGTGCGGCTGGCGCAGTCTCGGAGGCGGCCGATGAGTACGGCGGACACGGTGGCGGGCGCGGAGCCCTGCAGCAACCGGAGCGACCAGCGTTGAACATGACTCAGGCGTTCAGAGAGCTCGTGCAGATCGGGATCACCCTGACTAGCGAGCAAGACCTCGGGACCCTCCTCGAGCGAATCCTCACCGAGGCCCGCCGATTCACCCGCGCCGAGGCCGGAACGCTCTTCCTCCGGGAAGGCGACCAGCTCCGCTTCTCGGTCGTCCAGAACGACAAGCTGGCGCGCGAGCTCGGTCAGGAGGAGATGCGGCGCCGGCTGCAGGCGGATCCGCTGAGCCTGCGCGAGCTCAGCCTCGCGGGGCACGTCGCGCTGACCGGCGACATCCTCAACCTTCACGACACGTACATGATTCCGCCGGATCGGCCCTATTCGCACGATCCGCGGATGGACGCCCGCCTGAACTACCGCACCCAGTCCATTCTGGTCGTCCCGCTCCAGGACCCGGCGAACAACATCCTGGGCGTGCTCGAGCTCATCAACGCGCTCGACCGGGGACGCGTCGTGCCGTTCGACTCTCAGTACGAGAGCCTCGTCCGCTCGCTCGCGTCGCAGGCCGCGGTCGCGCTGCGCAATGCGCGGCTGGAGGATCTCTCCTTCAAGGACGCGTTGACGGACGTGTACAACCGCCGGTACTTCGCGATCCGCATGGAGGAAGAGTTCAAGCGCCACTGCCGGTTCGGCGAGCCGCTCTCCCTGGCCCTCATGGACCTCGACCACTTCAAAGAGGTCAACGACCGGTTCGGTCACCGCGCCGGCGATCAGGCGCTGCGGGACGTCGCCCAGCTCCTCGTGAAGCACTCGCGGAGCTTCAGCATCGTCACACGGTACGGCGGCGACGAGTTCGCGATCATCCTCGTGAACACCGCGAAGGCGGGCGGCCTCACCTACGCCGAGCGCATCCGCGCCGTCGTCGAGCAGCATCCGTTCGCCCACGGCCCCGTCACCGTCAGCCTCGGCGTCGCCAGCCTTCCGGAGGACGCGACCACCGTCGACGACCTGACCGTCGCGGCCGACCAGGCACTCTACGACGCCAAGCGTCTAGGACGGAATCGAGTCGCCGTTCAGTGAGTCCCCTGACGATGGCCGATCGCGAACAACTGCTCGAGGAGGTCCTCGAGATCGGGATCGCTCTCACCACCGAGCGCGACCTGTACTCGCTGCTCGAGCGCGTGCTGGAGACGGCGCGGCGGTTCACCGGGGCCGAGGGGGGCACGCTGTTCTTGCGCGAGGGCGACCACCTCCGGTTCGCGGTGGTTCAGAACGACTTCCTCCAGAGGAAGCTGGGCAGGGCCGCGATGCGGGAGCGCCTGCAGTCCGAGCCCCTCCGGCTGACCGAGCCGAGCCTGGCCGGCCACGTCGCCCAGACCGGTGAGATCGTGAACGTCGCCGACGCCTACGCCATCGGCGTCCACGAGACCCGCTCGCTCAACCGCCGCTTCGACGCCGCGACCGAATACTCGACGCGCTCGGTGCTGGCGGTCCCGATGCACGACCTGGCCGGAGCCAACGTCGGAGTGCTCGAGCTGCTCAACGCCCTCGACGACTCGGGTGCGATCGTGCCGTTCGATCCCGAGGACGAAAAGGTGATCCGGGCCCTCGCCTCGCAGGCGGCCGTCGCGATCCGCAACGCGCGCCTCGAGGACCTCTCGTTCAAGGACGTCTCCACCGAGCTCTACAACCGCCGCTACTTCGCGCTGCGGATCGACGAGGAGGTCAAGCGTCACACGCGCTTCGGCCATCCGCTCTCGCTCGTCGTCCTCAACATCGATCACTTCAAGCAGCTCAACACGGACCGCGGCACCGCCGCCGGCGACGAGGTGCTGCGCGAGGTGGGGCGCCTGCTCCTCAAGCACTCCCGGAGCTTCACGATCATCGCCCGGCTCGACGGGGACGGCTTCGCGGCCCTGCTCGCGAACACGCCCAAGGCGGGCGCCGTCACCTACTCGCAGCGGATCCGCGGGGTCATCGCGGCGCACCCGTTCGCGCAGGGCGCCCTCACCGCGAGCTTCGGCGTGGCCGGTCTGCCGGCCGACGCGGCGTCGGCGGAGGACCTGATCGCCGCCGCCCAGCGCGCCCTCGACGACGCCAAGCGGCTCGGCCGCAACCGCGTCGTCGCGCTCTAGCTCCCCTCGCTCGTCACGGGACCCGGCCTCGGCTTGACTTGAGTCGGGATCGTGTGTCATTACGTCTTCGCATCGACGAGGAGGAATCCATGAGCAAGAGCCCGTTCCGCGCGCGGCTCGAGGCCGCCGTCATCGCCCGCCACAGCCGCCTGAATCCCTTCACCGAGAAATGGGTCAAGGGCGAGCTGAGCCGCGCCCAGCTCGGCGCGTGGGCGGCCCAGCACTATCAGTACGTCTCGCAGTTCCCGCGCTGGTGCGCCACCGTTTACGGGCAATGCCCCGACCCCGATGCCCGGGATTTCCTGCTCGAGAACATCATCGAGGAAGAGTCCGGTACCAAGCACGTCGACCTCCTGATCCGCTTCGCCGAAGCGTGCGGGGTCTCTCGCGCCGAGGTCGAGGCCAAGCAGCAGCTGCCGACGACCCGCGGGCTCACCGCATGGTGCTTCGAGATGTCCCACCAGACCTTCCACGTCGCGGCCGCGGGCCTGCTCGTGGGACTCGAGTCGCAGGTGCCCGGCATCTACCAGCGCAACCTGCCACCCCTCAAGACGCACTACGGGTTCACGGACCACGAGGTCGAGTTCTTCGCGATCCACATCGAGGCGGACGAGGTGCACGGCGAGCGCGGCTATCAGATCGTCGAGCGGCACTGCACGACTCCCGAGCGGCAGGCGGAGGCGATCGAAGCGGTGCGCCAGGCAACGGAGATGCGCTGGCAGTACATGACGGGCCTCCATCGCGCCTTCGTCGCCAAGGAGGAGCTGTGAGCCGGCGCCGCGTCGCCCGCCTAGAGGATCTCCCGGCGGGCCAGCCGACCCTGATCGAGACCGAGGGCGCACGGGTGGTGCTGTCACGCGTCAACGACGACGTCTTCGCGTGCAGCGACGAGTGCGCCCATCAGGGCGGCCCGCTCAGCGAGGGTCGCCTCGCCGGAACGCGGCTGACGTGCCCCTGGCACGGCTGGATGTACGACCTCAAGTCCGGGACGTGTCTCATGCCGTCGCGCGGCGGCCCCGTCGTCATCTATCCGGTGACGATCGAGGCCGGCGAGGTCTGGATCGAGGTTCCTTGACGTGGCGCTCACCCGGGCGCGGGCGCGCGAAAGCGTCGAGCGCGGCCTCGCCAAGGCGCAGGCGCTCGGCTTCAAGGTCGCGATCGCCGTCGTGGACGACGCGGGGCACCTGATCGTCTGCGATCGAATGGATGGGGCGCTCTGGGTGACGCCCGAGATCGCCCGCGCCAAGGCCAACGCCGCCGCGGCCTTCCACGCCACCACGCTCGATCTCGAGGAGCGCTTCACCAAGCGACAGCTCTTCGCCGACAACGTCGCCACCCTGGGCGACTACCAGTTCGTCTTCGGCCGAGGCGCCGTCCCCCTCGTCGAGGACGGCCGGATCGTCGGCGCCGTGGGCGTGAGCGGCGCCGTCCCGGCCGACAACGACCACACGATCGCCGACGAGGCCGCGGGCCACCCCACCCTGCCCAAGAGCCACTAGACAGGGACTCGGCAACTCCTCCTTCTGAGGTAAAGTGGCGGGCATGCAATTCGAGGTCGAGGTGCATCGCAACGAGCTCGGCGAGTGGGTGGCCGTCGCCGTCGCCTGGAACGTGCAGGCGACCGGCCATACCGAGAACGAAGCGCTCGCCCGGATGATGGAAGCGCTGGCGCGGCACTTCAAGACGTCGTCACAGAAGTGAGCGGCGCCCTCGCCGGCCTGCGCGTCGTCGACTGCTCTCGCCGGATCGCCGGAGGACTGCGACGACGCCTCGGACCGAGCGTGCGCGCCGGCCTCCTGGCCGGTGCGCTGATCTCCAGCGGGCCGGTCCTTGCCGCCGACTACGGGGGCCCGCTGATCGACGCCCATTCGCACGTGCCCAACGCCACCGCGATCGACGCGTACGTCGGGGCGATGAAGCGCCACAACGTCCTCAAGGTGGTGCTGCTGGGCGTCGGCGGCTTGCAGAAGGAGGACACCGTCTGGCTGACCGCGGCGAGCAAGAAGTACCCCGACCGCGTCGTGGCGGGCTTGCCCCTGCCCGACCCGACCTCCGAGAGCGCGGCGAGCCAGCTCGCCATCCAGCTCGAGCGCGGCAAACCGCGCGTGATCGGCGAGGTTCACATGCGCCAGGTGGGCCGGCGCCTGATCGACCGCGATCCGAACGGGCCCGTGTTCGGCAAGATCCTCGACGCCGCGGCGAAGTTCGACGTGCCGATCGTGATCCACTACGAGCTGACCGACCAGGCGGAAACCGCGCTCGACCGCGCGCTCGCGGCCCATCGCAAGAGCACGATCGTGCTCGCGCACGGCGGCGAAGGGCCACCCGGCCGCCTCGACCGGCTCCTGCTGCGCAACCCCAACCTCTTCGTCGATCTGTCCGGCATGCACTTCCAGCGCACGCCCGCGCTGGCGTCCGAGACCGGACCGATGGACCCGGGATGGAAAGCGCTGATCGAGAAGAATCCGGATCGCTTCATGATCGGCGTCGACGTCTGGGCCGCCCGGCTCTTCGAGCCGGCGATGCTCGATCGGCTGTTCGCGTGGACGCGGCGAATCCTGGGCGAGCTCAAGCCGGATGTCGCCGCGCGCGTCGGGCACGGCAACGCGGTGAAGCTCTATCGTCTCGAGTAGGGCGCTCGGCCGTCGGGGAGGATGCCTGATGACGTTCCGCACCGCGCTGTGCGATCTCCTCGGGATCGAACACCCGATCCTCCAGTCGGGCATGGGCGGCATCGCCGGCCCCGAGCTGGTGGCCGAGGTGTGTCGCGCCGGAGGCCTCGGGATCCTCGCCGGGCTCAACGTGCCGCCCGACGACCTGCGCGCGATGATCCGCCGGGTCCGCGAGCTGACCGATCGGCCGTTCGGCGTGAATCTCTGGCTGCACCGGGCGCTCCGTCCGCCGCTCGATCCCCGCGAGATCGACGACGCGGTGGTGAGTGGCGCCCAGGGCATGCTCAACCGCTTCCGCCAGAACCTCGGCATTCCCACGACGATGGCTCGACCCGTCCGTGCCCCCGACCTCGTGGAGCCGGCGATCAAGGTGGTCCTCGACGAGCGCCCGCCGGTGTTCTCGGCGGCCCTCGGCTGGCTCGAGCCGGCATTCGCCGCGGAGTGCCGGGCGCGCAACATCAGGACCATGGCGATGGTCTCGACCGTCGAGGACGCCCGCACCGCCGCCGCGGGCGGTGCTGATATGATCGTCGCCCAGGGAGATGAAGCGGGCGGCCATCGGTCGATCGACGGCAAGCCCGCGTCGCCCGACGCGACCCGCGTCGGCCTGATGGCCCTTCTTCCGCAAGTGGTGGACGCGGTGCGGGTGCCGGTCGTCGCCGCCGGCGGGATCGCCGACGGCCGAGGGCTCGTCGCCGCGCTGGCGCTCGGGGCGAGCGGCGTGCTGCTCGGCACGCGCTTCGTGGCCACGCGAGAGTCGATGGCCCCCGAGATGTACAAGAAGCGTCTGCTGGAGAGCGAAAGCGGCGACACCACCTTGACCGACACCCTCACCGGTCTCTGGGCGCGGGCGCTGGCCAACCGCTTCACGCGCGAGTACACGGAATCCGGCGCGCCCGTCCTGCCCGCGCTCGTCCAGCGTGGCGCGGCCACCGACGTGTTCGTCGCGGCGCTCAAGCAGGGCGATCCCGACTACTACCCGATGATGGCGGGACAGAGCTGCGGGCTCGTTCGCGACCTGCCGGGCGCGGCCGAGGTGATCGCCGCGGTGATCCGCGAGGCCCACGCCGTGCTGGCCGCGCTGCCCGAGCGCGTCCGGCAGGCGTAGAAGGCGCGGGCGAGCCTAGGCCCGCTTCGCCGTCGTCCTGGACGCGCGCCGCCGGCGAAGCTCGACGGTGGCGCCGCGGACCTGGCCGGCGCACCGCGGGCAGACGTACTTGACCTCCACCGGATGCCCGCACTCGGCGTGCACCAGCGCCGTCTGCCGGTGGACGTGCCGCGAGCCCCACGCGGCCAGGGCACCGACGACCACGCCGAGCTCGCGCCCCTTGTCGGTCAGCACGTACTCCGCGCGCGGCGGGTGCTCGGAGTAGAACCGCCGCGCCACCAGCGCGTGCTCCTCCATCAGCTTGAGGCGATCCGAGAGGATGTTGGGCGGGATCCCCGGAAGGCCCTGCTGGAAGTCCTGGAACCGCCGCGCGCCGCGCAGCATGTCGCGCACGAGCAGGAGGGTCCAGCGGTCGCCCACCAGCTCGAGCGATTTCGCGACGGGGCACGCCTGGCCGTAGCGCTTGGGCATACCCGCAGTCTATCGCACCGCTTGACAGAAAAGCTAGTCACTATAAAATAGCAAGTCACATGGATCCCACGACCCGCCGGCTGCTCGACGCGCCGATCGTGCCGACCCTGCTGCGGCTGGCGGCGCCCAACGTCGTCATGCTGGTGGCGCAGGTGGCGATCTCGATCCTGGAGGCGTACTACGTCGGCTGGCTCGGCGCCGACGCGCTGGCCGGCGTCTCGGTCACCTTCCCGCTGGTCATGCTCATGCAGACGATGTCGGCCGGCGGCATGGGCGGCGGCGTCGCCTCCGCCGTCGCCCGGGCACTCGGGGCCGGGCGCCGCGCCGACGCGAGCCGACTGGTCACCCACGCGATCGTGATCGCGCTCGGCATGGCCGCCGCGTTCACCGTGGTGCTGCTCGGCGGCGGTCGCGCGATCTACCACGCGATGGGCGCGCGCGACGGGGCCCTGGCCGCGGCCCTGGCCTACTCGAACGTGATCTTCGCCGGCGCCGCCGCCGTCTGGCTCTTCAACACGCTCGCCAGCGCCGTCCGCGGCACCGGCAACATGTTGCTGCCGGCGGGCGTGGTCCTCGGGGGCAGTCCTTTTCTGATAACCGTCTCGCCCGCGCTCATCTTCGGCTGGGGCCCCTTCCCGCGCCTGGGCGTGACCGGCGCTGCCCTCGCGGTCGTCGTGTACTACCTGGCCGGGGCGCTGGTGCTCTTCGCCTACCTCGTGTCGGGCCGGAGCATGCTTCGCCTCACGCCCACCTTGCGCTTCGAGCGGGGCCTGTTCGCCCAGATTCTGCGTGTCGGCGGGCCGAGCCTCGTCAACAACGTCATGACGAATCTCACCGTCGTCCTGCTGACCGCGCTGGTCGGCCCGTTCGGCACCTTCGCGCTCGCGGGCTACGGCATGGGCGTCGCCTCGAGTATCTCTTGATTCCGCTGGTCTTCGGCTTCGGCTCGGCGCTCGTCACCATGGTCGGTACGAATTTCGGCGCCGGCCAGCGCGCCCGCGCGCGCCGCGTGGCCTGGACCGGGGCCCTGATGGCCGCGGGCGCGACCGAGGCGA
>JACXTT010006684.1_pt1 | contig 16427 bp, 18 predicted proteins | sample 9270951 | NCBI WGS metagenome assembly JACXTT01 (sample SAMN15532306, study PRJNA645909) | rock metagenome | isolation source: weathered quartz diorite | place: Puerto Rico | collected 2017-06-21 | reverse complement strand
GATACATCGATGAGTATCGAGATCCCCGAATCGCACAGGCACTTGTAGATCGAATCCACGCCAGAGTCACCAAACCTTGGGTACTGATGGAAATCTGCGGCGGCCAGACCCACACCCTGATGCGCTATGGCATCGACGAGCTGATACCAGAACAGGTGGAACTGGTGCACGGGCCCGGGTGCCCAGTGTGCGTAACGCCGATTGAGATCGTCGACAAGGCGGTGGAGATTGCATCTCGCCCGGATGTCACCTTCGTCTCATACGGCGACATGCTGCGCGTGCCCGGCACGAAATCCGACCTGTTCCGCGTGAAAGCGAACGGCGGAGACGTACGGATTGCGTACTCACCGATGGAGGCTGTCAAAATCGCGCGCGCGAATCCGTCGCGGAAGGTCGTGTTCTTCGGAATCGGCTTTGAAACCACGGCGCCGGCCAACGCCATGGCGGTATGGAAGGCGCACCAGCTTGGGCTGACGAATTTCAGCGAGCTCGTCTCGCACGTTCTTGTTCCGCCGGCCATCCGTCTGCTCCTCAACTCCCCGGAAAACCGAGTTCAAGGCTTCATCGCTCCCGGCCACGTTTGCACGGTGATGGGCTATTGGGAATACAAGGCGCTGGTGGATGAATTCCACGTGCCCATTGTCGTCGGTGGATTTGAGCCGCTCGATCTGCTGGAAGCGATCCTGATGCTGGTGACGCAGCTTGAGGACGGTCGTGCGGATGTTGAGAATCAATATGTCCGCTCGGTCAGCTATGAAGGCAACCAGCCAGCGCAGCGCGTAGTCGAGCAAGTATTCGAAATCGCCGACCGCAAATGGCGCGGTATCGGCAGTATTCCCATGAGCGGCCTGCGGCTCAGGCCGGAGTTCGCGGCCTATGACGCGGAAAAGATCTTCGGCGTCGGGACGATGGAAGCGGAAGAGCCGGCTGAATGCATCAGCGCCCAGGTTTTGCAGGGGCTGAAGAAGCCCGTCGATTGTCCGGCCTTTGCGACGCATTGCACGCCGGAACAGCCGCTGGGCGCGCCCATGGTTTCGGCCGAAGGCGCATGCGCGGCGTATTATCAATACCGCAGGCACGCCAGCAGTCTGGTATGCATCGCATGAGCGCCCTTACCGTGAGTTGCCCGATACTCGTCGCTGCGCGCGATCACGTTTCGCTCGGCCATGGCAGCGGCGGCAAGCTTTCCGCCGAACTGATGCGCGACGTCTTCCTTCCGGCGTTCCGAAACTCCACGCTCGAGCGCATGGACGACCAGGCGGTAGTCGCGGTGAATGAGAGCCGCATTGCCTTCACCACCGATTCTTTCGTCGTGAAACCGCTGTTTTTTCCCGGCGGCGACATCGGATCGCTGGCCGTACACGGAACCGTCAACGATCTCGCGATGGGCGGCGCAACACCGCTGTTTTTGAGCGCGGCGTTCATCATCGAAGAAGGCTTGCCCATGGAAACGCTGCGCCGTGTCGCCGATTCGCTCGGCCGCGCGGCGAAGGCGTGTGGCGTACAAGTCGTCACTGGCGACACGAAAGTTGTGGACAAGGGGAGCGGGGACGGGGTCTTCATCAATACGACGGGCCTGGGTTTGGTGACGGAGGGAGTCTCTCTTTCCGCGGGTCAGGCGCGTCCGGGCGATGCCGTCATTCTCAGCGGTTCCATCGGCGAACACGGCATCGCCATTCTCGCAGAGCGTGAAGGGCTGGAGTTCGAGAGCGCCATCGAGAGCGACTCGGCGGCGCTGCATACATTGGTTCGAGATATGCTCGCTGCGACGCACGCGATCCGGTGCCTGCGCGATCCCACGCGCGGCGGCGTATCGAGCTCGTTGAACGAAATCGCGGCGCAATCGCAGGTGGGCATCCTGCTCGAAGAAGCGGCCATTCCGGTCCGCGAGGAAGTCCGCGGGGCGTGCGAAATGCTGGGCCTCGATCCGATGTATGTCGCCAACGAAGGCAAGCTACTCGCGATTGTGGATCACTCCGTTGCCGACGACCTGGTCGAGGCGATGCGAAAGCATCCGCTCGGCCGCGATTCACGGCGAATCGGAACAGTGACCGCCTCCGACCCTGGTTGGGTCACAATGCGAACGTTACTCGGACCCACGCGCATCGTCGACATGCTTGCTGGCGATCAGTTGCCGCGTATCTGCTGAGAGATTTATGCATGAGATGAGCATCGCGACGTCGATGCTGGAGGCGGTGCGAGGCGAAGCGACCCGCCACCCTGGCGCACGCGTGCTGAAAGTGGGCGTGCGCATCGGCGAATGGTCGGGCGTGGATCCGGAGTCCCTGCAGTTCTGTTTCGATGCTCTGGTCGCAGGCGCCGAGCCCGCCCCGGCGCTCGAAATCGATTTCCGGCGCCGTGAGAATCGTTGCCGGGCTTGTGGCACGGTATTTGCTGTCAAGGACTATCAGATCGATTGTGCTGCCTGTGGCAGTAGTACTACCGAGGCGATCGGTGGGCACGAACTCGAGTTGGCCTACGTGGAATTGGAGGAACCATGACCCGCGTGGAAGTGCAACAAAAGGTCTTAAACGAGAATGAGCGCATCGCTAAGTCGTTGCGCGAAAGCCTTCGGGACCATGGGATCTACTGTCCCAACTTCATTAGTTCGCCAGGTGCGGGAAAGACCTTACTACTTGAGCGGACACTGGCAATGTTTCCTCCCGACACAGGCGTGGCAGTACTAACGGGTGACATCCAGACCGATAACGACGCCCAGCGCTTGGCACGCTACGGCTTCCCGGTCCGCCAGATCACTACCGGCGGCGCCTGCCATCTGGACGCGCGCATGGTGGAAAAGGCTCTGGCAGGCTGGGATCTGGCGAAGCTGGATTATTTGTTCATCGAAAATGTCGGAAATCTGGTCTGCCCCTCTAGTTACGATCTTGGCGAACATGATAAGATCGTCATTCTCAGTGTTACCGAGGGAGAAGATAAGCCACTCAAGTATCCGGCCACGTTCTCGCGCGCCGGGCTGGTCATCTTGAATAAGATTGATCTTCTACCTTATGTCCAGTTCGATGTAGGCAAGGCCAGGGAAAACATTTTGAAGGTTCACCCTGGCGCGGAGATCCTGGAGGTTTCCGCGACCACTGGTGCGAACCTGGGCGAGTGGCACGCCTGGCTGGAGAGGCGGCGAGCCAATTGCAGGCAAGGCGAGCTATCGTTAGTTACGAGTTGATCTTGTAGTACCCACGTTGGGGCCGACTCCTCCGGGCCCCAGCGCGGTGAGCATGGGGTCGGGTCCGCAATGAACCTGGCCCCTTTTTTTCCTCGACCTTGGGCGAAATCCCCCAAGCTGCCCCTGCTAGCGCCTTTTAGCTCGGCTTCTGGCGGGCCTGGGGCGCGAAAGTCCAGCCGCTAAATCAGATTATTTTGGCGGACCACCTGCTTATCCGACTGTGAAAATGAATTTCCCGCGCCCAGCCATCGGTTCCGCGGTTCGCATTGACTGTCAGGCTTTGGAATCGCTGATCGCCGTGATGCTCCATCGCGGCTATCAAGTGATCGGACCCTCCCTCAAAGACTCCGCGATCTCGTATACCACCGTCCGGGGTATAAACGATTTGCCGATCGGCTGGACAGCTCGGCAGGAGCCCGCGAGTTATCGCCTCGAACGCCGCCAGGACAGCGCGGTGTTCGGATACGCGGCCGGAGCCAACAGCCTGAAAAGCTTTTTGCATCCGCCGGAGGTCCAGCTTTTCACTGCCGAGCGAGACAATGGCGCGTTCAAGATTCTCCCGAACAAGGAGCCCACGCCCCGCTACGCTTTTCTGGGCGTGCGAGCGTGCGAGCTGGCGGCGGCCGGAATTCAGGATCGCGTGTTGATTGAGGATCGTTTTAGTGACGCCGGTTATCGCGACCGCCGGAGCAATTCGATTGTGATTGCAGTGCAGTGTTCCGAACCGGCGGCGACTTGTTTTTGCACGTCGATGGGCGGCCGACCCCGCGCGAGTCAGGGGTTTGATCTTGCGCTCACAGAGCTGATCGCTGACGGCTCGCACGAGTTCCTGGTGGAAATTGGAACCGATCTCGGCGCGGAGCTCATAAGCGAGGTAGACCACGCAAAGGCCTCTGCGGATCTGCAGGAAAAATCGCACGCGCTGACGCGGCAGGCCGAGCAGAAAATCGGGCGCAGGCTCGATACCAACGGCCTGGCGACTGGGCTGCAAGAAAGCTTCGACCATCCTCACTGGGACGATGTCGCCGCGCGTTGCCTCGCCTGCGGAAATTGCACGCAAGTTTGTCCCACGTGTTTCTGCGTGAACGTAGAGGATTCGAGCGACGTCACCGGCGGTTATGCCGAGCGCTGGCGCAAATGGGACTCGTGTTTCACGCTCGGCTTCTCCTACATTCACGGTGGAAGCGTGCGGGTGTCGACGAAATCGCGTTACCGCCAGTGGCTCACGCACAAGTTTTCTTATTGGCATGATCAGTTCGGCTCGGCCGGATGCGTGGGTTGCGGGCGCTGCATCGCATGGTGTCCCGCCGGAATCGACATCACGAAGGAAATAGCAGCCCTGCGCGAGACCGTTCTCGCCGAGGGCCAGGAAAGAGGTGCACAGTGATCAGTATTCAGGAATTCATCGAAGCCGCCAAAGGACAAGAGCTGCTGAAGCGCTTCGAGCCGCAGCATTTGGAGAAGCTGGCGGGTCTTGCCAGGGAAGTTCGCTTCACACGCAATCAAGTCATCTTTCGTGAAGGGGTGAATCCCGGATTTTTCTACTTGATTCTCGAAGGCAGCGTAGCGCTCGAGATTATCGCTACGGGACAATCCGTGCTCTTTCAAACGCTGCATGCGGGCGACGCCATGGGCTGGTCGGCGCTGATCGATGCCGATGGCGGCGCACACTTCGAGGCCCGCGCTCTGGCTCCCACTCGCACCATCGCCTTTGACGGAGCTCAACTGCGAGCGGCCTGCGAATCGGATCCGGCGTTCGGATATCGGATGACGCGGGCGCTGCTCACACTAGTAACGGAACGTCTGGATGCTTCTCGAATGCAGTTGGTGGATATGTACGGCGTATCGGGAGCGGCTCGCGCATGAACGCTTTGGCTCAGGCCGATGTGCTGACTCCGGCGCCGGTCCGGATCGTGGATGTCACGCGCGAGACCGCCGACACTTGCACGGTGATCACTGAGTCGTCAGACGGCGCGCAGTTGCCCAAATTCTTGCCCGGCCAGTTCAGCATGCTATACGCCTATGGTGTCGGTGAAGCGCCGATTTCGATCAGCGGCGATCCGGGAATTCCGGATCGATTGGTTTATACGATTCGTTCGGTCGGCGCAGTCAGCAAGGCGCTGATCGCGGGTCAGGCCGGCGATTCCATCGCGATGCGCGGTCCGTTCGGAACATCCTGGCCGGTCGAACAAGCCAAAGGTCGTGACGTGCTGTTGGTAGCGGGCGGCATTGGACTCGCGCCGCTGCGCCCGGCCATCTATCACATCGTGCGCAATCGCAACGATTACGGCCGGTTCGTAATCTTGTATGGAGCGCGTAATCCCAAGGAGCTGCTCTTCACCAAAGAGCTGCGCGCCTGGGGCAAATTGCCCGATACGGAAGTGCTGACTACGGTCGATTACGGCGGCCCAAGCTGGCGCAGTCACGTGGGCGTGGTCACCAAGCTATTCGGATTCGCAACGCTGCGGCCGGAGCGAACCACGGTGATGACGTGCGGCCCGGAAATCATGATGCGTTTCGTGGTGCGTGAGCTGGCCATGCGGAAATTCGCCCCGGAGCAAATTTATCTTTCGATGGAGCGCAACATGAAGTGCGCGGTCGGTTTCTGCGGCCATTGCCAGATGGGCCCCTATTTCATCTGCAAGGACGGACCGGTGTTCACCTATCCGCAGATGCGGCATTGGATGGGAGGACTCCGTGAGCTCTAACGAAAAGCGAAAGCCGCGCATCGGCGTGTTCAAGTTCGCCTCCTGCGATGGTTGCCAGTTGAGCCTGTTGGATCTGGAAGACGAGTTGGTGGCGCTGGCGGGCGCAGTCGACATCGCGTACTTTCCCGAGATGTCGAGCAACATGGGCAAGGGTCGCTACGACATTGGCCTGGTGGAAGGCTCCATCACGACGCATCACGATGCCGCCCGTATCCACGAGGTCCGCAAGCAATGCAAGACGCTGGTGGCGATCGGCGCTTGTTCGACGGCCGGCGGAATCCAGGCGCTCAGGAATTGGAACGACACCAAGCAGTGGGTGTCGCAAGTGTACGCTCATCCTGAATTCATCGAGACGCTGAGCATGTCGACGCCGCTTTCCGGCCACGTCCCGGTGGATTTCGAGCTGCGCGGATGTCCGGTAAACAAGTATCAACTGCTCGAACTGGTGAGCGCGACGCTCGCAGGACGCAAGCCGAACATCCCCACCTACAGCGTGTGCCTGGAATGCAAGCGCCGCGGCAATATGTGCATCGTGGTGACGCAAGGAGCCACTTGTTTGGGCCCGGCCACGCAGGCGGGATGCGGCGCATTATGCCCGTCATTCGGGCGCGGCTGTTACGGCTGCTTCGGACCGGCCGAGTCGGCTAGTTCTGTGATCCTGGCCGATCGGCTGCAAGCGCAGGGTCGCGATGCCGACGAAGTGGTTCGGGCTTTCCGCTCGTTTAATGCCTGGGCGTGGCCGTGCCGCGAGGCCAGTCAGGAAAGGCACTCATGAACGGCGCCGACAAGGTTAAGAAAAGCACAACCATCAAAGTCGACTACATGGCGCGCGTCGAAGGCGAGGCCTCGCTCTACGTGAAGCTCAAGGGCGATCGCGTGCAGGACGTCAAGCTGAAGATCTTCGAGCCGCCACGCCTATTTGAAGCTCTGCTGCACGGCCGGCATTTCACCGAAGTGCCCGATATCACGGCCCGGATCTGCGGGATCTGTCCGATCGCGTATCAAATGACGTCGGTTCATACGATGGAACGCGCGCTGGGTATCAAGATTCACCCCATGGTCCGGCTGCTGCGCCGGCTGTTATACGCGGGCGAGTGGATCGAGAGCCACGTGCTGCACATTTACATGCTGCACGCACCGGATTTCCTCGGCTATCGTGACTTTGTCGAGCTGGCGAAAGATCATCCGCAGCAGGCCACCGAAGCGCTGCGTCTGAAAAAACTCGGCAACCGAATCATGAGCGTGCTGGGCGGCCGCGAAATACATCCCGTGTCAGTAGCGGTTGGAGGGTTTTATAAGACGCCCTCCAAGGCCGACCTTGCGCCATTGATGGAAGAGCTGAAATGGGCGCTGGACGTCGCCTGCGTGAAGGCGGAGTTTCTCGCTCGCTTCGAATACCCGGATTTCGAACAAGCCTATGAATTCGTCGCGCTCTCACATCCATCGGAATATCCGCTGAATGAAGGCCGACTGGTCTCGAACCGCGGACTGAACATCGACCCAAGCGAATACGAGGATCATTTCTCGGAGCAGCACGCCAAGCATTCGAATGCGCTGCACTCGGTGATACGCGGCCGCGGCTCCTATCAAGTTGGGCCTCTGGCACGCTTCAATCTGAACTATTCGAAACTTCCCGAGATCGCAAAGCAAGTTGCTGAACGCAGCGGATTGCGTGTGCCATGCCTGAATCCGTTCAAGAGCATTCTGGCGCGCGCCGTCGAGACCGTGTTCGCGATCGACGAATCGCTGCGGGTGATTCAAATTTACGAACCGCCGCCAGCGCCAAAGGCGAACTACGAGATCCGCGAGGCGACCGGCCATGCCATCACCGAAGCCCCGCGCGGCATCAACTTCAATCGGTACAGTTTCGATGAGAATGGCCTGATCCTTGCGGCGCGGATCGTTCCGCCGACTTCTCAGAATCAGAAACGCATCGAGGAGGATCTTCGGGAATTCGTTCCCAAGATCGTGAGCCAGCCAATCGAGGAAATCACGCGCCGCTGCGAGCAGGCCGTGCGCAACTACGATCCGTGCATCTCCTGCGCCACGCATTTCCTGCACGTAGAAATGGAACGCGAATGAAATTGATCATCGGCTGCGGCAATTTGGACCGTGCCGACGACGGCGCAGGCATCCTGGTCGCCCGCAGATTACGCGCCAAGGGTTTGAACGCGGTGGAACATTCGGGCGATGGCCTGGCGCTCATTGAACTCTGGCATGGCTTTGACGACGTCATTTTGGTGGACGCCATGGTCAGCGGAGCAAAGCCCGGAACGTTCCTGGCCTGGGATCCGGCCTCGCAGCCGGTATGCTCGCAAAACTGGCGCTGCTCCACTCACGTATTCGGTCCCGCCGAAGCCATCGAGCTGTCGCGCGTGATCGGCCGCCTGCCAGCAAACATCCGCATTTACGGTATTGAAGCCGAGGAATTTGAGCTCGGTGCGGCGCCCAGCGCGGAGGTGCTTGCGGCCGTCGAGCGCGTCGTGGAGCAGCTTGCGTCCAGCCCTAGTGCAAGCTGAACTTCTTCATCTTGTAACGTAGCGTGTCGCGCGTGATTCGCAATAAGCGCGCGGCCTGGGTCTGGTTGCCGCCGGCGCGTTCCAGTGCTTGAATCAATAGACGGCGCTCCTGGTCAGCGAGCGACAAGCCGCCTTCGCCGTTGGCAGGCAGAATCGAATCAGCCCCTACAGCCGTAGCAGCGGCGCTCGAGTGGTGCTCCTGCTCACCTCGCACCGCGATCGGCAGACTGCTGGCATGGATGTAGGCTGTGTCCTCAAGAATCATCGCGCGCTCAATCGCGTTCCGGAGCTCGCGAACATTGCCCGGCCAATCGTGCGCCAGCAACAAGGTTTCTGCATCGTGAGCCAGTCCTTCGATGTGACGCTTGAACTTGATGTTGTACTGATCGATGAAGAATCGAGCCATCGGCAGGATGTCTTCCAGCCGCTCCCGAAGCGCCGGCACCAGCACCTGGATGACATTGAGCCGATAATACAGGTCCTGGCGGAAGGCCCCTTCATTCACCGCTTCCCGCAGATTCTTGTTGGTGGCCGCGATGATCCGTACGTCGACCGTGAGGTCGCGCAACCCGCCCAGACGCCGGAAGGTCTGCTCCTCGAGCACACGCAGCAGCTTGGCTTGGAGTGACAGAGGCATCTCGCCGATTTCGTCCAGAAATAGTGTTCCTTTGTCGGCCAGTTCAAAGAGTCCTCGCTTCTGCGCGCGGGCATCCGTGAAGGCGCCTTTTTCGTAGCCGAACAGCTCACTCTCGAGCAAGGTCTCGGGAATGGCGGCGCAGTTGATGGCCAGGAACGGCTCGGCTTGCCGCATGCTTTGGTAATGCAGCGTCTTTGCGATCAAGTCCTTGCCCGTGCCATTTTCGCCTTCGATCAGAATCGAGCTCGCTTCGCTGACAGCGACGCGCCGGACAAAATTGAGCAACTCGAGCATGGCCGGTGATTCGGCGATAATCTGCCGCCGCGACGGCTCAGCCGCTTCCGTGATGTCCTGGATGGTGGCGATGACGCCTTCCAGATCACCGGCATCGTCCAGCAGTTGAACGGTGCGGATCACTACCATGCGTTCCCGCCCGTTTTCCAAATGGATGTTCACCGTGCCCGACGACAGACAGGCCGACTCGCCCATGCCTTGCAGCATTCCGCAGTTGGGCTCACACGAACTGCATCGAAACAGTTCCTGGCAGTGCTTGCCGATCATTTCGTCGGCCGACATCCCGAACAATCGCTCGGCGGCTTGATTCACGCCGGCAATGTGCAGGCCCTTGTCGTAAATGAACAGGGCGTCGGATAGTTGGTCGAAGACCGACTCCAGGATCTCCGGCCGTTGCCACTTAGCAGACAGATGGGACAACGAGTTGCCTCGAGTGTGTGCGAATGTCTTGATTATATCTCTATCGGCCAGTTTCGCGTTTTGGCGACGCCCACTGCGAATTTTCACCCACAGGAGGAGTGGTTGGAAGTGCGTATTGGTTCGCTCCAATCTTGGCAAGACGCTGGAAACACGTGAGTTGGTCCGTACAATCGCACGGCTCCTCGATTGCAGTTCTGAGGTAGTGGAGACTCTTACATGTCGAAATTGTTCTTTAAAATCGCCGTACCTATGGCGCTGCTGGCAGGTGGCCTAATCGTTTCCACACCGATCTCATTTGGTAAGGCGGAGTATACGAAGAAGGAAAAGAAAGGTTGCATCTACTGCCACACCGCTCAGGGAAAGAAAGACTTGAACGAGGTCGGCAAGTGTTATGTCGAGCATGGCCATTCGCTCGACGGTTGTGAGAAGTAGAAGTATCCCTCGACGCTAAGAATCGCGGGAAATATTCAGGAAGGGGCGAAAACCTATGTTAGCTCTATGGATTGTTTGGGCGGCTCTCACGCTGTTTGTAATCGGCCTGGCAATTGCGCGCAAGATAGCCGCACGGCATGAAGATGACCTGGTCCACTTGGCAGGCGGCGCAGAGCAGGCGATTTCTCAGCAAGTGGCGGTAGCGCAAAAGCTGGAGTGGTTCGATCGCTGGGGCAAGACGCTGACCGTTGTGGATGGGCTGCTGGGTCTGGTGCTCGTTTTGATCATGCTGTTTATGGCTTGGCGAGAAAGCCTGACTCCGGTCAACTGAACCGACGCTGACGCGGTTGTAACTTCTCCGCCGTCCGCCAGTAATACCTTCAACACGAAAGTTGTCTAAATTCGTCTGTTGTTGAAGGATTCCATGCAAACTCTCTGGCAGGACGTGCGATACGGATTCAGGACGCTGCGGAATTCGCCGGGCTTCGCGGCCGCCTCGGTCATTTGTTTAGCCCTCGGAATTGGGGCTACGACGGCGGTGTTCAGCATCGTAAGCGCCGTGCTCCTGCGTCCCTTACCATATGCACAGTCGGACCGCTTGGTCCGGATCTACACCGAGTTTCCCACCTTCAAAAAATTCTGGATGTCGCCGCCGGAGCTTCTCGAACTGAAAGCCTCTGCGAAGAGCTGGCAGTTCATCGACGGTTGGGTGAACCCAGGCGTAAACCTGGCAGGCAGCAACGAACCGATCCGCGTCACAGCATCATATCTGACTGGCGGACTGCTGTCGTATCTGGGCGTCTCTCCGCAAATGGGACGCTTGCTCACCGTCGAAGACGACTCGCCGTCAGCCCCACTCACCACTGTGCTCTCGCATGGCTTGTGGCAGCGGGCCTTCGGAGGAAGCCGCGATATTGTGGGCCGTGAGATCCGCTTGAACGGCCGCAAATGCACCGTGATCGGCGTGATGCCCAAGGGATTCCAGTTTCCTCCGGGTGAAACCGATCCGCCGGAGCTTTGGTCGCCGATGCAGATCGACCCCGCGAATCCCGGCGGACGAGGAAGCCATTTCATCTCTGTCATCGGGCTTCCCAAACCTGGCCTGACCATCAACCAGGCGCGCGACGAGATGAAGCAACTGCTTGCGCAATGGGGCGCGCAAAATTCGATGAATCGCCACATGTTGAGTCCGAAAATCCATCCGATTGTGATGTCCGGCTTTCAGGGCGAAATCGTGGGCGGCATCCGGCTGGCGCTCTTGATGCTGCTCGGCGCGGTGGCGTTCGTGCTGCTGATTGCGTGCGTGAATGTTGCCAATCTTTTGCTCGCGAGGGCAGAAAGCCGGCAACGTGAAATCTCCATCCGCAAAGCGCTCGGTGCGGGCGTCGGAAGGCTGGCGCGGCAGTTCGTCACCGAAGCCGTGCTTTTGTCGCTGGCCGGTGCGATTCTCGGAACCGCGCTGGCATTCGCCGGACTTCGCGTCATCGCCCAATCGAACGCCGGCGGCATTCCTCGAGCGGACGAAATCCAACTCGATACTACAGTACTCGCATTCACGCTGGGCCTGTCGATTCTCACTGGAATCGGTTTTGGACTTGCGCCGCTGGCGCAAATCATTTTCGGAAATGTTCACGATACGCTAAAGGCCGCTGCGTCGCGCACCACGGCGTCGGTGGCGTCCAACCGGTTCCGGCGCGCGCTGGTGGTCACCGAACTGGCGCTGGCTCTGGTGTTGCTGATTGGTACCGGGTTGATGATCCGGGCGTTTTGGAAACTGCAAGAAGTCCACGTCGGCTTCCGCCCCGAACGTCTCCTCACTCTGCGAGTCGCGTTGCCGCAAGCAGTTTATCCAGAGAATGCGAAGGTCCTGCAATTCTGGACCAGCGTCCAGCAAAGGATGGCGGCGCTGCCTGGCGTAGAATCGGCAGCCATCATGACCGGACTTCCGCCAATGCGGCAACTCATGGCCAACGATACTCAGATCGAAGGCTGGGTCAGGCGTGAAGGCGGACCGATCCAGAACCTGGACTATTGGCAGCTCACGAGTGCGCGCTATTTCGAAACGATGGGCATACGGCTGATTGAAGGCCGCTACTTTGACGACCGGGACGCCCAAAATGCGCCGCTCGCGGTGATCGTAAATCAAACTACGGCGCGCGCATACTGGCCCGGCGAAAGCGCGCTAGGGCATCGCGTCAAGCCCGGTTTTCAGGGCGAATGGCGAACGATCGTTGGAGTAGTCGAGGACGCAAAAAACGCGGGTCTTGACAAGCCCACTGGCACCGAATTGTACATTCCTTATCGCCAGACCGGTGGATTAGGAATGCGGAACGGATATGCGGTGCTGCGCACGCGGGGCGATCCCGAACGGTTGATCAGTGCGGCGTGCGGCGTCTTTCGCGACCTTGACGCCGCACTGCCGGTGGCATCGGTACGCACGATGGATGACGTGATCTCAGCAGCACAGTCGCGTCCACGATTCCTGACCATGCTATTGACGCTGTTCGCAGGGGTCGCGCTCGTGCTTGCGGCCGTCGGAATCTACGGAGTGATCTCCTATTCGGTAGCGCAGCGCACTGGGGAATTTGGCATCCGCATGGCGATGGGCGCAAGCCCCGGCGACGTGCGTCGAATGGTGCTCGGGCAGGGTTTGGTGCTGGGCCTCGCCGGCGTGTTTGTGGGAGCAGCGGGCGCGCTGGCGCTCACGCGGCTCATCCGCGGGTTACTCTTCGGCATCAGTTCATTCGATCCGCTGACCTTCCTGGTCATGGCCGCAGTGCTGACGGCTGTAACGCTCGCGGCCTGCTGGGCACCCGCGCGGCGCGCCACGCGCGTCGATCCGATGGTGGCCTTGCGCTACGAATAACGCCGGTCTTCAGGTGCGTTACGCTAGCGACGCTGAATCAAGGCTCGTCACCGCGTCCAGGATGGTCTTGAGAACGGCTTCATCACCTACGACTGAATTGATCATGAGGTGATAGGTGGCGCGTCGGCCAGTCCTTGCCGAAGTATCTGCGAATGAACGTCGCCCGCTCCTGGTCGATAATGGTGACCAGCTCTACTGCTTCCGCCTGGGTTTTTCCGGACTCGCACACGCGGCGGATTTTCTCCTCCCAAGGCGCGTACACAAAGACATGAAACGCATCTTCACGATTGCGAAAAAAGTAGGGAGCGCCGCGTCCGACGATTACGCAATTGCCTTCTGATGCCGCGCCCTCGATGACGCGTTGCATTAGCGACACCATCGTGTCCGCGTCAAAATGATCAATCCCGGCGACGGGCAGGCTCCGTTCGAAAACTGCCGCGCATGTAGACTTTCATAAGGCGGTAGAGCAGGGAATCGCAGCGCTCGTCCACGCGTGCCACCGACGCCGGGTCCACCTGCGCGAGACGGGCAATCTCCGTGGTGAGAGACCGATCCCAGACCTTCCAGCCCAGCCACCTTCTCGGCGATGGCCGCTCCGCCGGAGCCATACTCGCGTTCGACCGTTATAATGCGGATCACGCGACCTTATCCCCGCGCTTATTCTAACTCGCGTGATGATCAGTGTGTCATGGCGTAGACAATATAGTTGACGCCGATCCGGATGCCGAGGGCGGAGTATTTTTCCGGGTAGCGTGGGTTATCGGCATGCTCCCAGGAATCGCCCAGGTCCATGTTGTGGCAGATCGCCACCATTAGCCGGCCTTTGTCGTCGTAGATGCCGCGCCAGCGCGCTTCGAAGCCGTCCTTCTCCCAGGCGCGATGCGTGTAAACGAACTGCTCGCCGGGTACCTGGTAGCGATCATCCAAGTCGAAGATGGTATGGAAAATGGCGTCAGCGTTATCTATGTCAACAATCGGGCGGTCGGGAAATACGCGGCGCATGCTGGCTACGAATACTTCCCATTCCTGCGTGCCATGGAAATCGTCGCACATAAAAAAACCACCGCGCAGCAGGAAATCCCGGAATCTCGCAGCCTGCTGATCGGTGAGATCCCAGTGGCCGACTTCTACGCCATACAGCCACGGCCAGTTATACACCTCATCGCCATCGTCCAGATTGACCGGCTGCTCCACCGATCGCGCTTGCAGTCTGGTCAGCCTTCGCACCGCCTGCGCCAGATGCCGGTCCGAGCGCGGATAGTCGATGGTCCAGTTGGTCGCGCCCTGCTGCCAGTAAGGATTGTACGGCCGGTCGCTGAAGCGGATCGACGGGTACATCAGACGCGCGAACGTCCATTCGGCGGGCGTCTGCCAATCGGGCGGAAGCGGAAAGTTGTCGTACTCCCAGCCTGGATATTCGCGGAACGGTTTTTGGCCGAAGGCAAAGGCGACGCACAACACTACCGTGGCTACCAGCAAGCACACAGTCGCCGACCGCCGTCGAATCATGCTGTTTGGACGCGCCACAACCCTTTTCGGTGTACCCATCCCGTCTGTACTTTTAGGATTACATATTCGCTGCATCCTCGAACCTGGCCTCTGTCGCGGCAGTATACTGGGTCGAATGGCACAGGACGGTGCAATTCAGCGCGTAGCCCGGTTGGGGCTGCGAATTACGGGCGCATTGGCGTTCCTCGCGCCGTTGCTGACGAGACTCGTGATTGGCGTAGGATTTTACTACACGGGCAGCGGCAAGCTGGGAAATCTGGAGAAAGTAACGTCGTTTTTCACTGATCTCGGCATTCCATTTCCCGCCGCGAATGCCGCGTTCATCGGCGGCCTGGAATTGGTTGGCGGAATCTGCCTGGTCCTGGGCCTGGGCACTCGAATTTTCGCCGCGCTTCTTTCCTGCTCGATGATTGTGGCGCTCATGACCGCCGACGGAAAGATGTGGCTCGAAAAATTCCCCGCCGACCTCACCGATGTCACTTCATTTACCTACTTGCTATTCTTAATATGGTTAGTTCTTTACGGCCCCGGCCCCGTCAGCATCGATCGGCTGCTGAGCAAGTGGCTGCATCTCGATGCCGAGCCGGGAGGCACTGGAATCGCAGGTTAGGACGTAACGTCTATGGCAAATCGCTGGGGATATCCGGACTTGGGATTCGGCATCGGGTTGCGCTCGGTGCATTTCGACCACATCCTCAAGAACAATCCCGCCATCGATTGGTTTGAAGTTCTTTCTGAGAACTACCTCGATACCGGCGGCCGCCCGCTGCACGTTCTAGATCAGGTGGCCGAGCGCTACCCGGTTGTCCTGCATGGCGTGTCGCTGTCGGTCGGCAGCACCGATCCGATCAACTTCGACTATCTCAAGAAACTGAAGGACCTCGGCAAGAGGATCAATGCGCGCTGGGTGTCGGATCACCTGTGCTGGTGCGGCGTCACCGGTTTGAACACGCACGACCTGCTCCCGATGCCTTACACCAGCGAAGCCCTGCGGCACACGATCGAGCGGGTCAAGATCATTCAGGATTTCATGGAGCGGCCCATCGCGCTCGAGAACGCCTCCACCTATCTCGAGTTCGCCGCCTCCACCTGGCCCGAGAGTGAATTTCTGGCGACCATCGCCGAAGAAGCCAATTGCGGCATTCTGCTGGACGTCAACAACGTGTACGTGAGTTCGTTCAATCACGGTTTCGACCCGAAGCAGTACATTGACCGCATTCCGCGCGATCGCGTCGTGCAGATGCACCTGGCGGGGCACACCAACAAAGGCACTCACATCCTGGACACGCACAGCGATTACGTCATCGATACGGTCTGGAAGCTTTATCGCCACGCGCACAGGCATCTGGGCGGTGTTTCGACGCTGCTCGAATGGGACGCCAATATTCCCGAGTTCGATGTCGTGCACGGCGAGGCATTGAAGGCCCGCAAGTTCCGCGAGCAGGAAGACGCCGATGCGGGCGCGCGCGAGCCTGACAAGATTTCCGCGTATGCCGACTGATCCCGGTCTTGATCGAATCCAACGCTGGATGCAGGCCTGCATCCTCGATCAGGGCACGTGTGAGGAAGCCATTGAGTCCGAGAAAGCGCAGGCTGCCATCCCTGTCGGCATCGCGCGCAATGTTGTCCTGCCTTCGAAAACGCTCTCCGCGCTCGAGCGTCTGGATGTTTATCGGGGAATGTATCTGTTGCGGATGGAGGAAGCGCTCGCCATCGATTATCCGGCACTCAAGAATTTCCTCGGCGAAGAAGCATTCATGAAGATGGTGGCGCGCTACGTTGAGGTTTATCCATCGCGCAGCTATACGTTGAACCGGCTGGGCGATCGTCTGCCCGAGTTTGTCGGCACGCTCGACGATCT
>JACXTT010006683.1_pt1 | contig 16427 bp, 15 predicted proteins | sample 9270951 | NCBI WGS metagenome assembly JACXTT01 (sample SAMN15532306, study PRJNA645909) | rock metagenome | isolation source: weathered quartz diorite | place: Puerto Rico | collected 2017-06-21 | reverse complement strand
GCGCGGCCTTGTCCTTCACCTCGAGCTCGACCGAGCGCTCGTCCAGCTTCCCCTCGCGCAGCAGCAAGCGGAACTTCGAGCGCGTCGCCTCGTAGCTCTCGTTGACCGGCTGGGGCTGCCCCTCGAAGCTCGCCTGGTCGAAGACGCCGGGCGGCGCCTTGGGCGGCGGCGGCGGCACGAGCAGGTCGAGCAGGCGCTCCTCGGCCTGGGCCGCGGCCTTCTTCTGGACGCGCTCGGCGTACTCGGTCTTGACCATGTTGACGGCCTGCTCGACCAAGTCGCGGACCATGGACTCGCAATCCCGCCCGACATAGCCCACCTCGGTGAATTTCGAGGCTTCGACCTTGATGAAAGGCGCCTGCGCCAGTTTCGCCAGGCGCCGCGAGATTTCGGTCTTGCCGACGCCGGTCGGCCCGATCATGATGATGTTCTTCGGCATCACCTCGTCGCGCAGGGGCGCGGGTAGCCGCTGGCGCCGCCACCGGGTGCGGAGGGCAATGGCCACCATGCGCTTCGCGTTGCGCTGGCCGATGACGTAGCGGTCCAGCTCCTCCACGATCTGGCGCGGGGTGAAGCTGTCGAGGCTCGGCGGTTGCGGGGTCCGGTTGCCCATCAGCCCTTCAATTCCTCCAGCATGATCTCCACGTTCGTATAGATGTCGATGCCGCCGGCGATCTTCATGGATTCCTCCACGACGGCCCGGGCGTCGAGCGTCGAATGTTTCAGCAGTCCGCGCGCGGTCGCCAGGGCGTAGGGGCCGCCCGAGCCGATCGCCAGGATGCCGTCCTCCGGCTCGATCACGTCGCCGGTGCCGGAAACGATCAGCGAGTGCTCCCTGTCGGCGACGACCATCAGCGCCTCCAGCCGGCGCAGCGCCCGGTCCATCCGCCAGTCCTTCGCCAGCTCGACGGCCGCCCGGGCGAGGTTGCCGCGATACTCCTGGAGCTTGGCCTCGAACTTTTCGAAGAGCGTGAAGGCGTCGGCGGTGGCGCCTGCGAAGCCCGCCAGCACAGTGTCATTATACATGCGGCGGAGCTTCTTTGCGTTGTGCTTCATGACGGTGGTACCGAGCGTCACCTGGCCGTCGGAGCCCATGGCCACGTGGCGGTCCTTCCTCACGCAGAGGATCGTCGTGGAGCGGATGATCATGGAGTCATTTTTCCTCATGAGCCCTCGGGTGCGCTTTGTCATAGGCCTCCATCATTCGGTCCAGAGCGACGTGCGTGTAGCGCTGGGTGGTGGACAGGGACGCGTGCCCCAGCATCTCCTGGATGGCCCGCAGATCCGCGCCGCCGTCCAGGAGGTGCGTCGCGAAGGAATGCCGCAGCGCGTGGGGCGTCATGGCCGGGAAGTTCGGCAGCGCCCGGCACTGCGCCGTCACGATGCGCTCCACGCTGCGGGTCGTCAGCCGCCCGCCGCGGCTGTTGCGAAACAGGGGAGTCGAGGCGGAGCGGGTGTCTGGAGGGAGCGAGTCGAGGTACGCCTTCAGCGAAGTGACGGCCTTGCTCCCGAGCAGGACGAGCCGCTCCTTGCGGCCCTTGCCCATGACGGTCGCGGTGCCGGCCACCATGTCCAGGTCCTCGACGTTCAGGCCGACCAGTTCGGCGACCCGGACGCCGGCGGAGTAGAGCACTTCCAGGATCGCCTGGTCGCGCGGCGACCTCGGCTGCATCCGGTCCGGCTGGTCCATCAGCCGCGCCGCGTCGTCGGCGGACAGGACGCGCGGCAGGCGCTGGTCCTTCTTCGGCGTGACGACCGCCGCCGCGGGGCTCCGCGCGACGATCCCTTCGCGCCCGAGGTACTTGAAGAGGCTCCGGACGGTCGCCAGTTTGCGCCCGATGGAGCTTTTCGCGTCGCCCGCGCCCGCCCGCGCGGCGAGGAAGCTCCGCACCGCGTAGGCGTCAACGACCGCCGGCGCGGGGAGCGTCCCGTCGTGCGCGCCCCGGAGGAACTCCAGGAACTGGCGCAGGTCCGCCTCGTAATTGCGGAGCGTGTGCGGGGATGCCCCCCGCTCCACATTCAAATAGGTCAGGAAAGACCGGACTGCTGCATCCATGAAGCGAAGTCCTCCAAGGCGCGCTGCCCGATCCGGCGCTGCCGCTCCTGTTTGTCGCGGAAGGGGGATGGGAGCGGAGGGAACAGGCCGTAGTTGGTGTTCATCGGCTGGAAGTGCCGTGGGTCGCTGGTCGTGATGTATTTCAGGAGCGCGCCGTGCGCGGTGGTCTCCGGCGGGACGACCAGTTCCTTTCCGGCTAGACCGCGAGCGGCGTTGATGCCCGCTAGCCCGCCCGTGGCCGCCGCTTCGGTGTAGCCTTCGACGCCGACCAGCTGGCCGGCCAGAAAGACCCGGCCGGTGCTCTTCAGTTGCAAGGTGTCGCGCAGTAGAGTCGGCGCATTGACGAAAGTGTTGCGGTGCACGCTGCCGTAACGCAGGAACTCGGCACGCTGGAGGCCAGGGATCATCCGCAGGACGCGCTTCTGCGCGCCGTAGGTCAGTTTGGTCTGGAAGCCGACCAGGTTGTAACAGGTGCCGTGGCGGTTCTCCATCCGCAGTTGGACGACCGCGTAGGGCCGTGTGCCAGTCCTCGGGTCCACCAGGCCCACCGGCTTCATCGGGCCGAACATCATGGTGTCGCGGCCGCGCTCGGCCATGACTTCGATCGGGATGCAGCCCTCGAAGTAGGGCACCTGCTCGAAGTCCTTGGGGACCACCTTCTCGGCTTCCAGCAGGGCCTTGTAAAACGCGTCGTACTCCGTTTCGGTCATCGGGCAGTTGAGATAGTCGGCCCCCTTGTCGTAGCGCGACGCCCGGAAGACGACGTTCATGTCGATGCTGTCAGCGTCCACGATCGGCGAGATCGCGTCGTAGAAGTAGAGGTGCTTGGAGTGCGTCAGTTGCTTGATGTGCTCGGCCAGCGCGTCGGTGGTCAGCGGGCCCGTGGCCACGATCGCCGCACAGTCGGGCGGGATCTCCGACACCGGCTCATGCAGGATGCGGACGTTCGGATGGCCTTCCAGTGTTTGCGTGATCTTCTGCGCGAAGAGCTCGCGATCCACGGCCAGGGCCGCGCCGGCCGGCACCCGCACCTCGTCCGCCGTCCTGATGATCAACGAACCCAGGCGTCGCATCTCTTCCTTGAGGATGCCGGGGGCGCTCTGGATCTCGGTGGAGCCGAGCGAGTTGGAACAGACCAGTTCGGCCAGATGCCCGGTCCTGTGGGCGGCCGTCTGCTCCTTGGGGCGCATCTCGTAGAGGGTGACCTTGGCGCCGCGGTTCGCCGCCTGCCAGGCCGCCTCGGAGCCGGCCAGGCCCCCGCCGATGATGACGATATCCTCGCGCATGTGGGCCAGTCTCAGTGAGACTGTCAGTTTAGCACACTACTCTTTGTACCCGCACTCCTCGTTGCGGCAGACGACGGACGTGCCGGTCTGCTTGGAGTACTTTTCCACGAGGAACGGGGCGTGGCACTGGGGGCAGGGTCTTGCGACAGGACGGTCCCAGAGGGCGAACTCGCACTTCGGATAATTTGTGCAGGCATAGAACGTACGGCCCTTCTTGCTGCGTTTCTGCGTGAGGTCGCCGCCGTCCTGCGGGCACTTGACGCCGAGCGGGATGGGCTTCGTGGTCTTGCAGGTCGGGTAGGCCGAGCAGGCGATGAACTTGCCGAACCGGCCGGTCTTGATCACCATCGGCGAGCCGCACTTCTCGCACTTCTCGTCGGTTGACGCGTCCTCTTTCGCGACGATCTTGATGGTACCGTCCGGCAACTTCTCGAAGTTCTGAGTGTTCTTGCAAGGCGGGTCCTCTTTGTAGCCGGGGCAGGCAAGGAACTTTCCGTTCCGGCCCCACTTGATTTCCATCATCCGCCCGCACTTCTCGCAGGGGATGTTCGTCGGCGGCTCGACGATATCCTTGGGGCCGGGGATGCCCTTGGCCTTTTCCATGTCCTTGCTGAAGGGGACGTAGAAGTCGCGCACGGCGGCGACCCAGGCCTTCTCGCCGTCCTCGACCTCGTCGAGTTCCTTCTCCATCAGCGAGGTGAAGTCCACGTTGAGGATGTCGGGAAAGCCCTTGACGAGGAAGTCGTTGACGGTGATGCCGGTCTCGGTGGGCGCGAAGCGGCCTTCGAGTTTCTCGACGTATTTGCGCTCCTGGATCGTCGAGCAGATGCTGGCGTAGGTCGAGGGCCGGCCGATGCCCTTCTCTTCGAGCTCGCGGATGAGCAGGGCCTCGTTGTACCGGGGCGGCGGCTGGGTGAAGTGTTGCTTCGGCGTGAGGCCGGCGACCGGTTGGCCCTCCTGGGCGACCAACCGCAGGCGCTCGCCCTCGGTCAAAGCCGGCAGTTGCCGCTCCGCTTCCTCTTCGGTCTCCTGGTCTGCCTTGCGGCTTTGCTCGTGCAGTTCCGCGTCCTTGCCTTCCAGATAGACCGCGGTGTGGCCGGGGAACTTGACGACGGTGCCGTTCGCGCGGAACACGTACGTCTCCGGCGTCTGCTCGGGGCTGCAGTCCACGCGCGTGACTTCCAGGACGGCCGGCGTCATCTGGGAAGCGATGAAGCGGTTCCAGATCAGCTTGTAGACCTGGTAGTGATCTCTGTCCAGAAACTGTTTGATGGATTCAGGGTCCCGGTGGGCCGACGTCGGCCGGATGGCCTCATGGGCTTCCTGGGCGGCCTTCTGAGTCTTGTACACGTTCGGGGTCTTGGGCAGGTACTCGGCGCCGAACCGCGCGCGGATCACCTGTCGGGCATCCTCGGCGGCCTCCTTCGCGATCCGTGTGCTGTCGGTCCGCATATAGGTGATCAGGCCGACCGGCCCTTCCTTGCCTATCTCCATACCCTCGTAGAGCTGCTGGGCCAGCATCATGGTCTTCTTGGGGGTGAAGCGCAGCTTACGCGCCGCCTCCTGTTGGAGCCGGCTGGTGATGAACGGAGCGACGGGGTTGCGCTTCTTCTCCTTGCGTTCGATGGACCGGACGACGAAGGCCTTCCCGCTGACGGCGGCGACGATGCGCTCGGCTTCCGGGGCGGACGAGACGACGGCGTCCTGGCCGTTAATGCTATGGAGCTTGGCTTCGAACGGCGGCGGGTTCTTGCCCGCCAGCGTTGCCGTGATGGACCAGTATTCTTCCGAGCGGAAGGCCTCGCGCTCGCGCTCGCGCTCGCAGATCAGCTTGACGGCGACCGACTGCACGCGGCCCATGCTGAGCCCGCGGCGGATCTTCTTCCACAGCAGCTGGCTGCCTTGGTAGCCGACGATGCGGTCCAGCACGCGGCGGGCCTGCTGCGCGTTGACCAGGTTCATGTCCACGTGGCCGGGGGACTGGAGGGCGCGTTTGATGGCCGACTCCGTGATCTCGTTGAAGAGGACCCGGAAGACCTTGCGGTCTTTGCTTTTGGCCTTGCCGTCGATTTCCTCGGCGAGGTGCCAGGCGATGGCTTCTCCCTCGCGGTCGGGGTCGGGCGCGAGGAATACCTTGTCGGCCTCTTTCGCCTTCTTCTTGATCTCGGCAAGGACCTGGGTCTTGCCCTTGATGGTCACGTACTGCGGTTTGAAGTCGTGCGCGACGTCCACGCCCAGCTTGTTCGTGGGCAGATCCTTCACGTGACCGACCGAGGCCATGACGGTATAGCCGCGGCCGAGATACTTGGTGATGGTCCGGGCCTTGGCCGGTGACTCGACGATGATCAATGACTTGGACATTCAGACTCCATTTGTATCGGAAGGGGCGGCTATCTGAGCCGGTAGTACCTCTGTCCCGGCAGCTGGCGCGCCACACCTTTCAATTCCAGAGCGAGGAGAATGCCGGCGACACCGGCGACCGTCAAGCCGCTTTGCTCCGTCAGATCATCCAGGTGCAACGGCTCCCGGCTCATGAGCGTGAGCACGGTCCTTTCCTCGGATGAAAGAGCTGGCAGCTCTGGTATAGCTGACATCTTTCCCGAGGAATTCAAGTCCCTCTTTGGCCTCTCCATCTGCGGCAGTAATTCTTCAATGATATCGTCGACTGTCTCCACCAGCTTCGCGCCCTGCTTGATGAGGCCGTGGGGCCCGCGGCTCAGCGGCGCGTCGAGCGGGCCGGGAACAGCAAACACTTCGCGCCCCTGTTCCAAGGCGAGCCGCGCGGTAATCAGCGAGCCGCTGTCCTCGGCGGCCTCGACGACGATCACGCCCAGCGACAGGCCGCTGATGATCCGATTCCGGCGCGGGAAATGATGCGCCAGCGGCTTCGTGCCGGGGGCGAGCTCCGTGAGCACGGCGCCGCTTGCCGCGATCTCCTCCCGCAGGCTCGCGTGCTCGGGCGGATAGGTCATGTCCAGGCCGCAGCCCAGCACGGCGATCGTCCGTCCGCCGGCTTCCAGCGCCGCACGGTGGGCGGCCGCGTCAATGCCACGCGCGAATCCGCTGACGATGGTGAAGCCCGCCCCGCTCAGTTCGCGCGCGAGGGTTTCGGTGATCCGGAGCCCGTACGGGGTCGCCTGCCGGGAGCCGACGATCGCCACCGCTTGCCGGTCTTGCGGCTCGATCCGGCCCTCGCAATGGAGGACGGCGGGCGGGTCCGGGATCGTCCGCAGCCGCGCCGGATACTGCTCGCCGTCAAGAGCGATGCTGATCCGTTCCAGAGCTTTCGATACGCTCAGTGTCATGCGTCCAGTCTGATCCTGGGTTGCAAACCGAGATGTGCAGACGTCGTGAGACTACTTCTTCACCATATCCAACGATTCATCGCTACGTCAAGTGCGCCCTCAGATCATCACGATATCGTACTGCTCGATGTGCAAGGTCGGGTCGGGCTTGACGACGACCTTGACCTTCCGCTCGCGCTCCAGGTCTGCGATGGACCCGGCCTCCTCGTCCGTCAGCATCGAGGCGACGTTGGGATGGGCGCCGATGACCACGGTGCGCTCGTCCGCCAGGGGCTCCAGGCGCCGGATGTCGCGGAACAGCTCGTAGCAGACGGTGGTCGGGTCCTTGGTGTAGGCGCGGCCCTCGCAGTAGTGGCAGGGCTCGGACAGCGCGCGGTAGAGGTCCTCCCGCACGCGCTCGCGCGACATCTCCACCAGGCCCAGCTCCGAGATGCGCAGGATGCGCGTCCGGGCCTTGTCGTGGGCGAGCGCATCGTTGAGCGCCTGGAAGACCTTCTCCCGGTTGCGCTCGCGCTCCATGTCGATGAAGTCGATGATGATGATCCCGCCGATGCTCCGCAGCTTGAGCTGGTAGGAGATTTCCTTCACGGCCTCCAGGTTGGTCTTCGTGATCGTTTCCTCGAGGTCCCGCTTGCCGACGAAGCGGCCCGTGTTGACGTCGATGACGGTCATCGCCTCCGTGTGGTCGATTACGATGTGCCCGCCCGACTTGAGCCACACCTTGCGGGCGGTGGCCTTGGCGATCTCGGATTCCAGGTCGAAATGGTCGAAGATCGGCTCGTCCTTGGTGTAGAGGTGGATGCGAGACAACAGTTCGGGCAGGTAGCGGCCGACGAACTCCCGGATCGCGTCGTAATCGGGCTTGGAGTCCACCCAGAGGTGCTGGACCTCCTTGGTGAAGTGGTCGCGGACGGTCCGGAAGACCAGGTCCAGGTCGTTGTGCAGCAGGGCCGGCGCCTTCATGCGGGATTTCTTCTCCAGAATTTCCTCCCACGAGGCCTGGAGGAATTCGACGTCCGAGCGGAGCTCGTCGTCCGTCACGCCCTCGCTGACGGTCCGGACGATGTAGCCGGAGCCCGGCTTGCGGAGTTTCAGCATAAGTTGCTTCAAACGGGACCGCTCCTCATCGTTCCCGATCCGGCGCGAGATGCCGATGTGGTCGACATGAGGAAGAAAGACCAGGTAGCGGCCGGGGAGCGACACATAGGACGTCACCCGCGAGCCTTTCGTGCCGATCGGCCCCTTGGTGACCTGGACCATGAGCTCCTGGCCCTCGTCCAGGAGGTCCTCGATGGGTTTTGCGCTGTGGCGCTTGGGTTTCGGGACCTCGGCGGGCTGCTCGTCTTCTTCTAATAGCGTTTCCTCCGCGCCGATCCCCCCGGTCAGCTCGGAGACGTGCATGAAGGCGGCCTTGTCCTGGCCGATGTCGATGAAGGCGGCCTGCAGGCCGGGCAGGACCTTGACGACTTTGCCCTTATAGACGTTGCCGACGAAGTCCCGCTGCTTGACCCGGTCGATATACAGGTCCGTGAGGATTTTCCGGTCGAGCACGGCCACGCGGGTCTCCTCCCGCGCGACGTTGATGATGATCTCCAATGCCATACACGCTCCTTGGGCAGTGGGTGTACCGGGTACGAGCGAGACTCATGTCGTCCATCTCAATCCGTTAGACCCCCTGGCCGTCAAAAGGTTAAAACTCGCATACCCCCGCAGGGGGGTTAATCAATAAAACAGTGTCAAGCGACGTCGTTTCACATTCAGCAACAGCCCCAGGGCCGCCATTGAGGTCACGGTGGTGGTCCCGCCGTAGCTCATGAGCGGGAGCGGGATGCCGACGATCGGGAAGACCCCCATCGTCATGCCCACGTTGACCATCAGGCAGAAGCCCAGCATTGCCAGGATGCCGGCCGCCAGGAGCAGGCCCAGCGGGTCCTTGGCTTTGAAGGCAATCTCCGAAGCCAGGAAGATCAGGACCGCGAACAGCGCGAAGAGCACGAGGACCCCGAGAAAGCCCCATTGCTCGGCGAAGACCGCGAAGACGAAATCCGTGTGGCCTTCGGGGAGGAACTTGAGGCGGCTCTGCGTGGCCTCGTCGAAGCCCTTGCCGAGGAGGCCGCCCGACCCGATGGCGATGCGGGCCTGCAGGGCGTGATAGCCCTTGCCGGCGGGATCGATCGTGGGATCCCAAAAGGTCAGAATGCGCTCGCGCTGATAATCGTGCATCGACGTCCAGATGAGCTCCCAGGCGAACGGGAACAGCATCGAGGTGAAGAGGAGGACCATGCCGAGGGCTTTGGCCTGGAGTCCCCCGACCAGCACCATCGCGACGAAAATAAACGAAAAGCTCATGGCGGTCCCGAGGTCCGGCTGCTTGAGGATCAGCAGGAGGCCGGGCAGCGTCAGAAGGCCGGGCACGATCACGCGCTGGACCCAACCGGACCGCTGCACGTCGGCGAAGTACTTCGCCAGCACGAGGACGAGCACCAGCTTGGCCATCTCCGACGGCTGGAAGGCGATGGGGCCCAGCGCGAGCCAGCGCTGCGCGCCGCGGCTGGACCGGCCCATCACCAGGACCAGCGCCAGGAGGATCAGCATGAGCCCGTAGAAGACGTAGGCGTGCCGGGCCAGCTTGTGGTAGTCGATGGCGACGGCCGCCAGGAACGCCAGAAGGCCGATCAGGATCCAGGCCAATTGTTTGGCATACAGCGGGGCTTGCCCGGCCGCCGTCGGGTCCGGCGAGACGTTGTAGATAGAGGTCACGCCGACGGCGAGGATGCCCATCGCCACGAGGACGAACCGCCACTCAAAATTGTCCGGCGTTCTGGTGTCGATCATCGGTTTCCGAGACTTTCAAATATTCCTCGATCAACGCTTTCGCGATCGGCGCGGCGAACGTGCCGCCGTGTCCGGTGTTTTCCACGATGACGGCCACGGCGATCTTGGGGTCGTCAACCGGCGCGTAGGCCACGAACCAGGCGTGATCGCGGAACTGCTTGGGGATGCCCTCGCCATTCGCGCTCGTCTGCAGGGGGCGTGCGGCCACCGTCTGCGCCGTGCCGGTCTTGCCGGCGATCTCCACGATCTTGGAGCGGGCGCGGCCGCCGGTGCCGTGCGTAACGACCCCTTGCAGGGACTCATGCAGCAGGGCGAACGTACGTTCCTGCAGCGGGACGGTCCCGCGGTCCTGCGGCAGGACCTCCTGAAAGCGGCTGGTCGCCCGCTCGCGGACGGCGCGCACCAAGCGAGGCTTGTACAAGATCCCTCCGTTGGCGACCGCCGCCGTCACGACGGCCATCTGGAGCGGCGTCACGGTGACGTAGCCCTGCCCGATGGCGGTGGAGATAGTTTCGCCGGGATACCACTGCTCCTTTCGGACGCGTTGCTTCCATTCGGTGGAGGGGACGGTCCCGACGCGCTCGGACGGCAATTCGACGCCGGTGGGCTCTCCCAGCCCGAACCAGTGCGCCGCCTCTGCGATCGCGTCGATCCCCAGCCGGTGGCCGACGTTGTAGAAGTACACGTCGCATGAATTGACGATCGCCTGCTCCATGTCCATGACGCCGTGCCCGCCCCTTTTCCAGTCCTTGAACACATGGCTCCCGGAGAAGGGGAACGCGCCGGTGCAGCGGACCTTGGTGTCGGCAGACCACTTGTCCGATTCGAGGGCGGCGGAGGCGACGATGATCTTGAACGTGGAGCCCGGCGGGTACTGTCCCTGTAGGGCCCGGTTGGTCAGCGGGTGGCGCTGGTCCGACGCGATCTGCTCCCACATCGCGGGCGTGAGGCCGTGCGACAGGGTGTTCGGATCGAAGGCGGGACGGCTCGCCAGCGCCAGCACGTCGCCGTTGGTGGGATCCAACGCGACGACCGCGCCGGCCTCCTCGCCCAAGAGGGATTCCGCCAGTTGCTGCATGCGCAGGTCGAGGCTCAAATAGAGGTCGTCACCCGGCGTCTGCTCCATGACCTCGACGGTTTTCCGTTCGTTCCCCCGCGCGTCCACTTCGATGGTCTTTTCGCCAGCTGTTCCCCGGATCACGCGGTCGTAGGTCTTCTCGACGCCGGCCTTGCCCACGATGCTGCCCTGGGAAAGGCCCGCGAACGCCGGCTCATCCTGCTGCTCAGGCGAGACCTCGCCGACGTATCCGAGAAGGTGCCCGGCCAGCGCGGCGTGCAGATAGTTCCGCTGGGATTCGGCCTGAATCCGCAGCCCCGGCAGGTCGAGCCGGTGGCCCTCGATGAGGGCGGCTTCTTGGAGCGTCAGGCCGGTTTTCAGCAGGATCGGCACGTACGATTTGGCCTGCAGAGCCAGCCGCTTGTTGGTTTCGGTGCGCGGGAGTCCGATCAAGGTTTCGAGCGCTGCGGCCAGGCTCTCCCGGTCCCGGATGTCTTCCACGGTGAGGTACAGGTTGAAGCTGGACACATTGTTGGCGAGGAGTTCGCCGTGCCGGTCGAAGATCAGGCCCCGGGCCGGCTTGAGCTCCACCGTGCGCACGCGGTTCTGCTCCGAGAGCGCGCGGTAATAGGTGCCCTGGACGACCTGCAGATACCACAGGCGTACCGACAGCAGGAGCAGTCCCAGCAGCAGGCCGAGACGCAGGTACAGCAGCCGGCGCTGCAGGTTCTTGAAGTCCTCATGCTGGGTGGTGAACCTACTCATAGGTCAAGGCCGTCAGCGGCGCGCGGTGCGGCTTCCGCAGCCCGATGAGCTTGAAGGCGGCCAGGCCGAGAACCGCGTCGTAGCAGGCCTGCGGCAGGATGATCCCGCGCGCTGCCAGGAAGAAGCTCGCTTCCGCTCCTGTGGAGGACTTCAGCAGATACATGGCGAAGCCGGACAGGAGCGAGAGTCCCAGCAGGAGAACCAGGGCGAAGGTCCCGGTCAGGTTGACCAGGTTGCGGCTGGCCAGTCCGGCCATGAGGCCGAAGATCGGTTTCAGGCAGAGGTTGCTCCAGAGGGCGCCGCCCGAGAAGAGATCCTGTGCGAATCCCAGCGCCAGCCCGGCCAGCATCGCTTCGACCTCGCCCTGGTACAGTCCAATCAGGCACACAACGACCAGCGCCAGGTCCGGGCGGACCCCGGCGATGCTGAACCGATCGAGCGGCACAATCTGGAGCGGCATGACCAGCAGGACCAGGACGGCATACGCGGCGACCTTCATCGCTGGTCCCCCGCGTTGCGTTTGGCCGGAGGCTGCAGGGGGAACGGCGTGGGCGGGAGCTGCGCCGACTCGCGCGGCGACGTGACGACCAGCACCTCCTCCAGCTTCGCGAAGTCGCTGTCCGGCGCGATCTCGGCGGAGAGGAACAGTTCCGCCTCGCGCCGCTCGATCTTGGTGATGGTGCCGATCGGCAAGCCCCGCGGGAAGCCTCCGGCCAGCCCGGACGTCACGACCTGATCGCCCACCTTGACGGTCGAGAGGAGAGGCAGATACTTGATGCGGGCGAGGCCCCGCTCCGTGCCCTCTACGATGCCCTCGTCCCGCGTGCGCTGCACCAGCCCCGTGACTGCGTTGTTCGGGTCGATGACCAGCAGGACGATCGCGAAGCGATCATAGACTTTCACGATCCGGCCGATGATCCCCGCCGGCGTCACGACCCCCATGTCGACGGCCAGGCCGTCGCGCGCCCCTTTGTTGACGATGATGCTGCGGTACCAGTTGGAGGGATCCCGGCCGACCACCTGCGCGGAGACCGCGGGGTAGGGCAGCCGTTCCTTCAGTTCCAGGAGATCGCGCAGGCGCGTGGACGCGGCGGCCGCCTCGCGCAGACGCGTGTTCTCCTGCTGCAGGCGCGCGATCGTCTGGCGGAGGGTCTGGTTTTCGGCGCGCGTGCCCTGCAGCGCGAGATACCGGGTCCACAGCGCCTCCCTCCGCCGGTTCAACGCGTCGATGGCGTGGAGGGGCACGGAAACGGCGGCGGCCATGTGCCGGCCGAGCGCCAGCAGAGGCTCCTGGCGGGATTCCGGCAGGAGCAGCAGCGCCGTGATGAGGAGGGCGAGAAACAGGAGGACGGCCCGCTTGCCGCCGGCGATGGATTGGAGAGAGATCATGGCCCCGGCCGGTTCGCGCGTTACCGCGAGCTGCTGTACTGGGACATCACGCTGACTTTGCGCAGCAAGTCCAGTTCGTCGAGAATCTTGCCCACGCCCAGCACGACCGAGGTGAGCGGGTCGTCCACCGTGATGATCGGCAGGCCCGTCTCTTCCCGCAGGCGGGTGTCCATACCCCAGAGCATGGAACCGCCGCCCGTCAGCACGATCCCGCAATCGATGATGTCACCCGCCAGTTCCGGCGGCGTGTTCTCGAGCGCCACCTTGATCGCGTTCACGATGGTGCTGATCGGCTCGTAGAGGGCTTCGCGGATCTCGGAGTCGTCGAGCACGAGCGTCCGCGGAATGCCGGAGATCAAGTCGCGCCCCTTTACCATGAGGGTCTTCTTCTCCTCGAAGGGATAGGCGGAGCCGATTTCCACCTTGATCCGCTCGGCCATGTGGTCGCCGATGAGGAGGTTATATTTCTTCTTCACGTAGTTCATGATGGCGTCGTCCATGCGGTCGCCCGCCACCTTCACGGATTCGCTGTACACGATTCCGCCGAGCGAGAGCACGGCGATGTCCGTCGTGCCGCCGCCGATGTCCACCACCATGTTGCCGGACGGTTCCGTGATCGGGAGACCGGCGCCGATCGCGGCGGCCACGGGCTCCTCAATGAGGTATACCTCGCGGGCGCCGGCCAGTTCCGCCGAATCGCGCACCGCTCGCTGCTCCACCTGCGTGATCCGCGACGGCACGCCGATGATGATCCGCGGCCGCACGAAGGTCCTGCGGTTGTGCGCCTTTTCGATGAAATGGCGCAGCATCCGCTCGGCCATCTCGAAGTCGGCGATTACGCCCTCCTTCATCGGGCGGATGGCCAGGATGTTGCCGGGGGTCCGCCCCAGCATCTTCTTGGCCTCGGTGCCGACGGCCAGCACCTTTTCGGTCTTCTTCTCGATCGCCACGACCGACGGCTCGTTGAGAATGATGCCGCGTCCGCGCACGTACACGAGGGTCGTGGCAGTGCCGAGGTCGATGGCCAGGTCGTTCGAGAACCACCCGAGGATGTCTGAGGTGATGCTCACTCCGCTGCTCCTTTACGTCTGGGACTCCACATCGAAGATCGTTTCGTCGACGACCTGCGTATGGGCTAACTCATCGCCGATCCGCAGTCCATGCTCGTTGCCGATGATCAGTAAGGCTTCGATGCCCAGGATGGCGACGGTGCCCAGCCATCCCACGTAGGGGATCTGGAAGGCGACGTAGCCGACGGCGAGCGGCACGTTCCGGATGATCGAGTCCTTGAATCCGGCCGGCGCGTGCAATTCGGGGACCCAGGCCTGGAGCCCGATGAGACGTTTGCCGATGCTGCGTCCGGAAAAGCCGTCCGCAACCAGCACGTACCACAGAGCCACCCAGAAGCCGTACGGTGGCGCCAACTCCCCCACCCCCAACACGATCAACACGTCCAATGACTTGGCGATGAAGCGGTGGAGAACCGTGGCCTTGGGAAAAACCTGCAGGGACGCTCGTTCCAGTTCCTGTGCGAGGATGCCCCCCGTTTCCGGCAAGTGTCCAAACTCCCGCTTCGAGGGAGCCATTGTAGCAAAAAACAGCTGGCAAGACAAATGGTTGGACGACGTTGCAACCCCGCCACCCGTTGTTTACAATAGGCCCGGGTTTTGTCAGGAGGAGCAACGGAATGCTGAAGGTGATCCGGGAGGGCGCGATCGAACGGCCGTGGTTCTACCGGACCGTCATGGGCCTGATCGCGGTGGTCTTTATCGTCACGATGGGCTGGTGGGGGTTCGAGCAGAACAAGGAAGACGTCATCGTCAGCGTCGGCGATGATCGCGTCTCGCGTGATGAGTACCTGCGCCTGCTGCAGAACATGTCCCGGTTCTACAAAGAAATGATGCCGGACGGCGACAAGGTGCCGGAAGATCAGCTGAAGCAGCAAGTGATCGAGCAACTGATCGAGAGCCGCCTGTGGATGCAAGCCGCGCGAGAGATGGGCGTGGTCGTCACGGCTGATGAACTGCGGGAGTCGATCACGAAGGTCCCCGCTTTTCAGCGCAACGGCAAGTTCGACCCGGAGCAGTACAAGCTTCTCCTGGCCCAGAACCGCTTGACGCCGGAGCTGTTCGAAACCTCCCAGCGGGCCGACCTGATGCGGGAGAAGGCGCGGATGCTGGTCCGCGAGTCCGTGGCCCCGACCATGGATGAGCTGGCCGAAGCCCAGGCGCTGCTGGCCGCCCAGCCGACGCCGGCCGTTCCGATGCAGGCGGGTCCTTCGCCCGATCGCGCGGTCCAAGTCGTGCTGTTTCAGAAGCAGCAGCGGGCGCTCATGGCGTATCAGGAAGCGTTGAAGGCCAAGACCAAGATCAGCGTCCGTCGAGAATTAATGTAAGCGGTATTGAATATCCGGCGCATTTGATCGAAGCGCCGTGGAGCAAGCTCGGTATGGCTGTAGCAGGCGGCGGCGGCGGCGGGAGCAGGGGACGAAGCCTGGCCGTGATGGCCAAGGACATCATGGAAGGCTACGTGGCGTTGAATCCCCTGATCTTAAAGAAGTTCGACGCCGCGACGTTCAAGGAGCTCCACATGCACATGCGCAAATTGCAGACGGTTGTCCGCTCCGAGGGGGTCGACCTCACCAATCAGGAAGCGCTCCGTAACCGCAATCAAAAGCTCCAGCGCCTGCATCAGGCGATGGCCGTCCTCGAAAACCAGGCCAAGCTGCAGAAGATCATCCTCGCGTAGCGTCTATCAGGCATTTCCGGTCGGCCCTGCCGGCGCGTCCTCGTCCTCCTCGGCTAGTGTTCCCCGGATGTTCCGCACACCCAGGTCGAGGAACTCGCGCTCATCGGCGAGCGTGAGCGAGCGTCCGCAGCACTCCATGTGCTGTAGGCCCTGGCCTCCGTCCATGATCATCAGGCGCAGGCCGCACCCGGTCGGGGAGTTCTTCTTCTCGTCGATGATGAAGCCGACGCCCTTGTGGCCCATCTTCCGGCCGTGCTTTTTGATGGGGGCTGGCACCACGTCCTCCTCGGTCAGCTCGTGCCCGCAGCAGACGATCTTCGCGAAACCGCCCCCCCCGCCCATCACCTTGACGACCAGCCCGCAGCCGTCGGGATAGCGCTTCCACTCGTCGATGATGTCGCCCTTCTTCACGCTCATAATTAATTTCTTCAGACGGTCGCCTGCGCGGCGGCGTCGCGGATGGCGTGGGCGACCTCACGGTGCGGTTTCGTGCCCACGCGCTCGGCCGCGCTCTTGGAGTCCGCCGGCGCGTAGGGGAGGAGGTACCGGTCCTTGGCCTCGAGCACGCGGAGGACGGCCTGCTCCAGTTGCGGTTCCGGGATCTCCCCGGTCTTGATCGCGCGGTGTACGGCCTCCATCGCGGCCACCTGCCTATCGGGATCCTTGCAGATCAGGAGGAGGTCGGCGCCGGCCCGCAGCGCGCGAACCGCCGCGTCTTCAATGCCGTAGTGGTCCAGGATGGCATGCATCTCCAGATCGTCCGTCAGCACCAGCCCCTTGAACTGCAGCTGACCGCGGAGCAAGTCGGTGAGAATGGTCGGAGACAACGTAGCTGGGTGCTCTGGGTCCAGCGCGGGATAGCGGACGTGCGCCGTCATGACGGCGGCCAGCCCGTTCTGGAAACAATGAGCGAAGGGCCGGAGCTCGATCTCGCGCAGCCGGTCGAGTCCGTGGGCCACCGTCGGCAGCTCTTTGTGGGAGTCTGC
>JACXTT010006682.1_pt1 | contig 16427 bp, 17 predicted proteins | sample 9270951 | NCBI WGS metagenome assembly JACXTT01 (sample SAMN15532306, study PRJNA645909) | rock metagenome | isolation source: weathered quartz diorite | place: Puerto Rico | collected 2017-06-21 | reverse complement strand
GGTGAACCCGGTTGTGTCGCATTCCCATATACCGTCAGCACTTTGGCCCTTGCTGTAGCGCCAAACTCAATGGCGGCAATGTAGCTGTCGCCGTGAACAACCTGCAATTGGCCTGCATCGAGCGTCGTCATGTTGAGGACCCGAAAACTTCCCAGGCTTCCGGGCGCCCCGCTGGCAGGCAGGTCACGCGGACCGAAGCGTATGAATTCCGATTGGCAATCAAGTAGTTGGCGCTATTACAGCAAAGGTTCCGACGTTTCAACTGGCTGGCCATTACCCTGCTCGTCAGTCCGTGACGCCGATTTTGGATAGCATACCTATCACTCTTTCCCGATTTTTGGAGGCTTTCATGGCTCACTACTTTCTAGTATTGCTCCTCAGTGCCGCCGGTGCGCTCACCGCCCTATCCACGTCAGGCCAGGAGAAAGATGCCGGCGGCGAATGGGTCAGTTTGTTCAACGGCAAAAATCTCGACGGCTGGACCATCAAGATCACTGGCCACGAACCGGGCGACAACTATCTCGACACCTTTCGTGTCGAGGATGGCGTCATCAAGGTTTCCTACGACAAGTACAAGAAATTCGATGGCAAGTTCGGCCACCTGTTCTACAAGGACAAGTTCTCGCACTATGACGTGCGCCTGGAATACCGCTTCCTCGGGGAGCAGGCCAAGGGGGGCCCAGGCTGGGCCCTGCGCAACAGCGGCCTGATGTTCCACAGCCAGGCGCCGCAGAGCATGCGCAAAGACCAGGATTTTCCCGTATCGATCGAGTTCCAGTTTCTCGGCGGCGCGGAAAAAGGCGAGCGGCCCACAGGCAGCATGTGCTCGCCCGGAACCAATGTCGTCATCAAGGACAAGCTCATCACCCAGCACTGCGTCAACTCGAAATCCAAGACCTTCCGCGGCGATCAATGGGTGAAAGCCGAGCTGCAAGTGCGAGGCTCCGGCAAAGTCAAGCACATCATCAACGGCGAAGTCGTCATGGAATACGAACAGCCGCAACTCGATCCAAACGATAAGGACGGAGCGGCCCTGATCAAGGCGGCGGGAGGCAAGCTGCTGCTGGAGGAGGGTTACATTGCGCTGCAAGCGGAGAGCCATCCGTGCGAATTTCGAAAAATCGAGGTCCGCGTGCTCAAAAAATAAGCGTCCCGGCGGCGTCATTGGCCGATCAATCCCGCGGCGGTGAAGCCGCCGTCCACGCATATCGTCTGTCCGGTCACGAAGCTCGACTTGCTTTCATCGAGCAAGAAAATCGCGGCGCCAGCGATTTCCTCCGCAGCGCCATAGCGGTGTTGGGGAACTTGATTCAGCCACGCCATACGGGCTTGATCCGTATGCATGGCTCGGACAAGCGGCGTTTCAATCGGGCCGGGTGCAATCCCGTTGACTCGGACCCCGGCCGACGCCAATTCCACTGCCATCACTTGCGTTATCGAGATATTCCTGCCACCAAGGTGGAGATTGCCGGGGCAATACAACCTTGGTGGAGAAGGAATGCCGTGCGAGGGTCGGTGTGCCTTTCGCGGAGTGGCACTCCGGAAAAAAGCCCCGCAGTCTTGCTTGCCGAGTTCGGGTTTTTCGGAGATCAATTCACGATGTGACGGCAATGCCAATGCAACGAGTGCAGAAGAATTGCAGAAGTCCAAAAAAAAGACTCACGGCGATTCGCCGTAAGTCCTTACTACCGAAGGTGGGACTTGAACCCACACCCCCTTGCGGGGACCGGATTTTGAGTGTAGCGACGGGGCTTTTCCCAATCGCTTCCACCTCAACGACTTCCGACGCAAACTCTTGATGCTCAATAGCCTTGCGATTATCAACGATGTAGCATCGTGTGGCACTCGTATTGTACGAAATGGTGCAACATGGAGGCACTTATGAGGCACTTTTTTCTGAGCTACCTTGAGGATTTCGTTCGTGAATCGCCGGGCCGACAATACGGTGCAACTTCTTGCCATCCGCGTGGAGTGTGGCGATGGAACCCCACGGCAATGCGCAGACTTCGGCCAGGTTGGGCCGTTCGCCGAGCGGCACTGTCATGCGCCCTTTGCCGACCGAGGCGAAAATCCGCGAGATCACATTGAGGTCAATTGCTCCTGGTGCGCCCCCCGGCCATTCCACGATCTCGACATGCACCCCACGCTTCTCCGCCGCTTTCAGAACCAGTTCCGCAACGGTTGCTCGATGGCAATGGATTTCGCCTTCGCATCGCGGCCACTGACAACTGCAAAAGAACAAAAGACGTTGCATGTGACGGGCCGATTCCACGGCGAGATCAAGAAGCTCGTCTGCCATCATGGGATTGTCGATCTGAATGTTCGGTCCGCTTCTGGTCTCGATGAACTTGTTGCCGAGCGACTTCATCCAGTGATGGCGCTGCGGTCCCAGCAATCTTTCAAACGCGGGTCCGGTAAATCCAGCCGCACGGCCGGACCGCCTGATGCGAATGTCAACAAAGATCGGCAGCTTGAATCCTCGACTCGTTTCCACTGCATCGACGGCCTCGACAAGGTTGGGCGTGGCATTGCCCCAGCCGTAGTAGCCCCAGGTGAAGATCGTCGGTGTGCTCAAGGTTTAGTCTCCCACTCGATCCCGCTGGGCCCGGCGTTGATTACTGGAGATGTGCCTAGCAAAGAGCGCTGCCCCGCGCTGGCATGAATGTGGCCGCAGACCACCAGCACTGGCGCCAGCCGTAGTATGGCATCCCGCACCGCGACACTACCCAGACTCCGACCTCGCGAATCAATATCGACCACGCCCTTGGGCGGCGAATGGCTGACCAGCACGCAATTTTTTGGGCACCGGTCCAACAACTGCGTCGCCTGATCTTCCGCGAAGTCGTAGCTCCACGTGCCGAAGGGAGTGACCGGGATGCCGCCGCCAATGCCGAAGAATGGTACGCCAGCGATCGTGATACCGGAGCCGTGAAGAACGTAAACGCTGGACCAATTCTGGCATGCCTCCTGCAATTCCTCCGTCGATTCGTTGTTGCCGGCTACCAAGATAGTCGGCTTGTCGATGGCGCGTAGCACATCGACGCACACTCGAACATCGCGCCTGACGTTGCCGAAATCTCCGGCGCCGATCACCGCGTCAACACCATCGGAGCGTTCCACAAGGCGCCGTGCTGCGCAGGCATCGGCGTGCAGGTCGCTGAACAGCAACAATTTCATACGTCTCGCCCTTTTACCCAACGGCTCCACGAGATACTGCGTCACCGCGGTGGCGAAGTGCCGCGTCGATGCGGGCAAAGTGGGTGTCCGACAAATTCCAGCCCATCGCCCCCGCGTTCTCCCGGATTTGCTCTGGGCGCTTGGCCCCGGCCAACACCGCGGTGATGCCCGGCTGGCGTAACGTCCAGTTCAACACGAGCTGCGCCAGGGATCTGCCCGCGTCCTTCGCGATGGTCCGCAATTCATCCACGAAATCCTGGTTCTTCTGCCACTCTTCGCCCTGGAACATCGGGTATTTCGGCCGGCCGTCGCGCTTGCCAAACACATGGTCGCGCGGCAGCATGCCGGCCAACAGTCCCTTCATCAGCGGCCAGTAGACCACTACCGAAACGCCGTGCCTCTTGCACCAGGGCAGATGGGATTTCTCGATCTCGCGCTGAAGCATGTTGTAGTGGGGCTGATAAGCCGACAGCGGGCAGACGGTGGCAAACTCCTGCAACTGTTCGATGGTCAGGTTGGAGGCGCCGACCGCCCGGGTCTTGCCTTCCTTCAAGAGTTCTCGCAGGGCGCCGGCCGACTCGGCTACGGGGACTTTCGGATCAGGTGCGTGCAAATAGAGTAAATCGACATGGTCCGTGTTCAACCGCCGCAGGCTCTCGTCACACTGCCGCCGTAGCGTAGAAGGCGAAGCATCGCGGGCCTGTTTCCCGGACGCATCCCAGTGGAAACCGCCTTTCGTGGCGATGACAACCTCTTTCCGGCGATGCCCAAGTGCCCGTGAAATGAGTCGTTCGGACTCGCCGTCGTAGCCGTAAACATAAGCCGTGTCGAAGAAGTTAACTCCAATGTCGGCGGCGGCCTGGAGCGTTGCGAAACTTTGTGCCTCCGTGACATCGATGCTGGTGATACCGGTGATGGGCCAGCAACCCATTGCTACGGGGGCGACAACCAGGTCCGTGGTTCCGATCTGGCGTCGTTCCATGTCAAACTCCCCACCATTTCGCTGCGCCGCCTTTCCTGTCTTGTGTCCAGTATAATCCCCTCCGGGCCGGTCGTCCCGAACGTCCCCAACTCAGTCCTCACAAGGAGTCGCTGCGGTGAATGATAACGAAGGCTATCCTGTCGCAGCGGCACCCGGCCGACGTATGTTGCTCGAAGTTGCCGTCGCATCGGTCGAGGATGCACTCGCCACCCAGGCCGGCGGCGCCGACCGACTCGAACTCAACGCAGCACCTTCCGTGGGCGGGCTGACGCCATCGCTTGGGACGCTGATCGAGGTGAAGGCCGCCGTCTCCTTCGGTCTCACGCTTGAGCTTGACGTCGGCCGGCTTGGTCGGTTTGCATTTGGGATAGCGGCACAGCTTGGTGACAAACTCCTTGGCCGCCCGCCGATTCAGACCGCGCTTCGTGCCGGCCTTGAACGCTTCGATGTCCTTGCCGTCCGCGTTCTTGACGTTGACGTCCTTGACCCAGCGATCGGCCGGCACTAGAGCGCCATAGACCGCCGCCCGGCAAGCGACGAGCGGCCGCCGCGCCCACCAGAGATGCAGGGTCGAGATATGCCCCTTGCGCACGGACTTCTCGCGCGACGCCTCCGCACTGATGGCTTCGATGGGCAAGTAATCTTCGATGAGGCGGAGGTCGTCGGGTGTAGGCGTCGATGTCCTTGCCGTCGGGGTTGCCAAAATGGGGGAGTGCCTCGTTCCAGAGGTTGTAACCCCAAACGGCATCATCGCCGCGCACCTTCATGCAAATCTTCTTGACGGTTTCGCGTTGCTCGGGCTTGCGAATGTCGGTCCCGCCTCCTTCCTTCCACGCCAGCACATCGATCATCATCTTGACGCCATGCTTGCGGCAAAGATCGACGCGCCAGTCGCGATAGACGCAGTGAATCGTGTTGCACCCAGACTTGCGCATGGTGATGAGCAAATTCTCGAAGCCCTTTGGATCATTCGAGAAATGATCCCCCTCGCCGTAGCCGTTCGACAAGACGAACGCGAACTCCTTGGGCGCGGCCGGCTTGGGTGCTGTGGCCTGGTCCTGCCCCATCGTTGTGGCGGCCGACAGAAGCAGAGTTACCCAAACAGCGTGCGCCCTAATCATTTCCAGTCTCCGTAGAAGAATGCAACAATGAATGTAAGCAGTCCGTCAGCGTGTGCGATGAGCGGCAACCAACTCTGTCACCGTCCGTCGCAACAAAGCCTCACCGCCAAAGGTCATGCCGAGCTTGCGAATCTTGCTCGTATCGATCTGATTCTTCGGTCCGCGGTTCGTGTCGGAGATGACGCTGGCGCTGCCGGTCAATTCCGTGGCAATTCGCGCAACCTGTTCCTCGGCGACATACATGTCATAGCAATTGAAAGACTGGCCCGCGATAACCTTGGCATCGTCGTTCATCAGCAGCTCGACCGCACAGGCCACATCGGCGGCATGCACCTCCTTACCGCCGCCTGGAGCCTCGATGCGTTCGCCACGCAGCACCTGTCCGACAAGGTCATACCAGCGGCTGTTCTGCGGCGGGTATGCCAGGCCGTAGATGCCGGTCGGCCGCAGGGCGCAAATCGGCCAGCCTTCACCGAGACCGTAACTGTGGACGAATGCTTCCAGGGCGGCTTTGTGAGCGCCGAAGTGGCTCTTGGGCCACAATGGATGTGTCTCGTCAAGCGGCCGATCGCCGAGAATCACGTCATGAACCGCACAGCTTGCAATAAACACAAAGCGCGAAACGCCGGCGTTGCGTGCGGCCTGGAAGAGTTGGAGCGATCCGGTGAGGTTGACGCCGAAGAACGGGTCGGCATCCCCGTGGCTGCCTGAACCGCGATTGCGAGGGCCTTGCCATTCCACGGCGCCGTGAACGACCGCGTCGACGCCCGCGAATAGTTGCTTCACTGCGGTGAGGTTGCCCAAGTTGCCGGAGATCCATTCGACAGCGCCGGCGACATCATCGAAACCGCTCCGATCGCTGCCGCGCCGACACCAGCAACGAAGGCGATGGCCAGCACGAGCGAGGTGGCGCACGATGTAACGCCCGAGAAAGCCCGTCGCTCCGGTCAATGCGATGTTCATTTCGGCTCGCTCCCAATCTGTTGAATACCTTTCCTCCCATCCTGATCGGACATTCTTCAGCGCAACGGGCGTCCTTCCAGGACCTTGCCGTCAGTGTCGAGGATCTGGAAGTGATGAATGCCGGGCTTCTTGGCATCCTGGTGCTGCCAGACGATTTTTTTCTCGCGAGTTACCTCGGTGAGTTTGATCTCGTTGCCGCGGGCGTGATGGCTCGTGATAACCGTGTTGCCATTGGGGAGGCGTTGCACGCCGCACGCATCATTGATCGGCTTGCCGGCGAGATCGTCGTTGCTCACCTGCCAGACCGTCTTGCCTTTGGGATCAACCTCGATGGCAAGATGTCCCAGAGTACAGCCGATGAGCGTGTTGCCGTCGTCGAGGCGAATTGCCGTGAAGGGCATGTTCGGCGTCTTGACCTCCCAAGTAACCTTTCCTTCCGGCGTATATTCGCGCACGACGCGGTCGAGCAGTTGCGGGACGAGATAGTTGCCATTGGCCAATTTGCGGCTCATGCGTGATTGAAGGTGATGGTTCTTGGTCTGGGCTTGCAAGGCAACTTCAACGACGATCTTTCCCTGCCGATCGACTTCCAGGAGGCGCGGCTTGTTGCCGGCCTCGGTCAGCAGGATTCGATCGTCCCCGATGGCTTGCACGGTGTTGACTTCGGCCTGGGTGCCTTTGAACTCGAATACCACTTTCCCATCCCGAGTCACCTCGACAACGGCGCCGCCGGGATACTTTTTGCCATTCGACAGCGCCAGCAGCACATTGCCACTGGAAAGAACCCAGCCGTCGCGAGATGCGTGCGGATATTGCCAGAGGATCTTGCCCGTTCCATCCCGAATATAGGTTTCGCCACCAGTGGCGAGAAAGCCATGCGTGATTGATTTTGCCGGCTCTTGTCCGCTCAGGCTCAAGGCAGGCGCCAAGAAAATCAGGATCGATCCAAGAATCTGGAAAAGTAGAGTCGTCTTCATGAGAAATCCTCGCGGGAGCGCTAGACTGGCGCCCGGACCGTATGTTGAAAGTTAAGTACAATCATAACGAATACTCGAACAAAAGCAGCACGCGGGGACGCCATGGAAACTACGAAACGCGACGACTTTGGAATATGGCCGTATCTGTTTGGCGCAATCGGATGCCTGACGTTCATCTACCGAGGAATTATTGCTCTGGTCGGTGGCCAGAACCGGTTGCTGGAAGGGAGCATTTTCCTCATGATTGGACTCGTCGCTTCCTTATTGGTCGCGCACGGCATCTGGAAACTTTCCCAGGAATCGAGCCGATCCGGTGAGACTTCGCCAATTGAAACCGAGCAGTCATCGCACTCGGCTGGAACGGAGGATTGACCAATGATCGCTTTTTTCCGTACGCTGGTTCTCGCTCTTGGCCTGTCGCTTTCGGTCATCCCGCTCGGCGGCGCGGGCGAAAAGCCGCTTTCACGCATCTCGTTCGGCTCGTGCGCCCGCCAGGACAAACCGCAGCCGATCTGGGATGCTGTCGTTGAGACCAAGCCGGAACTCTTCGTATTTCTGGGGGACACCATCTATGCCGACACCGAAGACATGGACGTGATGCGCGCCAAGTATAAGCAGCTTGCCGAGCAGCCCGGATTCATCAAGCTCAAGAAGACGTGCCCGATCATCGCGACCTGGGATGATCACGATTATGGTGCAAATGACGCCGGCGCAGAGTATCCGAAGAAACGGGAAGCGCAGCAGGTGTTTCTCGATTTCTTCGGTATTCCGAAAGACGACCCTCGCCGCAAACAGGAAGGCGTCTACTCGTCTCAGGTCTACGGCCCGGTCGGCAAGCGCGTGCAGATTATCTTGCTCGACGGTCGATACCATCGCAGCCCGCTCAAGACTGGCTTCAAACCCGGCGAACCGGGTGATGGCTTTCGTGGCAAATATGTTCCCAACACGGACAAGGGCGCCACGATGCTCGGGGAGACGCAATGGCGCTGGCTCGAACAGCAGCTTAGAGTCCCAGCCGAAATTCGGCTCATCGGCTCCGGTATCCAGGTTGTCGCCGACGAGCATGGGTCGGAGACGTGGGGCAATTTCCCGAATGAACGCGAGCGACTCTTCCGCCTGATCCGGGACACAAAGGCCAACGGCGTAGTCCTTCTCAGCGGCGATCGTCATCTCGCGGAGATTTCGCGCCTGCCCGCCGATCACACTGTCGGCGTCGGTTATTCGTTGATTGACATCACCAGCAGCAGCCTCAACCTCCCGAGCGGCAACTTCAACAAGGCCAAGGTTCGGTTCGCAAACGAGATCAATTCCTATCGCGTCGGCCTGACCTACTTCGATGTCAATTTCGGCTGCATTCACGTTGACTGGGACGCAAGCGATCCCGTCATCCGCTGCCAAGTGCGCGACGAAACGGGTGGCGTCATGTTGCAGCAACGTCTGAAGCTCAGCCAGCTTCGTCCGGCGGCAAAGTAGCGTCGGCGCGAGTGCTCCATACCGATGGACTATTTCCCAAGGTCTTTCCCATTTTCGGAGGTCTCATCATGTCCCCGTGGATTCTGCTCGTTGCCAGTCTCCTCGTGTCTGATCCCCCCGGCGAAGACAAGGTCAAGGCCGTCAAGTTGTTTGAAGTTCCAAACTACACGGAGGGCATCGTCTTCGATCATGCCGGTAACGGATATATTTCGCACGGCAAGGTCATCACCAAGTTCACTCCCGACCTGAAAATCAGCACCTGGGCGGAAACCGGTGAGCCCAATGGGCACAAGATTCTGGCCGACGGCACCCATCTGGTTTGCGACGGAAGTCATCACGCCGTCTTGCATTTAAGCGCGGAGGGTAAAGTGCTGGGCAAAGCATCGAAGGAATGCAATGGCAAAGAACTGCGAGCACCAAACGACCTGACGCTCGACCCAAAGGGCGGCTTCTACTTTACCGATCCAGGCGGTTCCGACGACAAGAAATTGATCGGTACCGTCCACTATGTCGATGCAAAAGGCAAGACGCACCTTCTGCTTGAAGGATTGGCTTTTCCGAACGGGATCGTTCTGACTCCTGATGGCAAGACGATCTACCTCGCGGAGAGCAAGAAGAATCGAATCCTGGCCTATCCCGTCATCGCACAAGGGAAGCTTGGCGAGATGAAGGTCTTCTGTGACTTGCCGGAGAAGAAGGGCGAGCAAATCGACAACCAGCCTGATGGCATGTGTCTGGATGCCGAGGGGAATCTCTATGTCGCTCACTACGGTATGAAGCAGGTGCAGGTTCTCGACAAGACGGGCAAAGTAATCCGCCGCTATCCCGGTGGAAATCTTACCACGAGCAATGTCGGCTTCGCCGGCCCTGACATGAATCACCTCTATGTGACGGGTGCATTGGGCAATGAGCAAAGTCGCGGCGCCTTGTTCCGCCTGGAACTGCCTGGCGTGCGCGGGTTGAAAATCCTGCCGGAAAAGAAGTAGCCAGCTTTCTCCAACGCTTCTGGGAGAGGTGATTCCGTCGCGCCTATGCCTTACGACAGCAATTCGCGAATCGGCTCCGGGTCCGCAAGGAGTTCGCGCGGACGACCCGTTTGATCCAGCACAGTCTGGCGCGGGTCGATGCCCAACACATGGTAGGTCGTAGCCAGAATATGGTCGGGACGGAGTGGACGTTCCCTGGGGTTCTCGCCACGGGCCGTGCTTGAGCCGATCACCTGTCCGTGCCGTAAGCCGACGCCGGCCAAGAGCACCGAGAAGACGTTGCCCCAGTGATCCCGTCCGCCGGCTGGATTGACGCGCGGTGTTCGGCCAAATTCACCCATCACAACGATCAACACCTGGTCAATCATGCCGCGATCGTGCAGGTCGCTGACGAGGCTGCTCAGGGCGCAATCGAGGTGTGGCCCCTTGAGTTTCGTGCCGGCTTCGACCGTGGTCGCGCTCGGCGCGCCGTGCAGATCCCATTCCATGAACTCGTAGTCTTCAATCAACACGTAGGTGACACCTGCCTCCACCAGACGCCGGGCCATGAGGCAACTCTGCCCCAGGCGCGTGCGGCCGTAGGCGTCGCGCAAGCGCGGTGACTCACGCGATAAATCGAACGCATGCCGCGCCGCGGGACTGCTCACGAGATCGAACGCCGCCTGGTTGAACGAATCCATCCCAGCCGCTATACCGCTCGTGTCGAAGTCGCGCCGCATCCGATCGAAGGTTTGCTGCAGTGCCCGTCGCTCCGCAAGATGTTCGTGCATTACACCTCTGGGAAGCTGCAAATCATTGATGGCAAAGGTCGGCAGGTTGGGATCGTCGACCGGAAAAGGGTTGTAGCCGACGCCGAGATAGGCAGCGTTGCCGTAGGTGCTGGGCCGTGGCATGGCGACGTAGGCAGGTAGACCAGGACGATTGGGCCCACGGAATCGCGCCGTGACGCAGCCGAGCGCTGGCCGCTGGTTCACGTTGAACTGAAGATTTTGCGGATAGTATCCGGTCAGCATCCAGTGGCAGCTATGGTGATGACTGCCATCGCCGTGATGCACCGAGCGCAAGATCGTGAGCTTGTCCATGAGCCCTGCCACGCGCGGAAACAATTCCGTAATGCGCACGCCTGGCAACCGCGTCGGGATCGATTGAAACGGCCCGCGATATTCAACCGGCGCGTCTGGCTTCGGATCAAAGGTATCGTGCTGACTCGGCCCGCCGCTGAGGAAAATCTGAATGACTGCGGTACGCGGCGTCACCGATTCGACGGCGTGTGCGCAAAATTCAGCCCTGGTTGCCAACGCGATTCCACCGGCACCGAGAACGCCGGCCCTGAGGAAGCTGCGGCGCGAGAGCCCGATGTGCGGGGAACGGCAAGGTGCAGTGAACGAGAGCATGTCGTTGTCCTGATATTGGTACCGCCTCAAAGTCTCTTTCAGGATTCATCGTACGCTTTCTTCAACCACTGCACCAGTTCCTCGTCCACGTCTTCCGGCTTCGAGATTCGTACACGATGGCTGAACATTGCATTGAAGCTGCCCGAGGCTTCCAGCCGTCCTCCCGGCTTTGTTCCTTTCAGATTGAGCCCAACATCGACGCGCGTGGTTGTCGAAGGCTGCACCATGGCGAACTGCTTGCTGCGGCGCAGGCTCACATAGGCTTTCTTGGGAGCAATCTCGACATCGTTGCCGAACTTCGCGACCGCCGCAAGGACTGCCTCGTAGATTGAACGCAATCCCGCCTTGGCGGCGGCATACTGCGCGTCTACCAGGGCATTCGAGTCACTGGCGGTATGGCTATCGGACTGGGTTGCTTGCAAAGCAATCATGTTTGCGTAGCCGTGGGTCACGCCGTGCTCGGATTTGAGCAGATTAACGAACTCCTTGTGCTTGATCAGCTTGCTGGACTTCAGGATGCGCAGCCAGCCTTCCAAGGATTTCCCGGTCTTTTCCTGAAGCCCGGCGATCATTGCCGCTTTCATCTCGGCGGGGGATTTGGCCATTACTCAATCTCCTTTGAGTTTAACCCGGGGATAGCCTCGCGTCGGATTTGTTCAGCGGGTGTTGATCCTTGCGGCCATCGCAGAAGACGGCGACCCATTCAGCGAGCCGCTTGCCAAGGAGTCTGCACGCAGCCTGTGTGCCCTCGTCGCGCGGCTCGCGAGCGCTGACCGCGCCGTAGTGGGCGGTCATCACCTTACTGGCGTAATCGGTCACGCCGAAGACAAGGAAACCGAAGTTGATGAGAACGGTGAGGAGGGACTGGCAGGCCAACTCGTTGCCGCCACCCCAACCGCCCGATGACGAAAATGCGCAGGCGAACTTGCCATCGACCTTCATCCAGTGAGGCGCCATCGTTTCGTCCCAGAACCGCTTCATCTTCCAGGACAATAAGCCCATATTGGTAGGGCTCCCGAGCGCCAGCCCGTCGCACCAGAGCACATCTTCCGCCGTCGCCTCATCGATCTTGCGCAGGCGAACCTCGATACCAGGGATGCTCCCGACCCCGTCGGCGACGAGCCCAGCCATCGTCGCGGTATTGCCGCTAGCGGAATCGTAGAGTACCAGGACCTTGGCCATCGCATACCTCGCGTTAGATTGGTCTGGATCAAATCGACTACTTCCGCGCCGACCACGTCTTCTCGAAGAACTCCACGATTGGACGAGGGTCCGGCAAACCATGCGGATGGTGATCGCCGCCCGTCTTGACGATTCGTTCGACCGGCGCGCCAAGGGCCTTATAGCGATCATAGACGATTTCCGAGTTCTCCTTGTGCGGCACCACCTTGTCGCTGTCGCCGTAGACGAGAAGAATCGGGAGCTTGGCTTTGGCGAGCGGAGCCAGGTTATCTACCGGATTTCCCTTGTATTCGATCGCTACCTTGTCATCCTTGAAGCCAAAGGCTTTGAGTACGTTCTGCCATTCTCCAGCGGAGCCTTGCCCGGCGCCGAATCCCTTCAACTTGCCGCCGGGCCAGCTTTTGAAGTCGCACACGCCGTTGTCGAGGTAGACGAGCAGCGTGTTGTCGGGGTGGGCCGCTGCCCAGGACATACAGTAGAGAGCTCCGCGGCTTAGCCCGATGAGCGCCGGCTTGGGATGTAACCCATGCTCCTTGACCATAAGATCGTGGAACTTCTCCCAGCGCGCGACGGCCTTGGGCGCTCCGAAGAGGTTGGGCACGCCGATATAGGCGAGGTGCCAGCCAGCTTTGACCAGTTCAATGTCCGCGTTCGGAAAGGCGCCGAAGAACTCGCCGCGCCAAGCCCAGGGCCGACCGGGCAGCGGCTTGGCCGGTTCCACCACGATGACGTTAGCGCCATCGACCTGAAAGTCGTGGCGGTCAAATCCATTCCACTTGCTGACCTTGCCGGGGAACGGCTTGGGCTCGTCTTTACCCGCTGGCTTTCCGGGTGGCACATCCACGACGAGCAACCGCTTCGGCTCCTTGCCGACCGGGATGCGGGCGACGACTTGTCGGCTCGTCGTGTCGACCACCGCGACCTCGTTGTTGCTGCGGACGGAGACGTAACAATACTTGCCGTCCGGCCCGAAGGTCAGCCAGTAGACCGTTCCGCCGATCGGGATAGTTGCGATCTGCTTTGGTTTCTCGCCGGTGATGTCGTAAACGTGAACCACCTTGCGCTCGACGTCGCAGTCCCAGACTTCCATATCGCCCGGGCGGATACCCAAACCGTGGCTGCGGCTGCCGATCTTCTTGAGGTCGGCGGGGACCTCGGCCGGCACGCGGTGAATCATCTTTCGCGCAGCGACGTCGGCCATTTCAATCCCCACCAGGCCGTCCACTTGAGCGAAGAATTTCTTTTCATCCTTGGTGATCGCAATGGGACGAACCGAGTTGCTGAACGGAATTTCGCCAACCAACTTGCGCGAGGCGACGTCAACAATCGTGACCTTCTTCGGTCCACCGAGAGGGGCCAGGTACATGCGCTGACCGTCGGCGGAACAGACGGTGTTGTGCGGTTGGCCGCCGGTGAAGACCTTGTCGATGATCTTGGCCTGGGCGACATCGATGACCTGGTAGTTGCCTCCACTTACTGGCACATAAGCGAACTTCCCGTCGGGCGTCATTGCAAGCTGATTGGGGGCGCCGCCCACGGCGAGTCGGCGCACGACCTTGTCGTTCGCTGGATCGATCCAGACGAGTTCACCCTTCCCGCCCTCGACCGTCACCAGCAGTACATCCCCGGCCGCCGACGCGGCGATGCCGTGAGGACGCGGGCCGACCTCGATTCGGCCCAGTACCTTGTTGGTCGACACATTGACGACGGTCACGTCATTCCCGGCAGTGTTGATGACGTACAGCTTCCGTACCGGTTCGTTGGTGGGTTGAGCGTGAAGTGGACCGACGACTCCAAGAACGACAACAATGAAGAGAGGGGACAAGTAATGCAGCACGATTTTTTCCTTTCGCTTGGCAACCCCGATGTAAAGCCATCCGTTGCCGACAGCATCCATTAGTCAAGTGCTTTTTTTGCTGGCGATCATCCAGCCATTCGGTTAGCATCCCATCTTGCTTCGTCTCAGTCAAGAACGACGGTGGCTTGCTCACCATCTACCTCGCGGGATACCTCCCATGAAACCATCTGCTGTTGCTGTGTGCCTATTCTTGTTCGCGCTGGTTAGTCCCTCGGTGCGCGCTCAGGACAAGGACGCCTTTGAGCCGATGGACGTCTTCCGTCTGGAATTTGCCGCTGATCCGCAGATTTCGCCCGACGGCAAGCGCGTTGTCTACGTCCGCAATTTCATGGACATCAGGAAGGACCGGCGGCGCTCCAACCTTTGGATTATCAATATCGATGGCGGCGAACATCGCGCACTCAACAGCGGTGATGGCAATGATCGCATGCCGCGCTGGTCACACGACAGTAAACGGCTCCTTTACCTGTCGGGCGAGAGCGAGTTGATGTGCCGCTGGATGGACACGGGCAATGTCGGCCGACTCGTCAAACTGCCTGCGGAGCCGCTCGGAATCGCCTGGTCACCCGATGGCAAGTCGATCGCGTTCACCATGCATGTGGCCGAGACGCCCAAGCCGTTCGTGAAGCTGCCCACCCCGCCGAAGGACGCAGAGTGGGCGGAGCCTCCCGTGATGATCCGATCGCTGAACTATCGCTTCGATGGCAAAGGATATCTCAAGGAAGGCAATTCCCACCTATTCGTCGTGCCGACCGATGGCGGCACGCCACGGCAGCTCACAAAAGGACCGCACGACCACGTCGGCACGCCGGCCTGGACGCCGGACAGCAAGACGATTCTCGTCACCGGCAACCGCCATCCGGAGGGCGACTATGATCCGCTCAACACAGAAATCTACGAAGTTGCCGTTGCCGCCGGCTCAATCAAAGCCCTCACAAGGCGCAAGGGCCCCGACAACAACCCAGTCGTTTCGCCCTTCGGCAAGCATATTGCCTACACCGGCTTCGATGACAAGCAGCAAGGTTATCAACTTACCAAGCTCTACACCATGAGAAGCGATGGCAGCGAGCCGCAATTGCACCCCATGGAAAAGCTCGATCGGGATGTGAAGAACCCGGTTCAGAACAAGAACGGCGAACTGTTCTTTCAGTTTGACGACGAAGGCAACACCAAGATCAAAATCATATCGGAAAGACTCACTGTGGTCCTGGCCGACAATGTTGGCGGCACCACACTTGATCGCCCGTACTCCAGCGGTTCGTTCTCCGTGGCCGATGACGGCACGATCGCCTTCACGCAGACGTCGGCCAGCCATCCCGCCGAGGTCGCGGTTCGCACATCCCAGGACAAGGCGCCACGTCGGTTGACGAACCTGTCCGCGAGCCTTTTGGATCAGAAGAAACTGGCGACCGTCGAAGAGATTCGCTACAAGTCGAGCCACGATGGGCGCATGATCCATGGCTGGATCGTCAAGCCTGCCGGTTTCGATGCGAAGAAGAAGTATCCATTGATTCTGGAGATTCACGGCGGCCCGTTTGCCAACTACGATCCGCGCTTTGCCGTGCAAATGCAGCTATACGCCGCGGGCGGGTATGTCGTCTTTTACGCCAATCCGCGCGGCAGCACCAGCTACGGCCAGGAGTTCGGCAACCTGATCCATCACGCCTATCCGGGCCACGATTACGACGACTTGATGTCGGGCGTCGATGCCGTAATCGACAAGGGTTACATCGACACCGACAACCTCTTCGTCACCGGCGGATCGGGCGGCGGCGTCCTGACTTCTTGGATCATCGGCAAGACGGGACGCTTCCGCGCCGCCGGCGTCAGCAAGCCGGTCATCAATTGGTTCAGCTTTGTGCTGACGGCCGACATTTATTCGTTCTTCAGCCAATATTGGTTCCCCGGCCCACCCTGGGAGCACGCCGAGCATTACTTCAAGCGATCGCTGATTTCACTCGCTGGTAAGATTACGACGCCGACGATGATCATCACCGGCGAGGCCGATCATCGCACGCCGATCTCGGAATCGGAGCAACTCTACCAGGCGCTGAAGCTACGCAAGATCGACGTTGCCCTGGTTCGCATTCCTGGCGTCTCCCACGACATCGCTCCTCGGCCGAGCCATCTGATCGCGCATACGGCATACGTGCTGCAATGGTTCGAGACGCATCGAAAAAAATAGGCCGCGGTTTCGACACTTCTCGCTGATCCCCACCGCGTTTTCGAGGATCTTGAGTCATTCAAGCTGCTTTTGTTTTCGGCGTGGCTGCTGGCTTTCGTTTCTTTGCTTGTCTGTGCGAGCAACTTTTCT
>JACXTT010006681.1_pt1 | contig 16428 bp, 11 predicted proteins | sample 9270951 | NCBI WGS metagenome assembly JACXTT01 (sample SAMN15532306, study PRJNA645909) | rock metagenome | isolation source: weathered quartz diorite | place: Puerto Rico | collected 2017-06-21 | reverse complement strand
AAAACACGGAAGCCCTTCATCAGGGCTTCCGGCGCCACAAAACTAGCGATTGGAGATATACAGTGTCGATTCGAAACCGAGCCGAAGCTCAGTGTAAACTGGTTTGGTCCACATAAGCACCTCCAACGAACTGACGTTGACTCGAATTCACTGGAACTGAGTGTGACGAGATTATCCCCAGATCTGAAGATTTTCAATGCAAATCGTCCCCGGAAAATTATCCCCGGACGGCTGCAGGCCATTCCTGGTGCAACCAGGATCGGTACGCTGCTTTCTGCGAGTCCGTCGGATCCTTTACGCGCGAAACTTTCCATCGCCCGTTCGGCTTGCCGGCCAGCGTGAAGACGACGGTCCGAAGCTCGTCATGACGGATGATATGCAACGTCACTGTATCGCCAGGGTGCAGCAATCCGATCCAGTCGTCAAACTGCCATGCGGAAACACGACGACCGTTGACCGCCACAATCTCATCGCCTGGCATCACGCCCGCCGCGTACGCAGGCCCGTCGGAGAGGACCGACCGGACCAGCGCGCCTCCATTACGATCGGCCAGACTCAAGCCGGCATAGGACCTCTGAACGATGGGATCGTCCTTCTTTTCGGGCCGGATCGACAATTCGAGCCCCACGACATCGAGAGCGGTCTTAAACGGATACTCCTCGGTTCCGTTGATGTAACGAGCGAAGAAGTCATGCCACTGCGATTCGGAGATCGTTTCGAGCAATGCGATGATGTCGCCCGTCGTGTATCCATTCCCGGATAACGGAAAGCGCCGGTACATTTCCCGCATCACGTCGTCGAGCGAAATCCTGTTTCCCGTCCGGCTGCGCAGTTCCATATCCATAAGCAGGCTTGCCAGTGCTCCGAAGTCGTAAAACGAGACGGTGAAGTTTGCATCCTCCGGCGCCGATCGGCTGAACTTGATCCATGCATCGAATGAAGACTCGGCCAGGCTCTGCACTCGAGCGCCGGGCCGGTTGCCCATCGCATGAATGGCGTCACTGAGAGTGTTTAGATAATCGTCCGGTCTGGTAATGCCGGCCCGGACATTCGTCAGATCACCGTAATAGCTGGTTGTGCCTTCGACGACCCAGAGCAGATCTGTATAGTTCTCGCGCGTGTAGTCATAAGGCTGGATACCAGCCGGACGGAATTGTTTGACGTTCCATGTATGAAAGAATTCGTGTGAAACGATACCGAGGAAAGTCGGGTAAGCCTCCGCGTTTTCCAGCGACTGGCGTGGCCTTTGAATAATCGTCGAGTTCAAGTGCTCCGTGCCGCCGCTCGCATCGGGGCCGACGTGAATCAGGAAGACATAGCGGCGGTAAGGCATATCGCCAAAAAGAGCGGCCTGCGATTTGATGATCTTCGAGAAGTCGGTCTTCAGCTTATCGGGATCGTACTTTGCCCCACCCCAGATGGCAATTTGATGCGTCTTGCCGTTGACTTCGAACTCCAGGAGATCATGCAGGCCGATTTCCAGCGGCGAATCGACGAGCACGTCGTAATCAGGCGCGACTAATTGACGAGGATTGCCAGGTGTGCATTCCAGACCTGTCGCGATTTTCCAGGACGCAAAGGCTTCGACGTTGACCAGGACCGGATCCTTCCGCCGGTCCGGAACATGAAAGAAAACTGTCGCACCTGAAAGGAATGCATGCGTGTCATCGACGTGCCGCGTGCGATCTCCCAGCGAATTTGCATACACACGGTAGGTGACCGTCACTTCCTCGGCGCCGCCCGTTGTGATTCGCCAGGTGGTCTTGTCGGTTTTCACAATCGGTAATGAACGTCCCGCGCTTGTTGCCGCCCGGACGTTGCGAACTCCGCCCGCCGGATTCAGAACCTCGTACCGTCCCGGGCGCCAGACCGGCATTGCCACGTCCACCGTTGGTCCGTCCAGCTTCCGAATGATCATCCGGATATCGACCATCTGGGTTTGTGGCGCATTTAGTGAGACTGTGTATTCGATCGGGAACATCGTGAGAGATCTTAACAAAGTTGCTGTTGACATTCGACATCAACAGACATAGTTTGTTGTCGGAGGCCGACACCAATGGCATCCGATCAATCTCGACTCGATCTTCTGCAAGGCACGCTGGATCTCCTGATCCTCCGGGCACTCCGTCCCGGCGCGATGCATGGATGGGCGATTTCCGAGCGCATTCAAACCATTTCACAGGATGTTTTGCAGGTGAATCAGGGCTCACTCTACCCTGCGCTGCACCGTCTTGAACATCGCGGCTGGATCAGGGCCGAATGGGGCGTTTCCGAACTGGGCCGGCGGGCGCGATTCTATTCGCTCACGGCTTCCGGCCGAAAACAGCTCGAAGTCGAGGCTGAAAACTGGGACAGGCTGAGTGAAGCCATCGCCAGGGTACTAAGGATGGCGTGATGTCTGGAAAGACATAATAAATAGCGCGCTGCAATCGATGCGTATACACTGCCTCGCTCAGGAGGCCTGGTATGCATCGATTTGCTGCAATTCTGACGTTCATTATCGGCTTTGCTGTGGCCATCTGTTTTGCCCAGCAACCTTCCGCTGCGGGACCATATAAAGTTCTCAAGACGGTCAGAGCCGGTGGTGAAGGTAACTGGGACTATATCTACGCAGACGTGGCCGCACGCCGGTTGTACATTCCGCGGCGCGGCGGGGCGGGCGTTACGACGCGGCTGACGATATTCAATCTCGACACGCTCGGACCGGCCGGTGAAATTGAGGGTATCGGCGGCAACGGAACTGCGGTCGATCCGAAATCCGGCCATGGCTTCACCAGCAGCAAGCCTGTCTCGATGTTCGACACGAAGACGATGAAACTGATCAAGACCATCGAGGTGGGCGCTGCCGCGCCGGACGGGATTGTCTTTGACGCCTTCAATGATCGGGTCTACGTCTTCAGTCACCCGACGAAGGATGCGACGGTGATCAATTCCAAGGACGGCACCGTGCTCGGCACGATCGATCTTGGCGGCGTCCCGGAGCAGGGCGTACCCGACGGAAAGGGGATGCTCTATGTCGTCATGCAGGACGCGGAAGGAAGTGTCACGGCCGTCGACGTCAAGACGATGAAAGCGACCGCGCACTATCCGTTGGGTGACATAGGCCGGTGTAACGGGCTTGCGATGGATGTCAAAAATCGCGTGCTATTTGCAGCGTGCGCCCAATCAGGAACTCCGCCGGAACAGCAGCCGCGACCGACGATGGTCATTCTGCGCGCCGACGGCGGAAAGATCCTGACCACTCTCCCGCTTGCCGGCGGCTCCGACGGTGCGATATTCAACCCCGCGACGATGGAGGCCTACAGCACACACGGCAATGGAACACTGACTGTCGTCAAGGAGAAGAGCCCGACCACTTTCGAGGTCGAACAGAATCTGCAAACGATGAACGGCGCCCGCACGATCGCGTTCGACAGCAAGACAAACCACATCTTTACGATGAGCGACGAGCGGGGACCGGCTCCACCACCGCCTCCCGGCGGAGGTCGCGGGGCCCGAGGTGCGCCGATACCAGGATCGTTTACGATTCTGATGATCGGCAAATAAGCCTCAAATAAGATTGAGGTGTGGATCTTCCCCTAAATCCGCCGGTTCTTCCGATGCTCGCCAAACGAGTAGGTGAACTACCGGCGGTCGGGGAATGGATATTCGAGCCGAAATGGGATGGATTCCGGGCGCTGGTTTTTCGCGACGGGGATGAAATTCTGATTCAGAGCCGCGACGAAAAATCTCTGAACCGGTATTTCCCTGAACTGATTGAGCCACTCCGGGCACAGCTTCCCGCCCGCTGTGTCCTCGACGGTGAAATCGTGGTGGCCAGGGATGGCGGACTCGATTTCGAAGCACTGCAGTTGCGCATTCATCCTGCCGCATCACGCGTGAAACTTCTTTCGCAGGAAACCCCGGCATCCATCGTCTTCTTCGACCTGCTCTCGGAAGGAAACGAGGATTTGCGAAACGTTCCATTTCAGCAACGACGGCTGAAGCTGGAATCGATCTTTGCATCCGCCGCGCCGCCGATTCATCTGACACCCGCAACCAGCGAATCCGGCATTGCGGCGGACTGGTTCCGACGCTTCGAGGGCGCCGGTCTCGACGGCGTCATGGCCAAGGCAATCACGGGAACGTATGAATCGGACAAGCGCGTGATGCTCAAGGTCAAACATGAACGCGACTGCGATTGCGTTGTAGCCGGTTTTCGGTGGCATCGAAAAGGCGACCGCAATGCCGTCGGTTCACTGCTGCTCGGTCTTTACGATGAGTCGGGTGCGCTGCAGCATGTCGGCGTTTGCGGGAGCTTCACGAACAGTATGCGTCGTGAGCTCGTCGAATACCTCGCGCCGTATCGCCGGGATGCGCTGGTCAATCATCCATGGAAACGCTGGGCCGAGTATATGGCAGAGAACGGCGAAGCCGGTCGGCGGATACCCGGCGCTCAAAGCCGCTGGAGCCAGGGCAAAGATCTGTCGTGGGAACCGCTCCGTCCTGAGCTGGTGGTGGAAGTCGCCTACGAACATATGCAGGGCAGTCGCTTCCGTCATCTTGCGCAGTTTCGCAGATGGCGCACCGACAAGAAGCCGAGTGGCTGCACGTATGCCCAGCTCGAACTCGTTCCGCCGCTGGAGCTGGCGACAATCTTCGCCGGCGGCAGGTGAGGAAAACTCCCCTCCTCAGCCGAGGAGGGGAGTTTTCTACCTTCCCTCGCGCCACTTCCGCCATTCGCGAGTAGGGTCGTCATCCGGGTCTGGGGTTTCCTGCGGTGGGCGCAGCGGTTCCGGGACATGACGCAGGTTCACGCGAATGCGAGTCCATGTGGATGACCTCCCCCGCATGGAGTCGATAAGCACATCGTCTACAGCCAGAAGTTTCGCTGCTTCGGGATATTTGCTCTTCCATCGTTGCAGGCCGGCGAGTGCAGCTTCCTTATTCGGCGAGTTCGCAATCACCAGCAGCGGCGCCTTCGCACGCGACCGGGCACGCGACGGCGCCACGCGGGGCGCCTCGCCCTTCATTTTCCGAAAGTGTGGAGGCCACGGGGCATCGCCGAGACCGGCGGCCTCGTCTTCCGCTGCAAGCTCGAGTAACTTGTCGAGCGAACCCACATCGGTGTCCATTCCCTCGTGCGGATCACCGATTTCCGCAAAACGTTTCGGAACCGTGAGCACGGTGAAATCGGCCGGATCGCAGTCGGGGACTTCGTGCCAATACAGTGGCGTGGAAACGCGCGCATCCGGAAGCGGCCGCACAGAATACGCGGAGCAGGTCGTACGGTCTTTGGCGTTCTGGTTGTAGTCGAGGAAAACGCCGTGACGCTCCTCTTTCCACCACTTCGAAGTGGCCAGTGCGGGCACCCGCCGTTCGACCGCACGCGACAGGGCGAGTGCGGCGCGGCGCACTTCGACGAATGTCCAGCGCGGTTCAATGCGCACATTCACATGCATTCCTCGCGAACCGCTCGTCTTGGGCCACCCGTGTAATCCAACTTCCTCGAGGAGTGATTTCACTTCGAGAGCAACCCGCCGCACATCGTCCCAGCCGACACCCGGACCGGGATCCAGATCGACGCGCAACTCGTCAGGATGCTCGAGGTTGGTGGCTCGGACAGCGTGAGGGTGCAATTCAATGCAGCCCAGGTTCACGACCCAGACGAGTCCCGCGGCATCATCAACAACGACCTCTTCCGCTTTGCGCCCTGAAGGAAACGAGAGCGTGACCGTTCGCAACCATTCGGGCCGCCGGGCCGGCGCGCGTTTTTGATAAAAGGCCTCGCCTTCAGCGCCGTCGACGAACCGCTTGAGAACCACAGGACGATCGCGGATTCCAGCGAGGGCCCCGGGCGCAACGGCCATGTAGTAGCGAACGATGTCGAGTTTGGTGAGCTTTGTCTGTTTCGTGAAGTAAGGCTTGTCCGGATGGGTGATACGGACTTCGCGTCCGTCGAATGACAAAACCTCGGCTGCTTCCGTCTTTGCCACTAAGACAGGCTAACTGGTCCGGTTAATTTCCACCAAATGTTCATCAGGTTGTAACAGTCCAGCAAAATCCAGCGAGCACAGTGCTAAACGCCTCTCCCTCTGGGAGAGGCCGACGCGCGAAGCGCGGCGGGTGAGGGTCGAAGTTGCGGCGACACTGGAACCCTCACCCTACCCTCTGCCAGAGGGAGAGGGTGATCTTGAATCGAAGGAGCAGTTAATGTTCAAACACCACCGACTAATAGGAACGGTTCTTTTGCTCTCCGCTGTGTTTGCCTCAAGCGCGCGATCGGCCCCACAAAATGATCGCGAACGCATTCGGCGCGTTCTGCTGATCAGCATTGATGGAATGCATGCCGTAGATTTCGAAAACTGCGTGAACGGCGGCAGCTGTCCGCACCTTGCCGCGCTTGGGACTCACGGCGTGACTTACACTCGCGCTTCCGCCAGCAAACCTTCGGATTCTTTTCCAGGACTGACGAACATTGTGACGGGCGGCACACCGAAGACACATGGCGCCTTCTATGATCTCGCTTTCGACCGGTCGCTGGCGCCACCGGCGGCAGATACCGGTAACGGACTTCTCCACGGCACTTGTACGCCCGGGGTCTTCAGCGGCACGACGACCGAATATGAAGAAGGCGTCGAGATCGATCAGTCGCTCCTCAATGGCGGGGCGCCCGGCGCAAGCCTCACCGATGGCGGGTTTCAGGCCATCGACAAGAACAAGTTGCCGCGTGACCCCGCGCACGGATGTGCTCCGGTCTACCCATGGAATTTCGTGCGGGCGAATACGATTTTCGGGGTAATTCACGCCAGCGGCGGCCGCACGGCGTGGTCGGATAAGCACGCGGTGTACGCATCCGTTTCGGGACCAACCGGTACGGCATTTCCCAGCAACGTGGATGATTACTACTCGCCGGAAATCAATTCAAATGTCATCGCCCTGCCTGGAGTAACGACGCCTCCAACGCCGAATCATCCCGGTGGAGTCTCCTGCTCTCCTGTTCGCGATGTGTCGCAGCTCGGATCATGGACGGACAGTTTCGAAAACATCCAGTGCTACGACACACTGAAAGTCAACGCGGTTCTCAATTGGGTCAAAGGTAAGACACATCTGGGTTCCGGCAATGCTCCCGTCCCGAACCTTTTCGGAATGAACTTTCAGGCGGTGAGTGTTGGACAGAAATTAATCGAGACCGGCGTGAAGGGCGGCTACGTCGATAACACCGGGAATCCAACGGCTCCGATGCTGGACGAGATCGAGTTCGTCGATGCAAGTATCGGGCAAATGGTGACCGAACTGACGCGGCAGGGTCTTTTGAAGTCGACGTTGATCATCATTACGGCCAAACATGGGCAATCTCCGATCGATCCCAATCGCGTCGTCAAGATCCCGGCGAACTCACCCGCGAACTTGATCCACAGCTACCTGCCTCCATCGGAAGATCCAACTGGTCCCGATATCGGACCTACCGAGGATGATGTCTCCCTCCTGTGGCTCGCGGATTCAAATTCCACTGCGACCGCAGTCGCAATCCTCGAGAGCAATGCGCCGGCAGACGGAGTCGGCGAGATTTTCTATGGACCCTCGCTCACAACCATGTTCAACCGGCCGGGCCTGCCTCCACGGGGTGATCCGCGTACGCCTGACATCATCGTGCAACCCAACGTGGGCGTCATCTATTCAGGAAGTCACAAGAAACAGGCCGAGCACGGGGGCTTTTCACATGATGATACGAACGTCATGATGCTCGTATCGAACCCTGACCTTCACACTGCGGTTGTGACCACTGCCGTCGAAACTGCACAGGTTGCTCCTACCGTCCTCGCCGCTCTGGGGCTTGATCCCGGCGACCTTCAGGCCGTGCAGATCGAAGGGACCGCAGTTCTGCCAGGTTTGTTCGAAAAATAGTACTCCCCACCGTTTGGAAGAGGCCGGCGTGATAGCTCAGCTAACACGCCGGTGCGAACGCCCGGTATCAGCCGACAAGCATCGACAGGGAATCGTCGCAGCACGGCTGGAGATCGACGATGCCATTGTCATAGTCGATGGAAACCTTGAAGCGGCGCAGATAATCGTTCCCCAGTAATCCGTCCACTTTCAGCGTTTTCATTAAAGGGAGGTTTCCAGCTGCCACCTCCACATTTTCGACTCGTGTAACGCCCACCTCCAGAATTCTGAGCGTGCGACTCGTGACCGGAAGATTGCCTCCGGCCGAAAAGAGCATCTCGGTACGCGTTTTGGGGATGCCCAGTTGGTCTGCGACCTTTGAAGAAACGATCGTTTTGGTCGTGCCTGTGTCGAGGAGAAATTTGTATGGACCGTGATTGTTAAGCATGACAGGCACGACAATCAGAGAACTGCCGGCAACGTGATCGAAAAGGACGGTGCCGCCTTTCGGAGTTTTGCTCACGGAGCCCACAGTGCCCATCGTGAAGATCACAAGAATACCCGCAGCCATTCCGCATTGAATTCTCATAGCCCACACCCTTCCCGCGTTCAGATTTCTGCTTACGACGTAGCAGTTCAAAAAAAGGTTGTCCCGGCGACTCATTTTTCACAAAAATGAGACAAACGAGCGACCCGAGACTATGAAAAACAATTTCTTTTCCACACTTCTGTTGCTTCTTCTTGCACCGGCCGGCGTGTTGGCGCTGCAGAATGGATCGGCGGTCTCCACGCCAGTTGATGTGAAGCCCGGCAGCATCAATTGCGAAGATGTCGCCTATCCTTATCCGACGTCTTCATTACCGATCACGCTTTATGGGCAGGATCTGCGGATCTCGTACATGGACGTGCCGCCGCTCGGCCAGCCGAACGGCCACACGGTCGTCCTGCTGCACGGAAACAATTTCGCCGGATTCTATTTCGGTGGAGTGATTGACGCGATTCGCAAAGAAGGTTTCCGTGTCATCGCACCGGATCAGATCGGTTACGGACGGTCATCGAAACCGATCATGCCTTACAACTTCAGCGACATGGCCCGAAATACGCGGCTCATCCTGCAAAGTTTGAGAATCGACAAAGTCATGGTTATCGGGCACTCGATGGGTGGGATGCTCGCGACGCGTTTCGCGACACAATATCCCGCGATGGTGGAACGTCTGGTCCTTTACAATCCGATTGGTCTGGTTGACGTGCGATTCGATCGTCCGCTGGAAAGCGCCGACGAAGCGTACAAACGAAACCTGGCGTCGACCTTCGAAACGGGGAAGGCGTCCCTCCAGCGGTACATTACACATAACCCGGCCGCGTGGACGCCGGAATTCGAGGCCTACGCGCGCGTCCGGTACTCGTGGACGCTCAGCGTCGACTGGCCGCGCCTCGCGATGGTCCAGACGCTTCTCGCCCAGGTGCAGTATCTCGATCCCGTCGTCGACGACTGGGCGCACATCAAAGCGCCAACGCTTGTTTTCGGCGGCGCCGAAGACAGTTTGCCGGGATCGGCGGCGGTCTTCAGAGAGCGTGCGAAATTCATCGCCGATACCATCCCGAACCACAATGGCAGATTGCAGCTCATTCCCGGCCTCGGCCACGTTCCTCATATGGAAGCGCCTGAGAAGACCTATCCTCCGCTCATCGCATTCCTGAAGGAAGGCCTTTCGAAGCCATAGAACACAGCCCCATCGCCTACGGCGATACGTCGGCGTATAAAGCAGACATCAGGTCAAGGAATAAGGCCGCCAGTCGATGTTCGAGCATGTTTATCCGCGTTGCGTCCTCTGCGGTTTAGGGATCTCCTTGCCATCAACGAAGGTCGCATCGATCTGCTCCGTATAGAACGCAAGATGGTTGGCGATCTTGCTGGCTTCTGTGGTCGGATAACGGTAGTACCAGATCACGTCCTTGAATATCTTGTCTCCAATGGCGACAGAGTAATATCGCGCTTCACCTTTGTACGGACAACGCGTGATCGTGTCGCTCGGACGCAGCAGGTCCAAACGCACGTCGTCTTTCGGCAAGTAGTACCTGGCCGGAAAGTTCGTCTCGAACAGGAGCACAGGCCGTTGCGACTCCGCCACCGTCACGCCGCCCACGATGACCTTCACCGGCCGTGTGCTCAGGGCCACATCAATGCGGTGGTACGGATCGTGAGGATGAACGAAGACTTCTTCCCCTTCCTCGTACCATCCGTCCATCTTGTCCCACGTGAATGCTATGTGGCCGCGAAGATCAGGCGTCGAGTACGACCATGCGGCGTTGTCCGCGACCTTGTCGCCCACTTTCAGGGTGTAGTAGGAGGCGTCACCCAAAGTGTCATTGTGCGTGTGGTAACTCGTGGGCGTCATGCGCTCCATGCGCACGTCTTCCTGCGGAAAATAGTAGGCTGGGGTGCCTCGCCCCAGGAGTATCAGTACACGCCGGCTGTCGGCGATCACCTCGCCTCCAAATCTCACCCGGATCCATTTGGGACTCATCTCCGCCCGCAGTTCGCGTGGGGCTCGTGCCGGAGTGTTTTGAGCAGCGTAAACAGCGCCGCCGCCCATCATGGTGATCATTTCTCTTCGAGAAAGTGACATCTGACGCCTCCTTAGAAAAACCAGCGCGCGAACAGCCGGAGCTGGCGCGGTTCAGGTCTGAGATTCATCTGGAGAAAATTTGGTGCATTGAAAACTGTGCTTTGAATGTCCGGTCCTCCCTGCTCCTGCAGAGCATTCTTGATCTCGCCCGCGAGTTCGAGCCGGCGGGGGCCCTCGCGAAACAGAATCTTCGTGATTCTCACATGCGCATACTGCTCACTCTCGGTGCGGTACTTCGATCCGGCTGCTTCGAGGTTAATGGAACGCGTGCCTTGAGGCAAGCGAACCGGCGCCGTCGATGCGACCGCGGTTCCTGAAACGGCAGTGAGATTTCCCGAGATCTGCACGGCGATCTTCGGAACTTCATACGAACCCATCAGAGAGAACATGTTCGGCCGGTCGCGCGATCCCAGGCCTCCCCTTGCGTTGATCAAATCGTTCGGATCCTGCCCCAGGTTGCCGGAGCTGAGGTCCAGTCCTGTTGAGCGCTGGCGTGTATAGCCTGCAGTGAACTGGTAGCGATTCGCAAACCGCCTCGTCGCGGTCAGGATGAGAGCTTTGTAAGTCGTTCCGTATCCCTCAGGGTTCGTGCGGAGGAATAACCGGTCGGCGGGCCGGTTCGTCAGGGCGAACGCTGTCAGTGTCTGGCCGTTCGCGAGGGCTACTTGCTGCGGGGCGTATGTGCCGCCGATGTCTCTCCAGCCGAGTTGATGGCCGCTGCTCTTGTACACGACGTTTACACCAATCGCCAGATTGTTTGCGACCTCACGCTCGGCACCAACTGCAAACTGATCCGTATAAGGCGGCCGCATGTTCGGATCGATCCGGATCTGCGTGCGCGGATCCGTCACCGAGACGAGTGTCGTGTAGTCCTTCGTCACCGGATCGTAGCGCATCGTGGTCGTCAGGGCGCGCCCGGGATGCAGGACCTCAAAGTCCGTGAGGTACAGCGGCAGATAGTATCGGCCGCCCACGACACGCAGAACGGTCTTTCCGTCGCTGGTCAATCGCACGTTCACGCCGCCGCGCGGCGAGAACGTATTCCAGGTGACTAGCTTTCCAAGTCCCTGCAACGTCCCGATCTGATGGAGCTGGCCATCGAACTTTGGCACTTCCTGACTGCTCGCAACCATTCGATCGAAGCGGCCTCCGTATTTGAAAGTGTACCGGCCGATTGTCATGGTGTTCTCGGCCCAGAGACCCTGCGCCTTGCTGACAGCGCCGCGTACGTCGGGCCCGACGAACTGCGCCTGGTCGGGCTGGCCATTGAGATCGAAATAAATCACGCCGCCTGGCTGGATATCGACGCGGTAGTCTTTGTTGCGGGAAATCTGGACGCCATAGAACAGGTCGTGACTCACGCGAGCACCCGCACGATAGGTATTGAGCTTCGCACTCACTTCGTCGCGGCGCGGGCGGAACCGCGTCGCCGTGAAATTTCCAGTCTGGATGCCCGTGACCTGATCGCGGTGTTGAGGCGTTGTCAGATCCTCGAAGAATCCTATGCGGTTCGAGCCGCCCTGCGTGATGTTGTAATGCCCGGTGAAAAGCGTCGTGTTGCTGATGGTCCACGTGAGTTGCGAGCCCCAGTTTCCATCGAGGGCAGCGTTCCCCTGTGAATGTTGAAGCGTCGCGATCGGCCGCATGGGCGTGGTGAACTGCGGGTTCACCGTGCCAAAAATCTCGGCGTAAAAGGATTGCTGAAACTGGAGCCTGTCGTTGATCTTCCAGTTCACCTTCGTGTTGATGTCGGTGATCATGTCCAGGAACTTTTCGTTATCCGGCGGGTCGGGATCGCCCGGGCTGGCTCCGGAACGCGCGCGATAAATCGCGCCACCGAAGAACCACAGCCTGTCGCGGACGATCGGGCCGCCAACGTGACCGGACATATCGCGATACTTGAACCACCTTAAACCGGTTTTAACGCCGGGAGCGCAGCGGGCGCATGGCAGCATGGTTGGCTTGCTCGTCAGCGCGTCCGGCGACCAGTATCCGGAGGCGTCGCCGTGAAACTGGTTTGTGCCGGTCTTGCTGATCATCTGAAGGACACCGCCACCGGCGGCCTGATATTCGGTCGACGCGCCCAGTGTGGTGGCGCTGATTTCCTGGGCACTGTCGAAATCCGCCAGCAGCCAGGATCGGCCGTTTGAAGCGTTGTTGATCGAAACGCCGTCGGACAAAATCGTGGTCTCGTTGCTGTTCGAGCCCATGACTGTGATCTGGAATACCCGGTTGTAACTGTTGGTCGTCACGCCTGGCAGCATCGCCATATAGGCCTGCACACCATAGCGCTCGCTGGCCGCTGCCTCGAGTTGCACGGAGGGGATGGAGTTTTGTATCCCGGCACTGCGAACATCGATGACCGGTGCCTGGCCGCTCACCGTGATTTCTGCGGCTGCACTCGCAACCCTGAGCGTCACGGCTCGTTCGATCGTGTTTGATGCGAGAACCCGAAGGTCCGTCTCCTCGTAGATGCTGAATCCGGGCAATTCAACCGTTAATGTATATATGCCCGGTTGAAGGCCTGTGAATCGGTACTCCCCTCGTTCGTTGGTCACGGTGCTTTGCGCGGGCAGACCCGGCGACATGACTTTGACCGCAGCACCCGGCAGCACAGCGCCTGATTCGTCATGGATGGTACCGATGATGTTGCCCGTTGTAATCTGCGCCTGGAGTGCTACACGGCCGGAGATCAGGATGATGAAAAGGAAGAGAACTGTCCGAAATCTCACGCTAATCCTCCTCGGCTAAGCATGATGGTTGAGGAAAGGGGAACGGCGAACCGACGTTTAAAGTCGGATTCAGGTAAAGCCGGGGGTGAGACTTCTTATCGTGTTCGTTTTCACAAGTGGTCCGGAAATTCTAGGCCACTCGTGGGCTGCATGAAAGCAAAAATCTTGTTACTTCTTGCCGCCGAGCAATCCGCCGAGAATTCCTTTAACCGTGTCCTGAGGTTTCTGACCCTGTTGAAATCCCGGAATGAGTTTCTGCTTCTGCAGTTGAACGATGGATTGCGCATCCGGAGAGAATCGGGGTTGCTGGAACGTGCCGGTGACGAGGACAGGAATTGTCATCTCGCCCCCGGCGTTTCCGAAGACCGTTTTCATGTAACCGGCTATATTTCCGCCACCGACCTTATCTGCGAATGCTTTCGTCAGCACGGCGGTGAGTTTGAGGTTCAGAGCTTCGGTGGCGAGGTCGCCGGTTCCCGCCGCCGACACATTACCAATGGCCATCTGAGCTTGCAGGTCATCTGTGCGTGCCACGCCATTAGCCACAGCAATGTGGCCGGCAAGTTTGACGATGTCGGTAACCTTGTCGTTACCCGATGAAGACGCGCCGAGAAATCCGCCGATGGCACCCAGTTCGTGGGCAAGATCGAAGCCGGAAATGCGGACGTCGTCAAAGTTCAGATCCATGTTCCCGTTGATGGCGCGCATGATGTGCTCCGAGCTGAACGATTGCAATGGGCCCGCGGCGCGCACGTCGAGATTGAGATTCCCGTTTCCTTTGACTTGATCGAGTCCCTTGATTCCGTACGCGCGCGCGATCGACTGAATCTCCGGCAATGTGGCGTTGGGGGCATGCATCGTGAGATCCATCGATGGAGAAGCCGACATGTATTGCTTCACCGCAAACCGCGATGCGACATTGGTTTTGCCGGATGTCGCCGTGAAATCATTCGACCGGATTTCTTCAGGCGAGATCGCGACGTCGATGGCCTTCACCTCGACAGGCTGCGGTACCTCCTTGCCGGATACCTTCACATCGCGGCCCGCGATCGTGCCCGTCAAGACTGGACTGGCAGCCGAGCCGGTCATCTTGAGATCCGCCTGTACTTTCCCGTTAACGTTCGTTCCCGGCGCGAAAGCAATCCCAAGAGCAGACGCGAGGTGTGCAATGTCATCGATCGGAACGCTTCCGGTTTTCATAGTGAAGTTCAGTTGCGCGGGCGTGGTATTCGTGGTGATGGATCCAGCGACGTCAATCGGTGTTTGGCCCAAACGCAATTTGGTGTCGTCGATCGTAAGAACGCCGTTTGTATTCTTGATCCCGCTCGTCATGTCGATGTGATCGATGGCGAACCCGTTCACGGACAGCCGGCCATCGTGAATGGCGATATGCTCCAGTGCAAACCCGCGCGCGTCGCCTTCCTTGGAAGAACGCGGGTTCGATGCGCCCGAGCCCTGTCCAAGTGTCGAGAAATTCCATTCGCCCCGTTTGTTCCGGATCAATTGCACGACCGGCCGCTGGAGTTCGAGCGAGTGCACGTTGACGTTCCCGCCCGTCAATGAAGCCAGACCGACGCGCACGTCAAGGTTGTCGGCGCGTATGAAAGGAGATTGAGAACTAAACGCCGGGTCTTCCGCGATAACCGGGTTCTCTACCTGCAAGCGCAGCGGCAGAATGCCCAGATGTATCTGGCCAAGCGTGACGCTTCGGCCGAGTTGCCGTTCGAGCTGCGCTTGCACCGCACCTCGATATCGATTGACGTCTACCAAAAGCAGTGCCGCAGCGGCTATGATAACGATGGCGGCGACACCAACCCCGAGCCCGATGATAGTTTTTCTCATACCTCTATTGTAGTCGCGGGCTTTAGCCCGCGTTCAAGAGGAAATCCAAACGCGGGCTAAAGCCCGTGACTACTTTAGATAATCCGATCGAGGTCTTTTGCCGTATCGCGCGATGGTCCTGATCATTGATCGCTGGCTTTTGATGCCTGGGCTTCGAAGAACGCGTGGTCTTCCTCGATCTGGCGGCGCTTGGCATACGCTTCCAGGTGCATCAGCGCGTCGAGAGTTTCAATCGGAGTCTTGATTCCGAAATAATTCAAACCGAACGAAGGCCGCACGTAGAACCGGGTGTATGCGAGGCCGAGCATATGAATGAGTTCTTCATGGCTCAGGTTGGGGTGCCGGAATGTCGGGGTGTAGCCGTCGAACTTCTCCCAGTCCGTTTCCGTGATGAGCGGTTTCATGTGTTTGAACAGAGGAGTTCCCGGAAATGGCGTCAGAATCTTGAAGAGCGCAGCAGTGGGACTCAGATCGATGGCGTAGTCGATTGTCGCGCGAATGCTCTCCACGCTCTCGGTCAGGAAACCGATCACGAAGAAACCTTCGGTCGTGATTCCTTTATCGCGGCAATAGGACACGATCGACTTCTGGTGTTCCGGAGGTATCGGCCTGCGTCCGACGCGCTTCAAGGTGGCCGGATCCACGGACTCCACACCGAATGTAATCGTGCTCAAGCCTGCGCGATACAGCAGGTCCAGAAGATCTGTATCCAGATCGTCCAGGCGCGTTTCACATTCGAATCGCACCTTCAGATTTTTGCGCAGGATGCCTTCCGCAATTCCCCTGCTTCGCTCTCGTTCTTCACTGAACAGCGGGTCGCGGAAAATCAAATAAGGACGTTCATGGCGTGCGCAAATTTCTTCGATTTCCGCCACGACGTTCTCCGCCGAACGCGAGCGGTAAGGCGCCGTAATTCGATGCGGACAATAGGTGCAGAATTCCGGACAGCTCCTGCTCGACAGTACTGGAAAGGCGCGATTCGACGGTCGAATCGAACGGCCGACGGCATGACGCACACGCCCTTGATCGAATAAATGCCATGCCGGGAAAGGCAGGCCGTCCAGGTTATCGATCGCCGGGCTGGCCATCGTTCCCGCAGGGACCTCTCCTGCGGCAATACGCATCGCAGCCTGCTCGGGCTCGCCTTTGATGAGGAAGTCGGCATGATTTTCGAGAAGCTCGGGCATGTGTGTCGCAGGAGCACCGAAGAAGCCGACGCGCATGCCGTATCGCCGCTTCGCTTCCTCGGCCCATTCGATTTCGTGACGGTAATCGACAAGGGAACTCAGGATAAGCGCGATGTCCCCTTCCACAAACTCGTCACGCGTCACACGAACGTCGTGGCCCGCCTGTTCGAA
>JACXTT010006680.1_pt1 | contig 16429 bp, 14 predicted proteins | sample 9270951 | NCBI WGS metagenome assembly JACXTT01 (sample SAMN15532306, study PRJNA645909) | rock metagenome | isolation source: weathered quartz diorite | place: Puerto Rico | collected 2017-06-21 | reverse complement strand
ACGCCGGCGTGACGGCGCTGCCATTGTTCGACGCTGTACTGCATGGCGGAGCGCAACCCGAGTTCGTCCAGCGCCACCGGGCGCAGCCGCTGCATCAGGGTGCGCACCACGTCGTAGACCTGGCTCGATACCTCGATGATGGAAAGCGCGCCGCGATGTATCTCGGGGAGCGCCGCGCTGTTGTCGCGGATGGTGACCGCGTCCACCTTGATCGCGTTAAGACTCTGCCCCAGTTCGTCGTGCAACTCCCGCGCCAGGTTGCGCCTCTCCTCTTCCTGCACCTGCATGGAACGCTGCGACAGGCGGCGGTTTTCCTCAAGCGCGCCGGCCAGCTCGTTCTGCATCAGCGTGACATCGGTGATGTCGGTGATGCAGACGTGCAGCTCCGATTCCCGGGAAGGCGATGGCCGTGCGCTCAGCTTTGCCACGACTTGCACAGGCACGCCGTTGCGATTCCTGAGCTGCAGCATCGGCAATTCGATCTTGTCGCCGCGCAGCAACCGCTCGCGATGCGTCTCCCACAGATCGCGCTCTGCATAGAACTCGCCCAGCCGGTGCCGGTAGAGTTCGCCCGCGGTTTCAAAACCCAGCAGTCGCGCGGCCATCGGGTTCGCGAGTTTGACCTGTCCGGTCGTCGTGGTCGCCAGCAGATTGCCGGACAGGTTCTCCATGAACAGCGTGCGGTACTGCTCTTCACTGTCCATCAGAGCCTGCTGCGCGGCAAGACGGAGCGTCACTTGCTCGACCGTCTGCCTGGAACGCCGCCAGGAAAACCACGCCAGCGCCACTGCCATGGCCAGTATCGTCAACGGCAGTTCGTCGATCTGGTATCTCTCGTGCGGCACCGTTAGCGCTTCGATCCATTCGTTGAGCTCGAACAGGCTGGACAGAACGAAAGTCAGCACGGTAACCGCGCCGACCACTACCAGGTCCCTGTGGACCGAGGGCTTGATGATGTTGGCGGGTGGCGCCTGAAAGGTCTGGGTCAGTGTATTCATGGGAGTTACAGCCGGAGTTCGCCGGGAGGGCGGGGAATTGGATTGAGTAGGGAGTCTATATAGCGGAACGCGCCGGCCCCCGCAAAGGGAAATTTTCCCGAGGGGCGCATATTGCGCTCGTTTAGCCGGAATCCGGAAGTCCAGCGCGGAGATTGGGAATTTTTCCCAATCCGGTTGGGAGGCAGTCCCTGCCAGGCCGTCTGCCGCACCGCTTAGATTCTCTCTCCTGTAGCTTGGAGCAGGCCCTCGCGCGGGTTTGTCGCGCCGGCCCCGGCTACCGCGGGAGAAGAGCGGGGTTGTAGCCGCTCCATAGTCAAATAGAAAAGCCGAAAGGAACGCAGATGGTCGTTCGACGACACCCGACTCCTGGGGCACGCCTCGCCTTCGCCGTCACGCTGGCACTGTCCGGTAGTATGGCCCAGGGCGTCGAAGAGAATCCGGCCGCCGCACTCGAAGCACCGTCCGTGGAAATCATTGGCACCACCCCTCTTCCCGGGGTCGGAGTGCCCGTCAACCAGGTGCCGGCGAATGTCCAGGCTACGACCGGTGCCGAAATCGAGAAACAGAAAACGCTGGACCTTTCCGAATTCCTGGACAACAACCTCGGCAGCGTCACCCTCAATAACGGACAGAACAACCCGTTCCAGCCCGACGTCAATTTCCGCGGATTCTCGGCTTCGCCGCTGCTGGGCACGCCTCAGGGACTGTCGGTGTTCATGGATGGCGTGCGAGTAAACGAACCGTTCGGTGACGTGGTGAATTGGGACCTGATTCCTCAGAATGCAATTTCCACGATCAATCTCATCCCCGGCTCGAATCCGGTGTTTGGCCTGAATACGCTCGGTGCGGCGCTCTCGGTGAACACCAAGTCGGGCTTCCAGTATCCGGGGGCGTCCGCATCGACCTATGGCGGGTCGTGGGGCCGCAAAGCAGCCGAGTTCGAGTACGGCATGCACGGCGAAAAGGCGGACCTGTTTCTTGCCGGTAACCTCCTCGACGAAGATGGCTGGCGCGAGCACTCGCCGAGCCGGATACGTACGCTGTTCACCAAGGTGGGCGTGGAGCGGGAAGACACCGACCTCGATGTGTCGCTGATGCTGGCCGACAACAAACTGGAGGGCACGCAGGCATCGCCGCTGTCCTGGCTGGATGCGCCCAAGCAGGCCTATACGTGGCCGGACCGCAATGAGAACCAGCTGGCGTTCCTGAATGTGAAAGCCAGCCACTTCCTGGCCGAAGACAGGCTGCTCGCCGCAAATATCTACTATCGCCGCTATAGCAACGATAACTTCAGCAGCAACGTGAACGACGCCTACAACGGAGCGACCAACTCCAGTTGCGACGGCACGGATCCCGCCCATCCCTGCCCCGCAATCAATGACAGCAGCGAGATCCGAACCTCGGGTTACGGCGGATCGCTGCAATTGACGCTTCTCGGTGACCTGCTCGGCAAAAAGAACAACTTCACGGTCGGGGGCAGCGTCGATCTTGGAAACACCGACTTTACCCAGTCGGCTCAGAACGCGATATTCACCGCTGACCGCGGCACCGTTGGTATCGGCGGATTCGCCGGCGAAACCGACGTTGCAACCAGTAACGCATACTACGGCCTATATCTGACCGATACCTACTCCTTCGTTGAACTGTGGCACCTGACCCTGTCGGGCCGCTACAACTGGGCAAAAGTAAAGATCGAGGACAAGACCGGTCTGGAGCCGGCGCTCAATGGCGACCACACATTCACACGCTTCAATCCGGCAGCGGGCCTCAATTTCAACCCGACACCCGCACTCTCGACCTACCTCGCCTACAGCGAGGGCATGCGCGCACCGACGCCTATCGAGCTTACTTGTGCTGATCCCGCCGCGCCGTGTCGCCTTCCCAACAATTTCCTTGCCGATCCCCCTCTGGGGAAAGTCGTTTCCAGGACAGTGGAAGCCGGTGTGCGTGGCCGCTGGACCGAGGCGCTGGGCTGGAACGCCTCCGCTTACCGGACTGATCTGAGTGACGACATCATCTTCATTTCCAGCGGCGGGGCGGTAAATGCGGGCTTTTTCCAGAACGCCGGCAGGACACGCCGGCAGGGCCTGGAACTCGGAATGCACGGCCGCGTCGGCAAACTGAACCTGGCGGCGAATTACGGTTATATCGACGCCACGTTCGAATCGGCTCTGACGCTCAACAGCCCGGCAAATTCTTCCGCGGTTTCCAACGATATTCAGGTTTCACCTGGAAACAAGCTGCCGGGCATTCCCGAGCACTCGCTGAAGCTGCGAATGGAGTACGACTTCACCGAAGCTGTTTCTGCGGGAACCAACATCATGTACTTTTCGTCCCAGTACGCGCGCGGCGACGAAAACAACCAGGATGCCAACGGAAAACTTCCCGGTTATACGCTGGTGAATCTTGATGCACGGTACCAGCTAAACAAGAAGCTCATGATCTTCGGGCGCATCACCAATCTGTTCGACAAGGAGTACGAAACGTTGGGCGTGCTGGGGGAGAATTTCTTCAACGGCCCGGGCCGAACGTTCAATGCGGCAAGCGTCACTCCTGAACAGTTCCGCTCGGTAGGCGCACCGCGCGGCATCTGGGTCGGGGTCAAGTACGACTTCGGCAAGCCCGGCAACTAGGATCGTTCAACAGAAAGAAGAGCGTTGGCTCCCCTTTGCTCCCTAGGACTTTTTTCGGAACTGATGGCTCGCCGCGAGCCACGGTGTAGTTCGTCCCGGGTGCAGGTTCGTAGTAACCGGCGCTTGCCTCGTTGACGATTACGGATCCCAGATATTCCTCACCAGTTTTCTCTTTTCTTTTTTCTTGGGCACCCACGCACCGCCTTGATGCAAAAAAAAAGGCTGCTCGAAAGCAGCCCTTCGGGACTTGCAGTGCTATCAGCGATTGAAGACGTACATCGTGACTTCAAAGCCAAAGCGCATTTCGGTGTATTCGGGTTTGGTCCACATGGTGAGGCTCCTTCAGAGAGTTAATCCACTTCATCGGGGGTTCACGGCCGCTTTCTCACGACCTTGGAGCGTATTCTGTTGCAGCCTCATTTCCCTGCCCTACAGGAAAACACTGAAATCCGGCTCATGATTTTCATTAGATTTTGAGAGAACCGCTTTTTCAGTATTCTCTTTGAGAATCATGGCTCTATAAGACCGGCGCGAATCGCGATGATGGCCAGTTCGGCAGAATTCGACGCCCCCAGCTTCTGTTTGATGTTGTAAAGGTGGGTGCCGATGGTGCGGGGGCTCAAAGACATGACTTCCGCGATCTCGGCCACCGATTGTCCTTGCGCCAGCGCCAGGAACACCTTGAATTCCTTTTCACTCAACATGTCGAGAGGATTACGATCGCCGTTGACCTGCTGCACCGCCATCTGCTGGGCGATTTCCGGTTCCAGGAAAGTCTTACCCTGGTGCACCTGCCGGATCGCTTGCATCAAGGCTTCCGCAGCACTGCGTTTGGTTAGGTAACCGGCGGCGCCCGCTTTCAGAACGCGGCGCGCGTGCATCGCATCCTCGTGTGCGGACAGCACCAGAATGCGCGCCGCCGGCTCACGCGCCAGGATGCGGTCAATCGCCTCCAGGCCACCGATGCCCGGCATCGATATATCCATGACCACGACATCCGGCCTGACTTCCGGAAACTTGCGACACGCCTCCTCGCCGCTATCGGCTTCGGCGACCACTTTGATGTCTGCCGATCCCTCCAGCAGAAGCCTGAATCCCATGCGCACGACCGCATGATCATCGACCAGCATTACACCGATTCCACCGTCCGCTGCTTTGCTGTTCAATCCGACTCCTCCCGCTACGCCGCTTCCACGCCGTCGGTCGCCACGGTGGCCTTTGCCGGGATCGCGGCGGTAACCGTCACTCCCTCGCCCGGCCGGTTGTCGATCTGAAACACCCCATCGAGCGCCTGGACGCGCTCGCGCATCCCCATCAGACCGAAGCGCGTGGCTTCGCTCTCATTGTGCAGCGCAATGCCCTTGCCGTTGTCGCGCACCATGACCCTTACCACGTCGCCCCGGCCGGTATCGTGTTCGCGCATGACCAGGATGTCCGCGCGCGTCGCCGCGGCATGGCGGATTACGTTGGTCAGGCATTCCTGGACGATGCGGTAGATCGTGATGTTGACGGTTTCGCCCAATCCCTCCAGCTCGCCCTCGAGCTTGAGCTCACAAGTAATGTCCCTGTGCCTGTCCCGCCATGCGGCCACGGTCTCCTTCAGCGTCGCGCTCAGTCCCAGGTGATCCAACGCGGTGGGCCGCAGCTGGCGGATGATCCCGTGGACCACATCGTAAATGTGCGCGGCGACGGAGACGATGGCCTGCGCGTTGCCATGAATCTCGGGCGCGCTTTCGCGGGTGCGGTTGGAGATCGCGGTACCGATGGTCTTGATCGCGGTTACGCACTGTCCGAGTTCGTCATGCAGTTCGCGCGCGATCGAGCGGCGCTCTTCCTCCAGCCGGTTCTGGATCAGCTGCGTGAGTTTGCGGTTCTGCTCCAGCTCGCGCTCGGCCCGCTGTGCCAACTTGTGCTCCGTTATGTCGCGCATGCTGCAAATTTCACCGATCACTTCGTTGCTCGCCGGGTCCACCAGGGGTGCCGCCGACAGCGCGACATCCACCACCCTGCCGTCCTTGGTCAGGCGCTGGGTCTCCAGCATTTCGACGAGTTGGCGCTGTGTGACCGCATCGAGGTTTTCCTGGATTTCGCCCCGACGTTCCGGCGGGGCGAGCAACGTGGCGGAACGGCCGACGATTTCATCGTCGCGATAGCCGAACATGCGGCCCGCCGCCGGGTTCCAGAAGGATATGCGGCCGCCGAGGTCGTGGATGATGATGGCGTCGCTGGATTGCTTGGTGACCAGCGCAAGACGCCGATTTTCCGCAAGGCTTTGCTCGAGATTCTCCGCCATGCGGTTGAAGGTATGGCTGATCGCGTCGAATTCCGGAAGCTCGAATTTCGGCAGCCTCGTGTCGAAGCGACCTCTCTCCATTTCGGACAAACCGCCGAGAATTTTGCCGAGGGGCCGCAGCGACCGGCCCAGCAACCAGAATACCAGTGCGTTGACCAGCACGAAGAATCCCAGCACCAGCCAGAAGAAATTCTTGAGATCGTCCCATGCATCGAGAATGGATCGCGAGGCATCCGGCCTGATGACCACCGTTCCATTCGGGATGTTCAGCCGGAACTCGCCGATCTTGGGCTCCGCCAGCCGGTTGAACCAGTCCGGTGCCCACCTGCCCTGTTTGTACTGCGATGGTGGCGACGAGTAGATCAATTGGTCGTTCTCGTCGTACATCTTGATTTCGTTGGCACGTACGCGACCGAGGTGGCGCAGGAACGAAAGCAACGCCTGATTGTACGGACCGCGTTGCGCGTTGGTCCGGGCATTGGCAATCACGGTTTCCATCAATTGCACGGTGACCTTGGTGCCTGCTTCGATCTCTTCCCGGATGGAGCGACGCGTTTCCTCGATCAGAACGTCAGCTGCGGCCAGCGCGAAAATCACGATGACCAGCGTAATCACGCAATTAATCCGGAAGCGAAGGCCGAATTTTCTCATGGCCGGGACCTGCGCAGAATATCGCACATACGTGCCGTCGCTGCGCACAGTTCCTCGGCGATCGCGGGCTGCATTGCAGAGTGGCCGCCATTTGCTACCAGACGCAGGTCCGCCCCGGCGAGTCGCCGTGACACCTCAAATGCACTCATTGGCGGACATACCATGTCCATTCTGCCCTGCACCAGGGTTATCGGTTTGTTGCCGATCCGCCAGAGATCATCAAGCAACTGGTTCGGCCGCAGAAAACAATGGTGAGCCAGAAAATGGAGCTGAATTCTGGCGGAAGCCAGCATTTCCTCTTCAGTCGTGGCGTTGCGGCCGCCGTCATTGCCATTGGACATCTGCCCGATCGCCATGATCCTGGCTTCATAGTCGCTCCAGCGCCGGGCCGCCGCCAGCGCCACCGATGCGTCGCGGTGATCGATGAGTTGCCAATAGTGCTCGATGATCGACTCACCGGCATCTCCGGCAAAATCCGCCCAGGCCTCGGGGACAAAGCGCCGGATTCCCGATACATACCACTCGACTTCCGCCGTACTGCCCAGAAACACGCCGCGCAGCACCATCCCGGCAACCCGGTCCGCGTGCGCAATCGCATAGGCCAAGCTCAGCGTGCTTCCCCAGGAGCCTCCAAACAGCAGCCATCGATCCACGCCCAGATGATGGCGCAATTGCTCGATGTCGGCCACCAGGTGCGAGGTCGTGTTTTGTAAAGTCGAACCTGCAGGCGTGCTCTGCCCGCAACCACGTTGATCGAACAGTACTATGCGGTAGAAGGCGGGGTCAAAAAAGCGGCGATGCGCCGGGCGCGTCTTGCTTCCCGGGCCGCCGTGGATGAACAACGCGGGAAATCCCGCCGGATTGCCGCTTTCCTCGAAATAGACGCGATGACCGCCATCGACGTCCAGCCTGTCCTTGCGGTAGGGTTCGATTGCGGGATAAAGGACTTCACCGCTGGCTTGGTGCTGATCCACGACCATGCCCGGCAAACGGAAAATCAGGATTCTTGCAGTTTAAAGACGATCGGCACGGTCACCGTCAGTTCGCGGCCGCGCAGGTTCTGCGGCGCCTGCGGCAGGGGAGAAGCCCTGCGCACCATGTTGAGCGCTTCGTCGTCGAGCACCGATCGCCCGCTGCTCTTGCCCAGCGTGATCCTGGAAACTTTGCCATCTGCGGCGATTTGCAGAAGCACTTCCGCCGTTCCCTCCCAACCGCGGCGTTGCGCCAGCGGCGGATATTTCTGATAGCGCTTGATTTCCTTGGAGATCGACTGCCCGAACATCTGCAACAGACGCGGCTCCACGCTCACCACGAACGGCTCCTTCTTGAGCGTCGCCGGCTCTGCAGGTGCGGGGGGCGGCACGGGCACGGCAACCGGCGCAGGCTGGACCGGTACCGCCGCGACAGGCGGCGGGAGCGGCTCCACCCGCGCAAGCGGCTGCGGCTCGGGCCGCACGTCGATCCGGGGTTCGGGCAGCGATTCCGCGCGCTCGACCGGCGGCAGCTCGGGCCGCGGCTCGGCCCTGGTTTCGGGTTTGACCTCCATTTTGGGCTCGACACGTGGCTCCGGCTGCGGTTCCGGTTTTGGCATGGCCACCGGCTCCGGAAGCGGCTCGGGACGCGGTAGCGGCGGCGCGATCTCCGCGCGCGGAATCGGGCGTGGGTCGGGTTCCGGCTGCCGCAGCACGGGCGCGGGGCGCGGCTCGATCTGCGGTTCCGGTCGCACCAACTTTTCCTCGACGGTTCGCTGCGGCGGCGGCATCACTTCCGCCAACGGCATTGGCTGCGCCTTCGGTTGCTCGGCAGGAACGATTTCGACGTTGAGCACCTTGGGCGGCTCCATCACCACCGCACGAAAACCAGGGACGAGCGCGATCAGTGCAGCGTGGATAAGCAACGACCCCACCAGGGCTACCTTGAAAGGCCCCCCGCGGTACCAATCAGTCGCTGGCGAGGGAAAATAAAACCCTCTGTCGAATACGGCGTCAGACATGCCGGAAGCGTAGTGCAAGGCCTTGAGGTAAGTAAAGATTCAAAGCGAAACTCATGATAATCATGAGAATCAAATGGTGATTTTCGTGTGCAGGTCTGCACCGCCTTCGCGCACAATGCTCGCGGACTCATCGGATGCAGGTTGCACGCGGAAATTGCGTGGCGCAGCCAGTGTCGGATGATTCGGCAACGAGCGGGTCATCCCCGCGAAATTTGAACCTCAACTGGAGAAGACACTATGTGGAGCAAGCCCGAGTACACCGAAATGCGTTTCGGCTTTGAAGTCACGATGTACATTGCCAACCGCTGAACCGGGTTGAGCTTGGACGAAAGCCCCTTCGCGGGGCTTTCGTTTTTATGCAGGCCATAAAACAATTATTTTGACGGACAATGCGAATAAGGGTTCTCGGCGCCGCGGCTGGCGGAGGATTTCCACAGTGGAACTGCAATTGCCGCCTGTGCGACGGTGTACGCAAGGGCACAGTCCGGGCAAGGGCCCGCACCCAGTCCTCCATCGCCATCGGCGCCGACAACTTCAACTGGGTGCTGTTCAATGCTTCACCGGACCTGCTGGCCCAACTCAAGGCGTTCCCGGAATTGCAGCCGGCGCGGGGGATCCGCGACACCGCGATCCGCTCGATCGTGCTGATGGACGCGCAGATCGACCATACCACCGGATTGCTGATGCTGCGTGAAGGCAAGCCGCTCGAGATCTACTGTACCGGCATGGCGCGCGAAGATCTGACCACAGGCAACCCGCTATTCAACATCCTCGAGCACTATTGCGGCGTACACTGGCACCAGGTGCCTACCAAGGCCGGCAACGAGTTCCCGGTGATCGGCGCGGAAGAACTCACTTTTACTGCCGTACCTCTAAGCAGCAAGGCGCCGCCGTATTCGCCGCACCGCGACAACCCGCACGAGGGCGATAATATCGGCATGCGCATCAGGGACGGGCGCTCCGGCAAAGTGCTGTTTTACGCACCCGGGCTCGGCGCAATCGAACCGCACCTGAGGCCCTTCCTCGAGGAAGCCGACTGCTTGTTGGTGGACGGCACGTTCTGGACCGACGACGAGATGATCAAACTCGGTGTCTCGAAAAAACATGCACGCGACATCGGCCACCTGCCGCAGTCGGGTACCGGGGGCATGATCGAGGTGCTGGAACCGCTGAAGGCATCGCGCAAAATACTGATCCATATCAACAATACCAATCCCATCCTCGACGAAGACTCGAAGGAGCGCAAGGAGCTGGACTCCCGCGGCATCGAGGTTGCGTACGACGGAATGGACGTAACACTCTGAACAGGAGCGCGCATGGGCGCAGCCGAAAATCTGCCTTGGAGCAAAGAGGAATTCGAGAACCGGTTGCGCGCCAAGGGCAACCGCTACCATATCCATCACCCGTTCCACATCGCGATGAACAACGGCAAATTCACCCGGGAGCAAGTGCAAGGCTGGGTCTATAACCGCTTCTACTACCAGATCAGCATCCCGATCAAGGACGCAGCCGTTCTCTCCAACATGACGGACCGCGAGCAGCGCCGTAAGTGGATCCAACGCATCATCGACCACGACGGCGTCGAGGGACAGGAGGGCGGCATAGAGGCGTGGCTGCGCCTGGGCGAGGCATGCGGATTGAAACGCGAAGAGGTTACTTCGCTCAGGCACGTGCTGCCCGGCGTGCGCTTCGCGGTGGATGCCTACGTCAACTTCGCCCGGCGCGCGCCCTGGCAGGAGGCCGCGTGTTCGTCGCTGACGGAATTGTTCGCTCCCGAGATCCACAAGAAGCGCCTGGAGAACTGGCCGCAGCACTATCCCTGGATCGAACCCGAGGGCTATGCGTACTTCCGCAAGCGCCTGTCGGAAGCTCGGCGCGACGTCGAGCACGGACTCAAGGTCACGCTCGATTATTTCAAGACCCGCGAAGAACAGGAAAGGGCGCTCGGCATCCTGCAGTTCAAGCTCGATGTGCTGTGGAGCATGCTTGACTCGATGCAGATCAACTACGGCATCGGCGAAGCTCGCTATGTCTGATACCGCGACATTCACGGACGATACTGTTTTCGAACTTCAGCGCCATTTCCGCTTCCAATGGGAGCCGGCACAACAAGGTTTCGTCCTGCTCTATCCGGAAGGCATGGTCAAGCTCCCGGGCAGCGCCGGAGAAATCATGAAGCGAATCGACGGCAAATCCAGCGTGCGCGCAATCGTCGAGGATTTGCAAAACACATTTCCGGGTGCGGCCCTGAGAGGGGACGTCATCGGATTTCTGGAGCACGTACATGGAAAAGGCTGGATCCGTTCCAAACAAACCGGGTAACCCGCTCTGGCTGCTGGCGGAGATCACGTACAAGTGCCCGTTGCACTGCGTGTTCTGTTACAACCCGGTGGACTACACGACCTACGGCCAGGAGCTGTCGACCGAAGATTGGTTGCGGGTGCTGCGCCAGGGCCGCGAAATCGGCGCAACGCAGTTGGGCTTTTCCGGCGGCGAGCCGCTGGTACGCGACGACCTCGAGATCATGGTCGCCGAAGCGCGCAAACTCGGCTATTACTCCAATCTGATCACTTCCGGCGTGGGGCTCAACGAAAAGCGCATCGGCGCTTTCAAGGAAGGCGGCCTGGATCACATCCAGCTCTCCTTTCAGGACTCGACCAAGGAACTGAACGACTTTCTATCGAGTACACGCACGTTCGATCTCAAGCAGAAAGTGGCGAAGCTGATCAAGAAACACGACTACCCCATGGTGCTGAACTGCGTGCTGCACAGGCACAACATCGACCATGTGCAGCAGATACTGGAGATGGCCCAGGCGATGGAAGCGGAGTACGTGGAACTCGCCAATACTCAGTACTACGGCTGGGCCTACGTGAACCGGAATCAATTGCTGCCGACCCGCGAACAGTTGCAGCGGGCGGAGGAAGTCACCAACAAATTCCGCGAACGGGTAGGCAACAAGATGCGGATTTTCTTCGTGGTTCCGGACTACTACGAAAACCGCCCGAAAGCATGCATGAACGGCTGGGGCTCGGTTTTCCTCACCATCACCGCCGATGGCCTGGCGCTGCCTTGCCACGAAGCGCGCCAGCTACCCGGCCTCACCTTCCCCAACGTGCGCGACGACGACCTGCGCTCGATCTGGTACGACTCGCCCGGCTTCGACGCCTTCCGTGGCGACGCGTGGATGAAGGAGCCGTGCCGAAGCTGTCCGGAAAAGGTCAAGGACTTCGGCGGCTGCCGCTGCCAGGCCTACATGCTCACCGGCGACGCCACAAACGCCGATCCGGTATGCGATTTGTCCCCTCATCATCACCTGGTGGCCGACGCAGTCGAGCAGGCGCAGAAACCGGCACCCGCAGTCGAGGTCAAGCCGATCCTGTTCCGCGACGACAAGAATTCGCGAGCCTTGAGCAAAACGCCGGCCTGATAGAAACTCCCGTTTCATGAACCAGGCGGCTGACTCGCTGCTCGCCGTGCATGCCAGCGGGCTTGTGAAGCATTACGGCCAGTTGGTCGCGGTAGACGGCCTCGATCTCGACATCCCCTCCGGCCAGTTCTTCGGATTGCTCGGGCCGAACGGCTCGGGCAAGACCTCTACCATCCACATGCTGGCCACGCTGATCCGTCCCAGCAGCGGTTCGGCCAAGGTTGCCGGCTACGACGTGGTGCACGAGGCAGTGAGCGTGCGCGGCGCGATTGGACTGGTCTTCCAGGACTCCGCGCTGGATCGCACGCTCACGATTTCCGAGAATCTGCGCTTCGCCGGCCTGCTCTACAACCTGACCCCGGCCGTCATCCGCGAACGCTCCGTGGAACTGCTCGAATTATTCGGACTCGCCGACAAAATCAATCGCCCCGTCGGGTCACTCTCGGGCGGCATGCGCCGCGCGCTCGACATTGTGCGCGGGATGATCCACCACCCCCGAATCCTGTTTCTGGACGAACCCACCATCGGGCTCGACCTTCCCAACCGGCGCAACATCTGGCGCTTCATCGACAGGCTGCGTGTCCGCACCGGGATGACGGTATTGCTCACCACGCACTATCTGGAAGAGGCGGATAGCTGCGACCGGGTGGCATTCATCAAAAGCGGCAAGCTGGTGCAATCCGGCCCGCCGAAGCAACTGGTGGAAGGTCTGGGCAGGCATATCGTCGAAATCGAAAGCTGGGATATCGGCGCGCTTTCCCAGCAGCTCGCCGCGAAACTCGGCCCCTGTCTCAAGGACGGCGAAGTCGCGCAGTTTCGCTACGCCGAAGAAGATGTGACAGCGCTGGCACGGCTCCAGGGAGAACTGGGTGCGCAAATCAAGGCGCTGCGCTGGCGCCGGCCGAATCTGAACGATGTTTTCCTGTGGATCGCGGAAGGGAAAATCTGACGATGCCCTGGCGGCCCGTCTATGCAGTGCTGGAACGCGAAGTGGTGCGGATGTTCCGTCAGCGCACCAGGCTGGTTGCGGCAATGGTGCGGCCGCTGATCTGGCTGTTCGTGATCGGCGCCGGTTTCGGCGCGGTGCTGGGCCAAGCGAGCGGCCTGAGCTACCAGCAGTTCCTGGTGCCCGGCGTGCTCGGCATGACCATGTTGTTCGGGGCGATGCTGGCTGCGCTTACGGTCGTCTACGACAAGGAATCCGGCGTGATGCGCATGCTGATCGTTGCGCCCTTTGCCCACTACTGGATCGTCATCGGCAAGATGCTGGCTGCTGCGCTCGCGGCAATCCTTCAGGCCTTGCTGTTGATGGTCGTGCTTGCTTTGCTGGGATATGTGGGGCAGGAAATGCAATTCGGCGTTCTGGTGCTCGGGTTGATCGCAACATCGCTAGCGTGCGCGGGAATCGGCATGCTCGTGGCCGCGTTCACCCGTACACTCGACAACTTCGCGGCAATCATGAACTTCGTGATCTTCCCTGTGTTCTTCCTGTCCGGCTCGCTCTACCCGGTGAGCCAGTTGCCGGCGCTGCTCAAGGCGGTGGCGCTGGCGAATCCCTACACCTACGGCGTCGATCTGCTCAAGCATGCCACGCTCAGTGTCCTGCCTTCCGGTATGGGAGCCGACTTCCCGCTCGGGGTGGATCTTGCAGTGCTGGCGGGCTTCACGCTGGCCGCACTGATCGTCGCCAGCTGGCGTTTCTCGCAGGAGAGCGCCTACGAGCCGATGATCCACATCCTCACCGGCAAGCGCAGTGGATAGGTGATCATCCGCCTAAGCACAGAGACACAGAGGCGCCGAGAAATGCTTGTGCCGCCAACACGCCAAGAGAAACTGTTCAGCGAATTGTCGCCGTTCCCTTCCCCTCGAACTCTTGATTGACGCGCCTGGAATTTCTCCGTGTCTCTGTGGTGAAGTCGATGTCAGATTAATGGTGATGACCTTCGGGGCCGTGCACGTGGCCGTGGTGCAGTTCTTCGTCGGTGGCAGCGCGTACATCGATCACGGTGCAGGCAAATACCAGGGCCTGGCCCGCCAGCGGATGGTTGCCGTCCACCACCACTTTGTCGTCGGCAATCTCGGTGACCGTATAAAGCTTGTACCGCTCCGAGCCTTCCAGTGCGCCCTCGAACTGCATGCCCACGGTGATGTTTGCCGGGAACAGTTTGCGGGGTTCGATGCGGACCATATCCGCTTCATACTCGCCAAACGCGTCGTCCGGCGCGAGGCGGACCTGGCAGGTATCACCGACGCCCCTGCCCTGCAGCGCGCTCTCCACCATCGGGAAAATACCATCGTAGCCCCCGTGCAGATACGTGATCGGCGACCGGGTTTTTTCTATCAGCGTACCCGCGGCATCGAACAGCTCGTAGTCCAACGACACGACGGTGTCCTTGGCAATCTGCATGCTTTCTATAGCTCCTTGACGAGGTTGAGGACTTCGGTAGCGTGGCCGCGCGCGTTGACGCCGTAGAGGGCATGGCGCACGAAACCCTTTTTGTCGATCACGAAGGTGGAGCGGACAATGCAGCGTTTCTTGCCCTTGCCGTCCACTTCCTTCTCCTGCAGCACTCCGTACTTCGTGCAGACTTCCCCCTCCGCATCCGCCAGCAGCTGTATCGCCAGCCCGTGCTTGTCGCGAAAAGAGCCGTGGCTCATGCAATCGTCCATGCTCACCCCGAGGATCACGGTATCGAGGCCAAGGAATACGTCCTGCAGTTCGCTGAAATCGATAGCCTCGATGGTGCAGCCCGGCGTGTCGTCCTTCGGGTAGAAATACAGAACGACGTTGTTCGAACCCTTGTAGCCATCGAGACTTACCACGTTCAAATCGGCGTCTGGCAGATCGAAGGCTGGTGCGGGTTGACCTACTTTCAGCATGAGCAACTCCGATGAACACAGGCCGGATTCTAACCGATTTCAAAAATGCGATTGTCGATCCCGGCCCGGCAATTCATCTGCAACGATAGAATCCCCGTCGTGAATATCCCCTTGCTCGGCGGACTATCCGCCTCTTCATTCTTGCGCCGCCATTGGCAGAAGACTCCGTTGCTGGTACGCGGGGCGATTCCGGGGTTCGAGGGCATAGTCGATTTTCGTGGCATGGCCGAACTCGCCGGTCGCGATGACTGCGAATCGCGGCTGGTGTTGCGCGCAGGCCGGCGCTGGACTGTCGAACATGGCCCGTTCGCCCGCCGCTACCTCTCGCGCCTGCCGGAGCGCAACTGGACGCTGTTGGTGCAGGGAGTGAATCTTTTCATGCCGGCGGCACGGCAACTTCTGTCCCGCTTCGATTTCATTCCCCATAGCCGGCTGGATGATCTCATGGTGAGCTATGCGCCGCCCGGCGGAGGCGCCGGGCCGCATTTCGACTCTTACGACGTTTTCCTATTGCAGGGTCCAGGCCGGCGACGCTGGAAGATTGGCCGGCAGGACGACCTGACATTACTGGACGACGCGCCACTCAAGATCCTCAGGCGCTTCGCTCCACAGGGGCAGTGCATGCTCGGGCCCGGAGACATGCTTTATCTGCCCCCTGGGTTCGCCCACGACGGCGTAGCGGTTGATGCCTGCTACACCTATTCGATCGGGTTTCGCGCCGCGTCCCATCGGGAACTGGTGTCGCAATTCCTGATCTTTCTTGAAGAACGGTTGAATCCACCGGGCCGCTACAAGGATCCGAACCTGGCGACGCAGACTCACCCGGCGCGGATCGGTCCCGCGATGATCGCCCAGGTGCAGCGCACGCTTGGATGCATCCGCTGGAACCGTGGCGACGTTGCCGAATTTCTCGGCACCTGCCTCACGGAGCCCAAGCCTACCGTGCTGTTCTCGCCGCCACGCGACCCGCTTGCGTGGGAGGTCTTTCTGCGCAGCGCGCGCGAGCGCGGGCTGGAGCTGGCGTTGCCCTCGCAGATGCTCTACAGCGGCTCCAGGCTATTCATCAATGGAGAGTCGCTGGTAATCGACGCCGGCAAGGCGCAGCCGTTGCGAGCGCTCGCCGACGCGCGGCGGCTGGCGGGTCGCAAGGTTCCGCGATCGGGCACGGTCGCGGAGGCACTTTACCGCTGGTATCGCAGCGGTTATATTTTGCCGGCGGCCCGCGCAATCGCGACCTGAGTATTCCCATGGCGGAAAACACGACCCCGCAACACACCCCCCTCCTCGGCAACGCCGAATACGAAGCTGCCTTGGATACTGCACTGGCGAAGGCGCAGCGCTCCATTCGCATCTTCGAGCATACGCTGGGACGAGGATACAATTCGCCGCAGCGCTTCGAACTGCTGCGCCGGTTTCTGCTGGCCAGCCGGCGCAACCGCCTGCAGATCGTGGCGCACGAGGCGCGGGCGAACGACAGCAATTGCCCGCGCATCCGGAAACTGTTTGCCCTGCACAGCCACACCATCAGCATCACTGAAAACCACGCGCGAG
>JACXTT010006679.1_pt1 | contig 16430 bp, 15 predicted proteins | sample 9270951 | NCBI WGS metagenome assembly JACXTT01 (sample SAMN15532306, study PRJNA645909) | rock metagenome | isolation source: weathered quartz diorite | place: Puerto Rico | collected 2017-06-21 | reverse complement strand
CGGCATCTGGCCGCTGGTGAGCGCGCGCAACGCCGAGTTTATGCGCAACGAACTTCGGGTCTCGGTGCCGGACGCCATCTTCCAGCGCATCACGTCGGCGGCCAACGCCGAGGCTGCGCGGGCGGGGGGCATCGCCATCGCGCGTGAGATGCTGCTGGCGGCGCGAGGCATGGTCCAGGGAGCGCAGGTGAGCGCGCCGCTGGGCCGCTATGGCTCTGCGCTCGATGTCCTCGACGCGCTTGGAACACGCAGCGCCGCGGTGTGACGTTTCTCTCTCCCTGTGGAAAAATAAATCTGCCAGGCGCGAAACAATCGGGTCTACAATTGCACCGGAGTATCCTACCTTGCCCAAGTTCGAAGACAGCCTGCAGCGGCTGGAGAAGATCGTGAGCGAGCTCGAGAAGGGCGAGGTCCCCCTGGAGAAGGCTCTTTCGCTCTTCGAAGAGGGAGTGGCTCTCTCCGGGGCGTGCCGCAAAGAGCTGGAGCAGGCAGAAGGCAAGGTCGAGGTACTGCTGAAGCAGAACGGCAAGCTCAAGGCCGAGGCGCTCGAACGTGATGCGGAGCGCCCTTCCTCATCGGGTAGGAAGTAGGCAGGCAACAGTCCCAGGGTTTCGTACCCGCCCGCTTCTAACAGCGGGCAGGAGGCGCCGATGAAACCGCTGAACGTTGTGATCGCCCACAAGGACTGCCAGTGCGCGCAGTCGCTGGCAGCCTCCCTCTATACCCACTTCAAGTCGGTGGCGGTGGCGCGCTCGCTGGATGAGGTGCGCATCGCCGTGCCCAAGAGCCGCGCCGATGTCGCCGTCATTGACCTGGAAATGACCAGCCTCGCCGAGATCGCTACCCTGCGCAAAGACTTCCAGGAACTCGACATCATCTGCACCCATCGCCTGGCCGACGAATCGCTCTGGACCGAGGCCCTGGCCGCCGGCGCGCTCGATTGCTGCCATCCCTCCGACGTGCGCAGCATCGTGCTGGCCGCGCAGCACGCGCTGGCTACCGGGCGCTTCCACGCCGCCTGAATCTCCCGCCCCATCCGCTTGCTATACTCACTGATTCATGTTGAAGGAGACGCTCGAATCCGGACGCCTGCTTATTGACAACGCGCTGGAGCGGCTGCTGCCCGCCGAGACGGTGCGCCCGGAATCCATCCATAAGGCGATGCGGCACAGCGTCTTTGCCGGCGGCAAGCGGCTGCGTCCCATCCTTTGCATGGAGGCCGCGGGCATGGTGGGGGGCAAGCTGCCGGACGGCGTCGAGGAGCTGGGCTCGGCTCTGGAGATGCTGCACACCTACTCACTCATCCACGACGACCTGCCGGCGCTCGACAACGACGACCTGCGCCGCGGGCGGCCGACCTGCCACGTGGTCTTCGGTGAGGCGGCTGCGATCCTGGCAGGCGATGCGCTGCAGACCATGGCGTACGAGGTGCTGGCGAAGCTGCGCTGCCCTGCCGAGGCGCGCGTCCGCATGATCGAGGAGATCGCGCGGGGCACGGGCACGCGCGAGGGCATGATCGGCGGGCAGGTGATGGACCTCGAAGCCGAGCGCAAACCGGCCGATGCCGCGACGCTGGAGTTCATCCATCGCTCGAAGACGGGCGCGCTCATCACCGCGAGCTTGGTCACGGGCGGGCTCTATGCCGGAGGCGGCGTGACGGAAATCGCACGGCTGCGCGACTTCGGGCGCAATGTCGGCCTGGCCTTTCAGATCGTGGACGACGTGCTCGACGTGACGCAGTCCTCCGAGCAACTGGGCAAGACGGCCGGCAAGGACAAGGCCACCGCCAAAGCGACCTACCCGGCGCTGTTCGGCGTGGAGCAGTCGCTGGCGAAAGCGGACACGCTGATTAACTCAGGCTGCGCAGCGTTGGACTCGTTCGGTGCGCGCGCGGCCACGCTGAAAGAGCTGGCGCATTTCTTGGTGGAGAGGAATCAGTAGCTACTGATCCTCGCTTCGCGTTCCCTCGCATGGCTCGGCTCGCGTTCGCTTGGGATCACAAGTTAAGCCACGGTTTCGGCACGGCTGAAGCCGTGCCCCTCCGAAACCCCGTATGACATCAGATCGGCAACCCTCGCTCCATGTAGAATTGTCGTCCCGCGCGAGCGGCGCAGAATCTAATCTGCGAGGTTATCGAGTCCATGGGAAATCCCGTTGACGTCCTTGCCATTGCCGCCCACCGCGACGACATCGAGCAGACCTGCGGCGGCACGTTGCTGAAATGCGCGCGCCGCGGACAGAAGACCGGCATCCTCGACCTCACGCAGGGCGAGATGGGCACGCGCGGCACCGCCGAGGACCGCGAGCGCGAGGCGGCCGACGCGGCGCGCATCCTCAAGGCCGGCTGGAGGCAGGCGCTCGACATCCCCGATGCCCGCGTGGAGAACACCTGGGAGAACAAGCTCAAGATCGTCCGCGTGCTGCGCGATTTGCGCCCGCGGGTGGTCATCCTGCCCTACTGGGAGGGGCGGCATCCGGACCACTACACCGCCAGCACGCTGGGCTACGAGGCCTGCTTCCTCTCAGGGCTCAAGAAGCTGGATTGTCCGGGCGAGCCGCACCGTCCGTTCAAGATCATCTATGCCTCCCTCTATTACGATGTGCGTCCGACGTTCGTGGTGGACATCACAGAGGAATTCGAGGGGCGGCTGGAGTCCATCTTCGCTTACAAATCGCAGTTCACCGACCAGGCCGCGGGCGCCGGTGACTTTCCGCGCAATGCCGAGATCCGCGAGCGCGTTGCCGCCATGGCCCGCTACTACGGTGCGCTCGCCGGCGTGCGCTACGGCGAGCCCTTCGTGCAGAAGGAGGTCGGGCTGGTGGACGACCTTACCGCGATCCCGGTGAAGTCAGTCTAAGCGGCTCACTAAGCTGGGTGGGGAGCGTCATAGAGAACTGGAGGGACATCATGCGACAGATCACACACTTCATCTTTATCCTTGCCATGGTTATTGCAATCCCGGTTGCATACGCGCAGCAGGACCATCACGGCACGCTGAACGAACGCGGCGGGAAAGTGATGGGGGTTTCGCAGGAGAAGACCACGCACCACTTTGAGCTCAACCAGGATGGCGGCTTGATCGAGGCGCGGGCCGATGACGTCAAGGACATCGAGGTCCGCGATCAGATCCGCACCCACTTCCAGCACATTGCCAGGATGTTCGCCGCCGGCAACTTCAACGCGCCCATGCTGGTGCATGCCCAGAACGTGCCCCGGACCGCGGTGATGACGCAGCAGAAAGACAACCTGCACTGGGATTACGAGGAGCTCCCGCGCGGAGCGCGCCTCCGCGTCGTGGCCGACAACAAGACCGCGCTGGACGCCGTGCACGAGTTTCTGCGCTTCCAGATCGAGGACCATCACACCGGCGATTGCAAGATGGTTCGGTGAACTGGGAAGCACTAGAGATGGCTGCGAATGCAGCCTATCTGCTTACCATCGCTGGTGAAGAAGAGGACTTCGAGCTCATCTGAAAGAGGCATTTTGTCGGTCGGAATCTCAGCTCTGAAATACTTGTACGGCTCGCGGAGCTCCGACCAGGGCTCCGTCTTGAGTTCAAAGCTAACTTCCCCCAGATCGCGCTCCTTCGTGCCCAGCCAGCGCAGCATGAATCGAGGCTTGATCAGCCCGGCAAACACGTCATCAGGATAGAAATAAGTATCTGCCGCTGGGATCCCTTCTGCGCGGCACCACTCGGAACCTTGGTTGACTTCGAGTTCTACGACCACCGAGTCGGGATACTCTGTGACCCGAGCGCTGTTTCTTCTGTATTCTGTTCTGCCGTCCCTCTGAGTGCGTTCGAGTCCCTTGAAGGCGGGGCTGGCGAGGACAGCACTGAATGAGAAACATCGCCCGAGCTGCTGATAGCTGGTGACTCCGACCAGTCGGCCTTCATCAAGCTTCCTCGTGTTCGCCTCTCCCAGCATCGTTACGTTAGACATCGTGACGTTATTGCAGCGATTTACTCCAGAATCGGCTTCTGCCTCCTTCCGGGCATCCTCAAGTGATGACTTCTTTCTGAAAACCTCTTTAACTGTGTCTCCCCCGTCGTAGACCCGCGCGATCGTCAGTTCTTGCCTGTCGCCTGAAAGCAGCCAGGTTTCCTTGACTTTGCTTTCCTGTACCGTGCCGAGCCCGAAACAGCACTGAGTGCTCTTGATTGAAGTGACAATTTCCACGGAATACTCGAAGAGCATCTTGTTTCTCTTGAACGACACTTTAACAGGGCTGTCCTGATCGTCGATCTCATAGATGCCGACGTTGGTTGCACCATTCTGGAAGCGCATGACTCTGAGAGTAACAGGTGACTGCAAGACGAGCATCGCTAAGCTTTCCGTGTGTGGTAAGACACGCAGATACGCGCCAGAGAAGTCCGGGTCCGCTTGCGCCGTTAGTAGAGACGGCCAAATGAGAACGCAACAGATCAACAATCTCCGGACCACACCACGACTCCTGCCTGGAAATCCTAGCCTCTTCCCGGCTACGTTATACTAAAGAGTTTACTTCTCCCTCTTGAAGCTTCAGGGAAGGGGGCGTGACGCTTATGTCCACGGAGAGCATCGTAGTGCGCGGAGCGCGCGTCCACAACCTGAAGAACATCGACTTCTCCATCCCTCACAACACGCTCACGGTGGTCACCGGGGTTTCGGGATCGGGAAAGTCGTCGCTGGCCTTCGACACGGTTTACGCCGAGGGGCAGCGGCGCTACGTGGAGTCGCTTTCGGCCTACGCGCGGCAGTTCCTGGAGCGCATCGAGAAGCCGGACGTGGACGCCATCGAGGGCATCGCGCCGGCCATCGCCATCCGGCAGAAGAACACCACGCGCAACCCGCGCTCCACCGTGGCCACGGCTACCGAGATCTACGACTACCTGCGCCTGCTCTTTGCCCGCATCGGCGCGACCCACTGCCTGGACTGCAACGCGGTGGTGCGCAAGGACACGGTGGACGAGGTGGCAGCGGGCGTCCTGGCGCTGGGCGAGGGCACGCGGGTGAACATCCTGTTCCCCGTTCAAGTCCGGACGGCGAACGGCGAAGCCGAGCCCGCGGCCAAGCCACGCGGACGGGGGCGCAAGAGTGAAGCCAAGCCCGCAAGCACGGCACTGGGCGATGCAATGAAGGAGCGGCTCTTCGACCTGCGTAAGCGCGGCTTCAACCGCCTCTACCAGAACGGGCAGGTGCACGAGTTCTCGACGCCGGAGTCGCTGCTCGAACTCGACTTCTCCAAACCTTTCTTCGCGCTGGTGGACCGCATCGTGGTCTCGGCGGACGCGCGCACCCGCATCGTGGACGCAGCCGAGATCGCCTACCGCGAATCCGGCGAAGTGCTTTTCGAGACCGCGGCATCCCCGGAGACAACAGCGCGCCAGCTGCGCTTCTCGCAGCGTTTCGAGTGCAAGAATTGCCGGCGCACGTACGAAGAGCCCGAGCCGCGGCTGTTCTCGTTCAACAATCCCTATGGCGCATGCCCCCGCTGCCAGGGCTTCGGCAACACCATTGATTTCGACATGAACCTGGTGGTCCCCGATCCTTCGCGCACTCTCGACGAGGGGGCCGTTGATCCATGGAGCAAGCCCAAGTACCGTCCGGTGTTGGCCAACTTCAAGCGCTTCGCCAAGCTGGCCGGCATTCCGCTCGATGTTTCCTGGTCCGAGCTTGAGCCCGCGCAGCGCCAGCAGATCATCGAGGGCGGCGAAGGATTCCCGGGCATCCGCGGCTTCTTCGCCTACCTGGAGCGCAAGAAATACAAGCTGCACGTGCGCGTCTTTCTCAGCCGCTATCGCGGATACGCGCTGTGCACCGAATGCGGCGGCTCGCGCCTGCGCCGCGAGGCGCGCAGCGTCCGCATCGTGGGGCGGAACATCTGCGAGCTGTGCACGCTGACGGTGGAGGCCGCGCTGGCGTTCATCCGCAGGCTCGAATTGCCCGAGCACCAGAGGGAGATCGCCGGGCGTGTGCTCGACGAGGTGCGCGAGCGGCTGGAGTTCCTGAACGACGTTGGGGTGGAATACCTCACGCTCGACCGCATGGCCTCGACGCTCTCCGGCGGCGAGGCGCAGCGCATCCAGCTGGCGACCTCCCTGGGCTCGCGGCTGGTGGGCTCGCTGTACGTACTGGACGAGCCCTCCATCGGCCTGCACAGCCGCGACACCGACCGGCTCATCCGCATCCTGCACGAACTGCGCGACCTGGGAAACACGATCCTGGTGGTCGAACACGATCCGGAGCTGATGAAGGCATCGGACCGCATCCTCGACCTCGGACCCGGCGCCGGCGAACACGGCGGCAGGCTCATCGCCGCGGGAAGCTTCCAGCAGATCCGATCGAGCACCGCCTCGCTCACCGGACGCTATCTCGCCAACGAGCTGCGCATCCAGATTCCGGCGACGCGGCGCAAGCCGGGCGCGGAGCAGATCCGATTGCACGGAGCGCACGCGCACAATCTGAAACACATTGACGTCGCGATCCCGCTGCGCATGCTGGTGGCGCTGACCGGGGTCTCGGGATCGGGCAAATCCACGCTGGTGCATGAGGTCCTCTACCGCGCGCTGGCTGCGGCTAAGCAGCAGCCGGACGGGCTGCCCTCGTCGCCACCGGCGCTCAAGAACTTGAAGGGCGCCGAGCACGTGGACGAGGTGGTGCTGGTGGACCAGTCGCCCATCGGCCGCACGCCGCGCTCGAATCCGGTGACCTACATCAAGGCGTTCGATTCCATCCGCGAGCAGTTCGCCGCTCTGCCCGAATCGCAGAAGCGCGGCTTCACCGCGGGACACTTCTCCTTCAACATCCCCGGCGGACGCTGCGAGACATGCCAGGGCGACGGCACGGTGACGGTGGAGATGCAGTTCCTGGCCGACGTCGAGCTGGTGTGCGAAGAGTGCAAGGGAACGCGCTACAAGCCGGAGGTGCTGGAGGCGCGCTACCGCGGCAAGAACATCCACGAGGTGCTGGCGCTCACCGTGCGCGAGGCGATGCAGTTCTTCGCCGCGGTACCGCGCATCACCGACAAGCTGCGCACGCTGGACGAGGTCGGGCTGGGTTACCTGCGCCTGGGCCAGTCGGCGACCACCCTCTCGGGCGGCGAGGCGCAGCGCATGAAACTGGCGGCGCACCTGGTTCCGCGTTCGTTCAACGGAGAGGCGGAAAACGGCGCTGAGGGCAAGGAACGCACCGGTCGTCGGCGCGCGCGATTACTGTATATTTTCGATGAACCCACGACCGGCCTGCATTTCGACGACGTCAGTAAGCTGCTGGCGGCATTCCGCAGGCTCATCGAGGCGGGAGGCTCGGTGCTGGTGATCGAGCACAACCTCGACGTCATCCGCGCGGCCGACTGGGTCATCGATCTCGGGCCTGAGGGCGGCGAGCGCGGGGGCCAGGTGATCGCCACCGGGCCGCCGGAGCAGATCGCGAAAAACCCGGCCTCATACACCGGAAAATGGCTGGCCGGCATCGTACGTGGTAACGGCAACGGCAGACGTCCCCGTGGAAACAAATAGGAAACTCCAAGCGATGGTTCTGGTGTCGGCGCTGGCGGGCTTTGCAGCCGCTCAGACTCCGCAGCTGGAGCCGCCCCCGCCCGCCAAGCCAAAGTCGTCGTCGGGCAGCATGCGCGGCAGCACGACCCGCACGCACCGGGTGGCGGTGGAGGAGAACGCGGGGCTGTCTCCGGACCTGGAGAAGGCGGAAGCAGCGCTGGAGAAAAAGGACTACGCCACCGCCGAGCCCCTGCTGAAGAAGGTGGTCGAGGCCAACGACAAGGACTTCCGCGCCTGGTTCGACCTCGGCTATCTGTATCACGCCATCGGGCACGATCCAGAAGCCATCACGGCGTACGGCAAGTCGGTGGCCGCCAAATCGGACATCTTCGAATCCAATTTCCAGCTGGGCCTGCTTCTCAGCGTTGCCGATCGCAAGCGAGAGGCAGTTCCTTTTCTCCGCGCTGCCACAAAGCTGAAACCGGACAAGGCAGCCGCGGAGCGCTCCGCCAGCGCCTGGATGGCGCTGGGCGATGCTCTGACGGCTTCGAATCCTGAAGAGGCATTGATCGCTTTCCGGCACGCCGCTGAATTGCGCCCCGCGGATGCGGAGCCGCATCTCGCCACAGCGGAGATCCTCGAAAAGCAAAACTCGTTCACCGACGCCGAGCGCGAGCTGAAGAAAGCCGTGGAGCTTGCGCCCCAGTCGTCGGACGCCTACGCCGCGCTGGCGAACCTTTACATGCGCAGCCGCAAGCTGGTGGAGGCCGAGGCGGTGCTCCGCAAGTTCGTTGAACTGAACCCAGGAAGCGCGAATGGGCACCTGCAGCTGGCGCGCGTGCTCGAGGCCATGGGACACAGCGGCGAAGCCGTGCCCGAACTGGAGGCAGCGCTCAAGCTCAAGCCCGACGACGCGGAGGCCACCCGTGAATTGGCGGACGTTTACGCAGACGCCGGAAAGTTCGACCTCGCCGAGACCCAGCTGAAGTCGTTGCTCCAGAAACAGCCGCAGAACGCCGGACTCTACTCGGCGCTGGGACATCTCTACCTGAAGGCGCGCAGATATCCGGAGGCCCAGGGGGCGTTCCTAGCGGCGTTGAAAGTCAAGCCTGACCTGAAGGGCGGGACCTGGGACCTGGCGGTCGCGGCCTCGGAGAACAAGAATTATCCTCTGGTCCTGCAGGCGCTGGACGTGCGGGCGCGGAGCGAAGCCGAGACGCCCCAAACCTATTTCCTGCGCGCCACCTCCTTCGACCACTTGAAAGACAGCAAGCATGCGGTGGAGAATTACAAGCGCTTCCTGGAAGTGTCCGGCGGGCGCTATCCCGACCAGGAGTGGCAGGCGCGCCACCGGCTCATCGCCCTCGAGAGCAGGAAATAAGCCATGCCCGTTCGCGGGCCCCATTTCGCAGCCTGGATCCTGCTGCTGGCAACGGCAGTTCCGCTCCCCGCGTACTCCGCCGAGGAGAACCCGGAACCCATCGAAACGCTGGTGGCGCGCGCCGAAGCCTCGACCGACAATCAGGGCGAGCTCTACGCGCTGGTGGTGCAGCGCGAAATCGAGCTGGCCAACGATGATTTCACCACCGGCGACGCCGACCGCGCCCAGAACCGGGTGAAAGCGGCCCTTGGCTACGCGGAAAAATCCCTGGCCGGGGCACGACGCACGAAGAAGAAGCTCAAGCAGACCGAGATCCTCTTCCGCAAGATCTCGCGCCGCCTTAATGACATCGGCCATACCCTCGCCATCGAAGACCAGCCCGCGGTCTTTGCCGCCGTGGAGCGGCTGGAGCAGATCCGCACCGATCTGCTGAGCATCATGTTCGCCGACCCCAATAAGGACAAAGAAAAGGACAAGGAGAAGAAACCGACGCCATGACTCGACCTGGGAAGACGGCCCTCCTTCTCATCCTGCTGCTCCTGCCGCTGGGAGCACAAGCCGCGCGTCCCCGCCGCGACCCGCTCACCGAAGCCGAGACCGACCAGCTTCGCGAGTTGGCCCAGGACCCGGTGCCCCGCATCCGGCTCTACATCAAATTCGTCCAGGCGCGGATGAGCTCGCTCGAGCAGCTCTACGCCGAGACCAAGGCCGACTCGGCGCGCAATCGTAAGATCCATGACCTGCTGGAGGACGTCACCGCCCTGGTCGACGAGCTCGAAGACAACGTTGATACCTACGACGAGCGGGACAACGACATCCGCAAGGTCATGCCTGAGGTCGTGCACAGCCTGGGAGCATGGCAGTCCAGCATGCAGGCCATCAAGGCCTCGGTCACCGCAGCGGGCCCCACCTCAGGCGCCGGGCGTGATTACGGCTTCACCCTGCAGACCGCGCTGGAATCGCTCGACTCTGCGGCGGAAGACGCGCAAAAGATCATGCACTCGCAGACCGAGCGGTTCATCAACAAGAAGAAGCCAAAGTAGCGATGCACGTCGTGGTAAGTTGAAGAGGTGGGAGCCGACCTCCAGTCAATCTTCCGCGAAGCCTTCCGCGAACTGCGTCCGCGCACGCCCATGCCTGAGTTCCACGTGCGCTTCTACCCTTACGCGAACCTGAACCACACCATCCGGCTGCGCGATGGTGTCTTGCTGGTCCGTATCTCCGACCTCATGGAAGGCGCCCCCGAGGCGCTGCTGGGCGCGCTGGCCCACATGCTCCTGGCCCGGCTCTACCGGCGTCCGGTGGATGCGAGGCGGGCCGCACGCTACCGGCGCTTCTCCAACCGCCGGGACGTGGCTGATCGCGCGTACCGCGTCCGCCAGCTTCGCGGACGAAAGCGGCTGGCGTCGCCGCGCGGGCGAGCATTCGACCTGGAGGAGATCTTCGATGCGCTCAACCTTCGCTTCTTCCACGGACTGCTTGGGCGGCCGCAGCTGGCATGGAGCCCGGCCCTTTCCCGAAGCCGTCTGGGACACTACGACCCGGCGCACAACGCCATCGTCATCAGCCGTGCCCTGGATTCGGAACGCGTGCCGCGCTGCGCCGTCGAGTACCTGGTATTCCACGAGATGCTGCACCTGCGGCACCCGGTGCGTCGGAACGGGCCGCGGCGGGTGGTCCATCCGCCCGAGTTTCAGCGCGAGGAACGGCTGTTTCCCGAGTACGCGCTGGCACGCTCGTACCTGAAGCGGCTGGCGGAGAACGGCCGCCATTTTCAGAATGTTGACGCCCGCGGCTGCTTCCCGTACACTAGATAATGAAATTGAATTTCATTTTCATTTTCAAAATGGGCTAGGAACGTCGCGGCATGCTTCAGGCTTTCATCGTCACTCTGCGCGAAGGGGTTGAGGCCGCCCTCATCATAGGCATCACCCTCGCCTATCTCGGAAAAATCGGCCGTCCCGGCCTGCGCCGCCTTGTCTACTGGGCGCTGGTGGCGGCGATGGCGGCGAGCATCGCCGGCGCCATCCTGCTCTCCCGCACCGGACTGAGCCAGGACGTGGTGGAGGGCTGGGTGATGCTGCTGGCCGCCGCCTTCGTCATCTCCATGGTGGTCCTCATGATGCGGGTGGCGCGACGGCTGAAGGGCGAAATCGAGTCGCGGGTGGAGATGCTCGCCGGGCGCGGCTCCCATGCCGGGCTTTTCCTGTTCGTCTTCCTCATGGTGCTGCGCGAAGGCATCGAGACCGTGCTGGTGCTGGCCGGGGTCTCGCTCAACTCCAGTGATCTGATGAGCTTCCTAGGCACGCTGCTGGGCGTGGGCGTGGCCTTCGCCTTCGGCGTGATGTTCGTCAAGGGCTCGGTGCGCGTGAACCTGCCGAAGTTCTTCCGCGTGACCACCGTCATTCTGTTCTTCGTGGCCGCTCAGCTCATCATCAGCGGTCTTCATGAACTCTCCGAGACCGGCGCGCTTCCCTCCAGCCGCCGCGAGATGGCGCTGATCGGCCCGATCGTGCGCAACGACATGTTTTTCTTCGTCACCATCCTGGCGTTGGCTGCCCTGATGGTCCTGATGGAATGGCGGCGGCGCGCTCCCCTGCCCGAGGCGGGCGCCTCGCGCGCTGAGAGCCGCATGCAGGAATGGAGCCAGCGGCGCGAGCGGCTGTGGATGGCGGCCGTCTATGCCAGCTCGTTCCTTTTCATCGTGCTGGTCACCGCCGAGTTCATCTACACCCGCAGCGCGTCGGCGCTCACCAAGCCTGTTGAACTCTCATTCACGGAAGGAAAGATCCGCATCCCGCTGGCGGAGGTTTCCGATGGCGCTCTGCACCGCTACCAGGTGCGCATCGGCAATGCCAGCGTGCGTTTTCTGCTTGTCCAGAAACCGGACGGCAATGTCGCCACAGTGGCCGATGCCTGCCAGATCTGCGGTTCCGCCGGCTTCTCGCGGGGCAGCATGGGTTTGGTCTGCCGCAACTGCGCCTCCCCCATCAACTCCATGGCGCTCGGCCAGCCGGGCGGATGCAATCCCCTGCCCTTGCGCGCCATCGTCGCCAACGGCAGCGTGACCCTCACCGAGACCGACATCGCCTCCGTGGCCCCGCACTTCGAGGAGTGAGATGTTCGCCCGCCTGCTCGTGCAATCCTTCCGCCGGCAGCGCCGCCGGAAGCTGCTCGCGGGCACAGCGGTGGCGCTCGGGGTCGCGATCGCCACAGCCATGCTCGCCGTCTCCACCGACATCGGCGACAAGATGGGCCTCGAGCTGCGCACCTATGGCGCGAACATCCTCATCGTGCCGGACGAGGACACGCTCGACGTCGAGCTGGGCGGGGTCAACCTCAAGCCCGCGGGCGCGGGCGCGTACCTGAGGGAATCCGACCTGCCTCGCATCAAGAGCATCTTCTGGCGGCACAATATCCTCGGTTTTGCGCCGTTCCTGCCGGTCAACACCGAGATCGGGGTCAACGGACGCAGCGAATCCGTCGAGATCATCGGAACCTACTTCTCGCGGACGCTCACCTTCGGCAACGAGAGCTTCGCCACAGGCGTGCGCACGACGCACCCCTGGTGGAGGGTCTCAGGGACGTGGCCCGAAGACACCGGCGCCTCCGAAGCCCTGGCGGGCACAGCGCTCGCACGTCGTCTCGGGATCAAGGCAGGCGACACGCTGATGCTCAGCGGCCACCCCGTGCGAATCAGCGGGATCCTCGATGCAGGTGGCACGGAGGACAATACGCTGGTGGCTCCGCTGGCGCTGGCGCAGGCGGTCGCCGGGCGCCCGGGCGCCGTCCGCAAGGTGTTCGTGAGTGCACTGACCAAGCCTGAGGATGAATTTGCGCGTCGCGATCCCGCCTCTCTGACTCCCGCCCTGCGCGATCGCTGGTACTGCACTCCCTACGCGAACTCCATCGCGTTCCAGCTGAATGAAGCCCTGCCGCATGCGCACGCCGAGCAGATCCGCCAGGTGGCGCAGAACGAGGGCATCGTGTTGACCAAGATCCGCGGACTGATGCTGCTGGTCACGCTGGCTGCGCTGCTGGCTTCCGTGCTTTCGGTCTCGGCCGCCAACGCCACGGCAGTGCTGGAGCGGCGCCGCGAGGTCGGCCTGATGAAGGCCATCGGCGCGGGGAGAACCACGATCGCGCTCCTGTTCCTGAGCGAAGCGAGCCTGCTTGCACTCATCTCCGGCAGCGTAGGGTTTGCAGGCGGCATGCTGCTGGCGCAACAGGTCGGACGCTCCGTCTTCCAGAGCGCGATCTCAGTCCAGCCAGTGCTCTTCCCTATTCTCCTGCTGGTCGCGGGACTTGTGGTCTGGACCGGCAGCCTGGCGTCCATCCGCAGCGCACTCAAACTCGACGCCGGTGTGGTCCTGCGAGGTGATGCGTGAGCCGAGCGGGCATGCAATTACGCCTTCTGCTGCGCTCGGCGCTGGCCCGCAACCGGCGCGCGCACTCGATGACCGCCATGCTGGCCGCCATGGTAGCCACCGCCGCCGCCACAACTTTGCTCACGCTGTATGCCGGCGTGGACGCCCCGATGCATCGGGAGCTTCGCGCCTATGGCGCCAACATCATCATCAAGGCGGCTGATGGGCACGTGCTGACCAGTGACGCGCAACAAAGCGTTGACAAGCTTCTTGGGAGCCGCGGCCGATCGGCTGCCTATGGGTATGCGTTCGCTCGGAGCGCTGCCGGCACCCCCATTGTGGTTGCCGGCGCCGACATGGATACGGTGCGCAGCATGAACCCGTGGTGGTCGGCATCCGGTTGGCCCACCAAGGGGCAAGCGCTCTTGGGGGTGCGCGCCGCGCAAGTGCTTTCGCCTCACGGCGAGGCCTTCGACCTCGAGTATCAGGGGCGTGCTGTCCATCTCACTCCAGCGGGCGCACTACACACTGGCTCCGCTGAAGACAGCCGCGTCTACCTGCCGCTGGCGGACTTCACCGCATGGACGGGCCTCGGCCCCTCCGTGCTCGAGGTTTCTGCCACAGGTCCGCCCCCCGAGACCGAATCATTGTTGAGGCAGCTTGCGCAGGCCCTGCCGGAGACCGAAGTGCGGCCGATCACGAGGATCGCCGCCGCTGAGACCCGCGTGCTGGAGAAAACCCGCAACGCCCTGCTGGCGGCGGTACTCGCGATCGTGGCAACCAGCCTGCTCTGCATGCTGGCTACGCTGACCGCCTCGATCCTCGACCGCCGCCGCGACTTCGCATTGATGAAGGCCCTCGGCTCCGGACAGCGCGCGGCCAACCTGCTGTTCGCCACCGAGTCTGCGGTGCTGGGTTTTGGCGGGGCATTGTTCGGCTACGGAGCGGGCAGCGCACTTGCCGGCTGGATCGGAAAAGTGAACTTCAACGCGGCCATCACACCTCAGCTCTCCGTCCTTCCGCTGGTCGTCGCGGGCGGCGTTGCGCTCGCGTTGCTCGCCACGTTGGTGCCGATCGCGCTGCTGCGCGGCATCGAGCCGGCTGCTATTCTGAAGGGAGAGTGATGGCCATCGAACTGGAGAACGTGAGCAAGGTTTACGCCGCGCAAGCGGACGGTTCCGGCGCGGTGCGCGCGCTCGACGGCATCACGCTGCGCGTGGAGCCGGGCGAGTGGCTGGCGGTGATGGGACCCTCGGGCTCAGGGAAATCGAGCCTGGTGAACCTTATCGGATGCCTGGACCGGCCGACCTCCGGCAGCATCCGCATCGGCGGTGAAGACCTCTCGAAACTGAACGCGCAGCAGCTCGACCGTTTCCGGGCGGAGAAGGTCGGCTTCATCTTCCAGCAGTACCACCTGATCCCTTACCTGACGGCGCTGGAGAACGTGATGCTGGCGCAGTACTTCCACAGCATGACGGACGAGAAGGAGGCGCTGGACGCCCTTGAGAAGGTCGGACTCAATGGCCGCGCCAAGCACCTGCCGGCGCACCTCTCCGGCGGCGAGCAGCAGCGAGTGTGCATCGCGCGCGCGCTCATCAACGATCCGAAGATCGTCCTTGCGGACGAGCCCACCGGCAACCTCGACGCCATGAACGAGGAGCTGGTGCTGCGGCTGCTGCGCCAGTGCCAGGCGCAGGGACGCACCATCATCATGGTCACCCACGACCCGGTGGTGGCCCGCCTGGCCGACCGGCGCATCGAGCTTCATCACGGACGCATCGCGGCCCAGGAGACCTTCTCGTTCTCCGACGAGGAGCAGTTCGACGAAGTTCTGGAGGAGATCTGGACGCTCCGCGAGAACGGCGAGCCTGCTGAGGTAGGGCGCATGCAGGTCTCAGGCCCTCTGCCGGTTGCTCTGGCGGTGGAGAAGCTTACGGAATTGGGCTTTCTTCGGCTCAGCCCACACGCCCTGGCAGCGCCGCACCAGCACAAAGACGTCCTCAACCGCTGCCACGAAACGCTCAACCCAACCGGCGAAGTGCCCGAGCACGGCGACCGCATGATCGAATTCACGGAACGCGGGCGCGAACGCGCCTCCAGCATCATCCGCCGCCACCGTCTGGCGGAACGCCTTTTCACCGAGACGCTGCACATCGAGAACGAGGCCGAGATCGAGCAGCAGGCCTGCAAGTTCGAGCACATCCTCTCCGCCGAGGCCACCGACAAGATCTGTGCCTTCCTCGGACACCCACGCACTTGCCCGCACGGCAGCCCGATCCCTCCCGGACCTTGCTGCTCCACGCGCAAGTAGCCGTCGTCTCCACGCAACCGATGTTGTTAGAGAAAACTACCGCTGGTCGATAGGAATGTACGGGTTGGGATAAGCCGGCCCGATGTAATCGGCGCGCGGGCGGATGAGACGGTTGTCGTCAAGCTGCTCGATGACGTGCGCCGTCCAGCCGCTGATGCGCGAGACCGCAAAGATGGGCGTGAACAGGTCCACGTCAATGCCCAGCGCGGTATAGGTCGAGGCCGAGTAAAAATCCACGTTGGCGTTGAGCCGCTTCTCGCGCTTGATGAACTCCTCGATCTTGTGCGACATCTCGAACCACTTGCCCATGCCCGACGACTTGCCCAGGTCCTCGGACATCTTGCGAAGGTGTGTGGCGCGCGGGTCTTCGGTGTGGTAGACGCGGTGCCCCATGCCCGGCACTTTCTTCTTCGCCGCCAGCATGCCGCGGACGTGCTCGACGGGGTCGGCGCCGGCCTTATCCATGGCGACGAGCATGCGCATCACGTCCTCGTTGGCGCCTCCGTGCAGCGGGCCTTTGAGGGCGCCGATGGCGCTGGTGATGCAGGAATGCATGTCTGAGAGCGTCGCCGCGGTCACGCGCGCGGCGAAGGTCGAGGCGTTCAGCTCGTGGTCGGCGTGCAGAATGAGAGCGATGTCCAGCGCCTTCTCCGCCGTCGCCGAGGGCTTCTCGCCGTTGAGCTGCAACAGGAAGTTGGCAGCGTGGGAGAGCGAGGTGTCCGGCGCCACCACAGGCTTGCCTTTGCGGATGCGGTCGTAGGCCGCCACGACCATCGCCAGGTGCGAGGTCAGCCGCAGGCTCTTGCGTACGTTGGCGTCGGGGTCATTTGCGGTCTCACTCGGCTCGTGGAAGGTACGCGCCCAGTCCGCGGTCCGCCACCCTTCCATCCAGG
>JACXTT010006678.1_pt1 | contig 16430 bp, 17 predicted proteins | sample 9270951 | NCBI WGS metagenome assembly JACXTT01 (sample SAMN15532306, study PRJNA645909) | rock metagenome | isolation source: weathered quartz diorite | place: Puerto Rico | collected 2017-06-21 | reverse complement strand
TCAAGAGCGTCGAAGCGCTGCTGCGGCGTGGAGAGCGCCCACGCCGGAAATGCGGCGTGCGCAGCGCCGATCGCCTCGCTTGCCTGCTTTTGCGTGGCGCGCGCGTAGCGGCCGATGACGTCGCGCGTGTCGGACGGATTGGTGTTGGCGTATTCGCCGGCGCCCTCGGCCCACGCGGCGTTGATGAAGTTGCCGTATACCTTGGGTCTGTCCATAGTCTCCTCGGAGGAAGGGCATCATAGCGGCTCCGGAACCGCGATTGCGCGCCGGCTGTCCCACCGGCATGCGGCTGATGAGCATCGTGCTGGCGCTCGCGGCGACCGGCGCCTTTGCCCAGGGCGAGACGGTGGTGGCGCCCGTGCCGGCGAAGCAAATGCAGCCCGGCTACGGCGTGGTTGAAAGCGTGACGCCGGTGCGCGTCGTGCCCGAGCGCTCGGCGGCGACGGACGAGCGCTCGAAACCGGTGTACCGCGTCGCCGTGCGCATGCCCGACGGCAGCGTTCAGTACCGGGACCTCGACCGGCCGGAATTCAAGGTCGGGGACAACGTGCTCCTCACCAACGCTGGCGACATCGTGCCCGACTAGGTATCGTTACGGCCGGGAGGCCGAATAATGAAGCCGTTAACAATCTGGGCGGCGGCGATGGCCGCCGTTTTCTTGTTCAGCGCGCAGGCCATGGCCGTCACTTTCGTCTATGTGTCGAACGCCGAGGAAGGCGACATCGGCCTTTACCTGATGCAGCCGGATGGCAGGCTGAAGCCCGGGCCGCGCTTCAATGCGGACAAGCTGGTGATGCCGATGGCCGTGAGCCGCGACAAGCGCTTCCTCGTCGCCGCGGTGCGCACGCAGCCCTACCTCGCCTACACCTATAGCATCCATCGCTCGAGCGGCGCGCTGCAGCTCGTGAGCACCGGACCGCTTGCCGAGAGCTTCCCGTACATCTCGTTCGACCGCACGTCACGCTGGCTCTTCGGCGCGTCCTACGGCGCGAACCTCGCGAGCGTCAATCCAGTGGGCCCGGATGGGCGCATTGGCGAGCCGGTGCAGGTGATCCCCACCGCGCGCAACGCACACGCAATACACCCGGATCGGACGAACCGCTTCGTCTTCGTGCCCCATCTGGGCACAGATCAGATATTCCAGTTCCTGTTCGACGAGAAAACGGGAAAGCTCACCGCGAATACGCCGCCGGTGCTGCAGCTCAAAGCGGGCAGCGGGCCGCGGCATCTGCAGTTCTCCGCGGACAACCGCTTCGTCTATCTGCTGAACGAGCTCACGGCGACGGTGACGACGCTCGCGCTCGATGCGAAAACCGGGTGGCTGAGCGAAGTCAGCTCCACCTCGATCCTGCCGCCCGAGAGCAAGCTGCGGCCGGGCGCGCCGCGGCCCTCGCCCGGGCGCAACGTGGACAACGATATCTGGGCGTCCGACCTGCACCTTACGCGCGACGAGCGCTTTCTCTATGCCGCCGAGCGCACCAGCAGCACGATCAATACGCTGCGCCTCGACAAGGAGACCGGCAAGCTGACGTATGTCGGCAGCACGCCGACCGAGAAGCAGCCGCGCGGCTTCGCCATCGGCCCGGCCGGGCGCTACATGGTCGTCGCGGGCGAGAAGTCGGACACCATCTCGTCCTACGCGATCGAACCCCTTACGGGCGCGCTCAGGCTGATCGGCAAGTATCCGACCGGCAAAGGCTCCAACTGGATCGAGATCGTCGCGTACGACTAGCGGAAGCCTTCTCTTGCGCGCGACACGGTGGCATGCACGATGAGCGCGGTCGCGCCGAGGAACGCGGCGAGGCCTAGTGTCCCGCGCTTGAAGGCGGAAAAGAGGAGGAGCCCGGTTCCGGCGAGCGCCTCGAGCGGTGCTGGTCTCATGCCCGCATGAACGCAAGCAGCGCGCCGAGTCCGATCATTCCCTGGGTCGCGCGGCTCTACCGGCCGCCGGAGCCTTATGCCTACATGCTGATCCGCGTCGCCACCGGGGCGATCTTCATCCCGCACGGCGTGCAGAAGCTTTTCCTGGGTGGGGCGCACACGGTCGGCACATTCGGCCTCGGTGCGCTGGAGCTGGTCGGCGGGCTGCTCCTGGTCTTCGGCATCCTGGTGCGGCCGATTGCGCTCGCGCTCGCCATCGATGTGCTGCTGGTAATCAGCGCCAACTTCGCCAAGGGGTGGTTGTGGACGCGTGGCGGCGTGCAGTACCACACCTTCCTGCTCGGCATGTGCATCGCGCTTCTCGTCGGCGGCCGCGGGCGCTATGCCGTGGGCTACTGGCCCAAGCTCGCCTACGACGCCGCGTCGAAGGCGCTGAACGAGAGGCTCGTGCCGATCGCCTACGCGCTGGCGCGCGTGTGGTTCGCGCTGCTCATCCTGCCAAGCGGCTACGAGAAGGTGTTCGAGCACGGCGCGGCGCGCATCGCCGCGGGCAACGTGCTGAAGACCGGCTTCTATCCGCCGCTGTTCTGGGCGTGGGTGGTGGCGCTGCTTGAGTTCTGCGGCATGATCCTGCTCGCGCTGGGACTGGGCACGCGCCTCGTCGCCTTCATGATGGCGATCGAGCTCGGCGTGATCGTGGTCGCCATCCAGGCGCCGAACGGCTGGTTCTGGACCTCGCGCGGCACGGAGTTCGCGCTCCTCCTGTTCCTCGTCTGCGTCGCTTTCGTCATCGGCGGGGGCGGCCGCTACTCGCTCGATCGGCGCCTGGGCCGGGAGTTCTAGGCCTGCGGATTGCTACGGCTACTGCGCTCTCACCACACGAGGACGCAGATGACGCCGGCGGCTCGGCGACCACGCGCCGGCCTGAGCCGGCGGTCGACTCGCAAGGCCAGCCGATCCGCACCCCGCTGCAACGCGTCGCAATCAAGATGGATCAGTCGGGCGACATCCTGTACTTCGACACCGAGGCGACCGACCTGCGGCCCGGCATGCGCGTCGAGCTAACGGCGACGGCATGATCAAGAAGCTGTAGTAATTTCACTTGCCGAGCAGGTAGAGCTGCCACAGGTCGCGCCGGCTCACGCGCAGCACGGGGTGCAGCGCAAGGAGGCCGGTGCGGCCGACGCTCTTCTCGAGGTAGCCGAGCTCGGCCAACTTCTCGCGCGTCGCCTCATCGGGCGGCACGTCGAAGCCGTTCTCGCGCGCGAGCAGCACGCCTTTGGCGCGCAGCGCGAGCTCGGTGTGCAGGCGCAGATAGCACAGCATGTCGGCGACCACCGGCCCGTGGAAGCGCGCTTTCAGCTCATGCAGGTAGCGCCCGATCGGCGAGTCGGCGAGCCGGCCCGAGTTGATGAGCTCGAGCATCTCGGCGTCGGCGTCGAAGCCGCGGCCGAGCCACTCGCCAAGCGCTGCGTCGCTGCGCGCGAACACCGCCCACAGCACGAGCGGCAGCACGAACACGATGCCGAGCGTCGCCTGCAGCGGCCAGACCAGGAAATGGTTGAACGCCGAGTGCAGCAGCACGGCGAGCGCATAGCCCGGCAGGAGCGCGCGCCACCAGCCGCCGCCGCGCTCGAGCATGGCGAGCGCGAGCACCGCGAAGCTCGCCGTCGCGCCGCCGTGCATGAGCGCGGTACCGAATCCGCGCACCACCCAGGTGCCGAGCGCCGAGCTCGGCTTCAGCGCGAGGTAGTCGAGGTTCTCGACCATCGCGAAGCCCGTGCCGACGGCAAAACCGAAGATCGCCGCGTCCACCAGGAAGCCGATGCGATGCGTGCGGATCAGCGCGGCGATCACCAGCGCCTTCAGCGCCTCCTCGATGAGCGGCGCGACGTAACGGGTGTAAGTCGCGAACTCCACGTGTGGCAGAAGCGCGGCGTTCACCGCGTAGGCAGCGCCGGCGGCGAGCATCCCGGCGAGCACCACGCCGACGACTGCGCGCAGCCGCACCAGCTTGTAGCTGTCGAGCACCACCAGCACCGCCAGGAAGGCGGCGACTGGCAGCAGGGCGAGCGCCGGGCGCAGCACTTCGGCCATCACATGATCTTCAGCGAAATCATCCACTCGTCTCCGCTGCGCGCGCCGGCGCGGTAGCCGACCGCGTAGCCGGCCGAGAGCGTCATCTCGTACCAGTGCAGCACGCTGAATCGCAGGTCGAGCTGCGCGCCGATGTTAGCGTAGCGCGTGCGGCTCGCCGGGTTGCCTGGATCGGTCCATAGCGCGGCTGCGAAAACCGCCGGCCGCAGCCACGCGAGATGGAAAGCCGGCGTGCCGACCGACTCGAACACGTACGGCGGCAGGTTCGCTTCCAGCATGTGGCGCGTGAAGCTGCGGCCGCTGATCTCGTTCAGCCCGAAGCCCGGGAAGGCGTACCACTCGCGATAGCGCTTCTCGCTGCGCGCATCGACATAGTTGTTGCCGTAGCCGCCGATGAAGAAGTTCGCGTACGGATTGGAGCGCTCGCCGTTCGCGACGCCGGCGGCGTTGCGCAGCCAGAGCGACGAGTGACCGATGGGCAGCGCGACGCCGACGTCCAATCCGCCGCGCAGCTGCGGGATGGTCCGATTCTCGGCGTGGTTGCCGAGAAGCACGACGTTCGCCAACCAGCCCTTCTCGTCATCGACCGCGCCGCGCGACTTGCGTGTGTCCGTGTAGTAGAGGCCCGCCTCGGCCGTGAGGAGCCGCGGCGAGGTGGCGCGGATGTTCTGCGCCTCGGGCAGCGCGTCGAGGTTGTGGTAGTACGCGATGTCGCTCTTCAGATCGAGGCGGCGCGGCTCATCGTAGATCAGCGCGCGATCGTAGCCGCCGTCCATCTGGAAGCCGCGCCGGCTGCGGATCGTGGGACCGAAGAGATCGTAGAAGTCCGACCGGTTCCACGCCGCGCCGGCATGCCAGCCGAGATAGTTGTAGCGCGCGTCGACGTGGCCGCGCTCGTTGCCGGGCAGATCATGCGAGGGCGTGAACGCCGCGGTGACGCCGATGGTGGCGAGGCCAAGCGGATCGTCGATGTGCGCGTGCAGCCCGAGGCCGGCATGGTGCTTGTAGCCCTGCAGCACCGGGTAGGCGCTCTGCAAGCCGAGGCGCTTGAGCGGCAGGTATGCCCCGCGCTCGGTGACGAGCGATTCGTCGTCCACCGTGCTCGGCGGCGGCACTTGCCAGGTCGTGACGACCGGATGGAGACGCGCGACCTCGGCGCCGAGGAAAGTGATGGCGCTTACGTCCTTCAGCGGCCGCGGCTCGATCAGCGCCGGCGCGAAGCCGGCGGCGGTGTAATCGAAGACGATGAGCCGCCCGTCGGCGAGCGGCACCGGGCGGAAGTAGCCGAGCTCGGCGTTCGACACCGCCTCGACCTCGCCGGTCGCGACTTCGTAGCGGAAGATGTTGGAGACGCCGGTGTAGTAGCTCGAGCCGTAGAGATAGCGCCCGTCGGGCGAGAAGACGAAGTTCTCCGGCACCGACTGGCCGAACCTGAATTCGCTAAGCGGCTCGACATTTCCCGCGAGGATGCGCTCGAGCGGCCATACGCGCAGGAACTGCTCGCCGCTCACATCGGCGATCGATGCCGAGAGCAGCCGGCCGTCGGGCGAGATGTCGAGATCGTAGGGCACCACCCCGTATGGGAACGTGTGGACCTGGTGCCATTCGGTGTACGGCGCCGGGATGCGCACCAGCGTCGCAAGCCCGCTCTCGTGCCGCACGCCGATGAGCGAGCGGTCGGCGCGATCGTAGACCAGCTCGCCGATGCGCGCGTCCTTCAGGAGCAGCGTCTCCTTTCCCGTGTCGACGTTTACGCTCATCACGTCGCGCAGCGCGTGGTGATCGTTCGAGTAGAAAAGCGTGCGGCTCGCCGGATCCCAGGCGAGCCCGGTCACCTTGTAGAGCAGCGTGTCCTTCAGGTCCGCGATGCGCCGCAGCGCGCCGGTTCTCGTATCCAGGGCACCCAGATGGGCTACAACGCCCGGGTAATCGAACGCGCCGTAGAGCACGCCGTTGTCGTAGTAGGCGCGCGAGGTCGAGCCCACGGCGGTAGCGACAAGCGCTCGGTGCGGCGTGATCGGCTGCTCGCGCACCTGGCGGAGGTTGCGCTCCTGGAAGTCGCGCTCGAAGGCGATCCAGTCCTGCCAGGCGCGCTCAAGCGTCATGCCATAGACATGCTCGAACTGATCCGCGTAATGCCGGCGGCTGTCCGGATCGCGGCGCAGCCACTGGATGATCTTGTCCGGCCCGTGCGCGTGCGCGAGCCAGGTGAAGAAGCGCGTGCCGTACAGGTACGCGTTGGCGCCGACCTGGAAGTCGATGCGCGTGCCGCGCGATTCCAGCCCGAGCGGGTCGTAGAACGGCGCGCCGTCGCGCACCATCGCACGGAACACCATCTCGTAGAAGCCGCTTTGCGCGCGCCCGAGCCCGCCCGCCATCCACGTCTCGAGGAAGCTCGCCGCGCCCTCGGTCTGCCAGCGCGGCACGGTAAAGCGCGGCACCGTGAGATAGCTGTAGAGGAGCGTCTCGGGATGCGGCTGCTGCGGAAACACCTTGCCGCCGAAGCGCCGCCGCCAGCGCCGGTCTTCCTCCGAGGCGATATCCGACGTAGCGATGTGCACCAGCTCGTGGTTCAGGGTGGAGTAGAAGCGCTCGCTCGCCGTGTAGGTCTCGAATGCGTAGGAGACGGGCGCGACATCGAAGCGCAGCGTGTTGCGCGGCAGCGGCGTCGCCGAGGCATTGCCGTAGTCAGTGAAATCCTTGAGGAAAAGCGTAGTGCGCTCGTAGGGCTCCCAGCCGAGCACGCGCCGCTCCCAGGCGAGCGCGTTGGTGAAGGTGCGCACGGCGTGGGGCACGAGGTAGCCGAGCGCCGGCTCGAAATAGATCAGGCGCAGGTCGGGCGTCTCGACGTAGGAGAGCCCGAGCGGACTCACCTCGGCCGCGTGAGCGGCCGCGGCAAACGCGAGCGCAAGGCCGGCAATGCCGCTGCGGATGCCTTCCTCCCCCCAAAATGAAACCGCCGGCACGCGGCCGGCGGTTGTGGTGCTTATCGCGCCTTTGCGGCGGCGCTTATTTTGCCTGCGCGGCGGCAGCCGCCCGCGCAAAGGCCTGCGGCGCGGCCGAGAGCGCGTTGAGCGCCATCCTGTCCGCCGCCACCGCGGCGAACGTCTGCGGCGCCCGTGACAGCGCGGCGAAGGCGGCCGGGTGCGCGGCCATCGCGCTGAAGGCGTTTGCATTGGCGAGCGCCTGCATCGCGGCAGGGAGGGCGGAGAGCGCCTGGAACGCGCTGGCGTTGGCCGCGACCGCCGCAAAGACCTGGGGTCGGGCCTGGATCGCCGCCATGGCGGTGCTGTCGGCTGCGAGCTTCTGGAACGCCTGGGTCTTAGCCGCCATTGTGGCAAAGGCATGCGCGTCGGCGGCGTAGCGAGCGAAAGCATCCGGGCGCGCGGCGATCGCCGCGAACGCCTCGGGATGCAACGCGAGCGCCTGGAACGCCTGCGCGTTGGCCGCCATCGCCGCGAAAGCCGCCGGCTCGCGCGACATGGTGGCGAATGCGTGCACGTTCGCCGAGAACGCCTGCAGCGCCTCAGGATTCGCCGCGAGCGTCTGGAAGCTCGGATCGCGGACGAGTTTCACGACCACGTCGCTCTGCAGCGCCTGGGCCACCGACTGGTCGGCGAGCTTGACGTCCTGCGCGCCCACCTGCTGCTCGGCACGATAGCGCTGCGCCGGCGTGACGGTGCCGGTGAGGTTGTCGCCCCTCGGCGGGATATCGAAGTAGTAGCTCGCGGCGCCGACAAGCGCCAGGCCGACGACTGCAACGCCGATCCATGTCGCGCTTTTGCGCGCGGCCGGGCTGGCTGGCTGGTTCATGTGTTTCCTCCCCTGTGAAGGTGTGGCGCCAGATTAGCCCATTTGTCCGGCGCCCGGGGGTGCTTGCGCTACGCGCCGGCAGGGTGATGCGTCACTCGGCCGCAGGCTGGATATCGAAGATCTGGTCGAAGCCCGAGTACTGGAAGATGTCGCGCAGGTGCCGGTTGACTTCAGTGAGGCGCAGCTTTCCGCCCGCCGCCATTAGCCTTTTCTGCGTCTTGAGCAGCACGCCGAGGCCGGCGCTCGAGATGTATTCGAGCGCCCTGCAGTCGAGCGTGACCGTGCCTTGGAGCTTATCTAGATAGGCCTGCACGGTCTGGCATTGCGCCGCATCAAAGCGTCCGGCAATCCGCACCATGCCCGGCGCGCCGGCCTCAATGGACAGCATCGCTTCCCCCCAGCGAAAACGTGATGCGACCTGCGCGCTCTTCGCGCGAATAGCGGTACTCGAGCGTATCGACGAGCGCGCGCACGAGGTGCAGCCCGAGCCCTCCCGGCTCGCGGCGCTCGAGCGGTGCGCCAACATCCGGCTGCGGCGCGCTCTGCGGATCGAAGTACTCGGCATCGGGATCGGTGAGCGTGACGCGCACGCCGCGTCCAACGCGGCGGATGTCGATGCTCATCATCGTGTCGCTCGCGCGGCCGTACTTCACGATGTTGGTGAAGAGCTCCTCGATCACGAGGTCGACCGTGCGGCGCAGCTCGGGCTGCGCCACCGTCTCGGCATTGAAAGCGAAGATCTGCGCCAGCGACTCGATGCTGCGGCTGAACGCGCGCCGCGCGCCGGGCTGCTCGCGCTTGACGAGCACCATGGTCATGTCGTCGGCCTGCGGCGCCTCGCCGGCGAACGCCTGCGCCGCGCGCAGGAGCTCCGCGGCGAGCTCCGCCATCGGCGCGTCGTGCCGCTCGGCAATCAGCCGGCGCACGCGCTCGGCGCCGAACTGCTCGCCGCGCGCGTTTTCGCATTCGTAGATGCCATCCGAAATGAGCGCCAGCACATCGCCCGGCTCGAGCGCAAGCGTGGTCGCCGGACGCAGCCGTTCGAGCGGCATTGCGGCGAGCGGGAAGCTCGTCGGCTTGGACTCCTCGAAGCTCGCGCGCTGCGCGCGGTAGCAGAGGATCGGTGCCTGGCCGCCGCTGTGAAAGCGCAGCCGGTGCGTCGCCGGATCGAGCAGGCCGATGAATGCGGTGATGAAGCGGTCGGCGGGCAGCCGCTCGGCGAGCTGGTTGTTCACGCTGCGGTAGGCGAGCTCGAGATCCGCGCCGAGCCGCAGCGCCATGCGCAGCATCGCGTGCATCTGGGTCACCGAAAGCGCCGGGCCGATGCCGTGGCCGGTCGCGTCGCCGAGCACGATGAGCAGCCCCTGGTCCGTGAGCGCGAGATCGTAGGTGTCGCCGCCCGTGAGATCGGCGGGCCGGAACGTGCCGTAGAGATCGTAGCCGGGCACCTGCGGCATGGCGGCAGGCAGCGTACTCATCTGCACGACGCGCGCGGTCTCCATCTCGCGGCGCAGCTTCTCGGCCTCGATCACCTGCTGCATCATCAGCGTACGCTGCAGTGCTACCGCGCACTGCGCGGCAAGCACGCCGCCGAGCGCCTCGTCGCCGGTGTCGAACACGCCGTGGCTCTTGTTCAGCACCTGCATCACGCCCACCAGCGCTCCCTTGTGATCGATGAGCGGCAGCGCCAGCAGGCAGCGCGTGCGGTATCCGCTCTTCCGGTCAACGCTCGGATCGAAGCGCGCATCGGCGTAGCAGTCGGGCACATTGATCAGCTGCCGCGTGCGCGCGCAGGTGCCGACGATGCCGACGCCGGCCGCGAGACGCACCGGCGCGATGTCGGAGGCGACGCGCAGCACCAGCTCGTCGGTCTCGGAGTCGTAGAGCCAGACAGAGGCGCGCTCGGCGCCGAGCACTTGCATCGCCGCGTCCACCACCTCGGCGAGCATCGTCGTGAGGTCGTAGGGCGCCGCCAGCTTCGCGGCGAGCGCGAGGATCGGCTCGAGATTCATCCCGGGCAGCCCGACGCTCCGCCTATTCGACCTTGACGCCGCGCGCCCGCACGACCTTCACCCATTGCTCGTACTCGCGCGTGATGAGCGCGCTCAGCGCCGCGGGCTTGCTCGCCACCGCGATGCAGCCCTGGGCGAGTAGCTGGTCCTTCATCTCCGGCGTGGTGATCACCGCGGCCACCTCGCGCTGGATGCGATCGACGAGGCCGCTCGCCATGCCGGCCGGGCCGAGGAGCGCGTACCAGAAGTCGATTTCGTAGCCGGGCAGCCCCGCTTCGGCGGTCGTGGGCACATCGGGCAGTGTCGGATAGCGGCTCGGTCCGGCCGCGGCCAGCGCGATGAGCCGGCCGTTCCTCAGGTGCTGATAGGCCGAGATCGGCGTCGCATAGGTGATCTGGATCTCGCCGGCGAGGACCGCCGTCATCGCCAGCGCGATGCCCTTGTAGGGCACGTGCACCATCTCGATCCCGGCGAGCTGCTGCATCAGCTCGCCGGCGAGATGCACCGTCCCGCCGACGCCGGAAGAGCCGTACTTGATCTCGCCCGGGTGCGCCTTGGCATACGCGATCAGCTCGCGCAGCGATTTCGCGGGCAGCGCGGGATTCGCGAGGATCAGCGCCGGGCCGGAACCGACGAGCGTGATGGCGCTGAAGTCCCGGTTGATGTCGAAGGGCAGCTTCGAGACCGCGGCGTTGCTCGCATGCGACGAGAACGTCATGAGGAGCGTGTAGCCGTCGGGCGCGCTGCGCGCGACCAGCTCGGCGGCGATGTTGCCGGAGGCGCCGAGCTTGTTCTCGACCACGATCGCCTGGCTCCAGCGCTCGCCGAGCTTCTGCGCCAGCAGCCGCGCGATGATATCTGTGCCGCCGCCGGGCGCGAAGCCGACCACGATGCGCACCGGCTTCGCTGGGTACGGTTGCGCCCAGGCGACAGTGGCAAGCAGCGCAAGCGCGAGCAACAGCCGGTGCATTGCCGTATCGTAGCCGCACCTCACCGGAGGAGGGTGCCATGGCTCATACCGGCGGCTGCCTGTGCGGCGCCATACGCTATACGGTCGATGCGCCGCTTGCCGAGCTGCGCGCGTGCCACTGCACCGATTGCCAGCGCGCGTCCGGCGCGCACGGCGCCGTGGTGGCGTTCGTGCGCGCCGAGAATTTCAGGCTGCTGCGAGGCACGCCGAAGCGCTACGCCAAGAAGGCCGACAGCGGCCGCACCCTGATGCGCTACTTCTGCGGCGAGTGCGGCTCGTCGCTCTACAGCCACCGCGAGACCATGCCGGAGGTGATCGGCGTGCGCGCCGGGACGCTCGACGATTCGTCCCGGCTCCGGATCACCGGGCACATCTGGACGAAGAGCGCGCCGCCCTGGTCCTACATCGACCCGGCGGCGAAGCAGGTGCCCGGCCAGCCCGAGGCACCGCCGCAAATCTCGGCGTAGGCACGCGCCAGCCAGGCCGAAGGCAAGCTGCAGAAAGGCGTCGGCGACCTCAAGAACATCGCCAACAAGGACAAGCAGCAGTGACAGAATCCGTTTTTTCCACCCCGGGAGGAGCGCATGGCCAAGGGCTATCTGGTCACTACCTACCGCAAGATCAATGACCAGCAGAAATGGGCCGCGTACGCCAAGCTGGCCGGACCGGCAATCGAGAAAGCCGGCGGGCGCTTCATCGTGCGCGGCTCGCCGGCGCAGGTCTACGAGAAGGGCGTGAAGGAGCGCGTGGTGATCGTCGAGTTCGACAGCGTCCAGAAGGTGATCGCCGCGCACGACAGCCCGGACTACCAGCAGGCGCTGAAGGCGCTCGGCAACGGCGCCGAGCGCGACATGCGCGTCGTCGAGGGCGTCGGCTGAGCCCTGTAGTCGCCCCCGCGAAAGCGGGGGCCCAGTCTCATCCCGCCTGGTAGGAGAGATCCCTCCACTCGGGGTTCGTCTGCTCAATCAGTTGGATCTTCCACGCGCGATTCCATTTCTTGATGCGTTTCTCGCGCTGGATCGCCTGGTACATGTCGGCGTGCAGTTCGAAGTACACGAGCGTTTTTACGCCGTACTTCTGGGTGAAACCATCGACCATCCCCAACCGATGCGCTTCAATGCAGCTTGCCAGGTCGCTCGTCACGCCTATGTATAGCGTGCCGTTGCGCTTGCTCGCGACGTGCGGGCGCGGCCGGCGTTGACCAATAAGGACTGGGCCGCGCTTTCGCGGGGACGACGAATCGCCGCGTATCCCTAGGCGGCGGCCGGCGCGAGGCCCGCGCGCTCGCGCGGCGGCCGCTCGTCCATCAGCCACTGCAGCGTGAACGCGGTGATGCCGATGACGATCAGCGCGCCCCACGCGACGTTGTAGCTGCCGGTGCGGTCGTAGACGATGCCGCCCATCCAGGCGCCGAAGAACGAGCCGACCTGGTGAGAGAGGAACACGATGCCGTAGAGGGTGTTGAAGTGCACGAGGCCGAACACGCGCCCGATGATCCCGGTGACCAGCGGCGCGACGCCGAGCCACAGCAACCCCATCGCCGACGCGAACACCAGCGTGGACGTCGCGGTCACCGGCACGAGCAGGAACCCCACGATGAAGAGCGTGCGCAGCAGGTAGATGAGCGCGAGCAGGTGCTTCTGGCTGTAGCGCGCGCCGAGCAGCCCGAAACAGTACGTTCCCACCGTATTGAAGAGCCCGATCAGGGCGAGCGCGCTCGCGGCGACACCCGGCGCCACGCCGCAGAGCTGCAGATAGGCCGGGAGATGCGTGGTGATGAAAACCAACTGGAAGCCGCAGGCGAAGAAGGCGAGCGTCATGAAGAGGTAGCCGCGGTGCGCCATCGCCTCGCGCAGCGCGTCGCCGAGCTTCTGCTTGACCGCGGGAGCAAGCGCATGCGCCGGCTCGCGGATCGGCAGTGCGAGCACCGCCATCGACGCGGCGATGACGGCGAAGGTGAGCATCGCCGCCTTCCAGCCGTAGCCGTTGATGAGCGACTGCCCGAGCGGCGCGAGAAACATGGTGCCGAGCGAGCCGGCGGCGGCCACCAGGCCGACGGTCTGGCTTCTCTTCTCGGGCGGCGTGGCGCGCGACACTGTGCCGATCAGCACGCCGAAGCCGGTGCCGGCGGTGCCGATGCCGGCGAGGAAGCCCGCGATGTGCAGCGCGCCCGGAAACGCCGCGGCGTACACCATGAGCGTGAGGCCGAGCGCATACGTGAGCGCGGTGGCGATGAGCACCGGGCGCGGCCCGTAGCGGTCGGCAGCCGCGCCGACGAACGGCTGCGACAGCCCCCAGACGATGTTCTGCAGCGCGATCGAGAAGCCGAAAGTCGCCGCCGAGATGCCGAATTCGAGCGTCATCGGCCGCATGAAGAGCCCGAGGCTCTGGCGCAGGCCCATGCAGAGCGAGATGATGAGGCCCGAGAGCAGCACGAGGAGCAGCATGGCGCGGCGGTTGGCAGTCATGGCGAGGCGCTCGAAGTAAACAGGTCTGTTTACCTATGATCTGCCATCCCGTATACTTCTGTCAACCTGAAAGTAAACCGACCTGTGTATAAGTCCGCCGCCCCGGGCGAGCGCATCCTCGCCGCCGCCGACAAGCTGTTCTACGAGCAGGGCATCCGCGCGGTCGGCGTCGACACCATCGCCGCCGAGGCCGGGGTCAGCAAGCGGACGCTGTACAACTACTACCCGACCAAGGACGACCTGATCGCCGCGTATTTGACGGGGCGCTTCAAGCAGATCGCGCCTTCGGACGCGCCGGCGCGCGAGCAGATCCTCGCCTACTTCGACCGCATCGCGGCGATGGTGGCCGATGGCAGCTTCCGCGGCTGCCCGTACGTCAACGCGGTGACCGAGATCGGCGATCGCAAGCATGCGGCGGTAGCGCTCGCGGTGCAATTCAAGGAGCAGCGCCGCCAGTGGTACCGCGCGCTGCTCGAGCGGCTGCAAGCCAGGGACCCGGAGACGCTCGCCACGCAGCTCCAGCTCCTGGTCGAAGGGGCGCTCGTCACTGCGCTGGTGCGCGGCGATCCGGGGGCGGCGCGCGCCGCCCGGGCGGCCGCGGAAGTGCTGCTCGACGCCGCAGTGGCGCGGAATACGCGCCGCAAGCGATGACGCAAGCCGCTTGTCAGCCCCGCGGGATTAAGCTGTCGAGCATGTTGCGCCTTGCCCTCCTCCTGCTCGCCATGGCGGCGCCGCTCGCGCAGGCCCAGACCTACAAATGGGTGGATGAGCGCGGCGTGGTCAATTATTCGAACACGCCGCCGCCGAACGCCGCGAAGGCGCAGCCGGTGGAAGACCGGATCTCGGTCTACGCGTCCGATCCGGTAATCGCGCAGGCCGGCGCGGTCGATCGACGGCTGGCGGCGCTCGATGCCGAGTGGCTGCAGCGCCAGCAGTTGATGGCGTACGCCGCCGCCTATGCGCCGCCGGCACCGGTTTACGACGACTACCGCATGGGCAGCTACTACGCGCCCTACATTCTGCCGGCGGTGGCGCACCGCCGTCCGGTGTTCTTCGGACCGGCGACCACGTTCAGGCCCGCCGTGCGCACCCGGCGCGCTTCAGTACGTCTGGATTTACGACGTTGATCGGCTTCCCCGCCGCAAAGGCGAGGATCTGGTCGAAGATGTCGGCGAACTGCACTTCCCATTCTTCGCGCGTGACGTAGCCGAGGTGCGGCGTGCAGACCACGTTGTCCATCGCGAGCAGCGGGTGGTCGGCGTTCAGCACCGGCTCGTGCTCGTAGACGTCGACCGCCGCCTTTCCCGGACGCCCGGCCTTTAGCGCCGCTACCAGTGCGCCGGGCTCGACCAGGCCCGCGCGGCTGGTATTGACGAAGATCGCCGTCGGCTTCATGCGCGCGAGATCGGCACGCGTGACGATGCCGCGCGTCGCCTCGACCAGGCGCATGTGCAACGTGATGACGTCGGAGGCGGAGAAAAAGGCGTCCTTGCTCGGCGCGACGGCGTAGCCATCGGCACGCGCCTTCTCGCGCGACGCTTCGCGCGCCCAGACCAGGATGCGCAGGCCCATCGCGTGGCCGACCTTCGCCACCTCGCCCGCGATGCGGCCATAGCCATAGATGCCGAGCGTCTTCCCGCGCAACGTGCAGCCGATGGCGGTTTGCCATTTCCCGGCCTTCAAGCCGGCGACGTTCTGCGGGACATCGCGCGCAGCGCCGAGGATCAGCGCCCAGGTGAGCTCCGCGGTCGAATACGACGGACTGCCCGGATGCATGCTCGAGGAGACCACGATGCCAAGGCGCGTGCAGGCGTCGATGTCGATGTGCGGATAGACGCTGCGCTGGCTGATGAGCTTGAGCTTGGGCAGCCGTTCGAGCAGCGGCCCGCGGATCTCGGTGCGCTCGCGGATCAGCACCAGCGCCTCGACCTCGCGCAGACGCGCCGCGAGCGCGTCGCTGTCCTGCGCATGGTCGTTGAAGACGCGCACCTCGTGCTGCGCCAGCCTCCGGAACACCGCGAGCGTGCGCACGGTGTCGTGGTAGTCGTCGAGGATCGCGACCTTCACTGATGGAGCAGGAAGTACGTGGTGATTCCCATGGCCAGCGCGCCGAACAGGAACGCCACGAGGAGGAGCGTGGCGATCGGTCGCGGCGCAGCCGCCGCTGCCGCCGGCTCGGGCGGCGCCGCCACGCTCGGCGCTTGCTCGGCGACGATGCGCGCCCGCTCCGTTTGCGCTTCGAGCGTTGCCTGCGCGTCCTCCACCCTGGCCTGCAGCGCCGTGAGCGTGGCCTCGGCGTCTTCACGCCGCCTCTGGAGCTGGTCGATCGCCGTCTGGATCTCCGCGAGCCGCGCCTCGGCTGCCGCCGCTTCAGCGTCGCGGCGCTCCTGTGCCACATCGGCAGCGGCGCGCTCCATCTGCAGGTCGTTCACCCGGGCGCGCAAGCCTTCGAGCTCGACCCGCGAGCGCTCGCGCTCGGCGCGCGCCTCCGACAGCACCGCCGCGACGGCCGCGCGTTCGGCTTCGAGCTCGTGGATCCTGCTGCGCAGGCCTGCGAGCTCGGGATGCGGTTGCTCACTCGCGGGCGGTTTGCTGCGCAGCTCCGCGAGCTGAGCATGGGCACGCTGAACTTCGGCGTGCGCGTTCGATCGCGCCTCCTCCGCGCCGGCGAGCTGGCTTTCGAGCTGCCTTGCCGAGGCACGCAAATTCGTGATCTCCGCACGCGCGTGCTGGAGCTCCGCGCGCGCCTCGGTCAGCACCGCCGCGACGGCGGCGCGTTCGGATTCAAGTTCGCTGACCCGTCCGCGCAAGCCTTCAATCTCCGCCTGCGATTGCGGCGCCTCGGGCGGCTTGCCGCGCAGCTCCGCGAGCTCGCCGTGAGCACGCTCGAGCTCTCCGCGCGCCTGGCGAAGCGTCGCCTCGGTCGCAGCGCGCTCGCCCACGAGCGTCGCGATCCGCGCATTCAGCGCTTCGACCTCCGCGTGCGCGGCCGGCGGCTCGACAGACTGCGCAGGCGCGCGCTCGAGCTCCGCGCGGGCCTCCATGAGGGCCGCGCGAGTCGCTTCGAGCTCGTTCACGCGCATCTGCAGCTCGCCGCGCGCCTGCTCGAGCTCGCGCTCGGCCTGCGGCTGCGAGCCCACCGCCTGCGCGGCAGCACGTTCTGCCTCGAGCTCGCTCACGCGGGCGCGC
>JACXTT010006676.1_pt1 | contig 16432 bp, 8 predicted proteins | sample 9270951 | NCBI WGS metagenome assembly JACXTT01 (sample SAMN15532306, study PRJNA645909) | rock metagenome | isolation source: weathered quartz diorite | place: Puerto Rico | collected 2017-06-21 | reverse complement strand
AGTCAGGTCGCCCACCCCGTGGCCGCGGTTCGCTCGCCGAGCCGTCGTTTCATCCCATGCCGAATGGGTCTGGCCAGCTTCCAGCCCGCGTCAGCACCGATTTGAGCAACAGCCCGTTGTCCCGTGGTATAGACAGTATTCTCATTTATGGCCAGGTATATTGGAATCAGCTTAGCCTTAAGAGTTCCGATCTCATTGGGATCCCTAGGATTAGTAAGATCTATTGCATACAACGTGGAAGTAGAGGAGTCACCGGTAAAGGCCATTTTTCTCTCAGGCATCGCTACGGCTTGAGTTAATTGGGATGTGACACCATCAATTTCTAGCTTCGATAAGAACGTTGGCTGATCAGGCTGAGTCACGTCCACCACGTAAAGTATCCCCTGCCCTGCTACCAAAGCGAGACTTCTCGGTTGCTCGACACCAGTTTGTGGATTTAGGACCTGGAAACCCGGAGCACCGCTGACCCGGAACGCTCCTGGCAGACTCAGGCTGCCGAGATATTGGCCGAAAGTACTTCCGTCCAGAACAACGAGCTGATTTCGGTTAGAAATCGCCACGACTGTCTGGCCAACCACGGCAATGCTTGAAACGTAACCCGTTCCAGGAACGGTTATGGGATAAAGCGGACAGGACAGTGAACTCGCGCCACAGGCTCTCATTTGAGCCAAGTCGACAACCTTTACCCCGACATTTGTCCCTACATAGACCGTATCTCCCACCAAGGCGACAGAGGTCGGCACGAGAGATTCCTGTACAATGCTGTCCCTGACCAGGGTTGGATTCGCCGGGTTGCTGACATCATAAAGCGTTATTCCCCAGTGTGGGCCAAAGCTAGACGTAGATTGGCTGTAACGGACCATTACCGCATCGCCTCCGCTAATTGAAAAACCGGTGCGGCGAGAGTAAAACCCTGGATCTGGTTTTTGAGGAGTGAGCCGCTTGGGAGCCGTCGGGTCGGAGACATCGAACGCGGAAAGATACCAACCCCATTCAAGGGTTGTCAGGATGTTTTGTTCGGAATCGAGATATAATCCTCTGCCGGTCACCGGTTCTTTCCCGACATCGGTTAAGGCCATGGTTTTGAAAGCTGTGTTTGTCGGATTCGATAGAGGCTTCCCCTCGGCATCAGTAATGGGATTGTCGATCGTTATCGTATACTCCACGTCATAGTGCAAAAGGCCCTTGGGTTTAAGAACCACTTCCGCACCCTGGGTAGCAATATCCACCTGAACCGATCCAAGCGAGTTCCCATCGGATGTCTTCCCTTCAACCGTCACGGCCCCCGGTCCCAGTTCGACCGGTTCCGAGAAGGGAATCCGGATCTCGGAGTCAACGTTTACGTCCGTCTCACCATTTGGCGGGAAAATGCCTGTCGGCAATACAGAAGGAGGAACGTTCGGGATGGGTGGCGTTACGCCACTACCCGAGAGGATGTTGAGAGTGATCGACTGATTCCCGGTCTGCCCCTTCAAGTCCTGGGCACTGCCAAAAATAGTGATGATTCCGGTCTCATGGGGAGTAAATGTGAACTCCGCCGTCGCTTTGGTGGTGCCCAATCCCTGCGGGTTGATCGCCTCCGACTGCCCATTGTTCGTCAGGGTCAGGCTGGCCACGGCTTTATCGTCCTCCGCAACCAAGGTAATCGTGATGGGGCTGTCGACTTGGCTTTGCCCCGCAAAAAGTGTCGGCCCTTTGGGCGTAACCTTTACGGTGGGTACGGCCGTGTCTTGTTCTTTGGTCAGCGTCAAATCTTCCAGAAGGATGTCGGAATGGGACGGCGACGCCGCAGCCGGTCTAAACGGCGAGAGGACCTCAGATCGGTTCAAAGTTCCACGCGGATCGAGCGCCGTCAGGGTTGGCGTGACCGAGTCGGTGTCTGGCAGTCCTTGCACCAGGGCATAGGTTCCGTTCGTCTGTGCCTGGGCGACCAGCGGAGGAGAGGTCGCAAAGGTGCTGAAGCTCCCCGGGCCTACAATTGCCCCCGTCGCGGGAAGATCCCCGCCGTCAAACGTCCCGTTACCGTTGACGTCCCGGAAGACCGTCCCATAGAAAATCTGAGATATCGTCTGTGGCAGGAACGCCACTGAGGCATACAGCCCCGGCGAGAGGACTCCCGGGAACGGCGGGCTGGTGGTCACCACTTCATTCCCGATCACCTTGGCCGTGGTGATGATCGACCAGCGGACAGTGCCGTCGGCGAGGGTCAAGGGGCGGATCACCAAGGCCGAGGCATCGGAAGGTAGAGTCGCCGGCTTCGGGACAGCGAACTTGGCCTCAAGAGCCCAGGAGATCCCTTGGCTGTCGATCTGCCAGGCGCCGACCGGGACCATCCCTTCCGGAAGCGGGGCCGGCAGCGGCTGGTTCGGATCGTCGATGGGGACCGGTGTCAGCTTGAAGACCGTCGGGACGCGAAGGGCCTGGGATGGAATGACCAGGCGCGAGCCGTCCGGTCCTTTGATCTCGCCGCCGTATGGGGTGACGTAGGTCCGCCCGTCGGAGGCGCGCATCAGGGGCGCGGGGAACTCGGTTTGGTTGCCGTCGGCATCCTGGATCAGGATCTGGATCTCATCCCCGATCGAGCCGGGGATCCGGGCGGTGAAGCTTCCGTCGGCGTTGGGGTTGACCGAGACCGTTTCACCCGTGATCCGGTTGAAGAGGACGACGAGGTTCGCCGGATCGACCGTCCCCTGGGTTCCCGTCACGGCGATGATCCCGTTTGCGTCCGGGAAGTCGGTGGTGATCTGACCGGCGGCGGGACGCGCGGGCGGAATGACGTTGGCCGTGGTGAAGGTGATGATGACCGGGGCGGGGAATTTTCGACCGAGGAGGTCTGCGATGTCCGTGCCCAGGGTCAAGGTGTATGGGGTGTTCCCCACCAGGGCCTGGGGATAGACGAGGACCCGGGCCGGGTCGCTCGTGGGGGTGATGAAGGTCCCGACTTCTCCCTGTGGGTCACGGAGGACCACGCTGGCAGGGCCGAGGGTCGTGGGATCAACCGGCCGGTTGAAGGTCAGCTCGATCACGCTCCGGATGGAGACACCGGTGGCGTTGTTGGCCGGAGCACTGCCGGCCAATGAAAAAGGAAGGAGCGTGAGGATGAGATCCTGTCGGACCACCTCATCACGCGCCGCGACGGAGACGCTCGTCGAGGCGGTCTCCCCCGAGAATGGATCTTGGGCCGAGAGGACGTTCGCCCCGATGCCGCCGATCAGCACATACTGGCCGTCCGTTCGGGTCTGGTCGGCGAAGGGCTGGCCGGAGACTTCGAGGATCGCGCCGCTGCGGGACGTTTGACCCCCACCGCGGACAAGACCCGCGAGGAATCCGACCGGGGCTGGGGGCTGGAGGAAGACGTATTCTCCGCCTTGGCGAATACCGGGCAAGACCAGACTGCCGATTTGGGTGAGGGTCGTCACCAGACTTCCCTGCACCTCCCCGACCGCTGCGAGCTTGAGCCGCTTGACGCCGCTGATCGAGAGAACCTGAGCGACGAGGATCTGCCGGTCCGGCGCGTATCCCGAGGGAAGCGGAAAGGTGAGCGCCGCGGAACCGGAGAGGGTCTGCTGGCCCAAGTCGGCCACCACCGTCCCCAGCGCCTGCCAACCGGTCGGAAGGGGAAGCGACGGCGCCGCCAGAACGGAGACGAGCACCGGGGCTTCCGCCGAGAAGGCGGCGGCCGGAATCGAGAGGAGGACCCCCTGCGGCCCGGTCAGGGTGGCGCCGTCCGGCCCGACAAGGGTCGTCGGGGTCTCCCCTTCCGGCGTCCGGACGTCGAGCACAAGGGTGCCGAGAAGGAGTTCCGCCACGGTATAGCGTCGCGAGGGAGTGACCGGGAAGCGGGCCGCGAGGGGGCCCGTCGCGCCGGTTCCGGAGGCGGCATACAGGATAATATCCTCCCGGTATCCTGGGGTGAAGACCGTCTCACCCGACCGGGGATCGAACCGCTCCGAGACGGCGACCGTCACGTGCGTTCCGCTGGGAAGGGGAACGGGGGTCGTCAACGAGACGCTCCCTTCGGCCGCGGCGACCAAGGGTCCGTCGGTGGAGGGAGACGTGGCCCGCGGCACCACCCGCCCCTGCGCCGTCACGCCGGAGGGAAATTCCACCGGAACGACCCCTTGCAGTGGCTGCCCCACGATGGGGGATGGGGGAATCACGCCGGAGACGGAATCCGGGACGACGAAGGCGTACCGACCTGGACCGGTCAATGAAACATTCAGGTTCGGGCCGGCGATACCGGCCGAGCCAAGGACGTTCCACCGCAGAGAAGACGCGTCATAGACCACGACGGTGGCTGAAGGCACGGCCCAATCCGAACTCTCCTTGACCGTCAGGTCGGCCGGACCGATCCACGACGCGTCGCTGTCGACCTGAACCGCGGCCAGCGGCGACCATCCGAGCGGCAGAGAGAACGGAAGACCCTGTGGGGTGAGCGGAGTCAGGCGGAGAGTGGCTGCTCCCGCCAGCGCGCCCGAGGAGAGATCGAACTGAATCGCTCCCGAAGCGCTCGTCACCGTTCCTCCCGAACTGGTCAATGTGACCGGGCGGTCGAGCGGAGTCAGACGCGCGTCCAGAAGGGTCAGCTTTCTCCCCGCCTGGACGGCGCCGATGCGATCGACCGCGGTGTAACCGGGCTTTTCGATGCGCACGGAGACCGGGCCCGGAGACACGGTCAGGAGGAAGATCCCTTCGTCACCGACCGGCGAGGCCGACCCGTTCGGACCCAACAGGGTTGCGGAGGCGCCGTTCGCGAGCCCCAGCGGGAGCCCCAGGCCGTCATCGTAGACCTCCCCTTCCACAAAACCTGGAAGGGTCGCCGCCTGAGTCACCGCCATGGGGGCCGTTGCCGTTCCTTGGTTGCCGGCCCGGTCGGTCGCAACCACGGTGACGACCTGCGTCTCGCCGATCTGCGCCGTCACTGGGATGGTGTACCCCGTCTGCCGCGTGGCGTGGCTCGCTCCCGGGGTACCATCGGCCAGCGTCACCGCGCTGACCGCAAGGCTCAAGCGCGCAACGCCGTTGGCGTCATCGGCCGTGCCCGAGAGGACCACGTTCTCCCCGGCGCCGACCTGCGCGGGCGCGGCCGCGACAACAACAGGGGGCGTCCGGTCGACTGTGACGGCGACCGACTGGGTGGCGCTGTTTCCCGCAAGGTCGGTGGCCGTCGCGACCAGTGTCAACGGACCTTCAGGGGCCGTGACGGCCCGGCTCCATTGTCCGTTGGCCACGGTGACAGGCGTCCCGTTCACGGTCACGCTGGCATTCGGGTCGTCCACCGTCCCGATCACGCTGACGGTACTGGCATTCGTGAACAACCCGTTGGCCGGGGTCAAAATCGTCAAGGCCGGCGGCCGGGTGTCGAGCGTCACGGCCCGGAGAAGGGTCGTGCTGTTTCCGGCGAGATCACGGCCGATAATCGAAATAAGGTTGTCCCCTTCGGTGAGGGTCACACTTTTGGAGAACGTCGTGCCGGTGACGGTCGCGGATTCGTTGGCCACCGTGATCGAGGCCACGGGTTCGTTCGCCTCCCCTGTCACGTCGAGCAACGGATTGCGCGTGAGGAGCCGATCGTCCGGCGAGGCCAGGGTGAGCACCGGCCCCGTGATATCGACCGTCACCTGTCGTGTGACGGGGGTCGAACTGTTCCCCGCCGGATCGACGGCGACGATGGAAAGATTATGAGACCCTTCGGCGAGGACCAGGGCGACGCTCCACGATCCCGAGACGACTGGGACCGTCTGTCCGGCCACGGTGACCGTCGCGGTTGGATCATCGACTGTTCCGGTGACCCTCACGGTCGGGTCGTTCGTGAGGAACCCCTCGCTCGGGGCCGTGACCATGACCTGCGGGGGGAGGTTATCCAAAGGCACCGCACTCGCCTCGTTGCTGTTGGGGCTCTCGATGATCCCGTTATAGGCCCGGACCACGTAATAGTAGGTCGTCCCGTTTACCAATCCGATGTCGGTATGGCTCGACACGCCGGCGGCGACCGTCCCGGCCAGTGCGTAAGGCCCTCCCGGGGTGGTCGCCCGGTAGACCCGCTGCTCGGTGACGTTGGTGGAGGCGGACGGCGTCCAGGCGAAGAGGACCGCTCCCCCTTGGTCGTCCGGGACGTCGGCGGCGGTCAGGCCGGTCGGGGCCGGGGAGATCACGGTCAAGTTGATGGCGTTCGATGTTCCCCCGCCCGGGGCCGGATTGAAGACGGTGACCGGGAACGTCCCGGCCGCGGAAAGGAGGGTTGCAGGAATCGTGGCCGTCAGCTGAGTCGAATTGACAGACGTGGTCGTCAGTGCGGTTCCATTGAACCGAACCGCTGAGGTTCCGACAAAGTCGGTCCCGTTCACGGTGAGCCCGGTCGCTCCCGAACCGGCCGCAAGAGAGATCGGAGAAATCGACGACATCGTCGGCACAGGGTTATTGACTGTAAATGTCGCGGTATTAGACGTCCCGCCGCCGGGCGCCGGGGTAGTGACCGTCACGGGGAAGCTTCCGGCCGTTCCAATGGCCGAGGCCGGAACCAACGCGGTCAACTGCGTGGCCCCGACAAACGTGGTTGCCAGGGGCTGCCCGTTGAAGAAGATCGAGGAAGCGCCCACGAAGTTCGTCCCTCCAACGGTGAGGGTAAACGCCGCCGAACCGGCGATCACCGCTTGCGGAGAGATCGCACCGATCGAAGGCACGGGATTATTGATCGCAAACGAGAGGCTGTTCGACGTCCCTCCTCCCGGGGCAGGATTCGTGACCGAGGCCTGGACGGCACCGGCCTGCGCCATTGCAGAGGCCGGGAGATCGACCTTGAGCTGGCTGTTGCTGATGAACTGCGGTGTGAAGATTAGAGCCCCGAAATTCATCGTGGAGGACTTCAGGAATCGGCTCCCGTTCAAGGTCAGGGTGAAGCCCATTCCCCCGGCGGTGGCCGACGCGGGGGAAAGACTTCCCAGCACCGGCGCCGGATTGTTCAACTGGATGATCGCGACGGCCCCCGGGTCCTCGTTCGTGACGGCCGCCACGTTGGTATACGGGTTGATCGCCACCTGCTCGGGCTCCCACCCCGCAGGGTAGTCGGTCAATACGGTGTTGGTCGAAAGATCGATCGTCTGCAGTTTCTTGGCCTCGTGGCTGACCACGGCGGCGACGTTCGTGGAGGGGTTGATCGCCACGCCGGTGGGGGTGGCCAGGACGTTGATCGTAGCGGTCACGGTTTTGGTTGCCAGATTGATGATCGAAACCGTATTCGCCTTCTCGTTGACCACGGCGGCCATATTGGTCTGCGGATTGACGGCGACCGACACCGGGTCTTTCCCCACCGGGATAGTGGCGACGGTGGTCCGGCTCACCAGATCGATCAGCGTGACGACATCCTTCTTTTTGTTCGCGACGACGGCCAGATGGGTGCTGGGGTTGATATCGATGTCCTTCGGGTGGGACCCCGCGGCAATGGTCGCGGACACGGCATGGGTCGAGAGATCAATGAGGCTTAAGGTATCCCCTCGCTCGTTGGCCACGGCGGCAAGGTTCAAGCCCGGATCGATGGCGACAGCGTTCGGACCTTTTCCAACCGTCACGGTTGCCAGCAACGTCCGGGTCGGCAGGTCGTAGATCGAGGCGGTGTTCGCCCGATGATTGGCCGAGACCAGTTTCTTCGTGGTCGGGTGAATGGCGACGTCCCGTGGGTTCTTTCCCGCCGGGAGTGTCGCCAAAAACGTCCCGGTGGAAAGATCGATCACCGAGAGGTCATTGCTCTTGGAGTTGGCCGTGACGGCGCTGTTCGCGTCGGGATCGATGGCGATACCTTCAGGGTCTTTCCCCACCGGGGCGATGGTTCCGGTCGGCGGGTTGGTCAGGTTGATGGCATAGACCGTGTCCCCCTTGGTGTTGACGACCAGGAGGAGGTTGTACGAGGGGACCACGGCAATTCCCTCCGGATCCCGTCCTACCAGATAGGTGGCAATCACTTGATTGGTCGAGAGGTCGATGACCGACACCGAGTCGGAGTAGGTGTTGGTGACGTAGGCCCGGTTAGCGCCCGTGTTGATCGCGACGTCGGTCGGACCCGATCCGACCGTGACGGTGGCAACGGCGCTATTGTTCGACCCGTTGAGGATCGTGACGCTGTCCGAAAGATGGTTGGCCAAAACGATCCGCTGCGAAGAGGTCTGGATGCCGATCCCGGAGGGGGCCGAGCCGACGTTCAGGGTAGCGGTCACGGTCTTGGTCGCCAGATCGATCACCGAGACGGTGTCGGAACCCCTGTTAGTCACGAAGGCCCGGTTATTGCTCGTGTTGATCACGACCCCTTCGGGATCGACCCCCACGGCGAGCGTCTTGGTGACCGCGTTCGAGGCCAGGTCGATGATGGAGACGTTGTCGGTCTTTGAATTGGCGACCACCGCCACGGTGGAGTTGATGGCGATCTCTTTGGGGTTACCGCCGACCGGAATGGTGGCGATCAGGGTGTTGTTCGCCAGGTTGAGGACGCTGACGGAATCCGATTTCTCGTTGACGACGTAGGCCCTGTTGGTGGACGTGTTGATGGCCACGCCCCAGGGGTGGGAGCCCACGGTGACGGTTGAGGTACTGAAGTTGGTGAGATTGGCGACCGTTACGGTGTTCGTGTTGTGGTTGGTCACCACTGCGCGACTGGTCGTGAGATTGATCGCCAGTCCGCGTGGTTCGGTACCGACCGACACCACGGTCACCGAGGGAGTCTGGGAATAGAGGACGGAGACGGTCAGGACGGAAAACGCGACAAGGGTGAGGAGGGGGAGGACAACCGCAGCGCGGGGCTTTAGGCTCCAGGACACGGAACCACCCCTCCGGGCTTGACGGCAACCATCGACCACGCTGTCACCATCTCGGAGTGAACGGCACGATCCGACCGTTCATCGACGACATCGACTCGGTTGATACGTCGGTCAATCGCCATTCCATAGTGAGCCTGCCCTACGATCACGGTAGATACCGCGAGCCGTGTCATATCCACGATGGTCACGACGTGGGAGTGGAGGCTGGCAGGCGCGAAGACCACCATGCACCCGAGTAGCACCAACAGCGTGAGAGCCGATTTCCGTGAGCTACACATCCGATTCCAGCCTTCGTCTTTGATCCGCCATGCTCGACCAGCCGCACAAACAACGATCCCTTCCTCCCGGCATCCGCCGATGAGGAAGGGATCGTTCGCGTCCGAGCACACCATGCTCGTCCACATCCCGCCTGGCCTCCTGTTATGAAATGGAGCCCAGGCTTTCCTCGATCGCCAGTCGATCGGGGGGAACTTAGAGGGTGGCTGGTCTGTCGGGACCCGTCGCCCTTGGTTTTTTCTACCTGCTTGTATGCCGCTCGCCCGAGCGGTCGATCTCGCGCCCTCGTTAAGCGATCGCTAACGATCCACACACATTAAGAGAATGCCACATGCTTTTGCCATAGCGAGGGGGTTGAGAAACTAAACCTGGTGAGCCGTTCCGACGCATACATATTACGCCTCGTCGCGAACAAGCGAGGTGAAACCACGAACTGACACAAGTCGAAGGGAAACCTGCGAAGAGTGAAGCGGGTGAACGATAGCGAAGGAGCACACCGCATGTCAAGATAAACATTCATCAGATTGCTCTGGAGAGCCACGCCGCAACCGTTCGACTAGTGTCGTCGACTGGTAAAGCAACCCCTATGCCAGGGACAGGTGACTCCGCTCTCATCGGAAACAGCACCGGCCTTCACAAACCATAAGACAACAGGATCAACAGGATACGCATACCGGCCAACGACGCCCCTATGTCCACAGGCAAGTCCGACAGCGCAGAAACCGCTAACCGATACGCACCGGGACGTCAAGCTGCGAGACAGGTGTCGCCAGACCGAGACGCCCCTTAGGGTGGGACACGCGTGTTCATCGCACCTCCGGCGGAGAGACGACATCACCAAGCTCACCACCAAAAAATGAGGTCGTGATTCGTCAAGCGTACAAGAGAAAATCCTCAAGCCCGCGCAACTGGCAACTGATTGATAGCCAAAAATCAGTAAGTCACTCAGGAATCTTTACCGCTTGTGATTTTGTTGGAGCGGACGGGAGTAACCCGACGACCTGCGGCAGTTGGAGCGGCTCTAGGCTCGTCAGGGATTGAACGGCGAACCGGAAAGAAAAAGTTTTCCGCAGACCGTACAAACGGTCTTCCTCGTGTTCTTTCCCATGAAATATTCCGTCTCAACCATGGGATGCTTACACGGTTTGATGCCCCATGCCTCACGTTTGACGACGCCTTTGTTATAGTCCATGGAGCCTCCTGTTTGGCTATTCGACGCGAAGCTCAGCTCACTGTCTGAGCATCTCGACGTTTCCGATACTGATAGTACTCCCTATCCTTCTTCGGAATCAACACCCGGATTCGGCAACCATTTCGTTGCCGGCTGGCCATTCGGTAGCGCCTTCCTACTCGTTGTTCATGGAGAAGGCATTTTCAATGGTCATGTTATTGACCACCCTCCTCACCCCGTCAATGTCGGTGACGAGCTTGGCGACCAGGGCTTTGGCGGCCGAGCTCCGGGCCGTGCCTCCCAACGTGACGATGCCCTCCTTTGTCTCGACCTGGGTGTTGCGAGCGCTGGTCGAGCGATGGAATAGCAGCGCTGTTTTGATCTGGGCCGTGATGGAGGCGTCATCGATCATTTCGCCCGCCGTTTCCTCTCGCGTGGGCGTGGGCGAGGTCTTCGGCGCGGTCATGTTATTACGCACGCCCTCAACGCCTTGGACGTCGTCGGCGTATTCGGTGGTCAGGTCCCGCTGGGCCTGACTGGTGGCCTCGCCTCGTAGGGTGACCATGCCATTTCTGGCGGTGACCTCCGTGTGACTGGTCCTCACGTTCCGATGGAATAAGAGCGTGGTTTTCACCCTCGCGCTGAGCCACGCATCCGAGTTCTTGGCCACGCGGTCACTGCTGAGGCCGAGTCGATTGTCTACGCGTGTGACACCGGGCAACCCGGCCACGGTATCGTGGGCCAAGGCCATATGAGATTCTTGCGCAACCGTCCCCGTCAAGGTGACGACGCCTGCCCTCGACTGGATGTGGATATCATCACCCGTGAGGTAGGTCTTGAACATATACGACTTCCACCCCGACGCCTCGATGCGGTCATCGGTCTCGGACGCGTACAGCGGGATACAGGTTATGAACACGGCGACCGCAGCCCCTAGGAGGGCCAGCGGATACCTCGTTTTCATCGTTCTCATTGTTCGTTCTCCTTGTTGGGACAGGGCCTTCGCTCAAGGGATGGTTACCGCTGTTTCAGGCCGTCTCCTGTTAAAGGACGCCCAGATTGTCGCGCCCCATATCAGAACCAACGCTCCCAGCAACCCGACAAGACCGCTCGTCAAAAAATACATCTCGCTCACCTCCCTCTTCCTCCTGGAGCTCGGACGGTTCTCTCCCTGAGCCGGATCAGCTCCATCTGGTCAACGTGCGGTTGCCGCCCGTTGCAGGCAACGACCAACAGGGACTTCGGCGTAAAAGCGGCGGAGACTGGAGAATCGGTCGCGCGGGGGAAACGATCAAGCGCGATGGATAGGACAGCCAGCGGGGCTAGAACGTCACGGGCTGATAGTACGCTGAACGGGCGGCGCGGTCAAGCGGGATTGATGAACCCGAGGTTGGATCTGACATTGTTCAATGATTCCATGGCTCCTGAGAAACCATGCCGGGATAGAGCGAACCTCAAAATCCTCATGGCCATCGCCCGCACGGAGGTCGCAGGCCGCTGCGGAGTATTGACGGACCGATGAGTTGGTTGGTAGTGTATCGGTCGTGTCGGAGTCCTATGGGCATCCGTGATCCACTTCTGATACGATCCGGGCAGCGTCTCTCTCTCACCGCGTCGAGGGTCTCATGCGTGTCTTCCTGATCCATGTCCGCGATCCCCAGTTTTACGCGCTGCCGGCCAAGACCCGCGCCGCAAACGGCAATATCCGGGTGATGGGTTTTCCGCCGATCGGCATCATGTCGCTCTCCGCGGTGCTCAAACGCGAGGGCCACGAATGCGTGATGTTCGATCAGGCCAATCCCGACACACCCAACGACGTCATCATCGAGGAGGTTCGCCGCCAGCGTCCCGCGCTGGTCGGCATGAGCTTCTTGAGCACGACCAGTTACCCCTACGCGAAAATCCTGGCCCGCAAGATCCGAGCGGTCGATGCCACGGTGCGGCTCGCCTTCGGCGGGGTCTTCGCCTCGCTCAACGCCGGGCTGGTGAAGCTGCAGTGTCCCGAAGTCGATTTCGTGTGCCGCGGCGACGGCGAGCAATTGATCCTCGACCTCTTGGCGCATCTCGCCGATCCCGAAGCCGTGCAGGGCCTGACCTGGATGAAAGACGGCCAGGTCATCAACAATCCCAATCGGACCACGGAGCGCCATCTTGATCAGTGGCCGTTTCCGGACCGCGACAGCCTGAAACTCGACTTTATCGAATCCATGCCGCTCGACGTCCCCGCGGTGCTGTCGATGGAGCGCTTCACCACCATGCAGACCTCCCGCGGCTGCCCGTGGCCCTGCGTGTTTTGCGACATCCCGATCTTCAATGACGGGAAGTGGCGCTTCCGCAGCGCCGAGCACGTGGTGGCGGAGTTCAAGCACCTCCAGGAGCTCGGGTACGGCGCGGTCTATTTCGTCGACGACCATTTCCTGCTCAAACCCAAACGGATCGAGGCGATCTGTCAGGGCATCATCGACCAGAAGATCGACATCGAGTGGGGCGTCGAGGGACGGGTCGACTCCGTGTGCCAGCATCTGTTCCCCATCATGGCCAAGGCGCACTGCCGGACCATCATGTTCGGGATCGAGAGCGGCAGCCAAACGGTGCTCGATCGGCTCAAGAAGGAACAGACGCTGGACGACATCGAGTCCGCGGTGACCAACGCCAAGCGGGCCGGCATTGAAATCGTGCACGGCTTCTTCACCGTCGGCAATCCGGACGAGACCGTGGAGGATATGCGGGCGACGTTCGATTTCGCGTCGCGGCTCCGGCTGGACACCTTCGGATTCAATCGATTGTGCGTCTATCGCGGCACGCCGCTCTGGCAGGAATATGTGAAACGCGGTCTGGTCAATGACGTCACCGATTGGTACAAATACTTCAAGTGTTCGGAGATCGATCCCACCTGCCTGCCCGGCGAGGTGATCAACGCCGAGCGCACCGCCGGCCTGAGGCGGCTGTTCATCTACAAGCTGCGACATTATCCGATCCAGACGTTCCGGCTCTTGAAGCGCTTTCTCCGCTATATGCCGGTGCGCGACGTGGTCTATCTCATCGTCAAGCCGTTCCTGGGAAAGACCAAGGGGGCCACCAAAGCGGAGGTCCTGTCACGCGCGGTCGAGCATGGCGCCATGAAGGATGCGGCGGCCCAGCTGACGCAGCTGACCGATGAAGCGCTCGAACACGTGATCCTGGAATCGAAGGCCGAACGCCTCCGCATTCAACAAGAGGCGGAGGGATTGCAGGAGTTACCCATCGCACCGGTTCGGTAAACCGCCCGGCTGGCCCGCGCGCGATTCTCGGCAGAAGTGGTAGGATGCGGGCGTGTACTCCGCCTCATCTTTACCAACCGGGCGCTGCGAAGGCGGGAACAGCCCCCTCGGGCCCCGGCGGGTCGTTTAGAACCGGCTGATGCAAAAGGACCCGATGGGGTTTAGATCCTTCTTGGTCAGCACCCCCCCACTGCTCAGTCCAGCAAAGGCCACGGCCGTTAGGACGAAGGCCGAAACGACGGCGTCGAGCGTGTAGCGCATGAAGACGACCGATAGGGTCACGCCGGTGAGCGCGGCATACCGCAGATAGATGGCGACAGCCCACGATACGCTCAACCTCATGACCCACGTGGATAGGACGATCACCGCCGCCAATTGGATCACGAAAAGTGCAAAGAACAATGGCTTATGAGAGAACAGTTGTATGGCGAGGTGGCGATGCAAGCCGGTCCACCACGCTATGACGGCGGAGAGCACGATGCCCCCGTCATCCAGAGGTAGACCCGAGCCATGAAATGGCCCTGAGCGATGCTCAGGGCCAGGGGCGCGTGGGTATCCTTCGGAGTCGCGGGCGGTGTGTCATTGGTCATCGGGGCGTGTATGGATATCGGCAGAGGGAATGGTCACCCCATCGGGGGCCAGGATCTTCAACCCCCAGATCGGATAAGTGGCAAAGCTCGGTTTGGTTTGCTCGCCGTCGGTGATAACGGGCGACCCCGTGGCCTCGAATGAGGCGATGGTCTCTCGGACAGCCGAATGGGTGAGCGCATCCAAGTCCTGCTGCGACAGACACCCCTGACTGAAGGCCTCAAGACCTTCAATTAGCGACTCTGATAGCGACTCTGACCTAGGAATGCTGCCAATCGGTTCTGTAGGAATTGGCATCGATTGCTACTCGGCCCCATCCTGACGTGCATAGTCGGCAACTCGTCGCCCGACTTCACGCCCCATCAGCAGGCCGTTGTTATTATCGCTCGGGAAATGAATGCCTCCGTACAGACGCGAGATCGCGGCTTCTTCCGCCATCGCGCGGAACTTGGCCGCGTCCCGCGGAAAGAGATACGCGAGGACCTCTGAAGCCGCCCCGGATTGGGTCGCGTGACCTGACGGATACCCTGGAAACGGCGGCGTCTTGATGTACGACGCAAAGCCGGGGATCACCTGATACGGCCGCGCCGTCCAGTACGTATACTTCCACTTCCAACAGGCAACGAACGTATCCGCCATTGCCACACTGACCAGCGCCAGGGCGCGTGTGGCTCGTGGTGGGTCGTGGCTCCAGGCGCGGCCCACGGCTTCCTCGGCGATCTGCAACCAATGACCCGCCGGTGTGATGGTGCCAGGACCGTCGGACCAAAAACGCGCAATCGCCTGTTGCTTATCGGTCAGATGGTTCGCGGTCGAGAGAATCGCGTCAATGTCAGCTTGATACGCGGGTGACCCTAGGGATGGCGGAGGCGGCAACGTGACATCGTCGGCATCGGCCAAGATCCATGTCTTCCACGAACCGGCCGTTGGGTCGCCCATCACGCCAGCCAGTGGAGGAGACCAATATCCTGGTCCAGCCGGAATTGTCATCGAATAGATCTGATCCGACCCGTCGGTCTGTCCGCGGCGCACCACCAATCCGCCCACTTGAGATCCCAGTGCCTGACCCGCCTCGATATCGTTCAGAACGTTGGCCCCGGCGAAGAGACGCGATTCCGCCGCCTCGCGAGCCATTCGCTGAAACTCCTTGGCATCGAGCGGAAACAGATAGGACAGAACAACCGCAGCCGCCTCAGCCACGGTGGCATGCTCACTTGGATAGATGGGAATCGCAGCGTTCGCGCTAACCGGTGATGGGGCATTGTAGGCGTATTTGGCATCCCAGCACGCCGCAACCGCGTCCGACATCGCGACATGGAGCAGCGCGATGTCGCGCGCCGCACGCACCGGACTCACATCGTACTGGGCGATCTTTTTGAGCAGAACCTCTGACCAACGATGCGTGATCGGCCCTTGCTCCCAAAACGCCACCCGCGCTTTCTGCTCAGGAGTGATGCGCTGTTGGCGGACGACCACTTCACCGAGCTGAGCGACACGGGCACTCTGATCTGGAGGCGGCGGACGGAACTGGTTTCCCGACGTGAGGACAAACGTTGTCCATGTGCCAAGTGCGTTCTTGCCCTCTCCTTGATCTAACGATGACGGATCCTCCGCTTGCGCCCCGGATGAAGCCAAGACACACGCCACAGTCAACCAGCGCATCCAGTGGGAGCGGATGCGGGGGAGAGTCGCGTGACAAGGGATGCGAATAGCGTCCTCTACGGATTCACCACAACGGTGACTGTTGCAGCGGTCGTGGCCAGATAATTCGGAATGCTGGCACTCACATTCGTCGTGCCCGCCGCCAGCGGAGTAAACGCCACCCCGCCCAACGCCACCGAGGACGGCGACGCCGACTGCCCCACCCCGATCTGCACCGTCACACTCTGCCCCGTCCCCGCCGTGGTCACCACCTGTCCCACCAACGCATTGCTGTTGCTCACCGTCGCCGTCTGGGCCGTGCCCCCCGCCCGAATCGCCTGCTGCGCCGCCACCGTCGTATTGCCGCTGGGTATGCCAATGACGACCTGAAAGTCATCGCTGGCGGACAGCGTCGTCGTGCTGGCGGACAGCCCACTGATCGCCACGGCCGGCTGCACCACCGTGGCCGTGCCCGGCGTGGCCGCCACATAGCCCGGCGCCGTCGCCGTGACGCTGACCGTGGACGGTAACGGGCTGGCCGTCTCCACCCCCTGCGTGAAGAACCCCGGCGTACTACTCTGTCCCGCGGCCACCACCAAATCTAAGCTGGCGGTCCCCGGAGTGGTGGCATTGGGGGACAGCACTACCTTCGTCGGATCGCTGCTCGCCAGATGCACCGTCACCCCCCC
>JACXTT010006675.1_pt1 | contig 16433 bp, 15 predicted proteins | sample 9270951 | NCBI WGS metagenome assembly JACXTT01 (sample SAMN15532306, study PRJNA645909) | rock metagenome | isolation source: weathered quartz diorite | place: Puerto Rico | collected 2017-06-21 | reverse complement strand
GCCGAGCGCCCGCGGCACGGCCAGCGCCGCGGCGCCGTGGCCGCGCAGGAACAGCCACACCATCGACGCGAGCTGCCAGGCGGTGAAGCACGGCAGCCACGTGAGCCGCGCCAGCCCGCGCGTGTGCGTGGCGAAGAGCGTGAAGTTGGCGCGCAGCCGGTGATAGATCTTCCATGGACTCGCGGCGCCGCTCGAGGCCGAGACCTGATGCCACAGCCGCGCGGTGGGAACGAACAGCAGGCGGAATCCGGCCCCGCGCGCGCGCAGGCACCAATCCGAGTCCTCGGCATAGATGTAGTAGCGCTCGTCGAGCAGACCCACCTTTTCCCAGGCCGCGCGCCGCGCCAGCAGGCAACAACCGGTGACGTACCCGGTGCGCTCCAGCGAGCGATACTGACCTCGATCGAGTCGCCGCAGGCCACGGTGCGCGGCCCATCCTCGCCACGGATCGAGCACGCCGCCCGCGTACCAGATGCGTTGGCTCGGAGCACCGAAATAGATCAGCGGCCCGGCCGCGCCGGCGCCCGGATCCTCGTCGAGGCCCATCAGCAGCCGCTCGATCAGGCCGGGATCCGCTCGGGTGTCGTTGTTGAGCAGCATGACGGCGTCGGCGCCGCGCGCCAAGGCGTGGCGCAAGCCGTGGTTGTTGCCGCCGGCGAAACGCAGGTTGGTGGGCAGCGCCAGCAGCGTGACGCCGGGGAACTCGGCCGCGATCGCCGCCGCCGAGCCGTCGCTCGAGCCGTTGTCCACCACGATGGTCTCCAACGACCATTCGGGAGGCAGCCGGCACGCCGCCAGCGTGGGCAGCAGCGCGCGCGTGTCGGCGAGGCCGTTCCAGTTGAGCACCACCACCGCCACGGTGCTCACGTCGCGCGGGTCTCCGTAGCGATCGCGGCCCTCAGCCGCCACGCGGCCAACAGCGTGACGCCGAGCAGCAACAGCGCCGCGAGCGCGACCCGGGCGCGCGGCAATCCGGCGTAGGTCATGTACAGCCACCAATAGTCGAGCGCATGCAGCAGGCGGTCCTGGTCGGCGCTCGCGATCCCGACCCGCGGGTCCGCCGCGCCCTCGCCGGTCAGGCGCGGGGCCTGGCCGTGCAGGTGCTCGCCCAGATTGCGGCGCAGCATGCGCCAGTGACCCACGATCGGGCTGAAGCGGGGGTTGAAATGGCTGTCGCTCATGAAACGCGGGTCGTTGAGCGCGCGGGTATAGGGATAATCGCCGACCTCGCGCATCTCGGCGCCGAAGTGGATCGAAACGCCCCCGATCTGCACCAGCAGACCCAGCGTCCCGAGCAGGACGGCCGCGGCGCGGGCCAGGCGCGAGGCGCGATCCAGGACGAACGCCACCGCGATGAACGCGAGCGGCAGGAGCGGCACCAGGTAGCGCGGTCCGAACGAGCCGTCGCCGGCCCAGTGCTCGAACTTGGAATAGATGAGCAACGCGCCGCCCAGGGCCAACACGGTGCCCAGCAGGGCGCGCCGCGCATGCGGAGGCTGTTGCCACATCCGGCGCCACCCTCGCGGCGCGAGCCACAGCGAAGGCGCGAACCACAGCACGCCCTTGCCGGAGGAGATCAGCAGTCCGTAGAGACCCACCCACAACGGCGTGGTGTAGGCGGCTGGCGTGGCCTGGGCGCCGTAGCCGGTCTCGAGCGGATTGCCGAAGCGGGCCAGGTCGTAGCCCAGGTGCCCCGCCACGGCGATCGCGAGCCCCGCGACGACGGGCCACCAGTCGCGGGGCGGGCGCGAGACGATCAAGGGAGTCACGCACAGCAGCGCGATCGGCGCCATGCTGGCCTTGACCGAGATCGCCAGGAACAGGCCGAGACCCGCGAGCCAACGGGCGCGCGAGTCTTCGGCATGCACACTCCCGGTCAGAGCCATCAGCAAGCCCAGGCCCTGGACCGGCTCGGCCATGAAGCTCTTGGCGTAGACCCAGAGGGGCGTCGCGAAGCCGAGCCCCAGCGTGGCGCCCAGGGCCGCGGCCGGGCCGGGCCCCAGCCGACGGACCGCGGCGTAGAACAGCCCGAGCAACAGCGCGGTCACTGCGGCGTCGAAGAAGGAGACCACGAAGCGCACCGCCAGTTGGCGCCGCTCGGGCGAGAGCCCGGATGCCGCCGCCAGCCCCTCGCCCACCGCGACCAGCGGCAGCGCCAGCACCGCCTGCCCGGCGGCGTTCTTGGTGTAGTGGCGGCCGTTGGCATCGAGCGTGGCGCCCTGCGGCACCTCGAGCTGGCCCCGCAGCAGCGCGCGCGACAGCTCCAGCATGGTGACTTCGTCGCTGCCGACGATGCGGCCGCCGCCGGTGAGCGAGTAAACCAGGAACGCGAAGACTCCGATCCAACGCGCGCTGCGCATCACGGCGCTCATCGCCAGCCCCGCCGAGGGCCGAGTGCATCGCCGAGCTCCAGCACCTGATCCGCGAGCACCTCCCACGAGTGCGCGCGCCGGATCGCCTCGACCCCGGCCCGCAAGCGGGGCGCGAGCCCGGAGGCGAAGAAGCGCACCACCGCGTCGGCCAGGGCGGCGGGATCCTCGGGCGGCACCACGAGGCCGGTCTCTTCGCCGCGCACCGTCTCCCCCAGCCCGCCGACGTCGGTGATGATCACCGGCACGCCCAGCGCGTAGGCCACGTGCGTGACCCCGCTCTGCGTCGCGGAGCGGTAGGGCAGCACGACCACGTCCGCCGCCTTGAAGACGGCCTCGACTTCCGCGTCGGGAAGGTAGCGATCGATGAGCCGCACCGCGGGCTCGCCCCCCGCTGCCGCCGCCAGCGCCCGATAGGGCGTCGCGTCCTCGTAGAACTCCCCGGCCGCGATCAGGGTGACCGGCCGCCGCTCACGGACGCGCGGCCAGGCGCGCAGCAACAGATCGAGTCCTTTGTAGTGGCGCACGTAGCCGAAGAACAGCGCCACTTCCCCATCGTCGGGCAAGCCGAGCTGCGCGCGGGCGCTCGAGCGCGTGAAGCGGCCGCGATCGAACTGGGCGTAGAGCGGATGCGGAACGCGACGCCGCGGCGCGCCCGGCTTCAGGCGGTCGAGGTCGCGCTCGACGCTCTCCGACATCACCAGATAGCCATCGGACTGGCGCAGCATCATGCGGGTCAGGAAGCCGTCCCCGAGGCGGTGTTCGTGCGGAACGAGATTGTCGCACACCAGCGTCACGCGCGTGCCGCGCCCCCTCAGCGGGGCCACCACCTGCGAGAAGGCCGGGGCGAAGAACGGCAGCCACCATTTGAGCACCACCAGCCCGGGCTGGAAGGACTCCAGATGGCGCGCCGCGCGTGGCCACGACCACGGGCCGATCGAGTCGAGCAGCGCCGCGACCGGGAAGCTCGGCGGGTCGGCTTCGGGATCGCGCTGGCTCTGGCCCGGGAACAGCAGCTCGGGGTACTGGCGCGTGAAGGTGACGGCGCGCACCTCCGCCCGCTGCGCCAAGGTCTGGCCCAGCAGACCCAGGTATTGCGCGATGCCGCCGCGCCAAGGATGGACCGGCCCGACCAGGGCGATGCGCACGTCAGCGCGAACGACGTGGAGGCCGCCGGGAGTGCGAGGCCGACCACGTCTCCAGTCCCTGTCGTTCGAACTGGAACGGCACCGCCTGGACGCCGTGCTGGGCGAGCGCCGCGGCCACGCGATGCTTGCGGTCGAAGCGGGTCAGGAGCAGGAAGTAGCCGCCGCCGCCGGCGCCCGGCATCTTGCCGCCGATCGCGCCCTCGCGCCGCGCCAGTCGATAGAGTTGATCGACGCGCGGGTTCGAGATGCCCTGCTCGAGCTGCTTCTTGTTGAGCCACGCCTCGTGCAGCAGCTCGCCCATGCCGTCGACGTCGCCGCGCAGCAGCGCCTTCTTCATCGCGAGCGTCTGGCGCTTGAGCGCGTGCAATGCGCTCACGGTGCGCTTGCGGCCGGCGCGGTAGTTCTTGGTTTGGCGCTCGATGATGTGGGCCGACTGGCGCGTCTGACCCAGGTAGCACAGCAACAGCCGGTACTCCAGCTCCCGCACCACGGCGGCGCTCACGCGCAGCGGGTACACGTGGTTCGAGTCGCGACGGAATTCGATGAAGTTGAAGCCGCCGAAAGCGGCCGAGTACTGGTCCTGACGGCCGCCGGCCAGGCCGAGATCGACGCGCTCGACGCGATAGGCGAGCTGCGCGATCTGGTCGCTGCTCAGCGCACGCCGCGTCCAGGCCGCGAGCACGCCGATCAAAGCCACCATCAGGGTCGAGGACGAGCCCAGCCCGGAGCCCGGCGGCGCGTCCGAGTGCACCCACAGGTCCAGGCCGCGGCGCACCGGCAACGCGCGGATCGCCGCCTTGAGCAGATCGAGCTCACCGTCGAATTGCACGCGGCGCGGATGGTCGTACTTGACCGACATGTCGTAGTCGAGGCTAGCCAGCGACAGCCGCGTGTCGCGGCGCGGCATGAGCGAGGCGTAGGCGTATTGGTTGATGGTCGCCGAGAGCACCACGCCGCCGTGCTCCTCGGGATAAGGCGACACGTCGGTGCCGCCGCCGCAGAAGCTCAACCTCAACGGCGCGCGCGCGCGATAGACGGTGCGATCGCTCAAACCGCGAACCTGCGTTCGGCGCGCTCCCAGCCTTGAGGCGTGCCGATGTCCCAGAACGCGCCGTCGACCTTGAGCGCGGCCAGTTCTCCCGCCGCCGCCAGGCGCGGCAACGTGTCGCGCTCGAGCGACGAGGCACCTTCGGGAAGCTGGTCCCACACCTGCGGGGCGAACGCGTAGCAGCCCCCGCTCACCCAGGCCGGACCGGGGTGCTGCGCGTCCTTCTCGACGAAGCGCGTGACGCGGTCGTCGCCGTCCAGCTCGACCCGGCCGCTGGCGCCGGCGTCCGCCAGCTGATAGAGCGCCAGCGCGCCCAGAAGGCCGCGCTCCCAGCGCGCGCGCTCCACCGCCCACGGATCGATCTCGGGCAGCGTGTCTCCGTTGACCACCAACGCAGGGCCCTTCACCCAGCGGCGGGCGTGAGCGAGCGCGCCCCCGGTGCCCAGAGGCTCCGACTCTTTCGAGTAATGAAGGCTGACCCGGAGCGCGGCGCCGTCGCCGAGCGCCGCTTCGACCCGATCCGCGCCATGCCCCACGCACAGCACCACGTCGATGAGCCCATAGCCGGCGAGCCACTCCAGCTGGCGCGCGAGAAAGGGCCGTCCGCCGAGCGGCGCCAGCGACTTCGGGACGTCCCCGAGCGAGTGCTGGAGCCGGGTGCCGAGCCCGCCCGCGAGCACGAACACCCTCAATCCTTCGCTCCCTGGAGCGGGTAACGCGCCCGCACCGGATAGTCGGTGCGCGGCGCATGCAACCGGGCGATCATCTCACCCAAGAGCCCCATCAGAATGAGCTGCAGCCCGAGCAGGATCAGTCCCGCTCCGAACAGCATCAACGGCCGCACACGGATCGGGTCGCCGCCGATCCATTGCGCCACGAACCACGCGCCCAGTCCGAGCCCGATCGCGAGGAACATCAAGCCGACGCGCCCGAACAGGTGCAGGGGCTTCAGGGCGGAGGTCGAGAGGAAGGCCGCGGAGAGCAGGTCGAGGAAACCGTTCACGAAGCGCGCCGCGCCGAACTTGCTGCGCCCGAAACGTCGCGCCCGGTGCCGCACCGGCACTTCGCCGACGCGAAAGCCCCGCCAATGAGCCAGCGCGGGCAGGAAGCGGTGCAGCTCGCCGTAAACCTCGATCGCCTCCACCACCTCGCGGCGGTAGAGCTTGAACCCACAGTTGAAGTCGTGCAGACGGATGCCGGCCACCATGCCGGTCACCGCGTTGAACAGGCGCGAGGGCAGGGTTTTGGTGATCGGATCCTGCCGATCCTGCTTCCAGCCCGAGACCAGATCGAGCCCGCCGTCCAGGGCCGCCGCCAGCTTGGGCAGCTCGGCGGGGTCGTCCTGCAGGTCGGCATCGAGGGTGGCGACCCATTCCCCGCTGGCCCAACGGAAGCCGACCGCGAGCGCCGCCGACTTGCCGAAGTTGCGGCGGAACGACAACCCGCGCACCCGCGGATCCTTCTCGGCCAGCGCGGCGATGGCGCGATCGGATCCGTCGCGCGATCCGTCGTCGACGTACAGGATCTCCCAGCCTCGGCCGAGGCCGTTCAGGGCGCGCTCCAGCTCCGCGTGGAGCTCGGGAAGGCTGCCCGCCTCGTCGTAGACCGGGATCACCACCGAAATCCCGGGGCGGCTCACGCGCGGGCCTCCGCCTCGAGCGCGCGCGCCCACTCCGCTTCGCGCGGCAATCCTTCGCCCACCGGGACCCGCGGCACCGCCCCCAGGTCGGCGAGCAGGCGCGCGTTGTCGGCGCGGGTGCGCAGCGGATCGCCCAACGCGCGCGACTCGAAGGACAGCTGCGCCTCGACGCCGAGCGCCTGCTCGAGGATGCGGATCGCCTCCAGCACCTCGACCTGCGAGCCGCCGCCGACGTTGTAGACGCCGTGGGCGCCGGCCTTGCGCCAGGCACGGAGGTTGGCCTCGACGGCATCGTCGACGTAAGTGAAGTCGCGAGATTGACGGCCATCGCCGAACACGGTGATCGCCTCCCTGCGCAGCAGCGCGCGGCAGAATCGATGGAACGCCATGTCGGGTCGCTGGCGGGGACCATAGACCGTGAAGTAGCGCAGCGCCACCACCGGGAGCCCGAAGCTCTTGCCGTAGAGCAGGGTCAGGTGCTCGCCCGCCAGCTTGGTCACGCCGTAGGGCGACATCGGGCGGGGCAGCAGGTCCTCGGGCGTCGGATAGCGCTCGGCGTCACCGTAGACCGAGGACGACGAGGCGTAGACGAAGCGCTGGAGACGGCTTTCGCGGTAGCGCTCGAGCAGACGTTGGGTGGCGAGCACGTTGTGGTGGGCGTAGATCGCGAACTCGCGGCCCCACGACGCGCGCACGCCGGCCTGGGCGGCCTGGTGGAAGACGACGTCGACTTCCGGCAAGGCCGCCAGATCGGCGTGGCCGAGATCGAGCTCGAGCAGATGGAAGCTGGCGTGGCGAGCGGCGTCGAGCAGGTTGCGCCGCTTGAGCGTTGGATCGTAGTAATCGGTGAAGCAATCGACGCCCGTGACCTCGACGCCTTCGGCGAGCAAGCGATCCACCAGGTGCGAGCCGATGAATCCAGCTGCCCCGGTCACCAGCGCGTGAGCCATGGATGCGCTAGGGACCGCCCGGCAGGGGCGGCCGAGGAAGGGGGACCGCGGCGCCGCCGTGCTGCCCCTCCACCATCTGGCGCGTCTCGTTGTCTTCGGGGTGGAGTTGCAGCCAGCGCTCGAGATAGGACAGCGCGCGCTCGCGCTGCCCTTGCTCGCTCAGGGTGGTGTAGGCGGCGACGTAGGCGTAGAAGTTCTCACGGTCGAGCTGGATCGCCTGATCGAGCTCGCGCAGCGCGCGGTCGGGAGCTCGGTCGAACATCAGCGTGATGCCCAGATAGTAGTGCGCTTCCGAGCTGCCGGGCACGCGCGCCACCAAGCGCTCGAACAAGTGCACCGCGCCCACCGTGTCCCGGGCCTCGAGGTAGAAGCGCCCGAGCGGGACCAGGACATCGACGTAGCCGGGGAACATGCGCTCGACCCGCTCCAGCTCCTTGATCTCGAGCGGGTACTGCCCGGTCTTGCCGTAGACCACCGCCAGCTGCATGTGCGCCGCGGCGTAGTTGCGGGACAAGGTGGCGGCGTTCTCGTCTTTGTACACGGTGGAGTCCCACGTGCCGTCCTGCAGGAACAGGCCTCGGTACTTGAACACGTCGTACATGTTGCGACGCGTCCGCTCGACGTCGACTTCGGGGCCGAGCGTGTCACGGTTCACGCGATAGACCAGTCCTTCGAGCGAGAAGTTCTTGTCGAAGCCCATGTGCTCCGGAACCGTGACCGCGAAATACGGCGGCTTCTTCCAGGTGCCGTCCGCGTTCTTGTTCTCCTTCATGATGTGGGCCACCATGAACTGATTGGTGTAGACGACGTTCCCGTTGGGATCCTGCACCGCGCCGGCGCCGAGCCGATTGATGTCGGCGTCGGCCAGCGTGATCGGAACCTTCGGGTACTCGTCGCGCAGCTGGTAGATGTACCAGTCGGTGTTGAGCAGGCTCAGGTTCACGACCCGCACGTCCGTGCGGAAGTTCTCGACCTGCTGGATGTACCAGAGCGGGAAGGTGTCGTTGTCGCCGTTCGTGAACACGTAGGCGTTCTTGGCCAGCGGGGCCAGCATGTCGTAGGCGTAGTCACGCGCGACGTAGTTCCCGCGCCGATCGTGCGTGAACCACAGGTTCTTCATGGTCAACACCGGCTGCAGCAGCACCAGCCCGGCGGTGGCGGTGAGCGCGGTGCGCTTCGCGCCCTCGACGTTGAAGGAGTCCACCACCCAGCGCATCAGCCACGCTACGCCGAGGCCGATCCACAGCGCGTAGGCGTGATAGCCGCTGGTGAAGAAGTAGTCGCGCTCGCGCACTTCGTGGTCGGTGAAATTGAGGAAGATGATCATGCCCGCCGTGGAGAAGGCGGTGAATACGAACATGACCAGGAACGAGGTCTTTTCTCGTCGAAATTGGTACACGGCCCCGGCTAACCCGAGCAGCAGCGGCAGCAGGCTGCCCCACACGCGATCGGTGGGGAACAGCGGCCACTGGCGGCGGAAGTAGCGCCAGAATTCCTTGTCGAGCTGGACGCTCCACGGCCCGCGGCGCTCGAGCATGCTGGTGCTGCCGTACTGCTTGCGCTCGAGCAGGTCGCGCATGCGGGCCCAATTGGACGGATTGCCCTCGTTGATCGCGGGATGTTGCGCGGCGCGGATCGGCAGGTAGAGGTGAGTGGAGTAGCCGATCAGCATCAGCATCAGCGCCAGCGCCATGATCTTGCCCTCGCGCGAGCGCCGCGCCAGCAGCAACAAAGGAACACCCACCGCGACCGCCGCCAACAGCGCGGTCGGCGGGGTGAAGTCGGCATCGCCGAAGGCCACGTACATGCCGATCACCGACGCCACTCCGCTGGCCACGACCACGATCATCGGCAGCTTGCGCTGCAGGGCAAAGACCAGGAAGGTGGCGGTGCTGAGAGCCAGCACGCCCCCGGCCATGAACTCGAGCCCCTTGGTCACCAGCAGCACCGAGAGGAATGGCATCGCGAAGATCAGGGCGACGCGGCGATCCACCGCCCATGCCAGCACGATGAGCGGTAGCCCCATCATGCCGACGCCCAGGTGGAGCCCGACGCTCAGCCACATCACGTAGACCGCGACCAGCAATGGGCCCGCGGTGGGGCGCTGCTCGTGCGCCTCCCACCACTTGAGGCCGAGCCACAGCACCAGGATCTGGGCCAGGCTCATCATCGAGTAGACCTCGGCCTCGATGGCGTTCTCCCAGAACGAATCGGAGAATGCGAGCAGGCCGGCCCCGACCAGGGCGCCGACCACCGCGATGATCTCGTCGGTCGCGGTTCGCTCCTTGCCCTGGGCGATGCGGATCAGGCGCAGTCCGACGAAGTACGTGATCATCACCGCCAGCGCCGACGCCAGCGCCGACAGGCCGTTGACGCGCTGCGCCACCGTGGCCCATGGCACCAGCGTGGCGAGGCGGCCGATCAGGACGTAGAACGGAGTGCCGGGGGGATGCGGGACCCCCAGGATCTTGGAGACCGAGATGAACTCGCCGGAGTCCCAGAACGGCACGGTCGGCGTGAGGGTGATGAAGTAGACCGTCGTCGCCCACAGGAGCGCCAGCCACCCGCCCAGCAACCCGGCGCGCTTCTCGATCATCCGGCGTTCCTCCCCAGGCTTCGAGCCGCGGCGCGGCGTTGAGGGATTCGGATCACGTACGCAAGGCCGCCGAGCAGGCTAACCGCGACCGCTACGAGGTATGTCAGGAATTGCAAGGAGAACGCGCGGGGGCGGTCGACACCGATCAGGCCGAAGAGCAGGACGCCGGCCCCTTCCCGCAGCCCCAACCCATTGAGCGAAATGGGCAGGGAGACTATCACCGCCAGCAGCGGCACGAAAAGCAGGAAGTACTGGAACGACAGCTGGAGACCCAGCGCCCGCGCCACCAGCGCGTGCACGCCGATGCGCAGGAGCTGGGTCACGGCGGCCACGAGCAGCATGCGGGCGAGCAGCCCGCGCGCACCGCGATAGGCCTCGAGCCGAACCGCCAGCTCGTCGAGGTGCGGCGCGAGGCGGCCCAGCCCGACGCGAGCCAACAGGCGCTCGATCGTGGGCAGCAGGCGGGGATGGAAGATCGCCCACACCAGGAGCCAGCTCAGCGCGAAGAAGGCGACCAGGCATGCGTACGCGATGGCCAGATGGAATCGATCCACCGCGGGCAGCGTCGTCAGCAGCGCCAGTCCTGCCAGCGCCATCGTCCCGACCAGTCGGTCCATAAGCACCGCCGACACCGCCGCACCGGTGGTGGCGCCGTGGCGCGACGAATCGGCGACGCGCGCGATGTCGCCGCCGATGTTGGCGGGCAGGAAATTGTTGAAGAACAACCCGACGTGGTAGTAGGCGCACACCTTCCACAGCGGCAGCCGGATGTCGGCCACCTGCAACAGCCGCCACCACTGATACGAGCCGAGCAGATTGCTGAGCAGCATCATCCCCGCGGCGGCCGCGAGCCAGCGCGGGTCGGCGCTGGACAACGCGCGCGCCACGCTATGGAAGGGGATGCGCCACAGCAGGAACGCGATCAGACCGATGCTGAAGGCGATCTTGAGCGCGATCAGCGAGGTGCGCTTGCGCGACCAGGGGCTCACGACGCGGCCTTCTCGCCCAACAGGGCCTCCAGCGAGCGGGCGCCGCAGCGCGGCCACTGAAAGCGCTCGGCCCAGGCCGCGCCGGCGCGGGCCAGCCGCTCGCGCAGCGCCGCGTCGTCCAGCACCCGAATCAACGCCTCGGCCAGGCGCTCGCGATGGCCGTACGGCACCAACACCCCGGTCTCGCCGTCGCGCACCGAGTCGCGCAACCCGGGCGAATCGCTGGCCACCACCGCCGTGCCGCAGGCGCCGGCCTCGACCACGGTCAGGCCCCAGCCTTCCTTGGGCGAGGGCTGAACCAGCACCCACGCCTCGCGCATCCAGCGCACCTTCTCGGCTTCGCTGACGAAGCCGCGGAACTCCACCGCTGCGGCCACGCCCAGGCGCCGCGCCGTGCGCTCGAGCGCCGAGCGGAACGGACCATCCCCGAGCACCACCAGCCGCGTCGCGGGCACGCGCGCGATCACGTCCGGCAAGGTGCGCATCACCCAATCGAGGCCCTTGTAGCGGCGCAGTCGTCCGACGAACGCGATCGTGGGCTGCGCCCGCTTGGCGACCGCGGGATCGACGCGATAGAGCGTGTGATCGAGGCCGCAGTGCACGACCTCGACCGAGTCGGCGGGGATGCCGCGGCGCACCAGGTCGTCGCGCGTGCTCTCCGAGATGACGACGAAGCGCCGCCCCCGATAGGCCCAGGGGATCAGCGCCTCCAGCGCGATCACGTAGGCGCCCAGCACGGGGCCCGCCTCCTGAAGGGCGGTCAGACCGAACAGGTGCGGCACGATCACCGACACGGGCCGGCGCGTCCACCACGGCGTGAAGCACGGGACCTTGTTGATGTCCTCGACGATCCAGTCCGGAGCGGGGGCGGAGAATTCGCGGCGCAGGACGTCGGCCAGCACCAGGTTGAAGTTCCACCAGGAGCCGCGCCGCACCACGCGTATTCCTCGATGCTCGGCCTCGGACGCGGCGCCCGGGAAGCCGCTCGCCAGCCAGGTCACCTCGAAGCCGCGGCGCACCGCCTCGCGCAGGATCCAGTCGAGATGGAGCTCGGCCCCCCCCGCCTCCGGATGGGCCGGGTCGCGAAAGTTGATGGCGAGCAAGCGCCGCCCCGGCGTCACGGCCGCTCGGCCACCGTACCGATCACGTGGCAGGTCGAGAGCGCCCAACGCCGGCCGCGCAGCGCGCGACGCCAGGCTTCCCAGGCGCCCGACCACCAGCGCGGTCCGCTCGGCGCGAGCGGCAGCCGCAGCCCCAGTCCGCGTCGCAGCGCCTCACGCGTGACTCGATACCAGAGGCCGGGCACCATCCAGTCGCCGTAGCTGCGGCGGACCCGCAATCCAGTCGAAGCCAGTGCGCGCTCGAGCTGCCCGACCGTGAACTGGGTTTCCCAGCCCGCGAACCACGCCCCGACCGCGATCAGCAGCTTCTTCATCACGGTATAGAGATGAAAGGTCTGCGGCACGTCGACCACCAGCCGGCCCTGCGGCTTCACCACGCGCGCGTTCTCGATCAGGAGCGGCCGCGGATCGCGGAAGTGCTCGAGCAGTCCCTGATGGAACACGACCTGGAACGTGCCGTCGCGGAACGGCAAGGCGAGCGCGTCGGCCTGCACCAAGTGCACGGGCAGACCGTGGCGGCGCGCCAGCCGCCGCACGACGTCGAGCGAAGCCGGCGAGTAGTCCAGCACCACCGTGGTCGCGCCGGCTTTGGACAGCGCCAGGCTGTCGCGACCCGAGCCCGCTCCCACCTCGAGCACCGGCTCACGCGCGACCGGGCCGTCGGCCAGGATCTCGCGCGCCAGCCGCTCGCCGGTCGAATAGGTCGTCTCGATGTCGCCGACGCCGCGCCAATAGGACTCCCAGTGCTCGAGGGTGGACGCGCGAGCCACCGTTACTCACCCCATTGCAGGCGTTCGGCCAGGAAGCGCGGCAATCCGGCATCGAGGATCCGCCGCATCGCGCCCGCCACGTCGTAGTCGAGCCGCACGTGTCGGACCCAGCGCTCGGCGTCTTCGAAGAGCGCGTACCCGGCGCGCGGATCGCCGTCGCGGGGCTGGCCGATGCTGGCGACGTTGATCAGGTAGCGGTGCCCCTTCTCGAGCTTGATGTCGGCGTTGCGGGTGTAGCGCACCTGGTGATTGTGGCGGTCGAAGCTGCCGGGGTAGTGGGAGTGGCCGATGAAGCACACCGCTTCGGTGTAGGCGTCCATCTCGGCCTGGGCCTCGACCGGCGACAGCACGTAGTGCCAGTCCTCGGGCTCGGCGGGGGACGAATGGACCAGCAGCGTCTCGCGCCACTGCACCGAGAACGGCAGGCCCTGCAGGTAGGCCATGTTCTCGGGGGTCAGCGCCTTCTCGGTCCACTGCGCGGCCTGCGCCGCGTTGGTATTGAAGTAGGTCAGTCGCAAGCGCCCGCAGGCGGCGAGGTCGTGGTTGCCGGCCACCGCGTGCTCGATCAGCGGACGGAGTCGGTCGATGCACTCGTTGGGCGAGGCGCCGTAGCCCACGAAGTCGCCCAGGCACACGATGCTGGCGGGACGATGCTTCTGCACGTCGGCGAGCACCGTCTCCAGCGCCTCCAGGTTGCCGTGGATGTCCGAGACGATCGCGTGCAGCATCACAGCTCCTGCGGTCGAAGGACGCGCGCCACTCGATCCAGCACGCCGTTCACGAAGCGCCCCGACTCCTCGGAGCCGAAGCGCTTGGCGATCTCGATCGCCTCGTTGAGCACCACGCGCACCGGCGTGCCGGGGCGGCCGATCAACTCGGCCACGGAGGCGCGCAACACCGAGCGATCCGTGGCGGCCAAACGCGACAGCTCCCAGTGCTCGGCCGCGGTGCGCAGCGCATCGTCGACCCGGGCGCGCTGGGTTTCGAGGGTGGCGACCACGTCGTCGACCAGCTCGCGCTGATCGTCGCTCAGGGTCACGGTCTCTTTCATCCGCGTCCAGGTCGCGGCGAAGGACTCGTCCATCAGGTCGGCCTCGAAGGCCACGCGGAACGCGGCTTCGCGCGCGCGCCGGCGACTCTCGAGGGCGGTCATCATCGCGCGCCGAGCTCGCGACGCAGGCGGCCCATCTGCACCGCCGCGAGCGCCACTTCGGCGCCCCGGTTGCCGATCGTGCCGCCGCTGCGGGCCGCCGCCTGCTCGGCGTCGTGGACCGCCAGCACGCCGTTCAGCACCGGCACGTTGGTCTCCATCATGGCCTGGAGCAGGCCGTGCGCCGCGACGTCGGCCACCAGCCGATGGTGGTCGGTCTCGCCGCGCACGATCGCGCCGAACGCCAGCACGGCGTCGTAGCGTCCGCTGGCCGCGGCCCAGCGACAGGTGATCGGCAGCTCGAACGATCCCGGCACCCACACCACGGTCAGATCGTCTTCGGCGGCGCCGCGCCCGCGCAGGACCTCGAGCGCCGCCTGCACCATGCGCTCCACGTAGAGATGGTTGAAGCGCGAGGCCACCACGCAGAAGCGGTGGCCCTGGGCGTCGTGTCCGGGCGTGATCTCCTGCACCATCACGTTTCCCCGAGCTTGAGATCGAGCAGGTGGCCGAGCTTGTCGCGCTTGGTGGCCAGGTAGCGGCGGTTGTAGCGGTTGGGGGTGACGTGGATCGGTACGCGTCGGGTGATCTTCAGCCCGTACGCCTCGAGCCCCACCAGCTTGCGCGGATTGTTGGTGAGCAATTCGATCTCCCGAACGCCGAGGTCCACGAGGATCTGCGCCCCGATGCCATAGTCGCGCAGGTCGGGCGGATAACCCAACCGCTCGTTGGCCTCGACCGTGTCGAGGCCCTGGTCCTGGAGCGCGTAGGCCTTGAGCTTGGCGGCGAGTCCGATGCCGCGACCTTCCTGGCGAAGATACAGCAAGACCCCGCGCCCGCGCCGTTCGATCGCCCGCAGCGCGGCGTGGAGCTGCGTGCCGCAGTCGCAGCGCTGGGATCCGAAGACGTCGCCGGTCAAGCACTGCGAATGGACGCGCACCAGCACCGGCCCGCCGCGTGGGATGCGGCCTTTGACCAGGGCGACGTGATGATCGCCTTCGAGCAGGCTCTCGTAGAGGTGGAGCTGGAAGCGGCCCTCGGGGGTCGGCAGCGGCACCGACACCAGCCGCCGCACCAGCATCTCCTTCTTGCGCCGGTGGGCGATCAAGTCCTGGATCGTCAGGATGCCGAGTGCGTGCGCGCGAGCAAAGCGTTCGAGGTCGGGCAGTCGGGCCATGCGGCCGTCCTCGCGCAGGATCTCGCACACCGCCGCCACCGGTTGCAGTCCCGCCAGCGTGCAGAGATCGGGCGCGGCTTCGGTGTGACCGGCGCGGCGCAGCACTCCGCCCGGCACGGCGCGCAGCGGGAACACGTGGCCCGGACGCACCAGGTCGGCCGCGCGCGTGCGCGGGTCGGCCATGACGCGCAGGGTGCGGGCGCGATCGAAGGCCGAGGTCCCCGTCGACGTGCCACGCCGCGCGTCGACCGACTCGGTGAACGGCGTGCCGAACTTGGCGGTGTTCTCGTTCACCATCAGACGCAGGTCGAGACGATCCGCGATCTCCGGCGCCATGGGCGCGCACAGGATCCCGCGCCCGTGCTTGACCGCGAAGTTGACCATGTCGGCGGTCGCTTTCTCGGCCGCGAACACCAGGTCGCCCTCGTTCTCGCGCTCGGCGTCGTCCACCACGATGATCATGCGGCCGCGGCGAATGCGCCGCACCGCCTCCGGCACGTCGATGAACACGGAGGACCTGCCTCCGCGCTGGGCCTTCATGGATTCCTCCCCGACACTCCCGCCGCCTCGAGCAAGCGGGCCACGTAGCGGGCCATCAGATCGACTTCCAGGTTGACGCGCGTGCCGGCCGTGTAACGGCCGGCCAGCGTCACTTCGAGGGTGTGAGGGATGAGCGCGATCTCGCATCCGTTCGCGGTGACGCGCGCGACGGTGAGGCTCACGCCATCGACCGCGATCGAGCCCTTCTCGGCGACGAAGCGCCGCAGCCCGGCGGGCAGCTCGAGGGTCAGCCGGCAGCCTTCACCCTCGGGCGTCATCGATCGGACCTCGCCCACGCCGTCGACGTGCCCTTGCATCAGGTGTCCGCCCAGACGCTGATCGAGGCGCAGTGCGCGCTCGAGGTTCACGCCGTCGCCGGGTGCGAGTTGGCCGACGGTGGTGCGGCGCAGCGTCTCGGGGACGACCTCGACCGCGAAGCCACCGCGCTCGAGCCCGGTCACCGTCAGGCAGCAGCCGTTGATCGCCACGCTGGCGCCGATCTCGAGGTCCTCGAGGACGCCGGCCGCCGCGATACACAAGCTTCGGCCGCCGCCCGGCCGATCATCGACGCTCGTCAAACGCCCCATCTCCTCGACCAGTCCGGTGAACATCAGACCTCCATCTCGATCGTCATCCAGGCGTCGCCGCCGAGACGACCCTGGGCCGCCAGCCGGCCGCTCCGCGGCACGCGCAGCGGCCCGCACCATGCCAACCCGGTGGAGCCGATCAGTCGCGGCGCCACGAACAACGTCACGCGATCGACGGCTCGTGAGTCGAGCAGCGCAGTGGCGAGCCGCGCGCCGCCTTCGACCAACACCTCCTGCGCCCCCGCGCGCCCCAAACGGCGCATCAGGCTCGGCAACGAAACCCCACCGCGCGCCCGCGGCAGGCGCCACACCCGTATCCCGGCCGCGGTCAGCGCCCGCTCGGCGCGGC
>JACXTT010006674.1_pt1 | contig 16433 bp, 13 predicted proteins | sample 9270951 | NCBI WGS metagenome assembly JACXTT01 (sample SAMN15532306, study PRJNA645909) | rock metagenome | isolation source: weathered quartz diorite | place: Puerto Rico | collected 2017-06-21 | reverse complement strand
TGGGTGAACCTCCCTGCTCGGGTTGCGGGGGCGGAGGGCCCGGTTCTGCGGGCCGTCGGCGCGTCAAGTCGCCAAGGAAGCCGGGCACCTGCTGGTGTGCTGGCCGGCGGGCGAGTTGCCGGGACAGATCCTGCTGACGCATCAGGCGGGCCGACTGCCTGGACTGGTTGAGGCCTTGCGCGAGCTGGTGATGCAGAGTTCGTCGGCGGAGACCAAGCTGCCTGCATTCGGCGAAACGAACTATCACGACGACGATTTCGGCGAGGATTTGCTGTTCCCGGAATTCGAGGAACGCGGCGGCATCCTGGTGCTGCCGGCCGAGGCGCCGGCGCGAGCGGCGCACGGCCTGGCGGAGTTGTTCGCCAACGGCACGCTGCCGCGCGGGCACCTCGACACGATCGCGCCCTTGCTGGCGCCGCCGCCGGCCGACGCGGGCCCGCCGCGCCTGCACTTCGTGGGGCGCGACTATTTCCTGGGCGACGCCGGCTTCGCGCTCGGCTCGCAGTTCGGCTGCCAGCTCCACTTCGATAAGAGCGAGCATCCCGCGGTGGCGCCGCGCCATTGCGACATCGCCTTCGACCAGCGCGGCTTCCTCCTGCACAACCGTTGCCGCGAGGGAACACTGCTCAACGACCACCCGGTCCACGACGAAGCCGTCCTGCGTCCCGGCGACCGCATCCGCCTCGGCCCGCGCGGTCCGCTGGTGCGCTTCCTGGGCAAGCCGATTCCGCGCCCGTCGCCCGCCGTCTTCGTTTAGCGCTCGCGCCGCGCCGTCCGCTGTTTGTCGTTTGACCGTTGAGGATACAACCCATGCTGCTGCGCCACAAAGTTCCCACGATTTTCAACATCTATATGCTCGATGTGATCTGCTGCGCCCTCGGCTGCGTCATCCTGCTCTGGCAGGTCGCGCATCAAGAAGCAGAGCAGCAGACCGATGCCGCCGTCGTCGCCCGGCAGAAGCACGAGAAGGCGCGTGACGACCTCCTGTCCGCGTCGAGCGATGTCACCCACCTGCAAGCCGCCCTTGCCGACTGGCAAAAGAAGCACGATCGCCTGGCGAAATCGCTGACCCTCAGCGAGCAAGAACGCGAGGACGCCCGCAAGCTCGCCATCGCCCGCCAGCAATCGCTCGACAAGACGCGCACCGATCTGGGCCTAAGCGAGAAGCAGCTCAAGAAGTTGCAGGCCGACCTGGAGGAATTGCTCGCGTCCGAGAAGAAATCGAAAGCCGAGCTGACCGGCCTCATCAAACTCAATGCCGAGATGCTCGCCAGCATCGCGTTGTCGGAGAAAAAAATCAATTCGCTCAAGGGGGAGATCACGCTCAAGCAAGGCGAGATCGACGCCGCCGCCAAGAAATGGCAAGGCCAGGCCGCGTTGCTGAAATTGTCCGACGAGGAAACGCGCAAACTGCAAAAGCTGCTCGCGGCGCTACGCGACGAGAGCAAGGACGCCCAGACGAAGCTGAAGCTGACCGAGCTTCAACTCAAGGTGCGCGAACAGGACCTCGACAAGTCGCGCAAGGAATTCCTCGACATCGCCCTGACGAAGGACAAGGGCGCCAAGGAGCTGCTCGACGCCAAGACGCTGATCGCCGCGCTTACCAGGGAGCGCGATCAATGGAAGGAAAAGGGACTCGCCAGTAACACTGCCCTCGGCACCCTGAAGCTCGAGAAGGACAAGCTCAGCCAGCGCGTCGTCGATCTGCAAGCCGAGGTCGAGCAGCGCTTCGCCGGCATCCCGCTCACCGGCGAGAACGTCGTCTTCCTCATCGACATCTCCGGCAGCATGACCATGAAGGACGAACTCACGGACGATCCAGAGAAATGGCCGTTCCTGTGCGAGACGCTCATGAAGTTGATGAAGAGCATCCCGACCTTGCAGCGTTTCCAGGTCATTCTCTTCTCGGACAAGACCAGCTATCTGTTCGGCAACCGCGACTCCTGGCTCAAGTACGAAGGCCCGCAGACCGCCAAGATCACCGCCGACGCCCTCCGGAAGGTGAAGGTCGAGGGCGGCACCAACATGCACGACGCCTTCGAGGAAGCCTTCCGCTACCGCAAGCTCAAGCTCGACACCGTCTACCTCTTCTCCGACGGCCTGCCCAACCTCGGCGACGGCGTCCCCGCCAGTGTGACGAAGCCGACTGAGGCCCAGCGGAACTACTACATGAGCAAGTTCGTCCGCGACAAGCTGAAGAACGACTGGAACCGCCCCGCCGCCGGCCAGATCGACGTGCGCATCAACGCCGTCGGCTTCTTCTTCGAGAGCCCCGACGTCGGCGCATTCCTGTGGGCGCTGGCCCGCGAGCACCGCGGAGCGTTTGTGGGACTGCGCTAGTGGTAGAGGAGGCCGGAAGTCGTTACTGCTTGAGCAATTGATCGTATTCACGGTGAGGGCCGATCCAAAACCAGACCAGCCCATCCGCTCGGTCTCGCGCCAGTACTCGGTAATGCAATCCAACGCGGGCCGACCAATAGGAGCCAACCTTCTTGAGGCGCAGCGAAGGGTGATGTGGATTTTGACGTAGCAATGCAAAGCATTTGTCCGCCAGCGCACGCACCTCGGCCGGAAGGTGATGGTAGCAATCCCGGAAATCGGGAGTGGCGAAATGCTTCATAGCGGTTTGCACCGACCCGCCTCGAAGTTGGCATCTGCCCGCCGGCCGGCTTCGTCCAGTCGGCCCGCTTGAATGTCCGCCTCGATCTGGCGGTCCCAAGCGTCGGCCCAATATTCTTCAAACCATCGCGCGAACGCGACCAGGTCCGCGGAAGGCAAGCCGGTCACCGCATCTTCCAATTCGTGCAGACTCACAACCACCTCCGGCAAAGGGACCGCCCGATCTGTTTGCTCCACCATCTTTGCCCCGAACAACATGAATGATAACGACCTCGAATCTTTGATGCAAGTTTTCTTCCGGGTTAACTCGCGCCGCTTGCCGCGGTTACGCTGACATGAACCAGCTTCCCCCCTTGCGCGACCTGGGCCCCGACTTGCTGCACGTCAGCCGCTGGCGTCGCTTGCTCACGCTGCTGTTGCCGTTCGTGTGGTGCGCCGCCTATTTCGCTTTCGCCCTCCTCGACTGCTGGCCGCCCGCAGTATTCGCGTTGATCGCCCTGAGCTTCGTCACCTATGGCTCCATCTCGCACGATCTCGTGCATCGCAGTCTCGGCTTGCCGAGCTGGCTCAACGACCTGCTCCTGAGTGCGATCGAACTGCTCGCCCTGCGCAGCGGCCACGCCTATCAGGCCGCCCATCTGCACCACCACGCCCGCTATCCGCACGACGACGACATCGAAGCGACCGCCGCCCGCCGCTCCTGGCTCGGCGCCCTGGCCGAGGGATTCGTCTTTCAACCGCGCATCTGGCTCTGGTCGCTGCGCAATGCCCCGCGCCGCCGCGGCTGGATCGTCGGCGAGGGGTTGGCATGCGTGGTGCTGATCGGCTTGGCCGTGGCGCTGACCGCCCTGACGTGGGTGTTTGTCGTTTACGTGGTGCTGATGGTGATGGGAAGCTGGATCATTCCGCTGATCACGTCGTACTTGCCGCACGATCCCACCGGGGCCGACGAGTTGAGTCAAACGCGCGTCTTCCGCGGCTGGTTCTTCTCCTTGCTCGCCCTGGAGCACCTGTACCACCTGGAGCACCATCAGTACCCCGCAGTGCCGCACCACAATTGGCCGGCGCTGGCGCAGCGGTTGGACCCGTATTTGGCGAAGGCGGGAGTGAAGGCGGTGCGCGTGTTGTAGGCTGCGTTGCACGCACTCTACCCGGTTTAAATCAATCTCGCTTGTGCCGCGGACGACGGCCGCGTTTGCGCGGTCGGGGCGCGGGCGCTTCTACTGCTTGCGTGAATTGTTGATGCAATTCCTGCATGGGTTCGTAATCCCCCTTGTCTGCGGCGCGCAAAGCGGCAAGGTATTCCTTGCGAACGACGCTTTGCTCGCCTACCGTCGCCTCGGGCCAGAGGGTGTAGGGCTGACCATTGAGCCGTTGCCAGATATTGGCGAGCATGCGCGACCAGCGGCCGTTGCCGTTCAGGAAGGGATGGATCGAAACGGAGCGATGATGCAACATGGCCGCTTGCAACGGCCAAGGTGAGTCGTGCCAGTATTCCATGTCCTGGAGCAGATCGAAGAGCCTCCCCTCGATCTGGCGGTACGGAACGCCGAGGTTAGTGTCGAATTGCCGCAACCGTCCTGCCCACGCCCAGACGTTGCCGAACATCTCTTGATGCAGCCGAAGCAGCCAGACAAAATCGAAGGGGGCTTTCCTCCTCGTGAGACGGCCGGTGAAGTACTTCTGCGCCGCTTGCAGAATATTCTCGGCTTCGTGCAGATTCAGTTCCTTGCGCAGGCGGATGCCCTTGACCTTGAGGCCGGAGAGATCGTCGATGGGCGTATCACCGGGAATGGATTTCCACATCAATCGTACCAGAGTTTGGATCTCGGGCCCGCGAGGAGCTGACGTTTCATGTACCTGACGAGGGGCGCGGTCTTCTGGGCCGCGAGGGCTTGCGACTCCAGGCCCATGGTTCCCTGGACCATGCTGACGAGCTTGCGCGCTTGCCGTTCCGCTTGCTGATCGAGGAAGACCTTGACGCCGATCGGTTTCGCGCGGATGGTGTGGCCTGAGATATGGAAGCGCACGCCAAGGGCTTCCGCGACGGCGACGACCGTCTGCACGCTGGCGGTGGTTTGCCGGTCTGTGAGCAAGCGATAGAGGGTGGCGCGCGACGCGCCGCTGCGGGCGCCCAGCGCTGCCCACGGGATGCCAAGCGCCTCGCGGCGCTCCGCCAGCACTGCGAGAAAGGACTGGATTGGTTCGGTGTTCATTGCCGTCGCTCCCGCCGTCATGATATCCCGACGGACGGGCAATTGCAACTGGAAATGTCTCTTAATTGAGACAGTTTGAAGGCGGCGCAGCGGTTGGACCCGTATTTGGCGAGGGCGGGAGCGAAGGCGGTGCGCGTGTTGTTTCGTACCGGGAGCGCGACTTAACACACAAATGGCAAATGACTCATGTCGCAGCGATACGTCACCTGACGTGGATCTGGCGGCGGCATTCATTGCGCGAAGGGGGTGTCTGTAGGTCTGCGCGACGAATCGGCACAAAGCATTGTGGAATCAGGCTTTCGTGATTGAAAATTCGTTGCGCGTCATGCCGACTGCCGCAGGATCGCCTCGGCGGCGCCGTGCTCGCGCACGTACTTGAGCAGGCGGTCCCAGGCCTCGGCGTTCGGCGGGATGTCGCTGGCGGCTTGGTGCAGGTCGTGCAGCAATTCGCGCACATCCTTGAAGCCGGCGTCGCCGTCCGCGGCCAAGCGATAGAGCACCGACACCAGAGCGTCGGGCAACGGCTTCGTCTTCGGGCCCTTGCGCACGCCGCTCGGCGTACACCAGCCCGAGGCGATCTTGCCGAGCGTGCGCAGGTCGTCGCGCGCGGTCGGCTCGTCGTCGTGCTGGACGCCGCTGAGCCAGGGAGGTTCGCCGAGGCCGCAGATTTTCAGGACGCCGGCGCCGGTCAGGAGCAGGAGCGAATCGCTGAGATGGCCGTGGATTAGGCCGGCTTGATGCGCGGTCGCCAAACCCTGGGCGGCTTGCGTGAGCAAACGATAGCAGACGCCCGGGGCGGCGGCGAGCGGAGGCCAATCGCTGGCCGGCAGGCCCGACAGCCATTCCTGCACCGCGGCAGGCCGGCCCGAAAGCTCCGCCACCTCCAGCGTGTTCGCCAGGTGCGGATCGTTCAGCATCGCCTGCGCGAAACGTTGCCGGAACTCGTCCGGCTTGAGCGCGTCGGTCATGTCGGACTCGGCAAGATGCCGGAGGACCGCCTCGACGCCGCGGCGCGGATCGAAGACGCGGTAAACCGTCTCGTGGGCCGAGCTGCGCAGGCGATCGATGATGCGCAGTTGACCGAGCATCAGGCCGTCGACGTTGCCCGCCTCGATGAGGGCGAGCTGATAGAGCGTGATGACGCCGCTGGCGAGCAGCACTTGCCGCAGCGAGCGGCGTTGGCGCCGCGCTTCAGCCAGCAGGGCGGTGAGCGTGTCGTTATCGACCAGTTGCGAGGAGCGCAACACCTGGCCGAGCTTCTGATCCCCCTGGTCGAGCGCGCCGCTGATCGACAGAATGCTGCGCCCGGTCGGCACGATGCCGGGCTCGCCGTCGTCCGTCGATGCCTCGCTCGCGGTACTGATCGGCACCGGCAGGATGGTTGGCTCGACGTCGGCTTTCGTCAGGTCCGGCACCAGCGGAATGCCGGCCAGCTCGCGCAGCTTCTGCCGATACCATTGCCGCATATCCACGAGATGGCGGTCCATTTCCTCGCGCCGTTCGGCGACGTCGAGCTCCTGCTCGTGCAAGGCCTCGGCGTGCTGGGCGAGCCGTTCGGATGCGACTTCGATCTCCTTGGCGCGTTCGTCGGTCTCGGCCTGCCTGCGTTGCAAGCGCGTCGAATCGCGCGCGAGCAGGCGTTTGAGTTCGGCGATCTGTCCCTGCCAATCGATGAGCTGCTGGCGAAAGCCGGTCATGGCCAGGCGATGCTCGTCCTGGCTGAGCCGCAAGGTCTGCTCTTGAGCTTGCAGCCTGTCGAGGTCGCCTTGCAAGCGGCCGCGCAGTTGTTCCAGCTCGTCCTGACACTGGCGGACATACTGATGGATCTCGCCGAGGTGATTGCGCAGTTGCTCGCGGGCGTTGCCGAGGCGATCGACGGCGGTGCCGGCGCGCAGCTCGGCATCGGGGACCTGCTGGATAAACGCCAAGGCTTCCTGGCGTAGAGCGTCCAGCTCGGTCCGGGCCTGGGTGAGCTTTTCCGCGGCGGCTTGCTGTTCGAGATGAAACGCCGCCCGCTCCTCGGCATGGGCCTTGCGCTGGACGGCGACCTGGTTCATCTGCTCCTGCTGCTCATCATCGAGGCCGGCGATCTGCACCTGGCGCTGTTGCAGTGCGGCGGCTTTCTGCTCCAGTTCGCAGCGCCAGGTTTCAATTTGCAGCTTGAGTTCGCGATCGCGTTCGTCGAGCTGCAGCGCGCGGACGTCGAGGTCGGCGAGCTTCGCCTGATGCTCTTGCAGATTGCCGTTGATTTCCTTGTGCCGGCCGGCGATCTCCTCGGCGCGGTGGCGCAGTTGCTCCTGGAGGGCGGCACACGCCTCTTCGCGCTGGGTGATGTTGAGGCTGCGCTGCTGCAGCGCTTGCCGTTCGAGATCGAGGCGTTCACGCATCTCGGCGAGCTGGGCCAGCCGGCCTTGCAGGACGCCGTCGGAGTCGACGAATTGACGCCGCAGCTCGTCAAGCGCCTCGGCCTCGCGGCGCAGGCGCGTCTCCTCGACGGTCAGATTGTCCTGCGCCTGCTTGAGCTGGCGCACGGCCGCTTCCATGACGGCGCTGCGCTCGATCCATTGCTGGTGATCTTGAGTATGCTGGCGCCGATCGGCTTCCAAGTCGTGCTGCCATTGCTCGACATCTTGCTCCTTGCGAGCCAGCTCTACCTCGCGCGCATCCTGGCGGGCGCGCTGCTCATCGAGCTGCTGTTCGCGGGTGCGAATGTCTTCGCGCATGCGCTCCAGGCGGCCGCGCAGGATCGTCAGCGTCGATTGCTGCCCTTCCAGCGACGCGGTTCGCTCGGCGAGCTGGCGGGCGGCGCCGTCGTGCTCTTGCTTTTGCAACGACAGTCGCGCCGTATTGTCGGCATGCTTGATTCGGCAAGCGTCGAACTGCTCGAGCTGCTCTTGCAGCTCCTGGCTGTCGTGCTGAAGCTGCTCGCGCTGCGTTGTCAAATCTTCGGACTGCCGGCGCAGGTCGATCTCGCGCCGCTCCAGCTCGCCGCGCTGACGATCGAGTCGCAGCACGTCGGCTTCGTATTGCTTGGTCCGGACATCGAGATCGCGCGTCTGCTCGGCCAGCGGCTGCTCACGCCGTTCGAGATCAGCTTGCAATGCCGCCCATTCGTCCACCGAGGCGTGATGCCGGTCTTCGAAACGCCGGCGCTCTTCTTCGAACTGCAGCGAACGCAGATTCAGGTCCGCGGTGCGCAGGTCGAGTTCCTCCTGACGCTTGCGCTCGCGCTGCCGGCTGTCGGCGGCGTCTTGCTCTTCGAGCCGCAGCTTCTTGTCACGCTCGTCGAGATCGTGCTTGATGGTCTCGGCATCCTCTTGCTGTGCTGCCAGCTGATCGCGGCGTTGCTGGTAATGATCGTAAAGCTGGCGGCGCAGGTCGGTCATTTCCTGGCGCACCTTGGCCAGCTCGTCTTTTTGATGGTCGATCTCGGCCGCGCGCTCTTCAAGCAAACACGCGCGCTCGTTTAGTTCCTTCATCAGGGCCGTGCGCTGAGGTTCCCAGGCGTTCGCGGCCGCCGGGCCCGGCTGCTGGCGTTCCCTGGCGAAGGCGTCCTTCTCGGATTGAAACTGGATGAGCTGTTCGCGAAATTGCCGGACCGAGTTCTGGAACTCTTCCTTCGCCTGGTCCAGGCCCGGCGCGCGCGCCGGGGTGATGCGAATGAGAACATCGAGCATACCGATCTGTACACGGTCGCCGTCGGCAAGCTCGCGCAGGGAGACGCCTTGGCCGTTGACGAGAATCGACTGCTTTGGCGTCAGCTTGCGCAGCGATACGCCGGCAGGATGGCGGGCGAGCAGACAGTGCACGGCCGGCGCCTCGGCTGCGGCGACGCGCAAGTCGCAACCCGGCACGCTGCCGATGAGAAAATCGACGCCATCAAGCGTGTAGGTGGCCGAGCGCGTGCCGGCTTGACGTACTTCGAGTTGTACATCGGGCAAGAGTTCCGCCCAGTCGGCGGACGAGACAGTTTGGGTCGAAGACGCCATGCCGAGGACCTGCGCAGGTGGGGTGGTTCCATCCACGGGCTACATGCGGCGCACGAAGCCTGCCGTGGACTAGAGCGTATTTGCACGAAATTTGGAAGAGCGACTTTTGATGTACGCTGCGCAAATGTGTCGCGGGCCGTGGCGGTAGGCGGGTCATCCGTCGAATATCGCCCTGACGCCGAGTTCCTTCAAGCGTTCCATCAGTGCGGGTACATGCCCTTCGTCCAGCACGAGGGTTGACGGACCGAGCCGAGAGGTGATCAGATCACGGGTGCCGGGCCATTGCTGCAAGCCGTCGGCGAGGTGTTCGTTGCCGACGTGAAGGACGAGCTGGCGGCGCAATTCGACGGGAGCGGTGTCGGGGCCGGTCAGGAGGAGTTGCGCCGCCGCCGAGATTGACAAGCCGGTCCGCTGCACGAACCAAGTTTGCAGATACGGCAATGAAACACCTTGCTGCCGAGCGGACAGGATCGATGCCGGCGTGATGCGATAGGACGACCGGCTCGCCCGCGCTCCCTCGCCCGCAAGAGGGAGAGGGGCGCTTGATTCCGCGAAGCGCTGTAGCTCTGTCTCCAGGAGCAGGTCCGAACGGGCCAGATCGACGCTCAGCGTCACGCCGTCGGCCTCGACATCGACGCAGCGCTCCGGCGGCAGCGTGTAGTCACGCGTGCCGGTCAAGCGAAAGTGCTTGTAGTCGATCGCGCTTTCGTTGGGAACGATGGCGAGCCGATCGGTCAGCCGCACCGCCGGCAGGCCGCGCGCGATCGCCTCGTTCATCTCGGCCGGCGACGCGAATTCGAATATCGCCCCCGCGCCATAGATGCTGATCCGTTCACGCTTGTTCGACCAGGTCTTCAAGGAGTCGAGCACCGCCGTCGGCAAGGCCTTCATGCCGTGCCCTTCGAGGACTTGCACGATGCTCGAAAACGATTCACCCATTTCCAGGGCGCGGTAGACGCTACCCGGCTCCAGTAGCAGCGTGCAGGCGGGGCCGAGCCCTTTCCAGGTCGCGATCTTGCTCAGACTCGCGATCAACTCCGGCGTCAAGCCTTGCCGATACGCGAGCATCTCCAGGTTCGGCTGCACCAGCAAAGTCTGCTTGAACGTCGGCATCACGGGCGCGTGTTCGCTCAATCCCATCACCCAGCGGCCCAGGGGGGAGAGCCGGACGAGCCAGCCGTCGTCGGCCGACTTGGTTGTTTGCACGAGCCGTAGCGTATAGGCGATGCCGAGCAGAAAGGCGACGATGCCGAGCGCCGGGGGCTTCTTGTCGCGCCAGTACGGATGGCGCTTGGCAATCCACTCCTCGATGACGGCGGGAGAGGTCCAGCCATTCTTGGACAGGCGCGTCAGGAGAAGCATGGCGAGCAGGTAAGCGGCGGGATACGGATTGCCTGGAGCTTCCGCGGGCGCATGGCCGGCCGCCGGGTTCCATGACGTGATGCGCGACAGCGACTTCCACAGTTCGACGATGAGTTCGGGCAGCGCGTGCTTCCAGGCCGCGGACCAATCCCCCGCGCGCAGCTCGGCCTGCTCGGCGCGCAGCAAGCCGGCGGCTGACGCCAGCGCCGCCGCGAAGAAGCCGGGATCGGGGATGGGAACAACCGCGTCGGTCGGGGCCGCACTGAGGACGGAATCGGTCTGGAGTCGGTCGAAATCGCGCTTGAAGTAATCGCCTTGCTGCGTGCGCCGCAAAGGCCCGGCGAGCACCTGCTGCCAGAGCACCGCCATGCGCAGGGGCCAATCGAGCCCGTCGCTTTCGTGGGGCGTCGCGTCCTTCGACGCCGGCTTCGACTCGCTGCAGGTCAGCCCCAGGTCTTCGCCGAGCACGCGCCGTGTCACCAGCGGCGACGCCAGCAACATCGGCAGCGGCTCCGACCGCGCCAGCCAGCTCTCGAAGTGCTTCATCCGCCCGCGGGCGCTGATCTTCTCGTCGTCCGGATTGGTCCCGAACGGAAACATCTCCGGCAACAGCAGTCCCGATTCCAGCAGCGTCACGAGCGGCGCCAGTCCGTCGTCCGCGCCGAGCGCGACCAGGATCTCGACCAGCGATCCTACCGGCCAGCGCGGCTGCCGGCTGTGCCCGATGACGCAGAGAATCTGCCTGCACGCCTCGGGCAGCTCCTTCAGCCGGCGATCGAGCATCGCCGCGTTCTGAAAAGCGCCGAGGACGCGATCGAGAAGCTCCTCGACGGGCCATTGATTGCGCGGCTTGCAAAGCTTGTGCGCGACCTGGCGCAGCAGCGCTTCATCGTAGCGCTTGAGCGTATGGCGGGTGTGCTGATTCCAGAGATCGGTCGTTCCGGTCGTCATGAATTGACTTATTCACTCAAGCCCCAGGGTGAATCTCTCCGCAACCTGGGGTTTGGAGACCTCACTCGAGGGCCTAGAATACCGACGGCGTGTGACCCATCCTGCGCAACTCTTGCACCACCGCATCGACCCGGCCCGCGCGAATCAGGAGCACGCGCTCCGACAAGCGGCCGACGATGTCTTGCGCCAGCTTCTTGTGGGCCAGCAACTCCTCGGCCAGGAGCCCGTCCTCGGTCTGCACCAGGGTGACATTGCGGTGCAGCTTCACGGGAATGCGGGTCTGCGCCTTTTCGATGATCACGCCACGACCTCCGCCATCAGGTCGGCGCCGTCCAGGATGTTGTAGCTGTAGCCTTGCTCGGTCAGGAACATTTGCCGATGGTGGGCGAAATCGAGTTCGCGCGTATCGCGCGTCACCAGCGTGAAGAAGTGGGCCGATTCGCCGTTCGACTTCGGGCGCAAAATGCGGCCCAGCCGTTGCGCTTCTTCCTGGCGCGAGCCGAAGGTGCCGGAGACCTGGATGAGCATCTGGGCATCGGGCAGATCGATGGCGAAGTTGCCGACCTTGGAGAGGATGAGGCGTTTGATCTCGCCGCGGCGGAATTTGCCGTAGAGGTCCTCGCGCTCCTGGTTGTCGGTCGCGCCGGTGATGAGCGGGATGTCGAAGCGTTTTTGCAGGCTGCGCAGCTGACGCAGATACTGGCCGATGATGAGGATGTTCTTGTCGTCATGCTGCGCGACCAGGCGTTCGACCATGTCTTCCTTAGCCGGGTTCTCGCTGGCGATGCGGTACTTGTGCCGCCATTCGCTGACGGCATATTCCATGCGCATCTCATCGGGGAGGGAGACGCGGACCTCCGTGCAGGCGGCCTCGGCAATCCAACCCTTCGTTTCCAGTTCGCGCCACGGCACATCGTACTTCTTCGGGCCGATCAGGCTGAACACGTCCCCCTCCCGGCCATCTTCGCGGATGAGGGTCGCCGTCAGCCCGAGCCGACGCCGCGCTTGGATATGCGCTGTCACACGGAACACGGGGGCGGGGAGCAAATGCACTTCGTCATAGATGATCAGACCCCAGTCGCGCTGGTCGAAAATCTTGAAATGCGGGAACTCGTCCTTTTTGTCGTTGCGATGGGTGAGAATCTGGTACGTCGCAACCGTGACGGGCCCGATGTTCTTGACCTCGCCGGAATATTCGACGACGTCGGCGTCGGTCAGGTCGGTGCGGTCGAGGATCTCGCGGATCCACTGCTTGACGGCGGTGATGCTGGTGGTGAGGATGAGCGTCGATTTTTGCATCATGCACATGGCGACGATGCCGACGATGGTCTTGCCGGCGCCGCACGGCAACACGATGACACCGCTGCCGCCGCGCACGTCGCCGCCGGCGTAATAAATGTCGGCCGCGTCGCGCTGATAATCGCGCACGGTAAACGGCAATCCCGCGCGGGTGATCTCGCGCAGCTTCATCGGCAGGGCGGCCCCTTCGGTGTAGCCCGCCAGATCCTCCGCAGGATAGCCGACCGTGATGAGCGCCAGCTTGAGCACGCCGCGAAAGCCGGGCTCGATTTGAAAGCTCTTCGCATCGAGTCTGGTGCCAAGGTAGTCGCGCAACTTGGGTTGCCGGGCCAGCTCTTCCAGGAGCGGTTTGTCGGCACAGACGAGCTTCAGCTTATCGCCGTGCTTGACCAGCTTGACCCGCCCGTAACGCTCGACACGCTCGGAAATCTCGGTCAGCAGGTTCATCGGCACCGGGAACTTGCTGTACTTTCGCAGCACGATGATCATGTCGTCGGCGGTGAGTCCCGCCGCCGCGGCGTTCCACAGAGATAAATCGCTAAGTCGATACGTGTGAATATGTTCCGGCGATTTCTCCAGTTCCGCGAACGGGGCCAGAGCATCGCGAGCCTCGGCATACTTGGGATTATCGACCTCGACCAGGACGGTCCGGTCACCCTGAACGATCAGCGGATTGTTCGGATCGTAGTGGAGTCCATCACTCATGCAATCCCCTCACTCGGAGAGTGGCCGCGAAGCCGAAAATGTCAGTGTAGTGGTTTGCCAGGGGTGAAGCAAGATGAAGGTGACGCATTCGTTTCATCGTTTCATGCACACCCCCTCGGCGTGAAACGATGGGACGAATTGTGGACAAGTTGACGTATCATCTATCAGGATATGGAGTTAATTAGCTTTGCCTTTCACTGGCCTGACGTGTGGGCCGAAATGGCTTGCCTTGCGCTTGCAACGAATACACACAGCCGCAGCCGGAAGGGTACGCAGGCTGGGGCCATGGTGTGGATTGCCAGGCTATTTGAAGATCTGGCCATGGCGCGGGAAGCGCACTCGCATTCGGCGTTTCCACTTTCGCAACGGGTCGGCCTTCGGGGCGGGCGGGCGGGCGGCGTCTCGGCCAGAGCCGTGCGAGCGCAGCTGCTATGCGGCGAATCAACCGCCAGCGGCGCGGCGCTTCGCCGGAAGCCACTGCGACGGCGTTCGGGCCGCCGGTGGCCCAACCGCCGCCCCGATCGCAACAATAGTGCCGAACACTATCGCTATACTCGGGGGAGAGGGGCCGGGGGTGAGGGGGGCTGCACCCGCGAAAAAATACACGCTCACTCCAACTCCTCTCCCCCGAGTACTGGGGAGAGGGGCTATTGCAACAGCTTCCTAGCGCCCGCGCTGCGCCAGGCAGACGTCAAACGCATACCATTTCTTCATGTTCGAACTCGCCTTGCAACTTGTCGTCCTCGCGGCCGCGCTCGGCGTCGTCTTTGTCATCGTGCAGGTAGCGCTGGGGCAGCGCTATCGCTTCATGGTGACGATCCACGGCGTTGAGGTGCGTGTCACCAGGGGCAAAGTCCAGAGCCAATTCCTCGATAACATCCGCGCGATCTGCCGTGAGCACGGCGTCACCTCCGGCTGGATCGGCGGCGTCACACAAGGCAAATCGATTGCGCTGCGGTTTTCCAGCAACATCCCCTATGCCTGCCAGCAGCGGTTGCGGAATGTCTGGTTCAATTCTTGAGCGGTGTGGTTCTCGTACGTGGCGGAAAAATCAAGGTCGGTTGAGATACCCCCTCCGCCAGTTGGCAAACTGCAAGCACGTGAACCACAAGTCACTACTTGAACAAGAGTTGCAAGAGCCCTCCAGTTTGCCAACTGAATGCCGATGTGGGATTTTGTCCAAATCGAAAGGCACATCCTCTTGACGCCATATTCATCTTGTCCGCATGAAATTCGACGATACGATGAAAGTGTCAAGCCCCGCCGCAGCCGCGCATTTTCCCAGGCATCGAAACATGACCGAGCAAGAAAAAACCGGACTGGGCAACTACTTCGTCGCCAACTATCCGCCGTTCTCCGCCTGGAAGCCGACCGGCTTGCCCGACGCCTTCGCCGCCCTGAACGCGCCGCCGCGGCCGAACACGCCGCTGGGGCTCTATCTGCACATCCCGTTTTGCCGTAAGCGCTGCAAGTTCTGCTACTTCCGCGTCTACACCGACAAGAACGCCCGCGATGTCGACGTCTACATGGACGCGCTGCTCAAGGAAATTGAGCTGTATCGTCAGATGCCGATCGTCGGCGACCGTGCGGTGCAGTTCGTCTACTTCGGCGGCGGCACGCCGTCGTACCTTAGCGCGACGCAATTGCGCAGCCTGTGCGAGCGCGTGCAGGCATTCTTCCCGTGGCAAGCAGCGGCCGAGGTGACCTTCGAGTGCGAGCCCGGCACCTTGCAGCAGCACAAGCTCGAAACACTCAAGGAACTCGGCGTCACCCGCCTGAGCCTGGGCATCGAAAACTTCAGCGACAAGATCCTCGAAGCCAACGGCCGGGCGCATCTGTCGGCGGAGATTTTTCGCTCGTATCAATGGGCGCGCGACCTGCACTTCACGCAAATCAACATCGATCTCATCGCGGGCATGGTCGGCGAATCGTGGGACAACTGGCGCGATTGCGTCAAGAAGACGATCGATCTCGCGCCCGAGAGCGTCACGATCTATCAGATGGAATTGCCGTACAACACGGTCTTCTCGAGTGAATTGAAGGCGCACGATCCGCACGCCGTCGATCCGGCCACGATTGCCGATTGGCCGACCAAGCGTGCCTGGGTCGATCACGCGTTCGCGGAGCTGGCGACGGCGGGCTATTCGGTGTCGAGCGCCTACACGATGGTGCGCGACCCGGCCAAGACGAAGTTTGTCTATCGCGACAGTCTCTGGCACGGCGCCGACATGTTCGGCACCGGCGTGGCGTCGTTCGGGCATGCCAACGGCGTTCACGTGCAAAACGTCGATCGCTGGGAGGCGTACGTCGAGCGCTTGCAGAAAGGCGAGCTGCCGCTGGGCCGAGCATTGAAGGTCGCGCCGGACCAGTTGTTGCGCCGCGAGATGATGCTGCAGCTCAAGACGGGGCGGTTACGAGCCGATTATTTCCGCGCCAAGTTCGGCAAGGACATCCTCAGCGCGTTCGCCGACGGCTGGGGTCAATTACAAAACGACGGCTTCCTGACGGTTGCGAATGGGAACGTCGAGTTGACGCGTGCGGGCATGCTGCAGGTCGATCGTTTGCTGCCGGCGTTTTTTGAGGCGGAGCATCGCGGGACGCGGTACACTTGAGCAATCATGACCGACTCGCTTACCTTCATGATGGGCAAGTTCGAGGCAGCGTTGCCTGCGGATCGGCGCTATGCCCGCAATCATATGTGGTGCCTGCCAATTGACGGCGGACTGCGTTTCGGCTTCACGTCCTACGCGGTGCGCTTGATGCAGGACGTCTACTTCCTCGACTGGGAAGTCAACCCCGGCGACGCACTGGCGCTCAAGCAAAAAATCGGGCACATCGAGACGTCGAAGGCGATGTCCGATTTGTTTGCCCCTGTCGCCGGCACGCTGGTGCGCTTTAACGCCGATTTGCTGAATGACCCGTCGGCGATCAACGTCGATATGTATGGCAATGGCTGGCTGTTCGAGATGTCAACAGGCACCGATGCGGATACGTTAAGCGTGCAGGAATATCATGATTTCCTTGCTGCCGGCTGGGAAAAAACGCAGAATATGCTCAAGGGCCACATGTAAATAGACACGGTCAAGCCCGTGGGTGAGGTACTTCGAACCCGCGGGCTCGGCAGGAATCGAGAAACGCATGAGTCGTCATCGCATCACCGTCGTCCTATCGCAAGCCCAGGGCAAGCATCCCGTAAAGCGCGCCCTCGAGGAGTCGATCGTCGCGGCTCTGATCATGGAGCCGGGCCTCGAAGTCTCGGTGATCCCGCACCTCTACGACCTTGGCGCCGATC
>JACXTT010006673.1_pt1 | contig 16433 bp, 17 predicted proteins | sample 9270951 | NCBI WGS metagenome assembly JACXTT01 (sample SAMN15532306, study PRJNA645909) | rock metagenome | isolation source: weathered quartz diorite | place: Puerto Rico | collected 2017-06-21 | reverse complement strand
GCCTGATCCACAAACCTCCGGCGCGGTCCGCAGCAAGTCCCAACACCCTATCGTGTGCAAGCGATTGTGGTCCAGAATCTCGAGCAGAAGTGAAGGTCACTCCATCGAATCGGCGAAGCCCGTGCTCGGTTCCAATCCAAAGAAACCCGTCGGCCGTCTGAGTGATCGCGGTGATTCGACCTCGCGGCAGACCATTGCGTAAACCCCACACATCGCGCGCGTATTGCAGGACGGACCGCGAGGGATCCAAGCCGTAGCTGTTGGACGCGACGCCTAACAGAACCGAACCTGCGGCAAGGAAGCGCTTAAGGCGAGTAAACAAACCGCTCAATGATCACCTCGGTAGGCGCCTGCATGGGAATCTTGGTCTTGCCGAACGCATATAAGTTGATGCGGATGGAAGCGTCACCCGGATCAGGAATTCCGGAGTTGAAGCGATGAGATGCAACCAAGGTCACTCCAGGTCCAGGCAGACCGCGGGTCGCGCTGAACAACAAGTCGCCGGGCCGCCAGTGGAACGAGAATGTCGCTAACCCAGTCGGTACCTCAAAGTGGCTTACGTTCGATGGCTCGTAGTAGGGTTGAACCACGAATTGGGCATTGTGCAATTTGGTGTGAGGATCGCCCCACTGGCTGACCTCAACAGCGACCTCGCGGTTGAACCGGTCGCCTGCCCCCCACGTGTACATGGTCAGCACTGCGGCGGGGTCCAATTGCGAGACATCGCGAACTGTAAAGCGGTATAGTCCGTGGCCAAGGCTGTGCTTGAGCCCGACCTCCGCACAAGACCACTGATCATCGCGCCTCACGATCCTTAAGTGAAGGAAGCCATCCTTGTCGACCCAGGCGTTCTCGGGATCATAAGGGTTCAGTTTGCCGCCTCGATCGCCGTATTTCTCTCGTGCCTCCCAATCGTATCCACTGAAGTGGATGATCTTGGGATGAGGGGAGGCGCCGGGAACCTCGACAACGGCCGATATCGGGCCTCCTTTGGCCGGCAGTCGCTGCACTTTGTTGACGGGGGTATAGGACGGATTCACGAGGAGCGCGGCGTACCGATCTCCCAGGTGGACGAGGCTATTCCACGTCAGATCGGGATTGATTTCCGTAAACGGACGAGAACTGGCCGGCTGCAGCCACCAGATGCCGCCGCTGTGAGCGTATAGAACAATTCGTTGACCGGGTTCAGCACGAAGAACTCTGCCCTGAATTGATTCGAATCCATCGGGGCCACCCCGGTCCGCCACCGGGACTTTGGAAAAGAGGATTGGCTGCTCGGAGGAACTCCAGTGTGAACGGCAGCCGATGGAATAGACCGAGCACGAAAGGAGCAGCACCAGACAGACCTCGCTCCTCGCGCCTCGCATTACCGACTCCTTTCGCATTCGCAACAGTCGGATTATTCAATATTGTAGACGCTTACCTAACTGCGTCGCAGCAACGGGGTTGCCGTGACTCAGCGCACAATTACGCTTACTGCAAACTGGAAGCTCGAGGGCCATACGGGCTGGTCGAAGGACTCGTCGTTTGATTTTGTCGCCTATTTAAAAAAAGTCCAGCACCGCCAAATTTGCCCTAGACCCATACAGGCTTTCGCCTCATCCACTCAATCGCCCAGATTTCTTCCGAAAATTACTCTCTCAGGATTTCGCTTCAGGGGTTCAAGGAGTACGGCTTTAGCCTATGCGGTTTTGGGTGAGATGGAACAGGCCCGGCGCATACTCGAAATAGTATTGGGGCTCTCCGGCCGAGAGTCATCGATCCATACCACTTGGGGATCATCAATACGGGACTCCGTGAGAAAGACAAAGCCTTCGAGTGGTTTGAGAGGGCGTATCAAGGGCGATCGGAGGAGTTGCTGTTCCTTAAGGTTGATACGCGGCTGGATCCGCTGCGCAACGGCCCGCGCTATGTGAGCCTTCTACGGCGGATTGGCCTACTGCCGTAGCGATGCGCTTCGACGCGGTGATCAGAGGTGCCTATGCCCTTCGGAAAGTATTCAGGCTAGTGATAAAGCAACCTGTTTCACGCGCGCGGAGAGAGTTCGAAGAAAAGTCTGCCTCCCCAGAATCGATTCGAACTTTGTTTAACAGCACTCGAAATCCATGACAAATCCGTCCTGTTCTGATTGACTGTCGACGTGGGCCCTCCCTCTGTTACTCAATCTCTGCGCGCAAAGATCCGTCGTTCATAGATAGACTGTTCGTCGGGCCTGACGCCACCCAGGAAATCGAAAAAGCGAAACGCCGGTGAACCAATCCATGTATGAGACCCAACTCATCTAATATCTAGAGAAGGCTGTTAGCCCAAAAAACTTCCCGTGCTACTCGCGATCAGTCGCTTAGCGTTTATTGATGAGCGTGCCGATGGATTGTGCCGAAACGATTACCTTTCGGCACGTCATGGCAACTGGGTGTTATCGTCTGCCGAATGAGTGAATAAAGGCGTGACGAAACCCTTCAAAAATCCTTTTCGGCACGGCTGAATTCTCGGAGCCACTAACGGGCAACGCAACCGACGCCGCTAGAGAACGCGAGGTATGTGAGACGTCGAGTCTTTCAGCTGCAAACCGAACCGCAAGTGCTAGCCAATCCGCGGGTAATCGTAAATCAACCTTTCCTCCGAGTTTGGCTGTCCCCTCAGCCTGGCTCGCGAGGAGCTTCAATCACTCTGTCTCGTCAATCCCAATTCCCGCCGTACCAATCGCCGAACTAGCTTGGCGACATCCTCGGCTGACTCATCACCGGTCAGTGTTCTTTCGAGTTGCTCGTTAATGGGGCTCTTGACTTCGTCCTTCAGCGCCCGTTCCCTTGTCAAATTCCCAATTTGCTCCAGTTTCAGAAGGTATGGAAAGATTTCATCGAGCCCGCTCTCAATCAACTTCTTCTTCTGTTGACGTTTCCTATACCGAATGAGAAACGGTTCAATCACCATGTCCCTCTGGTGCTCAAGACCACGCTGTGGCGTCCCAGCTGGCAATTCTTCGAATGCTTGACGAACCGCCTGCAGCGCGTTTTCCTTATCGTCTTGCGGGAAACCCCACGGGAAAGACGTCAAGCTAATAACTCGCTTGCGCTGCTCCTGGTCTTCGCGGTGAGCAATGCGAGGAGCTAGAGGTGCGAGCGACGCTTCTATGACTCGTTGCATTTCCGAAGTGGAAGTACCAGCAGGAAGCTTCAATAAAGCCGTTCTGACCGATTCCCTCGCGTCCTGCAGCTCACGAGATGTGGCACCGCTGACGTTTAGTCGACGGGCGATGAGATCACAGGCTTCCTGGTGCTCGAATTCCTGCCTGATCGGATCAACAGCGTCACGTGCGACCGCCTCAATCTCCGCCCACGTTGCTGATGCGTGGAGTTGACCGACAGACTGGTACGCAGCCTTTGTCGCTCGGATCTGCCATTTGGTCGGTGTAAGAAAGCTCCTGGCTCCAGACGGGAGTTGCTTGACGGCCTGCTCGACGATCTTCTCGAGTTCCTTTCTTAACCGCCACGGTTTCAGAGCCTCTGCGATAGCTGCATCGACTAATGCCTGAACTACGTGGGATGGCTGGCCGGAATTCATCAATTGAAGGACCTTTCCCACGTGGACCGGAATCTCAAGTTTCACGTCGGCTGGTACACCAGAGACGCGACGGGTCACGTACTCGATGGCGTACTGGTGCCATTGCTGCTCCCAATTTTGATGTCGGCGCGCAGCGTTAGCCTTGGCCAGCAGTTCATCCTCGGCGGCTGCTTTCGCTTTTTGCTCCTCGGTCGCCCGAATTTCGCGGGCTCGGAAGTGATCCTCCACCTCTTCCCCTTCCAAGTCGAGCTTGCGTTTTTGAACCCGGTTCTTGGTGATGGTGACGTCGTCGAACGATTGACGGACGGCATCCGATGAGTGGCTCCCCGCGTCGATGAGGTCTTGGCTTTCAAGTTCATCCGTCCGAGCCGCATCTTCGTCCTCTATCTCCTGCGGGAGAGGAGGAACGCCGTCCTGTTCTAGACGGGTGATTTCGGATCCAGGAATCATCAGCCGCCCAGTTTCGGTCGTGGTGCCTTGGATGAGACCAGCTCGCGAGAGGCGACGCAGAGTGTGTTTACTTATTCCGAGGCGTTCGGACGCTTGCCCAATTCTGTAAAAAAGTTCTGACATATTGATACTCCTTTTTCAATTGGTTGCTGATCAGTTGCCAGCCTGCTGGCGATTCTCGAAAGATTTGATGTTGCCAGGGACTTCCGTTTGCTTTCAGCGAAGGATTTGAGAACTCGGACACATGTTGTTAACGATCGTTTGACGATTGGAGAACGGCAGGCTCTGTCCGATCGCCGAGGCGGCTTTTCACAAGATGCCAGCGGGCTGAAATGAAGCCCAGCCTGCAGAGAGGTAACTGGAATCACGAGGATCACTTCTTTGGGCCTTGCGTATTCGCCTGAGCTTCGGCCCAGGCCCGTAGCGCCGCGACCGGGATTCGGATTGACTTGCCCACTCGGCAGGATGGGATAGTGCCCGCCTTCACCAACCGGTAGAACAGCGTTTTACCAATTCCCACCGCTTCGGCTGCTTCGCGAGGCTTCAGCATTAGCCTTTCCATGTGATGGTTCCCTCCCTGTAGACTACAAATGTCAGATGTCGACATTTCATCGTAAGTCTATTCTAACTACATCTGGCAGATATCTACAAGTGCTATGATGGCGGCATGGGACGATCGGACCGGAATTCGCGAAATCAAAATGAATCGCAGGAGAAGAAAGTCTTGATTGGTGCCCGCGTAAGTAAGGGGTTTCATCGGCGTATTCAGTCCGAATGTGTCCGACGTGAGATGTCGATTCAGGACCTGGTCGTCGCTGGATTGAAGGTGTATTTCGCGTCCCCGGCGGAATGGGACCACGCTTCCATGACCTTCTACACTGACGACCCGAATTTTACGAAGAAGCAAGCGGACGAACGAAATGCCTGGGTGAATCTCTGGGAACGATACTTATCGCGAATGCCGCAGGAGAAGGTTCAGATCATGACGACTGCCATGGAATGGGACCTACAAATGTTGAAGAGCTCTCGACGCAAATCGTCAAATCGGGGACTCGGTTCCAAACACCAAGGAGCCAAGCGATGAATAGGCGGCGGAACAGGCGCGGGAACGGAGAGGGCTCAATTTTTCAGCGTTCTGATGGCCGCTGGGTCTCCGCGATCACGACTGGATTCGACGCTCATGGCTTCCAAACCCGCAAGAATTACTACGGCCGCACGAGAGGCGAGGTCGCACAGAAACTCGATGAGGCCAAGAAGAAGCTCGCGGAAGGGCGCCCGCTCTCACCGGAAAAGCAGTCCGTAGGACAGTTCTTGAGCCGGTGGATTGAGGACGTGGTGCGGCCGAGCGTGAGTCCCAAGACGTATCGAACCTACTCCGACTTGATCAAGAAGCACCTGGAGCCAGGACTGGGAAGAATCGATCTGCAAAAGCTCAATGCACAGCAGGTCCAGCATTTTCTCAACGTGAAGAGCGAATTCGGGCTTTCGCCCGCTACCGTAAAGCACTGCCGGGACTGCCTGCGGGCTGCTCTGAACGTGGCGATGCGTTGGGATCTGTTGGTACGCAATCCGGCCGCCTTGGTGAAACCGCCCAAACGAGTGCGGCGGAAGCCACAGGTCTACAACAAAGCGCAAGCCCGTCAGTTCGTCGAGTCGATCGAGGGGCACCGGCTGGAAAGCCTGTTTCTCGTTGCACTGTGTATCGGGATGCGGGAGGGGGAGGTTCTTGGCCTGGGCTGGGAGGATGTGGACCTGGAGAATAGGATACTGCACGTTCGTTACTCGCTCCAAAGAATGGCAGGAAAACTGCAACTCGTACCAACGAAGACTGAGGAGAGCCAGCGATCGATCCGGCTTCCGGATCTGGTTGGGTCCTCACTCATCGCCCATCGTGCGCGCCAGGATCAAGAGAAGGCGCTTGCTGGAGATGACTGGGTCGAAACGGGCCGCGTGTTCACGACTTCGAGAGGCACCATGCTCGATGCTCGGAACCTTCTCCGCTCCTACTACGCCCTTCGGGATCTCGCCGCACTTCCGAAGATCCGGTTTCACGATCTACGGCACTCGGCCGCTACCTTGTTGCGGGCGGCCGGTGTTCCGACTCCAGCAATTTCGAAGCTATTGGGTCATGCGTCGACGCGCACGACCGAGGAAGTTTACAGTCACGTTATCAGCGACATGGAGACCGAGGCGGCGGACAAAATGGATGCGATTTTCAACCGCGTAGCTGTCAGCCTAGCTGTCAAATCGGCTCCTAAGAACCTCAACTGAAATAGAAGTGATTGAAAAGAATGGTGCGCCCGGGCTGACTCGAACAGCCGACCTTCTGGTTCGTAGCCAGACGCTCTATCCAACTGAGCTACGGGCGCGCGATGTCCATTATAGCAAGCGATTCGTCACGACTTGATGATTCTTCCATTGCGATCCAGCCGTAACTGGCGGCCGCGCCACTCCACTGTTTTGCCAAAAAGACCCGCGAACCAAATCGTGACGCCCCATAGATCGCGCAGCGGGATAGCGTAAAAGTATTTCACAACATCCCGGCTGCCGAGCACGAAGCGGCCCGCAACCACTGACATTGCCATCCGGACCGCGAGCAGTCCAGCAGCGATCCACCAATAACCGCACAGCGCCGCAACCAGCGACCACACAGTCGCAAACGTCACCGGCAGGCTGATATATCCAAAGCCCCGCGACAACCGGATCGTTCGCGCCCAGCGCAGTTGGTGGCGCCAGGCTCCTGACAACGAATCTGCTGAAAGCCGGGTGGTCACGACCATCGGTGAAATCACATTGCGAAGTCCGAGCGAATGCAGTTTACAGCCGAGTTGATAATCGTCAGCCAGGTAATCGGCGATGGCCTCAAAGCCGCCGATTCGTTCGAGATCAACCTTGCGAAACGCCAGAGTCGAACCAAGTCCGAACTCCGATACTCCAAACAGCGGCGCAACCAACGTGCTGGGAGCAAACTCGGTCGCGACGGCCAGCGCTTCGAAGCGACTCGGCCAATCGCCCGCTTCTGCGCGATACAAGCAAGTCACCAACCCAATGGTGGGTTCGGCAAGTGGCGCGCTTACGGCCTGAATGTAGCCGGCCGGAACGGTGATGTCGCTGTCGTTCACAATCAGAACGGCATGGCGCGCTTGCTTTACGAGGTCCATCAGGATTCCAACCTTTGGATTCGGAGTCTTGGAAGGGCAGACGGCCAGACGAATTGGAACGGACGGAAACTCACTTATCAACCGCTGGATATCGTTCGAAGCAGGATCGTCCGGGCTGTGAACGCCGAACAGGATTTCAAACTCGGGATACTGCTGCAAAGCGTGAGATCGGATGGCGTCGTAGAGGCTGGTGTCGCGGCCGTATACCGGCTTGAGGATCGAAACGCCGGCGTTGGAAGACCGAGGACTTGGCGTGCGAGAACGATGAATGAGGGCGGCGATCAGTGCAAGAAGTTGATACGCGGCGGCGATCCACGCAAGGCCGAGAATGATCCAGATCACACGGCCAGCAATGCAACGCCGCAAGCGACCAGGCATGCGCCGGCCCATCGTTTGGCGGTCACTACTTCCTTGAGTACGAACCTGGCCAGGACCGTTTCGATGACCACGCTCGCCGCCGTCACCGGCACCGCGAAGCTCACTTCGGCGACGGAAAGCAGTTTCATAAAGGCGAAGAAAGAAATCGCCATGAAGAAGACAGCGAGAACGAGCGGTCCGCGGCGGGCCAGACCTGCCAGCACGCGGCCCAACTTGGACGGCTGAAGATCTTCGACGGCGACGACGTGCCGCTTCATTTCAAAGCTCTGCAGCAAATCTGCAAACGCCGTGCAGCCGACGATGGTCGCGACCAGGATCCACCTCATCGCCGCTGCTCCACGGCCGTCGTGTTCGGTTGTGTCACACCTACCAGAATGATGCCGGCCACGATCAGCGCCGTGCCGGCCCAGCCCTGCAAGGAGATTTGCTCGCCAAGGAAGAACCGTCCGAGAATAGCCGTGAGTACGTAGCCGATGGATGTGACCGGCAGCACGTAGCTCAGGTCCGCCCAACCGAGGAGCGTCATGCGAGACAGCAGCCACAAGATCAGGAGCATCGTGCCGAGCAGCACCCACGGGCTGAAGATCAGCCGGATGTATGTGAACGGTGAAAGCCCAAGCTCGGCGGTTTGATGTTTCATGCCCCAGGACATCGAGACATTGCCGAGCACGTTAGTGGCAACGACGAAGAGAGTGAGCAGTTTGGTTTTGAGATCGACCGCACGGCCCGCCGTCATTTACGAAACGCTTTCTTCAGCTCCTCGCAGAGAATTAGCGGATTCCTTCTGCTCTTTGATGAACTTTTTCCGCTTCGAGCTGACGAACAGGTATTCGCGCGCTTCCTTGTAAAGCCGCCGCAGATCGTTGTTCATGACGGCCTTCCTGACGACGCGCCAAGCCGTCTTCGGACGGAAATAGTATTCCGAGTAGAAGCGCTCGACCCACTCCACGAGTTCGCCCTTGTTGAAACCGGGGTAGACGGCGTTGGGCAGTTGATGTCCACCAGAATCGGCCATGCCTTCCATCGTGACCAGGCCATTGGCCGTGGCGTGCTCGTAGAACTCGGTTCCCGGAAACGCGTGGCCGAGGGAAACTTGAATGGTCTCGACATCCAGCTTCTTGGCGAATTCAATTGTCCTTCGTAGACTCTCCCGTGATTCGCCCGGGAGGCCGACGATGAAATCGCCGTGAATCACCAGGCCGAGCTTGTGACAATTCTCGGTGAAACGCTGCGCCATCTCGATGGTGGCGCCCTTCTTGATGTTCTTGAGGATTTGCGGGTCGCCCGACTCGTAACCGACGATCAGCAGCCGGCAACCGGCGTCCTTCATGGCTTTCAGCGTGTCGTAGTCGGTGGTAACGCGCGACGTGCAACTCCAGGTGAAATTGAGCGCGCCCAATTTGTCGGATAGCTCGATGGCGCGCGCTTTGCGGTAGTTGAACGTGTCGTCGTCGAAAAATATTTCTTTGAGGCCCGGGAAATTTTCCAAAGCGTACCGGCATTCGTTGACAACATCATCGGAAGACCGCAGTCTCCAGCGGTGTCCCGAGTGCGTCTGGGGCCATAAGCAGAAGGTGCACATCGCCGGGCAGCCCCGAGTGGTGTAGAACGAGAGGAACGGATGCAGCAGGAAGGGCACGTTGTAGCGCTTGAAGTCGAGATCCCGTTTGTAAACTTTAGTAACCCATGGCAGCTCGTCCAGATTCTCGATGACGCCACCCTCCGGATTGTTCACTATCGCGCCGTTCTTGCGATAACTGACGCCGGGCAACTCGGAGAGCGGCGCACCTTTGGCGTAATTGGCAATCTGATAATCGAACTCACGGCGCACGACGAAATCGATGGCTTTGGAAGCGTTCAGACTTTTTTCCGGCTCGACGGTGACGGGCGGGCCGACGAATGCCACCTTCATCTTAGGGTTGGCGTCCTTCATCATCTCGCTGATCTTGACGTCGACGTGGAATCCGGGACTCGAAGTGAAGAGCACCATCAGCTCAAAATCGTTAGCCATCGCGACCGTCTGCTCGATGCTCAGTCTGTGGGGCGGCGCATCGACGAGTTTGCTGTCCTCCAGCATTCCCGCCGGGTAGCCCAGCCATACCGGATACCAGTACGATTCGATCTCGCGCGAGGCGGGCCAGCGTGAGCCGGCGCCTCCATCAAAGCCTTCGAACGACGGCGGATTGAGGAATAGCGTTCTCATGGACCCTCTTGAGCTGGCAACGAATTTCCTCCGAAACCCCGAATCGGAGGCGAGCCGGTAAAGTGCCAGTTTAGCAACTTGGAACTCAGTGGTGCTTGTATGCAGATTTCCGGAGCGATCGTAGCCCGGATCACTTGGGGTCGTTCACAACGCCTGAGGCAACATCGACTTCCGCTTCTTTGGAGAAGTTCATGTAGTTGATGTCCAACTCCACCGGACCAAAGAAACGCGCCTCGATTTTGCTCTCGGTCCGCTGCGGCACCGAGATTCCGTTCTTGATCTCGTACTCGCGGACAAACTGCACCTTCTTGAGAAACACGGACGGAGTCTTGACGAAAGATCCGGACTCACGCACGGGCATGTAGGTTTCTGCGTCCAGCCACAATTCACCCTTGAATAGACCGACTTTCTTCTCGCGCGGTGTAACCCGCAAAACATACGCCTGCCGCCCGTTCAGGTCTTCCATGCCTTTGTACTTGAATTTATAGTTGTTCGGGGAAATGGAAAGATTTGATGTGCCCTGATTGGCTTGTACTTCGGCGCTGAGGTAGCGTGCGATGACCTCAGTCTTCACGCTGTTGTCGCCACTGAAACCGAGCATGTGATAGGTGATCCGGCCCAGCTTGGAGATATTCCGAAGGGCATGCAGCGTCCCATGCATTCGCCGCTTAGGCAGGCGTGCGTCAATATCGACTTCCATGACGCCACCACGCAAGGCGGTCTGCTGTTCCTGGGAAGCATCCAAGTACCGGCTCACCATCTCGTCTTCCGGTACGGGCGGTCTCGCTGGGTCAGCAGATGTGACTCCAATGCATACAAAGCCAGCCAGTACAGCAAAGAACGTTGATTTCAAGACTCTCCTCAGCCCCGTGCGGGGGCACACTAATCGTTTCGACACAAACGGTCTATTCATACAATGTACCAACGGTACTAGCCAAAGCGCAATCCCTAATTACTCTTAATGTCCCTTCCTACCTGACTTAGATTCCCAAGGCCGGAATTCGGATACGACAAAACGAAGCCAATCTGGGGTTAAGTAATGTAAGGCAACCCACGCTAAGTGATTAGAGGCCTTGACCTTTCGCCTGGACTCGCGCCGCAAACTTGGACACGTTGATAATGGCCCGCTCGTGCGTACCTTCACTAATCTTGTCAATCTCATCGAACGCTTCCACGCGAAAACTTAGGCGGCGCTCGTCGATTCCGATGAGCTCGCTACGAAAGGTGACACGCATCCCGAGCGGCGTCGCGGCCAGGTGGCGAACATCGACGCGCGTGCCGACGGTGTCGAAGCCGTCTTCAAGCAGGGGTTTGACGGAGTCGCGCGCAGTCATTTCGAGCTGGCCGATCAAGTAAGGTGTTCCGAGCACCCGCGCGCCGGCGACACCCAGAAAATTGACTGCGTTGTCGGTCGTGACGAGGATGGTCGATTCGCCTTTGGTTCCGATGGGGATATTGGGCACGGAATTATTATAGGTGGTCGATCGTCTCGATCTGCAACTCGCCATTTCCCCAAACGCAGTGGCGTCCGACGCCGGTCCACTGTGCGGCTTCAAGATATGGAAGGAACTCGGTCAATTCGCCTTCATATTCAGCGTCGCCCACAAAACCTCCGATCGCGTGAGTCTGGCCGGTCCGGCTGCTGCGACGCTCGGCTTCTACGTAGCGCACCTGGCAGCGCGTCATTCTTACGGCCGAGGCCCGTTGGCCCAGGGCTCGGAAGTCGATGTCGAGAGATCCTGCACCGTAGAGCGTCCGTAGCGTGCTGACGCGATCTCTCGCGCGTGCGAACAGTACGCCGAACTCGGGTTGCGCCACTGGCTGCTGATCGTGCTTCAGCTCGGTCGGAGTACGGAAGATGACCCGGACTCGTCGAGTCGCATTTGGCGCGGGTGTGAGCGGAATCGAAATCGGTGGCCCGGCTGCCGCGACTCCGTGCCGGTCCAACTGCTCGACTGATATCAACTCCGCTCGGCTGCGGGCAGGGCGGAGTCCGTCGTTGGCAAGCTCCGCGAAAGCGCGCGCGAAGTCATCGATGATCGGATGCCTGGCGTCAAACAAATTCATGTCGAACCAAAAATGCGTGTTAATCGGGACGCAACGACTGCTTAAATGCGCCGCACGAATGACGAACGGACGTGGCCAGTTTGCGAAGCCGCTCGGCCCGGTCCCCAATGAGGCCGGTTCAAAAGTTCGGGCATAAGCGCAGCTGGTCCGCTGGCCGCAGGCGCGCACGTCGTCGCCGGCGTGGCCGGGGCATTCGGGAGTGCACGCAATTTTGCGCAGCATGCTTCCCAGCGCGCCTCGGATCATATTTCCGGGAACATCGGCTGGGAAAGCGATGGAATCGCGCGCGGCAAATGTGAAGCGGTAGGAGTAGAAGTCGAAAGTCACAAACCGAAGTTTCGTCCTAGGCCGATTCCGTCAGGAGTTCGCGGATCTTGAGCGCCAGTTCGGCGGTGGTGAACGGCTTTTGCAGGAAGGCGGCGCTGGTCTCGAGGTTTGCCGGATCGCCGTACCCGGAGACATACAGGACTTTGGTTTCCGGCCGCTCTCCAATCAAGCGCTCCGCCATCGTGCGGCCACTCATCCCTGGCATGATGATATCGGTGATGAGCAAATGAATGGGCCCGGCATAACGCTCGGCGAGCGCCATCGCTTCGCCGGATGAGCTGGAAGACAGCACGTTGTAGCCGTGGCGCCTGAGCATAGTTTCGACGACGCGGCGCACACCTTCCTCGTCTTCCACCAACAGGATGGTCTCGGCTCCCCGCAGAGCCGGGCTCTCACGCGTTGTTTCTTCTTCCTCGGCGAGTTCGTCGGCGACCGGAAGGTAAATGCGAAAAGTTGTGCCTCGTCCTGGCTTGGAATCGACCCAGATGTCGCCGCCGTTCTGCTTGATAATTCCGTAACTGGTGGAGAGTCCGAGCCCGGTGCCGTGCTCCTTGGTTGTAAAAAACGGCTCAAATACTCGCGAGCGTACTTCGGCATTCATTCCGAATCCCGTATCTTGCATCGCAAGCATCACGTAATGCCCCGCTTTGGGCACCAAATGCATGCGTTCAAATTCCTCAGTCACCTGCAGGTTGGCAGTCTCCAGATTGAGTCTGCCGCCGTTGGGCATGGCGTCTCGCGCGTTGACGGCGATATTCAGTACCACCTGCTCGATTTGGCCGGCATCCGCCCGCACGCATTTCAAGTCGTCGGCCAGACTGGCGACCAGCTCGACGTCTTCTCCGATTACGCGCCGCAGCATGCGATCCATGTCGTGAACGAGCGCGTTGAGGTTGAGAACGACCGGCCGCACAACTTGGCGACGGCTGAAGGCGAGCAACTGACGGGTCAGGTCGGCCGCGCGCTCGGCGGCTTTCACGACCTGTTCCAGATCGCCACGCGCTGGATCGCCCGCGTGCGTAGCGTCGAGCAGCATCTGCGAGTATCCGGTGATGATCATGAGCAGATTGTTGAAGTCGTGCGCGACGCCGCCGGCCAATCGGCCTACCGCCTCCAGGCGCTGCGAATGATGAAGCTGTTCTTCTAGACGCTTTCGATCGGTGACGTCGCGCGAATTCACAACGACACCGGAAACGCCCGGTAAATGGGAAAGATTACGGCCGAAAGATTCGAGCACGCGCCAGGAACCGTCTTTGTGCCGGATGCGGCACTCCAGCGTCGCCGCTCCATCGGCCCGCGAAAATGCGCTTTCCACACGTGGAACGTCGTCCGGATGAACGAACGAGAAAGCGTTCTGGCTTACCAATTCCTCCAGACGGTAGCCGAGGACGCGCTCATGCGACGGGCTGGCATAGCGGATGGTGCCGTCGATATTCAGAATGGCGATCAGGTCGAGTGAATGCTCGATCAGGGACCGATAGTGTTCCTCGCGGCGTTCCAACGCTTCGACAGCGCGGCCGCGTTCGGCAGCATAGCGCATGGAGCGGACCAGGAGGTCGCCGTCGACGCGCCCCTTCACCAGATAGTCCTGAGCACCGGCGCGGACGGCTTTGATGGCGAGCGCCTCATCATCGAGGCCGGTGAGGATAACGATGGGGACCTTCGGGGAGTGAGCGTGCGTGCGAACCAGAGTGGTGAGTCCCTGCTCATCGGGGAGCGAGAGATCGAGCAGCACGACGTCGAAATGGTCGCTAGTAAGGCGCTTCAGCGCGGCGTCCAGGCGATCGACGTGATCGAGACGGAGGCGGTCGACGCCGGTTTCGCGGACCAGTTCCTGAAACAGGCGTGCGTCGCCCGGGTTGTCCTCGACGAGTAAGGCGTGAATACCTTCAAGGTTCATGGGTTATAGCAGAACCCGTACCCGGATTGTCAAAACGGATTCTACCATTGTGGGTTGGTGATTGAAGAGAAGGTCGTCATATCAGACGTCAAATCATGTAGCGAAAGCCTCACAGGCGAGTTGCTCGCGCAAAGGCATCAGCAAACGCGAAGGAGTGGAGCAGGGCGGACGTCAACCGGATTCGGCCGCTCGGGCGTATCTAACGTCATTGCCAACGAGCCGGCCATCGTGCGCTATCAGCGACTGACCGGAGGCCCACAGCATAGCATTTGCGGACGCGTCCGCTGCTGCGGTATCATAAACCTTTGCGGCTCTAGCTCGTACGGCAGTCTTGCTCTGATCCGTCTGATTAGCCCACATTTTCAAGCTCAACGAAGGATAGTTATGTACGCAGTGATTGAAACCGGCGGGAAACAGTATCGCGTCGCACCGGGCGATGTCATCCAGGTGGAAACGCTCCCAGGCGATGTTGGCGCGGAGATCGAATTCAACCGCGTGCTGGCGGTGGTGAACGATTCGAACGAAGTCGTCAGCGGCAAGGCGCTCGGCGAGGCGCGCGTGAAATGCACCATCTCCGGCCACGGCCGCGGCGACAAGGTGCTGGTATTCAAGTTTAAGCGCAAGAAGCAGTATAGGCGGACCATCGGCCACCGGCAGAATTACACGCAGGTGACCGTGAACGAGATTCTGGCGTAGGTTCGATATGGCACATAAAAAAGGTCTGGGAAGTTCTAAGAACGGGCGCGACTCCAACGCGCAGCGCCTGGGTGTGAAAGCTTTCGGCGGAGAACTGGTTTTGGGCGGCTCCATTCTGGTTCGCCAGCGCGGGACGATCTTCAAGCCCGGCGAGAATGTCGGGCGCGGCAAAGACGACACGTTGTTCGCCAAGGTCCCAGGGATCGTCGTGTTTCGCGATCGCGGCCGTTCCGGCAAGTTCATCAGCGTCGAACCGATCAGTTAGTTTCAACTGCCGGGCTCTCTAGTTTCGCGGCGGGCCGAGGCCCGTCGCCGCACTTTTTCCCCACATGTTTATCGACGAAGCCAGGATTCGGGTGAAGGCCGGCGATGGCGGTAACGGCTGTCTCGCTTTCCGGCGCGAGAAGTACGTTCCGCGCGGTGGCCCGAGCGGCGGCGACGGAGGACGCGGCGGCGACATCACGATGGTCGCGAGCGAGCACCACAACACGCTGCTGCACTTCCGTTTCAATCCCGAGCATACGGCACAACGCGGTCGGCACGGCGAGGGGAGCAATCGCACGGGGCGCGATGGCGAGTCGATCGAGCTTCCCGTCCCGGTGGGCACCATCGTCTATGATGACGAGACCGGCGAAGTGCTGCACGATTTCACGAAAGCCGGCGACCGGTTTCTGGTAGCGCGCGGCGGACGCGGTGGACGAGGCAACCAGCATTTTGCGACGCCGACCCATCAGGCGCCTACGGAGCACGAGCCAGGCCACCCAGGTGATCAGAAGCATTTGCGTCTGGAACTGAAACTGTTGGCCGATGTCGGGCTGGTGGGATTTCCGAACGCGGGAAAGTCGACGCTCATTTCGCGCATCTCAGCCGCACGGCCGAAGATCGCTGATTATCCGTTCACCACGCTCGAACCCAATCTCGGCGTCGTCAGCGTGGACGATCGGACGTTCGTAGTCGCCGACATTCCCGGACTGATCGCTGGCGCGCATCTTGGGCATGGCCTTGGCGTGCAGTTTCTGCGTCACATCGAGCGCACACGGCTGCTGGTGCACCTGGTGGATGTTTCTGAAGCAAGCGGTCGCGATCCGGTGGAGGACTTTCGAGTGGTGATGGAGGAACTGGCGGGCTTCCGGGAAGACCTTGCGCGGAAGCCGATGTTCGTCGTGGCATCCAAAATCGATGTTGCCCAGGACCTTAGCCGGACGTCGCGGTTGAAAAAATTGGCGGTGGATAAGGGCTTGCCGTTCTATGAGATATCGAGTGTAACGGGGCAGGGCATCGAAGGCCTTAAGTATGAAATGGCTCAATTCCTGTCGAAGCCGGTCGAAGAGGAAATTAAGCAATAAAGGATCAGAAACAGGAGGCACTCGCCATGGAAGTACCCGCAGTTTCTTCCGCTCTGCAAGGACTATCGCGCGCTGAGAACCAACTGAATCAGGCGGCCGTCGACATTGCTCGAGCGCCCGTCGCTTCGAGCGGCGAGGATGTGGTGGACTTAAGCGCGGCCATGGTGGCGTTGCTCCAATCCCGAAATAATTTCGAAGCTAACGTGAAGTTGCTCAAGACCGCCGACGAGATGGACGGCACGCTACTGAATATCATCGGCTGAGCAAGCGGTCGAAAGCTCTCGACGTCCTATAAATCGAAGAGCACCATGGCTCGAGCACCCAAGCCCAGTAACATCCGC
>JACXTT010006672.1_pt1 | contig 16434 bp, 15 predicted proteins | sample 9270951 | NCBI WGS metagenome assembly JACXTT01 (sample SAMN15532306, study PRJNA645909) | rock metagenome | isolation source: weathered quartz diorite | place: Puerto Rico | collected 2017-06-21 | reverse complement strand
TATCCGCGTCGGCCTCTCAGGCGTTTCGGTGAGCTAGCCGTGTTCGACGCGCGCTTTTATATCCGAGTATGCCGTCTCGATCAGCGCGCTTAGCGCTGCGGCGTTTGTGGCCGTTCCCGATCTCAGCTTCACATGGCGCATGAACTTGCCGGTGCCTTGCAACAAGTGAGCCGGATCCGGCAGCGCTGCGCCGTGAAAGAACCCCACGTTTACGTGCGAATTGAATACATTGACGTAGCCGAAGGGCGCATCTCCCAAACATGCAACCGGACAGCCGTCATGCAAAAGCTCCCGGACTTCGTCCCCGCATTTTCGCATCACCTCAAACCACTGTTGCGCGATGGCTCCCAATTCACCTGCATGCTCTTTCGTCTTCATCCAGGCATCGATGGCGGGATCCCGCTCGACAGCGCCGTTGAATCGCAGCAATGCCGTTCTCATCGTCGCTCCACTTTTTTCTTTCGAGATCTACGGTTATGTAGCTTACACGAGAAGGCCGGGTGTCCCAGGAACCCAAAAGGGTGTCCCACACATCGCCCACTTCCTATTTCTCAACATAGTCCGTGTGAAATTTGCCATTGCCGTTGAGCTGAACGATCACGGTACCGTCCTTCGCCTCAACAAAATGAGGTACGCCGGCCGGAATGAGGATGAAACTGCCCGCGGGGTACCCTTTCAGATTTGTCGAGTTGAATTTCGTTCCCTCGCCCAGATACCAGGTTCCTTCGATGACGGTAACCAGTTCGTCCTGCGGGTGCGTATGCGCGAGGACACGTTTGCCGGCGGGGATCTTGGCACGATCGACCCATGCACCGCCCTGACTTGAGTCGCCGAGCAGCTGCGCTCGCTCGCGGCCGTCGGTGTAGTACGGCGGCGTGAACCATCGCACTTGTAGCGGGGTGAATGCGATGATCTCTTTCTTGTTGGTGTCGCCTAACGTCAACGTGATTGCCGCGAAGACCAATACTGCAAGAGTTAGCGTTTTCATCGCCTCTCCTCTCAGCGAGCATTATTGCAGATAGCGCCGAACGAGCCGCCTTTTGAAAAGTTCTTAATCCTGACCGGCCGGGTGCCCCACCCGCCCTATCGAACCAGAAGAGGCTTCCTCTTGCGGAGGTTGCAGGTTACGCTGAGCGGCTCTGACTTTCTAGAGCTGTCATCTCGAGCGGAGCGAGGGATCTGCATTGCTGGCGGGCAAACTGCAGATCCCTCGCTCCGCTCGGGATGACAGTTCAAATAAAGTTACAGGCGCTGGCGCTGGTAAAATGGGGGCGAGAGTTGGAGCTGTACGTGAAAAGGACGGTCCCGGTGGAATCTGCCTCTGCATTCATCGACGAGAAGATCAAGCAACTTGGGGACTGGCGCGGGAAGACGCTCGCGAAAGTGCGCGACATCATACACAAGGCAGACCCTGAGATTGTCGAAGAGTGGAAGTGGGTCAAGGCGACGTCGCCGGGGACTCCCGTCTTTTCCCACGGCGGCATCGTCTGCACGGGAGAGACGTACAAGAACGTCGTCAAGATGACATTTGCCAAGGGAGCTGCGTTGAAAGACCCTTCCGGTCTATTCAACTCCAGCCTCGACGGGAATGTCAGGCGCGCCATCGACATCCACGAAGGCGACAAGGTCGATGAGGCGGCCTTGAAGGATCTCATCCGCGCTGCAGTGGCACTCAATCTCCAGGGCAAGAACAAGCCGAAGCCCCGGCGAGCCGGCAGCAAGCGGGCCGTGTAATTGAAGACCTAGGTCGGTAGGGGCTGACGTCAAATAAGACTCTTAAGGTTGCACGTGGCCACGATTCACTTTCTCATCTGCCGGACTGGCCGGCAACGTGAAACGGAAAATTGAACCGTGCCCAGGATCTGATTCGACCCAGATTCTTCCCCCGAAGTGTTCGACGATCTTCTTGCAGATAGCCAGCCCCACTCCGTTCCCGGAGTATTCTTCTCGCGCGTGCAGACGCTGAAAAATAACGAAGATGAGGTCCTTGTATTGGGGTGCGATGCCGATGCCGTTGTCGGCCACCGCGAACAGCCAATGCGTACCCTGTTGTTCTGCGGAGACTCGAATGGCAGGCGCTTCTTTACTGCGAAACTTCACGGCATTTCCAATCAGGTTCTGGAAAACCTGAAGCAATTGAGTCCGTTCTGCCGCTACGTTGGGAAGAGGATCGTGGGTAACGACGGCACCGCTGTCTTCAATCAAAGCCTTCAAATTCAGCAGAGCTTCCCGGATAACGCTATTGCAGTCCGTATGTTTGCCGGCGACTCCATTGTGCCCGACGCGGGAAAAAGCCAGTAAGTCGCGGACCAACGTCTGCATACGCAGCGCGCCTTCCACGGCGTAGCCGATGTACTTGTCGGCGGTATCGTCAAGCTTGCCGCGGTAGCGCTCGGCCAGAAGCTGGGTGTAGGAGGCCACCATGCGTAGCGGCTCCTGCAGATCGTGGGAGGCGACATGCGCGAACTGCTCCAGGTCCCGATTGGAGCGGGCCAGTTCTTCAACTTTCCTGGCCAGATCTTCCTCGGCTTGATGACGTTGATCGCGCTGGCGCTTCTCCTGGAGGGCTCTGCGCACAGAAATGGTCAGACGAGCAAGCGAATCTTTCAGGACGTAGTCCGTGGCGCCTTGTTTGATGCACTCCACCGCGGCCACATCACCCAGCGAGCCCGACACCAGGATCAATGGGATGTCCAGATTTTCCCGGCGCAACACGTCGAGGGTTTCTATCCCCCTCCATTGCGGCAGGTTGTAGTCGGCCAGAATTACCTGATAGGGATTTGCCCGCACTTGCCGGGTGAAATCCTCGACTGTCTGTACGATGTCGCTGGAGACATCGAACCCTTCCTGCCGCAGTTCGCGCAGAACCAGTTCAGCGTCGGCCGGGCTGTCCTCTACCAGCAGCACTCTCAACGTCGCATCGGAGGCCGGACTTTCCGCTTCACTGACGGTCCTAGTCCCTATGCTATTCATGACTTCTGCTCCCGCGTGTGCCCCTTACCGTTTGTCGGTGGAGGTTGATTGGTAACCAGCCAGTACAATCCCGCCTGCTTCACCGTATCTCGAAACTGGTTGAAATCCACAGGTTTTTGGATATAGCTGTTCGCGCCCAGGTCGTACCCAGTCACCACGTCCCGCTCCTCCTTCGAGGAAGTCATGATGACCACGGGAACAGTCCTGGTGCGCGGATCGCTCTTAATCTGCCGGAGCACCTCGATGCCGTCCACCTTAGGCAGCTTTAAGTCGAGCAGCACGATTTTGGGTGGGTGATCAAAGGAGCGCTGCGTAAAGGCGCCGCGACAGAACAAGAAATCCAAAGCCTCCTCGCCGTCGCGGGCGACAAAAATCTTGTTGGCCAGATTTTCCCGGCGTAGGCTGTGCAAGGCCAGGTCCATGTCGTCCTGGTTATCTTCCACCAGCAGAATGTCCACTTCGATTGCGCTCATGATTACACTCCAGTTCCCGCGCTAGCGGTACTACTCTTGGGTTCGGCTGATGCAGCCACATCGACAGTAAAGTAGAAGGTCGCGCCCTTATCGAGTTCGGCTTCGGCCCAGACGCGGCCTCCGTGCTTTTTGAGGATGCGTTGTACGGTTGCCAGGCCCACGCCTGTGCCTTCGAACTCCTCCGGGCGGTGGAGGCGTTGAAACACGCCAAACAATTTGTCGTAGTACTTCATGTTGAACCCAACGCCGTTGTCACGCACAAAGATCACGGGCTTGCCGTCGGCCAGGGCTGATCCCACGTCGATCACGGCCCGCGTGCGGGGGCGGGAATATTTGAGCGCATTGGAAAGCAAATTTTGAAAGACCTGCTTCATCAAAGTCGGATCGCACGCGACGGACGGCAGGGCGGCAATTTTCCACTCCACGTCACGACCGTCCCATTCCGGCTTCAGGATGGCGACAACTTCCTCAACCATCGAATCAAGCCCGGCGACCTGAAGCTTGGGGGATTGGCGGCCGACCCGGGCGAGACTCAACAACTCATCGACCAATTGGCCCATCTTGCGCGTGCCTTCCTGAATGCGGCGCACGTAGTGCTGTCCTTGAGAATCGAGTGTGGAACCGAACTCTTCCAGAAGTAACCCGGAGAAACCTGCCATGTGCCGCAAGGGAGCGCGCAGGTCATGGGACACGGAGTAGGTAAATGCTTCAAGTTCTTTGTTGGCCTCCGCCAACTGGGCGGTGCGTTGGATGACCCGCTCTTCGAGCTCGTCGTTGAGCTTGCGGATTTCTCGTTCATCTGCCTTGCGCTGCGTAATGTCGCGGACAAAAGCGCTGAAGGCGAGAGTAGCCCCCGTCCGAATCGGCGTGATCGAGAGTTCAATCGGAAACTCTTGTCCATTGCGATGAAGGGCAACGAGTTCGATGCGCTTGTTCAGCACCACGGCTTCGCCGGTGGCAACATAGCGCTGCATTCCGATCCTGTGCGCTTCACGATAGCGGTCTGGGATGATGGTTTCCGCCAGCGAACGGGCGAGCACCTCCTGAGAGGTCCAGCCAAAAACCGTTTCCGCCTGGGCGTTCCAACCGGTAATAACGCCGTCTGCATCCATCGCAATCGCTGCGTCGAGCGCCGTCTCGATAATCAAACGCGTGCGTTGTTCGCTGGCGCGGAGAGCCTCTTCCGCTTGCTTGCGCTCCTTGATCTCAAATTGCAACGCCGTGTCACGTTCCTGAATCTGCGCCAGCATTTCATTGAACGTGCCGATCAGGATGGCGAGTTCGTCGCGGTTGTGGGTTGTGGGTGCCCGCACGGAATATATTTTGTCGCGGGAAACCGTTCGGGCGGTCTCCGCCAGACGAACGATGGGATCAGCGATGGCTCGCCGGAATATTGATGACGTCAACAACGCCGCGAGCAGGGACGCCGCCAATACCGCTATGACGATGATCACGTACCGCTTCAGGCGGTCAAACAACTCGTGTAGATCGGATCGGATGTAGACGGTCCCAGTTGCTTTCCCCTGGAACATGATCGGGCGGACCAGTACGACTTGCTGATCCTTGAGCCAGCGGATCTGGCTTTGAGTGGCAGGCATAGGAGGTAGCGAAACTGGCTGGCCCGCGTGATCGCGTTGATACGCGGCGAACGGTTGACCGTCCGCAGTGTAGATGCCGGCGGACACGATGTTGGGGGAGGCTTGCAAAGCCGACAAAGTTTTCTCGGCGGCAGGTGGGTCATTAAACAACAGTGCGGAGGCACTGTTGGCTCCAACAATTTGCGCCTGGGTCGAAAGGTTGCGCAGCAGGGTCTCTCGGAACGTGAGTAGGTCGTAGGCAACAAACGCCGCACAGGCTAGCAAGAGGGCGGCGGCACTGACCAGCATGTTCATCCACGTCAGTTTCGCGGAGATCGAGTAATCGCGGACTCTCAGCATCGTCGATTAGTCTCCGGTCTGAGAGCTTCGCCTCACGCTGGTCGCCAATTTGAGCAGTTCGGAGCTCAGAGTCAGGCCAGCGCGCTCGGTTGGCGCCAGGTTGACCTCAAAACGCACTCGGGTTCCCTCCAGAATGAACTGGACCATACCGCCGCGACGCGAGAACTGGGGTAGATCACTGACGGTTAAGACACTCGCGCTATCGAGCGTCGCGAGAATGTGTTTCAGTTGGCTCTCCTCCGACGAACTGATGAAGAGAATTTGGCATTTCACTGCGTCCTCGGGCCTCGGGATTCTCTCGGTAACCACGTTCTTGCCCGCGATGGTTTCATCCGCCAGCACCGCGTTGAGAGTCGGGCCAAAGGGATCTTGGCCAAGCACGCAAATAATGAAAGGGCCGTCCTTGGCCGCGCGGATTTTGGCGGGCCATTCGACAAATCTTCCAAAGTTGTAGAGATAGGCAGCCTTGACCTGATACTCAGTGGGCTTTGAATTCTGTGCCGGTAAGCTCGTGGCGGCAAGGAATGCCCACGCCAAGGCTCCGGCCGTGAGTCGAGGCAGAAGAACTTGAAGACCCCGATTCAGCCGACCGCGTGGGATGCATTGGAACGCGTCTTTGCCGTGAACGTGCATCATGAATTTCAATCCGTGGCGCTTCTCCACGTTATTTTTGCGTAGACACTTCGCTTGATCCCGACCAACGGTCCCGGGTCACCAGTGAACTCTGGGTGATGCGGTTGCAGCAGGTTTTGTCCGACGACGGAAAAGGAGATGTGTTGGGTGGGGTGCCAGGCTAGCTGTACATCTATCGTCCCGTAGCTCGCGACGCGTTTGGCCGGCAAGGCGCTCACATAACGATACGTCTGATCAAACTCAAGGTTTCTTGGCAGATCCAGAGAAGATTGAACCGACACTTGGTGGTGGGGGCTTGAGCCTTCGGTTGAACTAACGGTCGAAGAGTCTTGACTGCTCGCTCCTCTTTTCAAGTCCATATGGAGATACGAATACGAACCGGTCAGGCGCCACCAGTGGGTAGGCCTCCAATCGGGCGCGACCTCGACTCCGGACGTGGAGCCCAGCAATCCGTTGCGAAGAAAGAACGGAACCACGAGATGCGGTGGAGCCGGGGAGGTCTCCATAAACGGCGCTCCCGGCTCAATGCTCAGCAGGCGATGGTAGTCGTTATAAAACATCGCGATATCCAGATAGAGCTTGGAAGTAACTAGGTTGCGGTATCCGCCTTCGTAGCCGACCAATCGTTCGGAGTCGAACTTCCCGTCGCCGATCGCGCGGAAAAAGACCGGAGGGTTCGCGCTAAGGAGCCCTGTAGCTTGTAGGTCTTCCTCCACCCGCGAGGGCGTGCGTACAGCGCGCGTGACGGCCCCCCAGACGGTTTGCCGTGGACTTGGCGTCCACAGCAGCCGGGCAGTTGGTTGAATTTCAAAACCGGTGTAGTTGTTATGTAAGAATTTCGACCCAATGGTCAGCCAGAGCTGATTGCTTACAATTGCGATTTCATCTTGGACGAACGCGCTGTAGAGCTTGTCCGTAACGTTCGGCGCAAACACAATTGTCGGCACGACTTGTATGAACTTGCCGGGACTCAGGCGAGCCCCGAGTCCCCAGAGAAAGTTCTGCCGCTTCGGCAAGGTCATATGGTGCAGGAAATCGACGTCAAACGTATCTCGAGTCTCGCCGAAGCTGGGCTCATGACGGTTCGTTCGGTCGTAATAAGCTTGCACCTGAACATCGGAACCTTCCCCGAGCACTCGCCGCCAGCGACCGAGCAGATTGCCGCCCGAAAGCTCGGCGTTCTGCTCCACGCTCGTTACAGACGGCGGAGAGTAAGTCGAAATCAGGACGTTTTCTCCGGCGTCTCCGTTGTAAAGGTCGCCCTGGAGTGTCACGGAGTCACGATTGTTTAAGTCCCAGTCCGTTCGGAATCCGAACTGGCTCATTCGCCAGTCATCAAACTGCCTCTGATCTGGGTGGAACTCAGGGCCTTGGGTAAAGGCTTTACCGTACAAGCGGTAATTGAAGTTCTTGCCGTTGCCTGCTCCATACCGGAAACCGACGAAACCTTGGTCCACGCTTCCTCCGCCGGTGGAGACCAGCGTTCCGTGAGTATCTTTGGTGCTCTTGGTGATGATATTGATCACCGCATTGACGGCATTCGCCCCCCAGATGGTCCCGCCCGGGCCGCGGATGACTTCGATCCGTTCGACGTCCTGTAGCAGTGTGTCTTGGACTTCCCAATAAACGCCGGCAAAGAGCGGCGTGTAAACAGTTCGGCCGTCGATGAGTACGAGTACCGATCGGGAAAGGCGGCTGCCGAATCCACGCACACCAAGAGACCATTTGTCGGAGTCAATCCGCGCCACTTCAACCCCCGGCACCAAACGAAGGGCCTGCGGGATGCTGGTGGCCCCGGATCGCTGGATGTCCTCTTGCGTAATGACGTAGATGGCCGCAGGAGTTCGGGCAACCTTCACCGGTTCTTTGGATATTGTCGTGACCTCGGTGTTCCCGAGTTGTTCCAGGCTCAACTGTGTGAGGCGTCCTTTGGTCTTTTGGTCCGTTGGGGAGGTCTCCGCCCAGCTGTTGTTCACCGAGCCAGTGGCGAACAGCAGGCACATGCCTAGTAAGAGTCTGGGACGATGAATCGTGATGGAAACAAACATACTTATCTTCTTGACCAAACAATGGTCGGAGCGGTCGGTCATGCGGTGCAACTCATTTCCCGGCGAATCCATTAGCGGAACGCCCGACTGCGGACGAGATGGCACGACTAGACATCAACCTGTGTAATAAGTACAAAACAAACAACGGCTGGGTCGTGAGGGGACACGAATCCACTCGCTCACAAGCACCATCGTCAGAACTGTTGGTTTCTTGAGAGCAAAAGCAGGACTTGGAACCTACACAAGAGGCATGGAAGCGTACGTTTGGACCTGTTCTTCGGTGTGGCGGGAGAACTACAGGCTCCTGGCGCAAATCGGTCCCGCCGTTGCGAGTTGCATTCCTTGATTTGGTTTCCTAGGTTCGCATCACTGTCGAACTGCTCACGCTGCCTGGCCGGCGTTCGCAGTTGCCAGCGGACGCAGCGGATCGCAGAGACCCCGCATCACCTTCTCGAATTGCCCGAGGTCAAGCGATTGCGGTCCATCGGAGAGCGCACGTTCCGGGCAAGGATGCACCTCGACAATGATCCCATCGGCGCCCACCGCAATCGCAGCGCGAGAGACGGCTCCGATCAGGCTTTGTTTGCCGGTTCCATGCGAGGGGTCAGCGATCACCGGCAGATGAGAGAGCTCCTTGGCCAGCGCGATAGAGGCGAGATCAATCGTATTGCGAGTGGCGGTCTCAAAGGTCTTGATGCCGCGCTCGCACAATACCACCTGATGATTTCCGCCAGAGAGCAAATACTCCGCCGCCAGCAGCCATTCCTTCACGATGGCAGAAGGACCGCGCTTGAGCAGCACAGGCTTGTTCGTGGTGGCGAGCCTGCGCAGCAAAGCGAAGTTCTGCATGTTGCGCGCGCCTACCTGGAGCATGTCAGCGTATTCGCAGATTACGTCCACGTCTTCTGTGCTCATCACCTCGGTGACGACTGGCAAGCCAGTTTGCTCGCGGGCTTCGCGCAGAATCTTGAGAGCCTCGATGCCCAATCCCTGGAACTCGTACGGCGAAGTGCGAGGCTTGTAGGCGCCTCCGCGCAGCATGGTCGCGCCGGCGCGCTTCACGCCATGAGCAGTTTCCAGCAGTTGCTCGCGGGACTCGACTGAGCAGGGCCCCGCGATGACCACCACTTCTGCGCCCCCGATTTTCACGCCGCCCACGTCCACCACGGAGGGCTCTGGCCGAGTCTGCCGGCTCACGAGCTTGAACGGTTGCGCGATGGCGACGACATTGTCGACTCCCGGAGCCACCGAGAGCGCTTCGATCTCATGGCGGCGTCCGCCACTGCCGACTGCGGCGACTATGGTGCGCTCCGTTCCGCGTGTGACGTGAGGCTGAAATCCAGCTTCCCGAATTCGTTGAATGACGTGCTCGATCTGTTCGGGCGTGGCGCTGTCTGACATGTTCACAATCATGGGAGCAATCCTTTCGAATTTTCGCCTAAAAACAAAAGCCGCGATCTCTGCGATCGCGGCGTTGGTGCTGAACTTTGAGCTGGTCTCTTCTAAGCTGACTGGCTCCAGTCTTCCACCTCCGCCGCCAACGTAAACCAATAGCGGCAAAATCGACCGGAGGTGTTAAATCGCATCATAACAATCCCAACAAATGAAAAATGCTGCACAAAGTTACTGGCTCAGGGAACTGGCAACGCTGGAGAACGCGTTGTTGGCGTTGCCGCCGATCAGACGCACCGTGCCGATCACCAATACCAGGATCACGGCCAGCATTACCGCGTACTCGGCAATGTCCTGTCCCTGCTCATCCGACCACAGATTTCGGCAAAACTGAAGCATGTGACCTCCAAGCTCTCGTTTCGGGGGGAGCCGAATCAAGCTAGGCAGTAATAATGCCGACTCTGAGGGCGATTGTCAATCGAAGCCCAGAGCGGATTTTCACAGGATTCCCACCTCACGATTAGAATCAGAGGCTTATGCCACGCGCGCTGGAATATGACGGGATCACGAAGGAATATCGCTCGTGGTCAGGGCGGCGGCGCGTGCGTGCTCTGCACGAGTTTTCTCTTTCTGTTGAGAGCGGAGAAATTTTCGGCTTCCTCGGTCCCAACGGCGCAGGGAAGAGCACAGCTATTCACCTTGCCCTAGGGTTCATGCGGCCTTCGTCGGGTACCGGACAAATGCTCGGGAGACCATTTGGGGATGCTGCGATCCGTCGCCGCGTTGGATTTCTGGCTGAGAATGTAGCGCTCTACCACCGCAAAGCCGAGGCTGCCATTCGCTTTTACGGCGGACTGAACGGACTGCATGGGGCAGCGCTCGATCGCGCTGCACGGACGGCGCTCGAGGCAGTCGATCTGCAGGCAGAGTCGGGAAGAAACCTCGGTCAGTTTTCGCGCGGCATGTTGCAACGCATGGGACTGGCCCAGGCGCTGGTGAACGACCCCGAGTTGCTAATTCTCGATGAGCCGACCTCGGCGCTCGATCCGGCGGCGCGGGTATCGATTCGCGAGTTGCTGCTGCGGTCTCGCAGTCAAGGAAAGACGATATTTCTCAGTTCACACCTGCTTTCGGAAGTTGAGCTGGTATGCGACCGCGTCGCAATTCTCAGCCGTGGCCGCGTAGTGCGCACAGGAACGCTTAGTGCGATGCTCGAAACGACCGATCAGGTCGAGATTGTGGCTCAGACAATTGCGCCCACGCTGTTTGCTAATACAACGGTTGAGGGCGAGCGAATGCGGTTTGCAGTTTCGAAGAACCGACAGCGGGAGGCCATCGAACGCGTATGGGCGGCGGGCGGGGAAGTGGTCAGCGTGAACCCAGTGCGGCGATCGCTTGAAGAGTTATTTCTGGAGCTGACTAGTCCAGAGTCGACCGCTGTTGAGTTGGCCGGGCGTGAGGCCGGGAAATTGATATGAGGCCCGTCCTTCTGATTGCGAAAAACTTTGCTCGCGAGCAGCGCTGGCCGCTTTTTTTCCTGCTGCTTTGGGTCCTGGGATGGGCTACGTTTGGAATATTCGCCGACTCGGGACCCGAAGATGCACTGATGATTTTCCGGCAGCTGGCGGTGTATTCGGTGACCTTCGGGGTCTTTTTTGGCAGTTCGGCGATTCAGGCGGACCAGCGTTCGCGGCGCATACTGGCCGTGCTCTCAAAAGGGATTTCGCGCCGCCAGTATGTTTCCGGGTTATTGGCGGGGATTGCGCTGGTCCTGGGCGTGTTCTGTTTGTGTATGGGTTTCACTGCCAGCTGGCTACTGGGACGATTCGGCTTTAGCGAGGGCCCATTGTGGTTCGGAATGCTGGCGCTGTGGACCGCCTGCCTACTGGCGGCGTCGTTAACGCTGTCGCTATCGACGTTCATGCCTCCTTTGTTTGCTGCGATCGGCGCTGGCACGGTGGCTGGAATCCCGGCACTTCTCTCGCTGCGCGGCGACTCATTGTCGAAATACATTATTCCAGTCCATGGATTGTTAGAACCGCTGATTCGAGCGGACTTCAGTGAAAGGTGGCACGCAAGTCTTGGGGTGGTCTTCTTGGGTTGGAGTGAAACAGCGGTGTTCTGGCTGGTGGCCGCGTGGATTTTTTCCCGTCGGGATCTGGCTGTGGCAGTGGAGTGAAGATAAAAGTTTGCGACGAGATACTGTGCTAATTCAATGCGCTCTTACAATCCTAATTACAAGGACCTCAGGAATGCAGCATCGGCAGTAATATCTTTGTTCCGGCTGAATCGTTGGCAAATTGAAACTCAAAGGTCTCGTCAACCCAAGGCCCCAACAAGCTAATCCGGACCATGAAATGTTGGCCTATAAGCCGGTGCTCCGGTTTTTTCATAAGCGGATAGTAACAGTTTTCATTGTTGAATGCGTAGAACTCTCCCGTCTGGTCATCTCTAAACGCAACATCCAGACTGTGTTCTTCCTCGATCCCAAACTCCATCCTGAGAAGGTCAGGTCGGGACTGTCGCCAGTCTCTAATTGATGGCTGGTCGCTATCGGCCCATCTACCGTCGATTGCGAGGAGCAATCTGCCGCCGGGTACAGGCTCGAAAAAACGCAACTTAACCCGAACGTCGTGGGCCACGGAATTTGGAAAAGGCCCTTGCGGCTTGTTTACAAACCGCACTGTCATGAATGACACAGTATTGATTGCATTGCCGATTGCTTGGATGTTGACAGGCTCAATATATGCCGCGTCCCGCTCGCGAAGGACAATGTGAGGTTTGGCTTCCTCGATCTGATCCAATTTCAATCGGTATTCGTCGCGCTGCCTCTCTCGTTTACGTATTGCTCTAGCAGCTCCTTCAACCTGAAGAAAAATATTGGCGGCAAGCAGGATAACAACTTTCCAGGGCCATGGAAGATCACTGATGAAGTCGAAGTGGCGAAAGAAATCCTCGGTGTCCGGGAGCAGCTTGGTAATTGAATCATTCCATGCAAGTATGGCAATTACTGCATTTATGACCCACGTTAACGAGTTCCCCAGCGTCTCTCCCCAGACGGAGCGGCGGCTTGTATGGAGTGGGGTTTCCATAGGCGGAAATTGTACCCCACGTCTTGCGTGAAGTACGTAGTCTCGGACCGCCACAGGCAAGTTAACGGGGTTAAGAGAGAGAGCTTATTGGCCCGGACTCTTGGAGTGATTGATCAAGGCGCCGGAAATGGTTGTTCCACGAACCAACTGAGTTGCCGACTGGGTAGTGAAGTCAAGAATCTGGCCCGGCAGCACTCCCAGGTAGAGTGTTGCGAGCACGCACACGGCGATGGCGAGTCCGGTAGCCGGTGGCGTGGGTGTAACTGGAACTTCTCCGCGCGGCTCCCGCATGTACATCATCACGATAACACGCAAATAATAATAGGCGCCTACCGCACTGTTGATCAGGCCGATCACGGTCAATCCAACCAGATTGGACTTCAGGGCCGCGCTGAAGATGTAGAACTTTCCAAAGAAACCGCCGGTTATCGGAATTCCGATCAGCGACATGAGGAAGAAGGTGAGCGTCGCGGCCAGCATGGGCGAGCGCCGCCCGAGACCCGCGTAGTCCTCGAGCGTGAGGTATTTCTCACCCGCATTAGCGAAGTGACTCACCACTGCAAATGCGCCCACATTCATCGCGGCATAGGCAGCCGTATAGAACATGGCCGCCGATGTGCCGAGTTCCGGTTGGGCGGCGAAGGCAACCAGAATATATCCGGCGTGCGCAATTGACGAATAGGCAAGCAGGCGCTTGATGTTGTCCTGCACGAGCGCACCGACGTTGCCAATGGTCATCGAAAGAGCCGCCGAGACCCAGATGAGCCAGAAGCGTCCAGGGGCGTTGATTTCGAACAGGATGCGCAATAGCACGGCAAAGGCAGCGGCCTTGGGACCCGTGGACATCAACCCGACGATGGGCGCAGGCGCACCCTCGTAAACGTCGGGCGTCCAGATGTGGAAGGGCGCCGAGGCTACTTTGAATCCGAGTCCAACAAACATCAATGCCACCGCTAAGTAGGCGAGAGGGGGGATGGTTCCAGAAGCGAACGCGTGGCCGATTACGTCCACGTTGGTAGAACCGGTCGCTCCAAACATAAGAGCTACGCCATAGAGGAAGAAAGCGGTCGCAAACGATCCCAGCAGGAAGTACTTCAGCGATGCCTCGCTGCTGGAGGCCTCGCGTCGCCGGAAACCAGCCAAAACGTACGTAGAAATTGAAGAAATTTCGAGTGCAATGAAGATTAACACCAATTCGACCGCCGATGACATCAGGCACATGCCGACCGTGCCGAACAGGATGAGTCCGTAGTATTCCCCAGCGCGGATACGCTGCACTGCCATGTATTCGTACGAGCTGAGAATTACGACAGCCGCGATCGTGATAACTAGTACGTGGAAGAAGACGCTGAAGCCGTCCATGCGAACCATATTCCAGAAAGCGCTTCCGGCGTACTCCGGCTTCGCTATGAGGAATGCGGATGCCAACGCCGCCAGTGCGCCGATGAGCGCGATCGTGCCCAGGGGTTTCTGGCTCCGTTCTTGGTCGAGCAGCGGGTCCACCAGCATCACGATCATGCCGAAGACCGAGAGCACCAGTTCCGGCAGGATGCGCATGTACTCCGAACCGCTCGGCGGGGTGAAGGCCTGCGACTGCGCGAGCAGAGCTAGCAACGAGTGCGTGAGCACAATCATTGCCCCACCACCTTGGCGGCCAGTTGCGCGAAGGGAACCAGAGCGGACCGCACGGCGGGGTCAATTGAGCTCAGCCACAAGATCGGTGCGACACCCATCAACAGCGCCATCGCCGCGGCCGGCAAGAGGGCAGCCTTCTCGCGCAGGTTGAGGTCCGGCAACGTCCTGTTCACGTCGTGTTTCACCACACCAAAAAAGACGCGCTGGTACATCCAGAGCAGATAGCATGCGCTCCAGATCACGCCGGTCGCGCCGAGAATTCCATAGATCGGGCGGGCCTGGAAAGCGCCGGCCAGCACCAGGAATTCTCCAATGAATCCGTTGAGCAGCGGCAGTCCCACCGAGGCCAGGACTATAAAAAGGAAGTACGCAGCGTACTTCGGCATGGGCGTGGCAAGTCCGCCGAAGTCGGAAATCTCGTAGGTATGACGGCGTTCATACAGGATGCCAGCCAGCATGAAGAGTCCGCCGGTGGCGATCCCATGCGCCAACATCACGAACACGGCACCGTCCAGCCCGGCTGGGATGAAACTAAAAGTTCCTAGCACGACAAATCCTAGATGGCTGACTGAGGAGTAGGCAATCAGCTTCTTCATGTTCGGCTGCACGAGCGAGACGAGCGCACCGTAAATGATGCCGATCAGCGCAAGCGCCATGATCCAGGACGCGTTCTGGCGCGACTGCTCGGGGAACAATCCGAGATTGAAGCGCAGCAAACCGTAGGTACCCATCTTCAGCAGCACGCTCGCCAGCAGGACGGAGCCGGCCGTGGGCGCTTCCACGTGCGCGTCCGGCAGCCAGGTGTGAAGAGGGAAGAGCGGGACCTTTACAGCGAATGCAACAAAGAAACCAAGGAAGAGCCACTGCGCGGCAGCCGCGAAGTTTTCCACGCTGCCACTTCGGATCGCATTCTGGATATCGACAAAATCGAAGCTGCCGGTTTTGCTGTAAAGCCAGATGATCGCTGCCAACATGAAGACCGAAGCGATCATTGTGAACAGGAAGTACTTGACAGCCGCATAGACGCGGCGCCCATGGCCGTACATGCCGATCAGTAGCGCCATCGGGATGAGCGTTGCTTCCCAGAAGAAGTAGAACAGGAAGAGGTCAAGGGACGTGAAGACGCCGATGAGTGCCGTTTCCAAAATCAACAACAGGATGAAGAATTCCTTCACGCGTTCATGAATTGACGTCCACGAAATCAGCACGCACAGGGGCGTGAGGAAAGTAGTCAGCACGATCAGCCAGACGGAAATTCCATCGATGCCCATGTGGTAGTGAATGTTGGGAGTGATGATCCACTGCTTGTTGATCTCGAACTGGAAGCTGGCTGCGTTGCGGTGCAGGTGGACCGGCAGATGAATCGACGCAACAAACGCCAGCAGCGAGATCACCAGGGCGAAGACTTTGATGTCACGGTCACGACGCGGGATCACGAGCAGGAGCAGGCTTCCCGCCAACGGGATGAAGGTCACCAGCGAAAGAATGTAGGGATTGAGGCTGGCGGTATTCATCGCACCCCCATCCAAACCATGTAAGCAATCACCACCGCGCCGCCTGCAGCGATCCAGCCCGCGTAGGAGCGTAGATTGCCGGATTGCATGTGGCGGACGTTGTCAGAAACATGGCGCGCGGAGTCGGCGGCATTGTTCACTGTGGCATCGATCACGCCTTGATCCACACCCTTCCAGAGAATTGCAGTCGAACCTTCAACTAGCGGTTTAACGAAGAGAGAGGCATAGAATTCGTCCACGTAATACTTGTTGGCGACCGCGTGGTAAAGGCCGCCTAGGCTCGCCGCGATCTTTTCGGGCAAATCGCGGCGCCTGTAGTAGAGGAGATATGCCAGGAATAGACCGATGAGGCCCGCCGCAACGGAGATTCCGGTGAAGGTCAATTCCAATCGGTCCATCGCGTCGACTTGTGCCGCCTCCTGGGTCGTCAGAGCCTTTAGCTGGACGAAAGCAGCGTGTGAGCGAAAGACGGGAGACAAAAAGAAATCAAATCGGTGATTGATCCCCACCCATCCTCCGGCGAAGGACAGGACCGCGAGAATCACGAGTGGACCCAACATTACCCACGGGCTCTCGTGGGGTTCGCCGTGTCCGTGCCCGTGATCGCTATGGCCGTGCGCGTCACCAGCTGGCGCCCCGCGGTAGTCGCCAAAGAAAGTCATGAACCACAGGCGGAACATGTAGAAAGATGTGATGAAAGCGGTGATGACGCCGATCAACCAAAAAACCCAGCTTCC
>JACXTT010006671.1_pt1 | contig 16436 bp, 12 predicted proteins | sample 9270951 | NCBI WGS metagenome assembly JACXTT01 (sample SAMN15532306, study PRJNA645909) | rock metagenome | isolation source: weathered quartz diorite | place: Puerto Rico | collected 2017-06-21 | reverse complement strand
GGTGATCGATGGTGAAGAGCGGTTCCGATCCGTTGGTATTACGAATGCCGGCCGGCTCTTGTTGGCGGTATGGACGGTTCGCAACGGCAGGGTCCGCGCGGTCACTGCTTTTCCGGCTAGTGTTTCAAACAAGAAGATTTTTCTGGAGAGATCCCGATGAAGAAGCAAACTAAACGGGTCGTTCCGGCCTTCGCTACGGAGGCGGAAGAAGCTGGCTGGTGGTATCAAAACCGCAAGATCCATGACGAAGAGCTCCTGGCTACTGTGAAGAGCGGCGAAGCGCAGGTGCTGACGAAGGAGAAACTGCTCAAGCGGATCGCGGCATCCAAGAAAACGCCTGCACCAGTGGTGTCTCTGCGGATCCCCGCTGCAGATCTGGTACTGGCTAGGAAGCAGGCCGAGGAAAAGGGTTTGCCGTATCAGACCTACATCAAGTCACTGCTGCACGAGACTCTCACCCAGCGCGAAAGACGAAAGGCAGGTTAGGCCGGGCCGCCTCCTCACAGGCTTGATGAAGGCAACCCTGGAGCTGGTCCAGGCAGTCCGACGATTGTTGGTAGCGGGGCGCGGCGAGAGGGGTTGGTGAAAGGCCGGAAGCGCAGGCGAATCGCCTGCGCCACCATAGTCGGAAATTTCACAAGCACCGTGGCTACTCGATTTTGGTGCCGATGCTGGTGACGGCATTCGCCTCCACCACGGTGCGGATTTCCACTGACACGGGGGAACTCGCCAAAAGCTGTGGCCGGACGACACCTTCGTCGACTCGACCGCGGACTGAACAAGGCAACAACAAACTGCGCGCGGTGGTGAGAGACGGCGCCCGGGACGCCACGTTATATCGAGAGCCTGCCCCCGGTTCCAGAAGCCGGCCTGCGCTCAGAAAAAGATTCGCAGGCCGAACTCGATCTGGCGCGGCGGAATCGACTGGCCGGTAATCACGCCGAAGGCTCCCGGATTGTCGATGTTCAGGCCGGGATTGGCCGGCTGGAAGTGATTCAGCACGTTGACGAACTGGAAGCTTAACGTGGCGCCGATTCGTTCGCGGAAGCGGATGTCCTTGTTCACCGCCAGGTCGAGGTTCCAGACGGGGAAGCCGCGGAGGGGGCCGGCGCCGCTGGTTCGGCTGTCGACACCGAGAATCAGCCTGCGGAAGCCGGAGTAGACGGCGCTCGGGTCGGCAAACATGTTCACGCCGGTGCCGCCGCGCGAGGCGTTTCCGTTCTGGCCCGCGACGCCGGTGGAATTCACATTGTAGTGGGCCGTGTTGCCGCCGGTGTACGGCACCGTGGGCACGGCCTGTTCATAGCTCTGGCTGAGGTAGCTGCAGTTCATCTCACCGAAAGACTGGCAGAAGCTGCTCAGCGTGACGCCCAAAGGCGGCCCGCTCTGCGCGGTGAACAGAGGAGCGAACCCCCAGCCGTTGATGACCTGGCCCAACACTCCACGCTGTTTGCCGAACTTGGGCTGGTAATACATGCTGAGGTTGTACACCCACTTGATGTCGAACGACTGCACGCCATACATGGAGTCGACATCCCACATGTTCAACGGCGCCAGGATCCCGGACCCGAATCCGCCGGTGCCCAAAGCGCGGCTGAAGGTCAGATTCGAACTGGCCGTAAGGTTGTGCCAGTCGTTCATTTTCGCCGAGAGGAACGCCCCGTTGTAGTTCGCATAGCCGAGGCTGGCGGCCATTGGCAGAGCCAGGGCCTGGATCGGGTTCGAGCTCGGCATGGTGCGGCCCAGCGTCCACCCCGGCGCCGCGTTCAGGGCGGCCCACATGTTGTAGACCGAAGTGGTCAGAATGTTGGTGCGCTGCTTCGATGCGACCGCCGCGGTGCAATTGGCGAACCCGGCGCAGTAGGCCGAAGACGGGCCGCCCATGGCGGCCTCGAAGAACGGCTGCGCGGCAACGGACGACTGACCGGAATTCAGCGCCTGATAGGTATTGGCGAAAGCCTGGGCGAAGCTCTGTCCGTTCAGCGTGGTCATGTGGGGAACCGAGTCCAGGTTCAGAACCAGCTGCTCGTCCCGCGTCCTCACCCCAACGTACCCGAGCTCGATGGTCACTTTCTGGGTAAGCTCGCGCTGGATGGTGAAGTTCCACTGGTCGATGTGGGAGGGCTTCAAATTGGGATCATCCGACCAGGCCGTGGCGGCGGACGCATTGTCGCCCACGCCGGGCAGGAAGGGCTGGGGCAATTTCTGGGAAACCGTGGGAATGGTCGGGGCCAGTCCATCGGTTCCGATGCGGAATACGTTGGTGGGGTCGGCGCCGGATGTTCCCAGGCACTGTCCCGTTCTGCTGACGCCGGTGCACTGCACGGTCTGGCCGATGCCGACCCCTTGCAGCGGAACCTGAATCACATTGATGCCGTTGATGCGGCCATACTTCCTGCCGTAGCCGGCGCGGATGACGGTTTTGCCGGAGGAGAAGAGCTTGCCGAGAAGGCCGTCGTTGAACCTGGGACTCCATGCCGCCGCGATGCGCGGGCCCACGCCGCTATACACCGGGTCGAAAGGATACTTCCGGTTTCCGGCTACGTTGCGGATCGTGGCGAACCCCAGAGTCGGGTTGTAGACCTGGCCGGCAAGGGCTGCCTGTTTCCTCTGGTTGAGGTAGCCTTCCCCGGTGAGAGCGTTTCCGCTGGCGTCGGTGACCATGGGCTGGTTGCCGTTCTTTTCGTATGCCGGCAACTGGATTTCATAACCGAGGCCGTAGGTCAGCGTAAAGGTCGGCTTGATGCGCCAGGTATCGCTGAAATACATGTTGTAAGTGGAAATGACGTTCTCCGAAAAAATGGAGCTCCCCAGGGGCAGCAGCTCCCCGGCCTGGCGCGAATACATCACTTGCGTCTGCGAAACGAATCCCAGAGCCATCGAGTAGAGCGAGTTCCAGGCGCTTAACTGGTTGGCGGGCACGGTAGCCGGAATGTAGGCGGACGGGAAAGTCAGGCCCGCTCCCGAGGTGATTTCATATCCCGGATAGGCATAGATGCTGATGCCGTTATCGTTGCGCTGGTGCTTGATGTTGTTGCGCTGATACAGGCCGCCAAACTGGAAGACGTGGTTCCCGTGAATCAGGTTGAGGTCATCGCGGTAGTACGTATCCTGACCGTCCCAATAGCGGGCCAGGCCGCTGCCGCGGTCCACCTGGACCGGGATGAGCTGGCCGCCGCCGCTTCCGCCGATCAGGGCCGCTCCGCCCAAACCGGGAAGCTGCGGAGGACCGCCGGCACTGATCCACTCCCAGGCATTGCGCAGATAGTTGAAGTGAAAATCGTTGATGAGGTGCGGGGTGATGACTCCCGACAGGCCGCCCACCAGGTAGGAAGGCGTTTGCCGGCGCGGTGTTTTCGGCGACGCGACTCCCAGGGTGTCGCCGGGCAAGATGCCGCCGATGTCGACCTGGCTGTTGGTCATCTGCGTGAACTTGTAGTAGCGGTAACTGGCCATAAGCCGCCAGTTCTGGCCAAAATCATGGTCGATTCGCACCACGGCGAAGTCTGAGTTCTGCGGCAGGGCAAGGTTGGTGAGATAGCCCTGCGTGTTATACCGGTCGCCTCCCAGCGGATTGTTGGGGAGAGGCATGTACTTGTTCCAGATCTGGGACACTATCGGATTGAGGCCGATTCCGCGGGGATCGCACGAGCCTCCCGGGCAAGCGGCCGGCTGATAGGTAACGCCGTCCACCGTCACAGGGTTCGGATTGAGATTGTAGGGCCTCCAGACACCGGAGCTGTCCGGGACCTGGATGACTCCAGCGCGCATCAGCGCGGTGGGTACCGGCCTTTCGTAGTTGACCACCTGCGGGAAGCGCCGGCCCTCATAGCTGAAGAAGAAGTAGGTCTTGCCTCCCAGGAAATTTGGCAGCATCGGTCCGCCTACCGAACCTCCGAAGCGGTTCTGGTGGGTCGAGGGCAGGAGCGTGTAGGGCGAGTTGCCCGAACGAGTGTGGTTGTTGGCCCAGGTGTTGGCGCCCAGGTTCGATCCGAAGTAATACTCGTAGGCTGAGCCGTGGTACTGATTGGTGCCGCGCTTGGTCACCATCTGCACCTGCGCGCCGGCGGCGGCGTTGAAATCGGCGGTCTGATTGGTGACGCCTATTTTATATTCCTCGATGGTGTCGACCGGAGTGGGCATGACGCCGGTGGGAACGGTGGCCTGACCATTTCCGATATTGCCGGGGGCAATGTTGTAGGAGTGGCTGCCCTCCTGGTCGTCGCTGTTGTTCCCCCCGTCGAGCTGGAACTGGTGCTGGTCGTGAATGACGCCGGCGACCTGGCCTCCCGGCGTGGTCAGCGGCTGCAAAGTAAAGAAGGCGTTCGCATCGCGGCCGAAGTTCGGCAGATTCAGCAGGGATACGCCGGAGATCGTCGACCCGACGGTGGCGTTCGTGGTTTGCAGCTCGGCGCCCGCGCCCGCTTTCACATCGACGGTGGTCGTGGTGGAACCGACGTCCAGTGTCACGTTCAAGGTCAGCTCGAAGCCGACGGCCACGGTTTTTCCGGTTATCCTGGATTGCGAGAAGCCAGGCTTGCTTACGGTGAGGTCATAAGTGCCGGGGTGCACGTTGAGGAAGAGGTAACGCCCGGCATCATTACTGATTGTGGTTTGCGCTGTGTTGATCGAGGTGTCCGTGAGGACGACGGTCGCTCCTTCCACTGCGGCATTCTGCTGGTCGGTGACCTGCCCCGCGACACGGCCGGTGGAGGTTGATTGCGCCCACACCGAAGGCGGGCCCAGGCTGAGCAGGGAAGCCACCAAAACCAGGCGACACCCGGGGAAGAACGAGGACACAGTAGGACCGCTGAGCCGGATACTCTTATTCATTAGAACCTCCTCAACTGCGGGATAAGACCGGGGCAAGGCTACGGGAAGCAATCCGGCACCTCACAAGACCCGGTGGCCGAAACGCTATCACACGAAAAGCGGGTGTGTCAACGGCGAACGCCTTGACCTGTCAAGGCAAAGGCGAATCATTTGAGCAAAGTACAAATGTCCTATTGACACCCTGGGAGGTATGACTGAATAACGAATCGGAGTTAGCCACGCGCGGGTGTTTGACGAGGGAGAAATTGCTCTACACGGATCCCGGCGGCGGATCTGGTGGTCGATCGGAAGCAGGCCGAGGAAAAGGGTTTGCACCGCGTGAGGCGAAACGCGGGATAGGTCCAATGGCGGCCTCGATCAGTCCGGCGCCAATGGCCTGGTCGGCCGGAGGCCAAGGAGCTTGCACCAAAGAAAGCTATGACCCTCTCGGCAACCCGCCCCTGAGCCCTTTCGCCCCTCTTTCACGCGCTTGTGAGTGAGAGCGTACGACTATGAGTCTGGAAAACGCCTTGGACTACGAAGATCAGGCGACCATCCTCCGTGAGAACGGCCAGTACCGGGAGGCGTCGGATTGCCTGCGCCGCTCGCTTGAAATCCGCCAGGCCGTTCTTGGTACCGTCCCTCCGGCCACGGCCGAAGAATTTCAGTTCCTGACTGCTCTCGCGGGGCCGCCGCCCCGTCCGTTCCGGAGATCTTCCGGGCGCGCACGATATAACGCATCGGTGCGGGTCCGATATAGTGGAACGGCCAGCAGGTAACCAGCGTCAGTTGGGGCTCGCCCGTGGCGGCGAGCACATCGACCGAGTCTGGACTGACCACCTTCGATGAATCTACTGCATATTCGTAGGAACCGCGCAGCGTCGTGAGGCGGATGCGGTCGCCGGGCTCCAGGTCGCCCAGGCCGCGGAAGAATGTGTCGCGATGCGCGGCCAGAGCGACGTTGCCGCCATTCCAGGGAACCGAGGTTCCGGGGATGTGGCCCACGGCCCGGCTGAGTGTGGCTTCGTCGGCGCCTTCCTGGATGATCGCGTCCAGCCCCAGCCGGTCGATTTCGACTCGGCCGGTCAGTTCCGAATTCACGGTGTCGGAAGGCGGCGGCGCATCCGGTATCCGGCCTTCCTCCCTAAGCTGCCGGTCGAGCAGAGCGCCGTGCTCGTACTGAAACAGCTTGGCGCCGGCCCACCACCCGGCGTACATCGACAGAAGAAAGACGCCTGTGAAGAGAAGCAGGCCTTCAAAAGTGCGCATGACGCCTCCGGGGCGTCCGGCGGCCGGGACATTCCAGCCGCCAGCGCGCCCCTCGGTTTTTCTAGACGGACTTGCGGCCGCGCATAGCGTGGACGCCGATGCCCGCTCCGGCCAGCGTCAGGCCGGCAAGGCCGATTAGCGGGAAATAACTGGCGGTAGCCGGCAACTCCTTGGTCGCCGGTTCAGGTGTGGAAGCGGGCGGCGCGGGCTGGCTCGGGGGCGAGTTCTGCGCCATCAGGACCGGCTCGCTCGAGTTGTCCGAGTCGTTGGAGGCTTGCGGCGGAGTCTGCTCCACCGTGCTGGTGGGCTCGGCGGGAGCAGGCGTGGTTTCCTCAACCGGCGCTGGGGGCGCGGGCTGAGGTTCCGCTGGCGGGCGCGGTCCCAGCGACGGGATCGTGGTGCGGTTCACTGCGGCGAGCTGGAACGCCTTGTCCTTGGGGTAAGCGAATTCCTGGCCGAAGTTGTCCCCGGGATAGAACCAGGAGCGCAGCGCAGTCGGCTCGCCTCGCGGCACCTCCCACCAGGTGAATACGGTTCTGCCGGTGACGCGCGTGCGATAGGCCGGGATGGCCAGCACCGTCGCCATCACATGGTTGTCGGGTTCATTGAAGACCTGCACAATGTGACGGTCGGAGGCCGAGTCGGCCAGCTTCAATACGTATTTGCCGGGCGGAAGCACGGTTCCGGGAACCTGGATCGCTTCGTTCACCGTCAGGATGGTTTTCTTATCCCACGCGTCGGCGCGGGTGGAAGTGGGGACCGACAGCACCACGGCGCCGACGGCAAAAGCACAGAAGAAAAATCGTTTCAGGTTCATTTTGTTTTTGCCTCCTCGGGGCAATTAGATTTTCGGATGCCTTTGTCCGATGTAGCATTCGAAGGGGAGCCTGATCGAGAGGGCTCCAACGTTGGATAATTATGCACCTGGCGTGCCAAAGCGGCTGGCTGGCAAGCTGCTGATTCGGCGTGAGTGGCGGTTCAGATGCTACGCGGCGGCGTTTTTACGCAACCCGCAATTTCTTCCCGGTAGCGGTCTGTGGCGCGACTGATAATGGATTCTAGGAGGACGGCGGCTGTGACCGGTTCGCTCCGCATCCTGTTTCTGTACGATGTTGGAGAAGCCATCGCGCTGGACGAAGTGCGGCGGATTCTCGATGTGGCGGCTCCGGGGCGGGAGCCGAAGTTCCAGCAGCCGGTTCCTGAGTATGTACGATTCGAGCAGCCCCCGGTTTCGCAGGCCGCCGAGCCGGTGACGCTGCCCGGCGGCCGGCGGCTGGAATGCCGCGTGAGCTACTACGACTACGGCGTGGTCAGCCTGGCGCTGGAACTGCCGTTTGAAGGCGGATGGGAGTCCCTGATCGGCTTGTCGAGCCGCTGGATCGCGTCTGCGGAAGTGGAGCGGCTGGCCGCCGAGGAGATGCTTAAGCGCGTGGCGCGCGTGAGGGCGGCCATCGTCAATCCCGCGGCGACGCCGCTTTCTGAAGATTATTACGTGTTTCATGTGCAGAGTCCGGCCGGGACGGCGGCGGAGTTGATCGCCAGGCACGGGCAGGAGATCGCCCGGATCGTGCGCGGCGAGGCGGGGACGTTGTCGAACGAGGAGTGCGAGGAGGTGTTGCATTCGCGGGTTTCGTATTCGCCGTCGGACCTTCTGGTGGCGGGCTGGACGGCGGCGTTCGTCTACGACACGCCGGCGGGAGCGGTGCCGACCATGCAGTTGCTGGAGTACGCTAACGTGCAGCTGCTGGAGTTCCGTCACTACGACGAAGTGCTGACAACCGTGCTGAACGGCGTGTATCGCGCACTGGACCGGGGCACGGGCTTCTTCGCGCGATGGCGGCTGAAGCAGGAAGCGCAACGGCTGAACACCATCCGGCTGGACGTGATGGAACTGGCCGAGCGGGTGGACAACTCGATCAAGTTCCTGAGCGATATGTTCGCGGCGAGAATGTACAAGCTGGTGGCGGCCAAGGTGGGCGTGGCGGACTACCGGGCGCTGGTGGAGAACAAACTGCGCACGGCGGGGGAGTTGTACCAGTTTCTGGTGGACCAGTTCAACCATAGCCGCGCGTTCATAATGGAGCTCGTGATCGTGATCATCCTGATCATCGACCTGGCGTTTTTGTTTCGGGGGAAGGGGTGAAGGAGGCGGAACTCGGAGGCATCGAAGCCGGGGGTACGAAGTTCGTCTGCGCGATCGGCCGCGGGCCGGACGATCTTCGCGTGCGCGAGGAATTTCCGACGACGGCGCCGGCGGAGACGCTGGAGCGGGCGGCGGCGTTTTTCCGGCGTCAAGGCGCGGTGGAGTCGATCGGCATCGCGTGCTTCGGGCCGATTGATTTGCAGCCGGGATCGCCGGCCTACGGGTTCATCACATCCACGCCCAAGGAAGGGTGGCGCAACGTCGACGTCGTGGGCGCGATCCGCGGTGGAACGGGCGTGGCGGCGATCGGATTCGATACCGACGTCAACGGCGCGGCGCTGGCGGAGGCTCGATGGGGAGCGGCGCGCGGGGTGGATTCGTTTGTTTATCTAACTGTCGGCACGGGGATCGGCGGCGGGGCGATGATCGAGGGGCGGCTGTTGCACGGCAAGATGCATCCCGAGATGGGACATATCCGGATTCCGAGGGACGCAGCGCACGATCCGTTCGGCGGAGTGTGTCCCTGGCATGGTGATTGTCTGGAAGGGCTGGCGTCGGGGACGGCGATGCGGAAGCGGTGGGGCTGCCGGGCGGAAGAACTGCCCGACGGTCATCCCGGCTGGGCACTGGAGCGCCATTACCTGGCACTCGGGCTGGTGAGTTTTATCTGTACGCTTTCGCCGCGGAGGATTGTTGTCGGCGGCGGCGTCGCGCAACGCCTGGATTTCGAGCGGATGCGGGAGCAGGTGCGGCTGCTGCTGAAAGGGTACCTGGCCGAGCCGGATATTGTCCCGCCAGGTCTTACCCGGAATGCGGGTGTGCTCGGAGCGCTGGCGCTGGCGGAGATTGCGAGGTCGTGAATTTCACCCCGGCCATGTTCTGCTTGTAGCCGGCATGAACGCCGCGAAGCAGGCCGAAGGTGAGGAATGTGGGGCCGCGGCGTGCCACGCCAGCCTGAATCAGAACCAGTTTACGCGTTTCAGCTTTTAGTCCTTACTTGCACGGGCTCCCGGAGGGAGAAGGTCACCAGGCTCTCGGCCGGAAGAGCGACGTTCTTCTTGCCCGTAAGCAAGGCTCCGGTCGTGCCGGCGGCCGCGCCGGCTCCAGCGCCGATCAGGGCTCCGGTTCCGCCGCCGGCGAGAGCGCCGATGGCCGCGCCCGTACCTGATCCGCCGCCGATGAACAGCCAGTTGCGTTTCTTGTGGGCTCCGCTCACGCGCTGCACGGAGTTGGTGGCGATGTTATAGGTCTGTCCGTTCAAGTCGAATGAATCGAGTCGGACGCCCAGATTGGCGCGGCCTTTCAGCCTGCCCGAAGGAGCGGACGACGTGACGTGGCCGTTAAAGGTGGTTCCTCTCGGAAGAATGATCTTTTCGTTGATCATCACGGGAGCGTCGAGCGTGGCGGAGAAGGGATCGCCAGCGCGGCTGGTCTTTGTGTTCAGCGGCTGTGCCAGGCGGACGCGGATCGCGGTGCCGGCGGGAATCGGGACTTCGGCGGTGCGGGAGAACAGACCGCCGCCGAAGGGCTTCTGTACCGCGGGGCTTCCGGCGGAGGGGCGTCCGGCGGGATCGCCGGGCTGTACCGGCGCATTTGAACTGCATCCGGCCAGGAATAGCAACGGGGCAACCAACAGCACCAGGGGTTTCATAGCCTCTCTCCTGGACTTGTAAACTGCACGCTGCTCGCCAAACGCAAGTAGCTCATACAGAATGGCTTACATTTGGGGCTCTGGCGGTAAGAATTACTTCTAGCGGAAAATGCTCCCCGGTCTAACCCCTTTTGCGGGTATCGGCCTAAGGCCCCTGTAGGAGGAGGAAGGCCAGCTTAAGCGGAGACTCGCCCGTGAGCGGATCAACTGCCCGATTCTAGGTATGTCTCCACAAATCTCTTCACCCGCTCCAGCGTCCAGTCGCGCGCCTGGCGGTGAGGCGCATGGCCGCATCCCGGAATCAGTTCCGTCTCAACCGGCCCCCCGGCTCCAGCCGTGATCCGCTCCAGTTGCTCCGCGGTCCCATACTCGTCGTCCGCGCCTTGCAGCGCCAGAAGCGGACAGCGCACGCCGGACATGTCGATCCGGAACCCACGAAACCCGGGCGACAGCCACACGTCCGCCCAACCCCGAAACATCGCCTCGGTGCGGTCCCCGTGAAAGCGCTCCAGCCGCCGCTTCAGGTCCCCCGATTCATAGGTCTCCACCGTTTGCCGGATTCCGTCGAGTCCTACCGTTTCCACGAAGACATGGGCCGCCAACGTAACCACGGCGCGCGGCGAATTCCGCCCGGCGTAAATCAGCGCGATCGAGCCACCGTCCGAATGCCCGATCAGGACCGCATCCCGCACTCCGCTGCGCTCCAGCACCCCTGGCAGCGTCAACAGGGCTTCCTGTTCGAGATAGGACGGCTCGCGCGGACCCACCAGCGGGTCCGAAGCGCCGTGCCCGTAACGCTCATAAATCAACGCGGGAAGATTCAGTGCGCGGGCCAGCCGCTCTGGGAAATCCTGCCATTGGCCGATGCTTCCCAGTCCTTCATGGAGAAACACGAGCGCCGGCCCGGCATGGTCGAAATCGATCCGGCGGACGGCAAGCCGCCGTCCGCCGGCAATGACAAAGCTGTCTTCGGTCAAGACTCAGTTCAGCAGCTTGCCCTGGCGGAGAAACGCCGGCACGTCCAGATCCTCGGGATCGAACGACGCCTGCGCCGGCATTGCCATTGCGCGCTCGGTCTCGTATTCCACCTCCGGCCCGTGCGACTCCGGCGCGGCCGCCGGCTCTGCCCGCATTTGGTGCTCCACGATGGGGCGCATCTCTTCGAACGAAGGCGCCGGCACGCCTCCCACGATGCGAGGCTGCTCCGGAACGTTGCGCGGCCTGCGCGCCGGCGCGGGCGAGTTCTCGGGCTGGAAACCGGTGGCGATCACCGTCACCTTCACGTTATCGCCCATCTCCTCGTTGAGGATCACGCCGAAATTGATCTGCACGTCGTCGCACGCGGCCGCGTCGCGGATGATGTTGCACGCGTCGTTCACCTCGTGCAGGCCCAGTCGGCTGGAACCTGTGATGTTGATCAGGATGCCGCGCGAGCCCTTGATGCGCGAATCCTCGAGCAGCGGGCAGTTGATCGCCTGCCGCGCCGCCTCTGCCGCCGCGTTCTCGCCCGACGCCGTCGCCGTGCCCATCATCGCGTAGCCCATCCCGCCCATCACCACGCGGATGTCGGAGAAGTCGCGGTTGATCAGGCCCGGAGTAATGATGATGTCGCTGATGCCCTGCACCGCCTGCCGAAGGATATCGTCGGCCAGGCGGAAGCCCTCCACGATGCTGGTGCCCTTCGGCGCCAGCGCCAGCAGCCGGTCGTTGGGAATAGCGATCACCGTGTCAACGGTCGCAGCCAGCTCCGCCAGGCCCAGGTCGCCCTGCCGGCTCCTGCGCGCCCCCTCGAAGGAGAACGGCTTATTCACTACGGCCACTGTCAGCGCACCCAGTTCCTTCGCCAGCGAAGCCACTACCGGAACCGCCCCGGTGCCCGTTCCGCCGCCGAGGCCCGCCGCGACGAACACCATATCGGTCCCTTCCAGAATTTCGACGATGCGCTCGGTGTCCTCCAGCGCCGCCTGCCGCCCCACTGAAGCGTCCGCGCCCGCCCCCAGGCCCTGCGTCATCTTCGCGCCGATTTGCAGCTTGTTCGGCACCGCCGACGCCTTCAGCGCCTGCAAATCCGTGTCGATCACGTGGAACTCGATGCCTGTCAGCCCGGCGTCCACCAGGCGCGCCACGGCGTTCGATCCACCTCCTCCGACGCCGATCACTTTGATCCGCGCGCCGCGAAAATCTTCCTCAATTGCGAACTTCAAATCGTTACCCTTCGGATCGAGCAGGCTCATTCCGGTTGCCTCTTTCTTTGCTCTTCACTGGAGGATCCTGCCTAGGAATCCCTTGGACTGGGCCGTCTCCTCCCGCGTCTTCAACTTCGCCGAGTACATCATCAGCCCCGCCGCCGCCGTCCACGCCGGGTCCTGCAACTCCTCCGGCCAGTCCCGCACGCCGAGCGTCAGGCCGTTTCGGGCCTGCGTGTTCAGCACGCGCTCCGCCATGTCGCACATCCCCGGCAGCCGCGCGCAGCCGCCGGTCAGCACCACTCCGCCCATCAGCGCCTGGTCCATTCCCACTCGCGCCAGCTCCCTCCGGATGTGCCGGAACAGCTCCTCGGCGCGCGCTTCCAGAATCTGGTTTAGGATGCGCCGCGGCGCTTCGCGGGCCTCGCGGTTCTCCGGCGACGGCACCTCGATGATGCTGTTGTCCGCCGTCAGCCCCACCACCGCGCACCCGTATTCTTCCTTCAGGCGCACGGCGTCTTCGTAGGTCGTCACCAACCCCCGCGCGATGTCTTTCGTGAAGTGGTCCCCGCACACGGCCAGGCTCGTGCCCAGTTGTAGCGAGTCGCCGTAGTACACCACGATCTCGGTCGAGTGAACGCCGATGTCCACTACCGCGATGCCTTCCCGGCGCTCCTCCGGCAGCACCGCCGCGTAGCAGGCCGCCATCGGCTCGTAGACCGTATCCTCCACCGCCAGGTGCGCCTGGTTCACCGCGCCGACCAGCGCGTTGTGCTCCTGCACGGATGCTGTCAGCACGTGGACGTTCGATTCCAGGTGCGAGGCCACCATCCGCCGCGGATCGCGATGCCCGGGATGATCGTCCACCACGAAATCCTGCGGGCTCACGTGCAGTACCATCAGGTCCTCGGGCAGCGCCAGCCGCGAAGCGTGCTTGATCACGCGGGTCACGTCCCGATGGTCGATCTCCCGAGGCCTTCCGATGACCAGCGCTGCGCTCGAGTTCGATCCGCGTACCGTCGGACCGCCCACGCCCACCACGGCCGCGTCCACCGACGCCTGCGCGCGCTCCTCAGCCGCCGTCACCGCCCGGCGCACCGCATCGGCCGCCGCCTGCTGGTCGCCGATGCGGCCCCGGACCCAACCTTGCGAGGGTGCTTCTCCAAAGCCCAGCAGGCGCAATTCGCCGTTTTCAACCAGGCCGATCGCGCACCGCGTCCTCGCGCTTCCGGCGTCCATTCCTACTGCATATATGGGCTTTCCCGTCATCTACCGCGATTCCTTTGCCGTCACCCGGTCGTCCAGCCGCAGATCGAACGCCACCACTTCTTCCGAGCGCTTCCTGATCTCCGGGTAGTGGTCCAGAAAATTCTTCAGCCGCCGCTGAAAGTTCCGGTTTCCGATGTCCAGTACGAGGACGCGTCCGTCCACGCGCATGGTGATCTTGAGGTCGGCCGACGAAACATCCACTTCGGAAACGTTTTTGACATTGGCGCCGATGTCCTGCGTCAGCCGCACCAGTCGCCGCACGCGCTCCCGGCGTTCCTGCTCCGGCTGCTGCTCGTAAACCCCGGTGATCAGGGGAAACGAAAAATCTCCCTTCGGCGGCCGGTCTAGAATCACACCCTCCGCGTCGATCAGCGCCAGGCGCGACGGCTGCGGATGTTGGGGATCGCGCGCCGCGTCGACGAAGGCCACCGGCCTGCGTTCCCGGATGCGCACCACGATCCGGTTCGGCCACACCCGCGCCACCGCCGCCTCCTCCACCCAGCCGATGCCCAGCAGCCGCCGCCTGCGCTCGCCCACCGGCGACAGAAACACGTTCCGGCCGAAGTCCTTGCTGAAGATCCGGACCACCTGCTCGCGCTGCGTGTTCACTAGGCCCTGCACCACGAACTCGGTCGATCTCTCGTCCTCGGCCGCGTCTGCCGGCATCACGAAGCGCGGATCGTCCAGCACCAGCCGCTTCACTTCCCGCGCGCCCCAGGCGGTCGAGACGCAGGCCGTCACCCAGAAACCGGCGCGCACCCAGCGCCGCCAGTTCACCTTCTGTTCGGACTTGCGGGGTTCCTTCGCCATGCCGCTACCGCTCCGCCCTCTTCCGCAGCGCCGCGAGAATCCGCTCGCCGGCCTGCGAAACGCTCCCCGCGCCCAGCGTCAGGATCGCGTCCCCGTCGCGCGCTTCCGCCGCGATCGCTTCCACGCCGCGGTCGATCATTCCGGACAGTTCCACCGAGCGATGTCCGAAGGACCGCATACGCTCCGCGAGCGCTGCCGACGTCACGCCCTCGATCGGCTTTTCCGAAGCCGCGTAAATGTCCAGCAGGTAGACCTTCTCCGCCTGAAAAAACGCCCCCGCGAATTCGTCCATCAGAAACTGCGTGCGCGTGTAGCGGTGCGGCTGGAACAGCACCAGCACGCGCCGGAACCCGCACTGCCGGGCTGCCTCCAGCGTGGCGCGGACCTCCGTCGGATGATGCCCGTAGTCGTCGATTACCGTGACCCCGGCTTCCGTGCCTCGCACTTGAAACCGACGGTCCACTCCGCTGTACGTACCGAGAGCTTTGCGAATCGCGTCCGGCTGCAAATCCAGCTCCGTCGCTACCGCGATCGCCGCCGCCGCGTTCAGCACGTTATGCCGTCCCGGCACCTCGATCCGGAACCGCCCCAGCTCTCCCGCCCGTCCCCGGATCGAAAACTCGCTCGCAAACGGCCCGCTCTGAATGTCGTGAATCTGGAAATCCGCCTGCGCGCTGGTCCCGTAGGTGATGGTGCGCCGCCGCACCGAGGGCAGAATGCTCTGCACGTTGGCGTCGTCCAGGCACAGCACCACCGCGCCGTAAAACGGCACCTTGTTCACGAACTCGATGAACGCCGCTCGAATGTCGTCCAGCGAAGAGTAACAATCCAGGTGCTCCCGGTCGATATTGGTGACCACGGCCAGTATTGGCGCCAGCTTCAAAAAGGAGCGGTCGCTCTCGTCGGACTCCACCACCAGAAAATCGCTTTTGCCCACACGCGCATTCGAACCGCCCATCGTGCCGACCTTGCCGCCGACCACTACCGTCGGGTCCAGGCCGCACTCATTAAGGATCGTCGCGACCATGGAAGTAGTCGTCGTTTTGCCATGACTGCCCGCCACCGCGACGCCGAATTTCAGCCGCATCAGCTCGGCCAGCAGTTCCCCGCGCGGAATCACCGGGATCTGCCTCCGGCGCGCTTCCTTCACCTCCGGATTCGACTCGTCCACCGCGGAGCTGACCACCAGCGCCTTCGCCGCTCCCACGTTCGCCGCGTCGTGCCCTTCGAACACACGGACTCCCAGGCGCGCCAGGCGATCGGTCGTGGGCGACAGCTTTACGTCCGACCCGCTGATCTCGTAGCCGAGGTTGACGAGCACTTCCGCAATGCCGCTCATACCGATGCCGCCCACCCCGACAAAGTGGAGATGCTGGGGCTTAAAGAACATTTCCTTCGTGTATTGTTTCGGACTTCGGCGGCACTGTCAATCTCTTTCAACTCTTCCCTCGTCCCCGGCCAATCTGCTCCAGCAAATCGGCCGCCCGTTTCGCTGCGCCCGGCCGCGCCAGCGACCGTGCAGCCCTTCCCATCGCCTCCAGCCGGCCAGCCTCTCCGGCCAGCTCCCGCACCGCCTGGAAAAGCCGCTCCCCAGACATCTCCCGGTCCGGAATCACCACCGCCGCTCCGGCCTTGGCCATCGCCTCCGCGTTGCGCAACTGGTGCTGGTCGGCGGCAAACGGAAACGGAACCAGAATCGCCGGCCTGCCCGCCGCCGCGAGCTCCGCCACCGCTCCCGCGCCGGACCGCCCAACCACAAGATCCGCGCCAGCAAACGCACACGGCATATCGTCGACGAACGGAGTCACCTCCCCGTCGAGCCCGGTCTGCGCAAATTCCGCTTGCAACTCCTCCGCGCCATCGGTGCCGCATTGCAGCACCATCCGTACCGGCAAACCGGATCGCACAAACAAATCCCAGCTTCCCCGAGCCGCCTGATTCAGCGTCCGCGACCCTCGGCTCCCGCCCGTAATCAGAATATTCAGCGTCGCCTTGCGCTTCACATCAGGAACAGCAAAGAACTCGGACCGCACCGGCAGCCCCGTCACCTCGCTCCGCCCCGGAGGAAAAAAGCGGCTGGTCGCTTCAAACGCCAGCAGCGTCTTCCGGACATACCGCCCCAGCCGCCGGTTGGTGACCCCCGGATATGCATTGGGCTCCATCGCCACCACTGGAACTCCCAGCACCAGCCCCGCCAGCACCGCTGGCCCGGCCACATACCCGCCCATACTGAACACCGCCGCCGGTCCCGCCGTCCGCATCCGCCGCATCACCTCGATTGTGGCTACCGGCAATT
>JACXTT010006670.1_pt1 | contig 16437 bp, 10 predicted proteins | sample 9270951 | NCBI WGS metagenome assembly JACXTT01 (sample SAMN15532306, study PRJNA645909) | rock metagenome | isolation source: weathered quartz diorite | place: Puerto Rico | collected 2017-06-21 | reverse complement strand
CGCCCATAATACTTAACCGCGAGATCAAGCGCACCGCCAAGACCCATGCCGCGAAACTCGGGACGGACGTACAGCCGCTTCATTTCGCACGTCGCGTTTTCAATGTGGTGATGCCACGACCGGCACGCCACAACGCCCGCCATCCGGCCTTCCATGGCAGCCACCAGCAGGCAACCCTTGCCCAGCACGCGGTTGTATTCACCCGGCAAATCCGCCACTTCGCGATCGAAGTCCTGAAAGCCGAGGTCGATGCCAAGCGACTGCGCATACTCGAGAAACATCGCGCGCACATCCGGAATCCATTCGTCCTGATGCGCGTGATGGATGCGGCCCTCGCCCGTAGTCAGCAGCGCGGCGATTCGCGGCGGCGCCTGTTTCCATTGCATTTTGAGGCGCAGCTCTTCGTAGCAATTGCCGCACACCCAGTCGTATTCCGTGTAGGTCGCGTAGCCTTCGTCGAGCGTGTCCGATCCAGCCGCCTCGGAGAATTTTGCCCAGCAGCCGATGCAATGTTCCACCGGCTGGCCATTTGCCGCCCGAAAGCGGCGGCGCAACAGCGTGCAGCCCTTGATGAAACGCGCATTCGCAGCGCGCCAATCGTCACCCGCCGGCTCTTCTTCAGGCTCTGGCGCCTGGCGCTCCACGTCCTCTGGTTCAAAGGGCTCGAGATTGAACGATTGTTGCAGGTTTTCGCGTTCTTCCAAACTATCTATCCTAACGTTAATGCCTGTGTCTGCGTGCTACGCTAGGCATGAACCCCTCACCATGCAAGATTCTGACAGCCCCGCCCAACGGGCCGGGTCGCAGTTTATTCGTCTCGTCGAAATCATGGCGAAGTTGCGGGCGCCCGGCGGCTGCCCCTGGGACCTCAAGCAGGACTTCGACTCCATCAAGAAGTACACGCTCGAAGAAACCTACGAGGTGCTTGACGCCATTGATGCGCGCGACTGGAAGGGCCTTGAAGAAGAACTCGGCGATTTCACGCTGCAGGCTGTCTTCTATGCGCAAATGGCCTCGGAACAGGGCCTGTTCGACATGAGCGGCGCGCTGCAGGCGATCAACGAAAAGCTGATTCGCAGGCATCCGCACATCTTCGGCGACGGCGACGCCAAAACCGCGGACGACGTCAAGCAGCGGTGGGACGAGATCAAGGCCTCTGAAAAACAGGACCGCAAGAATCTGCTCGACGGCGTCTCGCGCAGCCAGCCCGCGCTCTCTGAGGCCAGCCAGATTGCGTCGAAAGCAGCCGGAGCCGGCTTCGATTGGGATCGCATCGAGCAGGTGTACGAAAAGCTCGAAGAAGAAGTCGCGGAACTGAAGCAGACCTCCACTGAGGCGGAACGCGAAGACGAAATGGGCGACCTGCTGTTTGTCGCCGTCAATCTCGCCCGTTTTCTCAAAGTGGATCCCGAACAGGCATTGCGCAAGGCGAACGCGAAGTTCCGGCGGCGTTTTGGCTCTGTCGAAGATCAGTTGCGGGAGAGCGGCAAAGAGTGGCGCGATTCGAACATCGTCGAGATGGAAGAGTTCTGGCAGCGCGCCAAAAAGGCGGGTTTATGATCGAAATCCGGCGCCTGCGCGAACTCGACGAGTTCCGCGATGCGGTGGCGCTTCAAGAAACCATCTGGGGCTTCGCCGAGCGCGACCTTATCCCCGTGCGTTCGTTCGTGGTCGCCAACAAGATCGGCGGCCATTCCTTCGGCGCCTATGACGATGGCCGCATGGCCGGCTTTCTCTACGGCATCCCGGGCATCGGCGCGCAAGACAACTCCTGCTACATCCACTCGCACATGCTGGGAGTGCTGCCGGAATACCGCAACGCCGGTCTCGGGCGCCTGATGAAGCTCGCCCAACGCGATGACGCCATCGAACGCAGGATCCAGCTTGTCGAGTGGACCTTCGATCCGCTCGAAATCAAGAACGCCTTCTTCAATATCGAACGCCTCGGCGCGGTCGTCAGTAGGTTCGCACCCAACTTCTACGGACCGACCACCAGCCATCTCCACGGCAGTCTGCCGACCGACCGCTGCATCGCCGAATGGTATGTTTCGTCGCCGCGCGCGAACGCCATTTCCGCCGGGCAACCGTTTCCGCGAGCAGCGACGCAAGCCCGCGTAGCCGTGCCATCGAACATCGGCGCATTGCGCCACGGCGACCCCGTGCAGGCCCGCCTCATTCAAAAGCGCGTCAGCGAAGAGTTCGTCGAATACACAGGAAAGGGACTTGCCGTCATCGGGTTCGAACGCTCCGATTCGCACGGCACGTATTTATTCGGACAATGGGAATCAAAATAGATCGCATCGTGCTGCGGCAGATACAAATGCCGCTCGTGCATTTCTTCGAAACCAGTTTCAGCCGGACCTACGCGCGCGACATCGTGATTGTCGAAGCGATTTCAGATGGCCTGAGCGGTTGGGGCGAAGTCACGGCAGGCGAGAATCCCTTCTATAACGAGGAATGGCACGATTCCGCCTGGCTGATTTTGAAAGACTACGTTGCGCCCCGCGTGCTTGATCACGAGTTCGCATCCGCTGCCGACGTTCACGCGCGCACCGCCCACATTCGCGGCCACTACATGGCTCGCGGAGGCTTCGAAGCCGCCGCTTGGGACCTCGAAGCGCGCCGCAACAACGTCCCGCTCTGGAAGCAGATTGGCGGAGGTTCGCGCCGTGAAATCCCCTGCGGGGTCTCCATCGGCATTCAGGATTCGGTTGATCAACTGCTCGGCAAAATCGAGAAGGAACTGAATGACGGCTATCTCCGGATCAAGGTCAAGATCAAACCCGGCTGGGACGTCGAAGTCATACGCGCGATCCGCGAGCGCTTCCCCTCGATCCTGCTCATGGCTGACGCGAACTCGGCCTACACATTGAAGGACATCGGCCTGCTCGAACAGCTCGACGAATTCAACCTGATGATGATCGAGCAGCCGCTTGCGCACGACGAAATCATCGATCATCAGCAGTTGCAAAACGCCCTGAAGACGCCCATCTGCCTTGACGAATGCATCCGCAGTGCGCATCAGGCCGAACAGGCCATCCGGATGGGCGCGGCGAAAATCATCAACATCAAGCTGGGCCGGGTCGGCGGCTTCGCCGGGGCCAAGGCCGTGCACGACGTGGCGATGAAACACAACGTTCCTGTCTGGTGCGGAGGCATGCTCGAGGCCGGCATCGGGCGCGCCGCCAACATCGCCCTCGCCACCCTGCCCAACTTCGTTCTTCCCGGCGACATCAGCGCCAGCAAGCGTTACTGGAAGCAGGACATCATTACGCCGCCCGTCGAAACCACCTCGCGCGGCACAATCGAAATCCGCGATGACGCCGGCTTCGGATACCCCATCGATATGGACATTCTGAAGAGCGTCACCGTTCGGGAGGAGACCATTATTGGGAAGTAGCGGCTCCTTCGATAGCGGCTCGCGGCGGCAACACCGGCCTTCTGAGGCGAAACTCGTCAGCCTGTTGATGGTGATGGTGTTCGCCTGGTCTTTGAACTTTGTCATTTCGAAGGTCGCTTTGCGTGAGATGCCCGCGACGTTCATCGTAGGCATCCGCAACGTGGTCGCGGGCCTCTTCATCCTGCCGTTTTACTTCTGGGAACGGCGAACCTCCGGCCCCGCCACGTGGACCTGGAAGCAGGCGCCATTCCTGTTTTTTCTGGGTTTTCTTGGCATCGCGATGAACCAGCTCTTCTTTGTGCTGGGCATTTCGCGAACCACGGTGGCCCACGCGGCCGTGGTGATCGGGCTCGCGCCCGTGTCGACGACAGTCGTCGCGATCCTCATGCGGCAGGAACGTCTCAACATCAAACGCGTGATCGGCATGGCGCTCGCGATTGGCGGCGTCGCGGTGCTGCAACTCACACACGCCGGCGAGGTTGGGGGCAAAGGCGCCTCCGCGCTCGGCGACCTGTTCATTTTTCTATCCGGATTCTCTTACGCGCTCTTCACGGTGCTAGGCAAGCGCGTCACCGCCTCTCACAGCGGCATCACGATGAACACGTTCGCCTATGCAGGCAGCGGCATCGCGCTGCTGCCGCTCACGTGGTTCACCTCGCAGGGCGTCGAACCCGGGTCGTTCTCCTGGATGGCCTGGCTCAGCGTTCTATACATGGCTGTGTTCTCGTCGGTGATGGGCTACATGATCCTGTACTGGGCTTTGCGCTGGATGCCCGCCTCGCGCGTCAGTATGTTCTCGTACGGCCAGCCGGTCATCGCTACGATCCTCGGCATCGTCTTTCTGCATGAATCTCCGGCCGCGACGATGTACGCCGGCGGAGCGCTCGTGCTCGCGGGAGTGTTGGTTTCGGAGCGCCTGTAGCCGTGGGCTTCCTCGAACTGCTACGCAAGAATCGCAACGTTCGTTACCTCTGGTTTGGCCAGGTGGTTTCGGAAATTGGCGATCACTTCAACAACATCGCCGTCCTCAGCCTCGCTTTGCGCAATGAAGGCGCAGGCATCGCCGTCGCCGGCATCATGATCGCCCGCGCACTGCCTGCGATCGGCGCCGGTCCCGTGGCCGGCGTGCTGCTCGACCGCTTTGACCGCCGCAAGATCATGATCGCGAGCGACCTGGTTCGCGCCGTGGTGGCGCTGCTGTTTCTCTGGGCCACAGGCAGCAAAGACAACCGCCCCCTCTACCTGCTGAGCGCGATCCTCATGGCCGCTTCGCCCTTCTTCAGCGCGGGCCGCGGCGCGATCCTGCCCTCCCTCGTCACGCGCGAGGAACTCCACACCACCACGTCACTCACGCAAACCACCATGTGGACCACTACCGCCGTCGGAGCGTACCTCGCGGGCCACAGCGTCGGTCAATTCGGTTTCGAGTTCGCATTCCTTCTGAACGCGTTCTCGTTCCTGTTCTCAGGCTGGTGCGTGTGGATGCTGCGAGGCGAATTCCGCGTGCAACAGAAAATCAGAAAACACGTGGCCCCGATCCGGGATTATCTCGACGGACTGCACTACATGAAGTCTGTACCGCTGCTGTTCGGCATCGGAATCATCTCGCTCGGTTGGGCGACTGGTGGAGGCGCCGCGCAAATCCTTTTCAGCCTCTTCGGTGAAAAAGTCTTCCTCCGGGGACCCTCGGGCACTGGAGACATCTGGGGCTCGGCCGGCCTCGGCCTCGTCTTCGGAGGCGCCGTCGCCCACTGGCTCGGAACCAAGCTATCGTTCAAGAACTACAAGCATTCGATCGCCATCGCGTACCTGCTGCACGGCGGCATGTACATCATCTTCAGCCAGATGACTCACTACCCCGCGGCGTTGGTATTCATTTTTCTGTCCCGCGCCTCCGTCGCCGTCAGTTCGGTGATGAACGCAACGCAGGTCATGCGCAACACGGCTAATGAATTCAGGGGCCGCGTGATGTCCACGCTCGAAACCCTGACGTGGGGAATGATGATGTTGTCGATGAGTGCGGCTGGCCTCGCCACCGCGGATGGCAAGGTAGAAACCATCCGGTTCGTAGGCGCCGTTTCCGGCATCCTCACCAGCACCACGGCGATCTGGTGGACGTGGCTCAACTTCTCCGGCCGTCTGCCGGAACCAGAACACGCTACGACTACTGAGCAGCTCCAGTAGACGGCCGCGCGCCGGTCGCCGGAGGAGGAGGCGTTGGCGCCGCCTTCTGGCGCTGCTGCGGACCCGTGGACTTCTCAGTCGCCGCGTCAGCCTTGCGAATCTGATCGAAGTACTTTTCCACGTACTGCTGGTAAATCAGCGGCACCTCGTCGCGGTTGATCTCGCCGCCCGATTCCTTGTGGCTCGCAGTTTTGCCCGTGTATGCCGTCTTCAACTGCTGCTTGCCCGATGAAACCTCGATGAGGATCTCTCCGCTCAGATTCTGCTGGCGCTTGCCGAAAATCTCGCTGATCTTGCCCATGGCCTGCTGCAGTTCCGCATCCTTCAGGTCTTTGGAACCATCCTGCTTGCCTTGGCCGCTCTTGGCGTCCGCGGACTGCTGCTGGTTGCCCTTCTGGTCCGAAGACTTGCCTTGCGCATTCTCGGACTTCTGCCCCTGCTGGCCATCCTTGCCATCGGACTTCTGATCCTTCGCATCGCCCGCCGACTGTTGCCCTTGCTGATCTTTCTGCTGGCCCTGTTGATCGGACTTCTGTCCCTGCGACTGCGAACCGTCCTTTTGCTGGGCGTTCTGCTGTTGCTGGCTGCCCTTCTGCTGCTGCTTCATTTTGTTCAGCATGTTGGACATCGCATCCTTCAGCTTGTCCATCAGGCTCGACTGGTCGCCCTTTTGCTCGCCTGCCTTATCGGGCGAATCCTTCGATTTGTCGTCCTTACCGTCGCCCGCCTCGGGCTGCGACTGATCGCTCTTCGCCTTGTCCGAACCTTCTTTGTCCTGGCTGCCCTCTTCACCTTCGGCCTTCGCCGTTTGCGGATCGAGCTTGCTCTGATTCTTTCCATCGGCGCCGGGGTCGGCGTTCACATCGGGCGTATCCACCACGTCGGTGGAATTCTGATGCGCCGGATCGAGATCCGCCATCTTCTGATCCGCGTTATCCACCTGCACGCCGAGCTTCTCGAACTCGTCGCTCATGTTCTTCTGATGACCGGGCATTTTCGCTTCGTTTTTCGCGGCGACATCCGAACCGGAAAAGAAATTGTCGAACGCCATTGCCACCAGCGACGGTTTGAAGTCAAGGCTCTGCGTCAACCCGTACCGCACGCCGAACATGGTCAGCGCCACCAATGCGAGGCCCAATGAAATGTACGCAGTCTTTGGAAAATGAAACGGCAGCGCGACGCCCAGATCCACCGCGAGCGCGGCCTGTTCGGCCTGCCGCGACTGCGCGGCCTTCATGCCTGCAGACGCAGGCTCCGGCGAAGTCCCATAGTGGAACGCCGTCGAAAGGGCGTCATGCAGCCCCAGCGAATGGTCGATGCGCTGCGCCACCTGATACACCGTGGGCGCGGCCTTCATGATCTTCCACACGCCAACGCCAATGCCTATGACGAACACGACAGGCAGCCAGTACCAGTCGAGAATTTGCGTGCCAAACAGCAGCAAAAGAATTGTCATGCCGAATACGACCCCGAGGGCCGTGGTCAGATGCACCCACCCGAGATGGGTGAGAATACGCCGGCGTCCCCGGTCGAGTATGTGAGAGATCGAGGTAGGAATGATTCGATTATGACACTCCTCGCGTCGGATTTCAGTCCTCCCGCGGAGCGGCAATGCTCCGGCAGGGTGACAATGAAAGAACCATGTTCCCGAGCCTCCTCTTCGTTGCGGCGCTGTTTCCTGCGGCGGCGGCGGTGACGGCCCCCAAACTGCCCAAACCTCCAAAACCGCCCAAAAAGAGTACGCCTGCGAAACCATGGGTCCGCACGCCATCCACGCTCGACCGGAAAATCATGGACGTGCTCGCCTGCGCCTCTCCGGCCATTGCCGCCGGACACATCGGCATTCACGCCGTGCAGTTGCAGAGCCGGAAAGTCCTCCACGAACAAAACGCGCAGAACTCATTTGTACCCGGTTCGAACGCCAAACTCATTTCCACCGCCCTCGCGCTGAGCCGCCTGGGACCCCCCTATACTTTTGAAACCCGACTCGCCGCCGACGCCGAACCCGGAGCGGACGGCGCCCTGCAAGGAAATCTGTATTGGATGGGCGGCGGCGACCCCACGCTCGCCAGCCGCCGTTTTGCCGCCTTCGACAAATCGGGCGCTTCGCCCATGGACGCCATTGAGGAGTTCGCGAACGCCGTCGTGGCCAAGGGAATCCGCCGCATCAACGGCGATATCGTCGGCGATGAAACCCGTTTCCCGCGGGACCCTTATCCAATTGGCTGGACGATCGACGACGCCACCGCGGATTACGGCGCCGCAGTCAGCGCGCTCACGCTGCATGACAACGTGCAGGCGCTCACCGTCTCGCCCTGGCAGGTCCGAGCGCAACCGGCCATCGAGTACTTCACGATCTTCAACCACCTCCGCACCGGCGCCGAATCGAACGTCCATGTGGAACGCGTCCCTGGCAGCCGCCAGTTGTTGCTATCCGGAACTTTGCCTCCGGACCGCATGAAGGTGGAACTCATCGCCCTTGATGACCCAGCCTTGTTCGCCGCGACTATCCTCAAAGAGGAACTCCAAAAGCGAGGCGTTCGCGTCGATGGCGCGGCAACCGTGCGCAGCCGTCGCAGCGGCGAACCCCAGCCCGAGCCGCCTGCTGTGACGCTGTACACCCGTCAATCCCCTCCGCTCGTGGAACTCCTGCGCGTCATCGACAAGATCAGCCAGAACCTCTGGGCGGAACTCGTATTGCGCGAGGTGGCGCGCGTCCGCACTGGCGAAGGCACGCCGCAGGCGGCCATTCGCGAGATGACGCAGTTCCTCGCATCCGCGGGAGTGGACCCGGAATGCTGCTTCTTTCAGGACGCCTCGGGCCTCTCCCGCCAGACGCTGCTGACGCCGCAAGCCATCACACGCGTGCTTTCGCTGCTCTATCGTTCAGAGAATCGCGAAGCCTGGCTTAGCCTACTGCCCATCGGAGGCGTCGATGGTTCGCTGTCCAAGCGATTCGACGCCGACACCGAAAACGGCAAGCGAATCCGGGCGAAGACCGGCTCGCTCGCGCACGTTACGTCGTTGTCCGGATACGCCTTCAGCAGGTCGCAAGGCGACATCGCGTTTTCGATCCTCTTCAACAACTACAACGGCAGCGACGCTGAAGCCCACGCCGTGCTCGATAGAATCGCACTGGCGCTAGCCGCAGAATAGTTTCAGCCTCTTCGCAGTGCTTGTATGGGATCGATTTTTGTGGCGCGCAGCGCAGGCAGGGATGTCGCGAAAAACGCGACGAATGCAAGAAACAGCCCCGCCAACACGAATGTAACCGCATCAGCCGAGCCCACTCCGTAGAGCATGCTCGCAATCATTCGCGTTGAGGCGAGCGCCGCTATGGCGCCGAGCGCAATACCCGAACCAACGAGCGCCATCCCTTGGCCCACCACCATTGCCAGAACATTGCGCGGAGCGGCGCCCATCGCCATGCGAATTCCGATTTCCGGCACACGCTGGCTCACGGTGTACGACATCACGCTGTATAGCCCGGACGCGGCCAGCAATAAACAAAGCACGCTCAGCGCGCCCATCAGATTCGCCGCCACTTTCTGCCCAAAGGTCACCACTTCCGTATACTCCGCGAGCGGAACGCAATGTACGGCAAACGCAGCCGCATCCACTTCCGCCACGGCCTGCCGCAAGTGTGGAACGGCTTGTGCAGGATTCGCAGCCCCTGCCGTGCGGATCAGGAAATAGAGTTCCGGAGTGGAGCCGTAAAACTGCCGGAATGGCAAATAGAAGTACGGCGACGGCGCCTCGCCTGGACTGAAGTATTTGCTGTCCTTCGCGAGACCCACCACCGTACACCACCGGCCATTCGCGCGCACTTTCCGCCCTAGCGGATTCCGTCCCCCGAAATAGCGGCGCGCGAACGATTCGTTGACAACCATGACCGGTTCCGCGGCAGCGTCGCGGTCGTCCCGATCTGTGAAGTCCCGGCCCTCGAGAATCGATATTTTCATGGCGTCGAAATAACCCGGCGAAACCAGGGCCCGGTTCACCGCGGGAGATTCCCCAACTGCCGGCGTGTAGCCTTCCACGGTCACGCCGTTGTATGGACCAGCGCTGCCGCTGAGCGGAACAAAATCGGTAAAACTCACCTCCGCGACCATCGGGCTGGTGAGAAGTCTTTGCTGCAGCCGGACTGCGAACCGCTCGATTTGCGGACCCGTATACCCCGTCGTCTCGATGAAAAACCGCCCCAGCAACACCTTGGACGAATCGAACCCTGGAGGAATGGTCCGCAGGTTGTGGAAACTCCGTACAAACAGACCAGCCGCGACCAATGCGAGCGTTGCCAGCCCCACTTCGCCAATCACCAGCAGGCTTCGGGTCCGCCGGGAGGCCGAACCGGCTGTGTCGCTCCGGCTGCCGTCCTTCAGCACTTCATTCAGGTTGGAACGAAACACAAAGAGCGCAGGGAAAACACCGGACAACATGGTCGCGATCACGCAGGTGAACGCGGTGAAACTCAGAATGCGACCATCCCACGCGAGCGAGGCTTGTTGGAGAGGAAATCCGATGTTCGGCGCAAGCCCGATCAGCGTCCCCTGTATCCACATCAGGATCAGCACGCCAAGACCCGCTCCCGCCAGCGCGAGGACAAGCGTTTCTGTCAGCACCTGCATCGCCACGCGCACGCGGCCGGCGCCAAGCGCAAAGCGGATGCCGAATTCCCTTTGCCGTCCCACCGAGCGCGCCAGTAACAAATTTGCGACATTCGCGCATACGATCAGAAGCACCAGGAACGAGACGCCGAGTAGAATCGTGAGCGGCGCGCGGAGGTACTCGTTCACCCCATTGTGTTCTTCCCACGTCGGCAGAACGGTCGCACTCACTCCGCGGTTTGTTCCGGGATACATCGCCGCAAGACTCGCCGCAAGGCCTGCCGCTTCAGCGCGGGCCTGTTCGATCGACGCACCGGCAGCGAGCCGGCCAATGGCGGTCAGCATCCCTCTGGAGTTGCGATTCAAAAACGAAGCCTCCGTCGACGATCCGAGAGTTGCTCCCATTGTCATCGGAATCCATAAATCGTAGGCCATCACGGGCGAGGTTCCACGAAATTCCTCCGGCGCGACGCCGATAACCGTCAACGGACGCCGGTTGATGCGGATCGTCTTGCCTGCAATCAGCGGATCGGATCGAAATTCATTGCGCCACAGCCTCGCGCTGATGACCGCGACCGGAAAGGCGCCTGGTTTGTCGCCATTTTCTTCCGGAGTGAACATGCGTCCCGCGACCGGTTTTACGCCCATGACGCCGAAGTAGTTGCCAGAGACAAGCTCGCCCCAAACCAGCCTCGCTGCCGCGCCGGAGTCCCGCCCGTCGCCTAGCGTGAAGGCGCTTTGCCGGTGCACCGCGAGTCCGGAAAGCGATTTCAATTGGTCGCGAAAATCGCGATAGTCGGGCCAGGAGATGCTCACGCCGCCATTCGGCGCGCCGGGGGTCATCATCTCGAGGGATACGAGTTCGCTGGTCCGGGTGGCGCCCGGAAACGGCCGCAACAGCACCCCGTCAACCCACGAAAACACTGTGGACGTGCAAGCGATGCCAAGCCCCAGGGTCAAGATCGCAACTGCGGCAAAGGCGCGGCTGCCAGAAAAGACCCGCAGACTGAACCGGACATCCCGCAAGAGGTTCCAAAACATAGCAACCATCCTACGATGCAATTGGGGCGCCACTCTGTGTGCCTTGAAATTGGCGCAATACCGGAGGCAGCACCTGTTCACTATTGGGAATTCACTGCGCAGGCGCGGAAACTGGAGCGCTACCGCATCGACCCGGGACAAGCGTCAACCGGCGCGGAAGTTGCGCCATTCGGCAGTTTTTCGAGCAGCTTCCGCAGCTCGTCGATGCGGATCGGCTTCGACAGGAATCCGCTCATGCCCGCTTCAAAGCATCGCTGCTGGTCCTCTTCCATCGCATTCGCCGTAAGCGCGATGACCGGAGTCCGCTCCCGGGCGCCAACCTTGCCGAGCAGCGCGAGAATTTGCCGGGTTGCTTCATAGCCATCCATTTCAGGCATATGGCAATCCATCAGAATCGCGTCGAAGCGCTGCGCGGAGGCCGCTTCCACCCCCTGCTTGCCATCGTGCGCCAGTGTCACGTCGCAGCCGAGGTTCGCTAGCAGCCGCGAGGCGACCTGCCGGTTCACGGCGTTGTCTTCGACCACGAGTATCTTCGGGCGGCGCGAGGCCTTTTCCGATGAGTTGGTGTAGGTGTTGAAAAGCGCCGGGGCCGCCGCCTGCTCCGGGGCTACAGGCAATGGAACGATGAGCGTAAATGTCGAACCCTTACCCTCGGCGCTTTGCACTAGCAACTCCCCGTGCATCGCGGCGGCGATGCGCCGGCAAATCGAGAGACCCAGCCCAGTGCCGCCAAAGCGCCGCGTGGTCGAAGATTCAGCCTGCGTAAACACTTCGAAGATCGATTCCTGCTTTGCGGCCGCAATCCCGATCCCCGTATCCGAGACGGCAATCGAAATCAGCTCGCTCGACCCGGCAACGCGCCGGACATCGAGGCCAACGCGGCCATGCGCTGTGAACTTGATCGCATTGCTCAATAGATTGAGAAGCATCTGCCGCACCCGGGTCGAATCGCCCATGACCCAGTCGGGGATGCCGGGCGCCGGGGTGACCTCCAAGGCGATCGACTTTGCTGCGGCCTGCGGCGAGAATAGCTCATGACAGTTGCGAATGAGATCGGGCAGGCAGAACGGCGCGCATTCGAGCGTCAGCGCGCCCGCCTCGATCTTCGAAATATCGAGAATATCGTTGAGAATCGCAATCAGTGCGTCGCTCGATTCGGAAACCACGGCGAGCATCCGCCGCTGATCGGCATTGAGCGGCGTCTGGTTCAGCACTTCCACCATGCCGATCACGCCATTCATCGGCGTGCGGATCTCATGGCTCATCGACGCCAGAAAGTTCGCCTTGGCGCGGGCCGCCGCTTCCGCCGCATCGCGCGCCAGCGCCAATTCTTCCGTGCGGGCCTGCACCTTGGCCTCCAGTTCGATCGTGCGCTCCACCACCTGGCGGCTACGCAGGCGCAATGCGAGATACAGCGCCAGGCATGCCAGCGCCACGGCGCCAATCCGCACGGCGCCGCGCTCGAACCAATGTGGCTCCACGCGAAGGTTCATGGTCACCGGCGGCGACCAGTCGAAGGACGCAAGGCGCGCCTGCACAGTGAACTTGTAGTTTCCAGGCTCGAGGTTGGTGAACCCCGCCTGTGGCAGGCTCGTCTCGGTCCACGGGGCGTTCTCGCGATCCTCCAATCGATAGCGGAACACCGGGTTCCAGTCGGCCTCGCGATTGAGGACCGTGTATTGGATTTCCAACCGCCGGATGCCGGGCGCGAGCGTCACCGAACTCGACACCGGCTGGCGCACCCCGTCGGCAAGAACCTCGGCGATGGCGCACGGCAGTTTCTCGGTCAAGCCCACAACTTCACCGGGCTGAAACTCGATCAAGCCTCCGACGGACGCCATCCAGATGCGCTTTTCCGCATCCAAAAAGCTGCCGGAAGAGGTGCCCAGTCCGAAATTGGCGCTGGAAAGCCCTTGTTGGCTGGTGAGGCGGAACGGCAGAATGGAGGCGCGGTCCCCACGTGCGTATTCGATCAAGGTGTTGTGCCTCGCGGCAAGCAGCGCGCGGCGGGCCCCAAACCAGACGTGATCCTTGTCATCCGAGAGAATCTGAAACACCTGGTCTCTCGAGAAGAGAGGCGGCCGGGCCACAAACTGGCGTCCGCGCCGGTCGAAAACCATCACGCCTACGCTTGTGCCGACGAGGAAATACTCCTTCGACAACTCGAACACCGTAAATGCGTTGATGTCCCGGCGCGAGCTCAGCTGATATTGGCTGACCTCGCGATTCGCGTCGATATGATACAGTCCCTGATCCCAACTCAATGCCCAAAGCCCGTCCGCGCCTTCGAAGATCGATCGCACCAGCGGAACATTCGCCACGCGCTCGAGCTTCGCCTGAGCGGGATCCGGCGGCAGAGGCAGCGCAATGCGGTACAAAACCTGCGAGTCATCGTAGTACACGTGCGTTCCATAGTTCGGAGAGAACGCGCGGTAGTGATTCATGATCCGGCTCGGCGCCTCGGCGAGCAGCGTGGAGCCGCGCATCCCACTCAACCAGAGGCCGCGTACGTTCGCGACCAGGAGGTTGCGGTCTCCGATTCCGACGAAGGCATGCAGAATGTTCAAGTCCGTCCCCGGCAGGGGCTTGAAGCCGCTCCCGGTGTCGGAAAAGACGCCTTTGTCGCGTGTGCCCACCCACGTGACGCCCGTTTCATCCCGTGTGACGGCGGCGATCGATGCCTCCCCCAGACCGTCCCGCGCGTCGAACACGCGAAACACGGGCCGGTCGACGCGGATCAACGCTCCCCAACTGGTCGCGGCCCATATGGCGCCATCGCGGGACTGGGCGATGACTTTGACAAAATCCCCCGGGCGCATGGTGTCCTCGAGCGGAAGCAGCTCCAGTTTGCCCGCGCGAATGCGCGCCATGCCGCCGATGAGGCCAACCCACAAGTCTCCGCCGCGATCCTCGAAAATGGCGTGCGCGGGATCGGCGGCAATTTTGCCAGGCAGCGGAACCATCCGGAAATGGCCATCCCGGTAGGAATACAGCCCGTCGTTGCCAAAAGCCCAGAGCGTGCCGTCCCTCGTTTCGAATAGCGTCGCAGCCGGAATCCGCGGACCGGCGGGCGCCATCCACTCGGATCCCTGCCGCAAATAGACGCCCTGTTGCGTGGAAACCCATTCCCGTCCGCTATCCCCGTGATAAAAGCCGGTGAGGGTCTCACCATCTGGCGCCGGCAAATAGAGCGCAGGCGCCGGTGGAGCCTGCCCGTTGGCGCGAGCCCGCATGCGGTAAATGCCTTCCGCGCGACGGAAGAACAACGTTCCGTCGGCCAGAGCCTGCATGCTGGCGATTCCGAATCGATCCAGCTTGTGCCGCGGCAGCGCAGTGGCTTGGAACGTGAGGTTGGTGAACGAATGAAACGCGTCCGGCTGCGCGTAGGCCACATAATCTTTGGCGCCCACCCACAGACTTTCGCCGATCGCCAGAGCGCCGCCGAGCCCATTGTCCCGAAATCCGGACCGTTCGCCAGGACTAAAAGTGCGGAAGTTCAAACCGTCGAAACGGATCAACCCGTCGCGGGAGGCAAGCCACAAATACCCGTCCGGGGTCTCCGCGATGGAATAGATCGTCTCTTCCGGAAAGCCTTGCTTGGGTCCCCAATGCCGGATTTCACTCCGTTTCAGATCGTGGGGAGGCGATGCCCACCCACTCGCCGCCAGGCAGAGTAGGAGCGTGAAGACGCGCCATTTCAGAGTGATCACCAAGCCCTTTACCTACAGGTCTTGTCGAAGATCTGCGATCGCACAGGTCCCAACAACCTTCCTATCGGTCGAAGCGGAGAATTTGCCTATATCGGTTTGAAATTCGGTCTGGCGGCGGATTCGGCGGCCGCGCCTCGGCAGAAACGGGAAATGGATGGTGGCCCCGGAAGGACTCGAACCTTCGACCCTCTGCTTAGAAGGCAGATGCTCTATCCGCCTGAGCTACGGGACCCCTTTACTCTTCTTATTCTACATGCTCTCCCCTTGGGAAAAACACATACAATAACGAAATGCCGCTTCTCACTGGCCTGCTTCTTGCCGCCTGTTCCATGCAGGATACGCCCGCCCCTTTCCTCGATTGGATGGATCGCATCGCCCAAAAGCAGCTCGACGCCCGCCAAGCCAAAATCGAAGCCATCAAGACTCCCGAACAGGCGCGCGCCCATCAGAAACAGAGCCGTGAAACGATCCTCCGCTTGATTGGAGGACTACCTGACTATAACGGTCCCCTCAACGCCAGGGTCACCGGAAAAATGGATGGCGGAGACTTCACCATCGAGCGGCTGGCGTTTGAAAGCCTGCCGCGCTTCGTCGTCACGGCCAACCTCTATTTGCCCAAGAGTCCGGGCAAGCATCCGGGCATCGTCTTTCCGCTCGGCCACTGGGAACAAGGCAAGCCCGCCGCGCAGCACATGGCGGCGAACTTCGCGCGCAAAGGCTTCGCCGTGCTCGCTTACGACCCCATCGGCCAAGGCGAACGCCAGCAGGCTTATGACAAACGCATCAACCGGTCGATGATCGGAGGCTCGACCGAACAGCATTTCATGGCTGGCGCGAACGCGGTCCTCATCAACGAAAGCTTTGCCCGCTATCGCATCTGGGACGCAAAGCGCGCCCTCGATTACCTGATCAGCCGTCCCGAGGTGGACGGCGACCGCATCGGCGCCACTGGATGTTCCGGCGGAGGTACGGTCACCACCTACATTTCCGCGCTCGACCCGCGCATCAAAGTTTCCGCGCCCGCCTGCTATATGAACTCCTTCCGCCTCGTTTTCACAGGGCCGGTCGGCGATTCCGAACAAAGCCCGCTGAATTTCATAGCCGAAGGCCTGGACGAGACCGACTACGTGGAACTATTCGCGCCCAAACCCTGGCTGATCGGCAGCACCACGGAGGATTTCTTCACGCCGGCCGGCGCGAAAATCGTGTTCGAAGAAGCCAAGCGCTGGTCTGACTTGTTCGGTGCGGAAGACAAAATCAACTGGGTTGTCTCACCCGGCGGGCACGGCCCGCCACAAACGCTGCGGGAGGAGATTTAAGCGTGGAGGATTCCCTGGCTCCAGGTGGCCGGCTCGCCGAAGGAGGAACCTGGTCCCCTGTGTCCGGGTAACCGGCTATGGGCCACCGCAGCCGGACAAGTCATCGACACGTCACCCCAACGGGCGGCTGTGCTCCTGCATAACACAGAATCGAAGACGCGGCCACGACCCGCATT